>OJIY01000457.1_pt1 | contig 11406 bp, 11 predicted proteins | sample 1596061 | NCBI WGS metagenome assembly OJIY01 (sample SAMEA4350111, study PRJEB24818) | metagenome | biome: human; feature: gut; material: faeces | place: Denmark | collected 2013-09
ACTTCGCCTGCTGGCCCGCGCCATCTTCGTGGTGGCCCCTGACGGCACGCTGACCTACAGCCAGCTTGTGCCTGAAGTGACCAACGAACCCGACTACGACGCGGCTCTGGCGGCGGTGAAGAAACTGGTTTAGATGTAGCGCTATTTTACAGGGTCTGGCCAAGTGCCGGTTGTCTTGTCGTTACAGGACAACCGGCATTTTTTTACCTGTCGGTTCTGTCGGTGCGGGTATCGGTGGACGTGTGATTGGGGCTTTGCCGTAACACACCCTAGCCGCGTTTGTCGCGTCCGCGTGTGGCATCCCGCAGATCGCCCGCCCTGTGGATTTCCGGACGGCGGGCCGGAGCTTCATCCGGTTCGGAGTTGAGAGCGGGGCCGGAGCCGGAGCGGGACGCGGGACGGTTCGCGGTTCCTTCTGCTTCGGTATTTTCCGAGCTCCACTTACCGGGGGAGCCGGGTCGCGCCCAGGCTTCCACTTCCGGGGGAAGTCTCATGCCGTCAAGAGCCGCCGCGTACTCTTCCGCATCGCCGCTATCGTCGACATCCAAGGCCAAGCCGTAGTCCAGCCAATCCCGCAGCAGGGCGGGCAGATGTTCACCATTGGCACGGCAGGCCAGCGTCATGCCGCTCCGCCATTGTTTATCCTGAGTGCTCCGGCCACGGCCTTCGTTTGCGCCGTTCTCATGGCGGGGAACAATATGCAGGCGGCAGAACGAGGCATGCTGTTCAACAGACAGCTCAATCCGGTCCACGGGAACTGCGTGAAATTGCAGTCGTCCCAGCCGACGCCGGGAAAGCAGGATTTCCTTTTTCTCCCGGTTCAGCAAAACGACGGGGCGTACGTTGAAACGGCCGATAGCAAGCAGGGACAGCCCGGCAAGCAGAAGACTGCCCGCCCCGGCCAGGGCCGCCTCATGCCGTTTCGCCAGACCAATCAGCAGGAGCAGCAGCGCCAGGAACAAAAAGGCAGCTGCCAGAAAGCGCGCCAGACTGGCGGATCTGGCGGGATTGCCGGAACCGGCGGCCACGATGCGCAAGGTGGCCTTGTCCGCCGTATGCGGCCAGGGCAATGGCGCAAAAGCTGTTGTGTTCTGTTCCCGCATGTCCATATGTCTCCGGCTTGGGCGCGCCATAAAAAAAGCCTTTCTCCAGGCGTGGGGAAAGGCTTTTTTGTTCCGGCGGGAAAAGGGCTTACTTGCCCATGGCGTTCATAAAGTCCTTGTTGGACTTGGTGGCGCGCATCTTGTCCAGCAGGAATTCCATACTGTCGATGGACGACATGGGGGCCAGAATCTTGCGCAAAATCCAGACGCGGTTGAGCACGTCGTCAGCCAGCAGCAGATCTTCCTTGCGGGTGCCCGTGCGGTTGATGTCGATGGCCGGGAAGACGCGTTTTTCCGAAAGATGGCGGTCCAGATAGATTTCCATGTTGCCGGTGCCTTTGAATTCCTCAAAGATCACCTCGTCCATGCGCGAACCCGTGTCGATAAGGGCCGTGGCGATGATGGTCAGGCTGCCGCCTTCCTCAATATTGCGGGCCGCGCCGAAAAAGCGCTTGGGCCGTTGCAGGGCGTTGGCGTCCAGACCGCCGGAAAGCACCCGGCCCGATGAAGGCGTCACCGCATTGTAGGCCCGGCCCAGACGGGTGATGGAGTCCAGCAGGATGACCACGTCGCGCTTGCGCTCCACCAGGCGTTTGGCCTTTTCCAGCACCATTTCGCAGACCTGCACATGGCGCTGCGGCGGCTCGTCAAAGGTGGAACTGATGACTTCCGCCTTTTTGACCGTGCGTTCCATGTCCGTGACTTCTTCCGGCCGCTCGTCAATGAGCAGCACGATGAGATAGACTTCGGGATTGTTGGCGTTGATGGCGTTGGCCAGCGACTGAAGCAGGATGGTTTTGCCGGTGCGCGGGGGGGCCACGATAAGGCCGCGCTGGCCGCGCCCGATGGGGGCCATGAGGTCGATGACCCGGTTGGAGAGATTTTTCTCGCCATTTTCCATGACGAGCTGATGATCGGGATAGATGGGGGTGAGGTTGTCGAAAAGAACGAGATTTTTGGCGTGTTCCGGCGGTTCAAAGCCTATTTCGGTCACCTTGAGCAGGGCGAAGTAGCGCTCCCCCTCCTTGGGCGGCCTGATCTGGCCGGAAACGATATCCCCCTTGCGCAACGAAAAACGGCGGATCTGGGATGGAGAGACATAGATGTCGTCCGGCCCCGGCATGTAGCTGCACAACGGCGAGCGCAGAAAACCGAAGCCGTCGGGCAATATTTCCAGCACGCCGTCGCCGCAAATGGCGCCGTTTTGCGAAGCGCAGGTCGAGAGCAGTGCGAAAATGAGCTCCTGTTTACGCATGGAACTCGCATTCTCAATCTCAAACTGCTCGGCCAGCTCCATGAGTTCCTGCATGCTGCGGGTTTTCAAATCCGTAAGACTCATGGCGCTGTCGGTCAACAGTGTGGGGGTCGTTTTCTTTTTACGCATAACGGTCCGATTTTTTGAAGAAACTACATGAAAAAACATTTACAATGTCAAACGGCATTGTAGTGCGGCAGGCGAATGATAAGGGAACAAAAAAGATGTGCGTCAATGCGATTAGCGTATCTTGGCGCTGATGGCAAGAAAAAAATATAGATATGCCGAATGAAGCGCAACAGCCTTCGTGCCGCCGACGCGACGCGCAATATGCCGAAACCGCGCTTTCCAGCTGAAGGACGAAGAAAACGCGGGGTTTTCAAGGCTGATTTGCCCGGCCGTTCCTCAGTTATTCACGGCTTCGACCTGCGGCGGCGGAGCGTAACGTTCGAGCAGCTCTCCGCGCAGGGAATCTTCCGACAGTTCCAGCACTTCCGCCAGTTCGCCGGTGACCAGGCCCATGGCCTGCTCCTGCAGGCGGCGTTCACCGAAAGAGAGTTCCTTGCCGCGCCCGATGAGCAGCAATTCGCGCAAAACTTCCGTAACCACGGCGAGTTCCGGGCTTTTGAGACGTTCGGAATATTCGCGGAAGCGCCGGTTCCAGTTCTGTCCGGTATAGACCGGCGTATCCGTGTCGCCGCGCAAGGTTTGCAGAATGCGCTGGGCTTCATCTTTGGGCGTGAGAGTGCGCAGGCCCACATTGACGGCATTATTCACCGGAACCATCAGCGTGATGTTATTGGCGCGGATGCGGACAATATAGAACTCGCACGCGATGCCGCCGATATTCTGTCGGTCGATGCGCTCTATTTTGCCCACGCCCTGGGCCGGATAAACCACGAGATCGTCCGGTGTGAACATTCTTCCACCACGCGCCGCAAGGGGACGCCGCTCCGCAGAGTTCTCAGTGTGTAAGGCCTCGCAAGCAGACGAAACATTCGCGGAAACGCGATTTTCCGGCAAATATCCGCCCGTCTCGGGCACTATGCCGACTACGCCCGGCGTGCCCCTGTTTCCCGCGGAAAAGGGCAGGAAGGAGAACAAATTACGCTTGAAGAGGCATGGATATACGTATCCACTCTCCAAAACTGATACTCCATCTGCGAACGGCTGTCCAGAGAGAAAGAAATTTTATCCGTTCGGCATGTCCGTATCCGCGGCTTTTGTTCCGGTTTTAGGCGGTTTGGGCGCGTCGGCCTTACGCGCCATGCGCACGGCGGCCTCCAGGCCCTTGTCCGCAAAGGCAAAGAGCGTGTCCAGAGCCATGGGCAGGGAGGCGCGCAACTTCCCGGCGTCCTCCGCGTCAGGCCGTCCCAGAACCCAGTTGGTGACGTCGCCTTTGTGGGGCGGTCGCCCTATGCCCAGGCGCAGACGGTAAAAATCGGGCGTACCCAGCAACTCGGTGATGGATTTGAGGCCGTTGTGTCCGGCATTGCCGCCGCCGCGCTTGAAGCGCAGCTTTCCGGCCGGAATGTCCAGTTCATCATGGGCCACCACCAACTGCTCGGGTTTGAGTTTGTGCCAGGCCAGCAGGGGCTGCACGCACTGGCCGCTGAGATTCATAAATGTCTGGGGCTTGGCCGCCAGCCAGGTTCCGCCCAGTTGCGGAAGACGGACCCGCCAGAGTTCACAGGAGAATTTGCCGCCGTTGAGGGCGTTGAGATCTCCTTCTTTTTCCGCCAGCTCCAGCAAGGCGGAAACCAGGGCGAAGCCGCAATTATGCCGGGTGCCGTCATAGCGCGGGCCGGGATTGCCGAGGCCCACCAGTACGCCTGTATATTCCATGAGCGATCCTTACGGGTTGAAGACGCGTGGGAAATGAGACTGCCGTCAGGCATTCCAACTTTGAAAAGTATAATATTTCAAAGCGAATCCGGGCTGGGCGCATCCGGGGATTCCAGCCTTAGGGGCAGCCCCAGACCCGCGCAGGCCGCCGCCGCCGTGCGGGCCAGATAACGGCAGGCGGGCGGGTTCATGGCCGCCAGATGGCCGCCGCCGGGCAGCCAGATCAGCCGTTTTCGCGGGGCGCGCAGCAGGTCGAAGGTGGATTGGGCCAGCGCGGGCGTGAACAGGGCGTCGTCCCACGCATTAAAAAAGTAGAGCGGGCAATGCAGGCGCGGCGAAAGGCGGGCATTGAACAGGCTGGCCAGAAATGCCAGCGGATAGGTCGAACGGCTTTTGCGGCGGTTGGCGCGGATGTGGCGCGCACCGGCGCTGATCCGCCGCAGGGAAAGGTAGGCCGGTACGGGCAGGGGCAGGCGCGGCATACGCCGGGCCAGAGCGTTGATGACGGCCATCAGCTTCTGTCGCCGCGCGGCCAGCGGGCGGAAAAGAGTCAGGGCAATGGCCTCGCTCTGTTGGGGCAAAATGCCGCAGATGGGAAAGGACGCCGCCAGGTGCCGTGATGACGCGGCATGGGCCAGCGTCAGGATGCCGCCCTGGCTGTGCCCGCAGACCGCCAGCGGCCCCAGACCCGCGTCGTGCAGCCAGCGCTCGGCCTCCAGTCCGTCACGCAGCAGATCGTCAAAGGTGAAGCCCACGCTATGCGGGTTGAGCCCGTGCCCGGTCAGGTGCAGGGCGGCCACGGCGAATCCGGCTTCACGCAGGGCGGCCAGCAGAGGACGGTATTGCCAGGGCGAGAGCATGGTGCCGGGGTAAAACAACATGGTTCCGGCGCCGGCATTGGGCCAGAGCTCGAGAATCAGGCCGTGGCGGCCGCCACGCAGGGTGTGATATTGAATCGGATATCTGGGCATGGGCTTCGCTCGGGCGGGCGCGGCGTTCGCGCGGCTTTCCTCCTGATAAAAATGAGGCCGGCCCCAGAGGACCGGCCTGAAAAAAAAGCGGAAAAAGGGGCTTATTCCGCAGCCGCCGGAGCCGCGCCTTCCTCGCCGCTTTCCTCGTCTTCCTTGGTCTTGGTCAGCACGCTGACCACAGCGAAGTTATGATCGTACACGGCGCTCACATTGGCGGGCAACTGAAGGTCAGCCACGCTGATGGTGTCGTTGATGTCCATATCGGACACGTCGACGGTGATCTTCTGGGGCATTTCCAGCGGCTTGCTGCTCAGACGCACGCTTTCGCGGTAGGTTTCCAGCACGCCGCCCAGCTTCACGCCGCGCGAAACGCCCACGAATTCCAGAGGCACGTCAACCTTGACTTCCTTGTTCAGATCCACGCCGTAGAAGTCGATGTGGGTGAAGCACTTCTTGTAAGGGTGGCGCTGCACCTGCCAGATCAGCACGGGATGCGTGCTCTTCTGGCCGTTTTCGTCGATCTCGAGGTTGAACACGGTGGTGTGGCCCACTTCCCCATAGATCTTTTCCAGAGGCAGGGTCGGGGCCTGCACGATGATGTTTTCGCCCTGGGCCGTGTAGAACACGCCGGGGATCAGATCCTGGGAACGCAGGCGGCCGCTGGGACCCTTGCCGCAATTTTCGCGTTTCTGCACGCTCAACGTTTTTTCAATACTCATGATCCTCTCCTTGCTGGCCGCCGCCTGAAACGTGCGGAAAAAGTTCGTATGGGGTTCTTGCCATTCCCTTGCGGGACGTATTCACGTTTTTTGTCCGGCACGCGCCGGTTATACAAACAACACGCTTACCGAAGAGCCGGTATGGATGTTGTGAATGGTCTTGCCCAGCAGCGCGGCCACGGAAGTGACCTTCAGCTTGGGGCAGCGCTCCAGTTTGTCGCCCAGCGGAATGGTATCCGTGACGATGACCTGGGAAAGGGCCTCGGTTTCGTTGATGCGGTCGATGGCCGGACCGGAGAGCACCGGATGGGTGGCGCAGGCCACGATCTTCGTGGCCCCGTACTTGAGCAGCACTTCGGCTCCGGCGCACAGGGTTCCCGCGGTGTCGATCATGTCGTCCACCACAATGGCCACCCGGCCTTCCACGTCGCCGATGACATGCATGGCCTGGGCCTGGTTGGGCCGGTCGCGGCGCTTGTCCACAATGGCCAGAGGGGCGTTGAGCCGCTTGGCATAGGCTCTGGCCCGTTCCACCCCCCCGGCGTCGGGCGAAACGATGACGATTTTGTCTTCATTGAGCTGGCGCAGGCTGTCCAGCATGACCGGCACGGCAAAAAGATTGTCCACCGGGCAGTCGAAAAAGCCCTGAATCTGTCCGGCGTGCAGGTCGATGGTCACCACGCGCTCGGCCCCGGCCACGCTGATGAAGTCCGCCACCAGCTTGGCGCTGATGGGCGCGCGGGGGCTGACCTTGCGGTCCTGACGGGCGTAGGCGTAATAGGGGATCACCGCCGTGATGCGCCCGGCGCTGGCCCGCTTGAGGGCGTCCAGCATCAGACAGAGCTGCACCATGTTGCGGTTGACCGCGGGCGGACAGGTGGGCTGAACGACGAATACGTCGTCCCCGCGCACATTGTCGCCGATTTCGATACGCAGTTCACCGTCGCTGAACGTGGTGGCCAGCGTGGGCGTGAGCTGACAACCCAAGTGGTCGCAAATGGCCTTGGCCAGATCTGGATTGGAAGAACCTGTGACGATTTTCAGGTCGCTGAACATGAGGCTGCCTTGCTTTACGCGTTCACGGGCAATGAACGTGTTTTGCCTTGGAAGTGCCCGTTGATACATGTCGACGCTCTGAAAGGAGAGGCCGCGCCCGCCGCTGACAACGCCAGCGACGCCTGGAAGCGTGGGCGGAAAGGGCCGCCCGGCCCGGTCAACGCGAACGGCGTCGCCGCCGTCGTGTGTGCTGTGTGGCTGGGATGGAAGGGTTCGAACCTTCGAATGACGGAGCCAAAACCCGTTGCCTTACCACTTGGCTACATCCCAGTATTCCCCAGAGGAAGCAGGTAGACATGCCGCTTTTCCGCGTGCAGGGCCGCTGCGGCGTCTTCCGCTTTGGCCGCCGCCGCGCGGTTGAACAGGCCCAGTACGCTGGAACCGCTGCCGCTCATGCAGACCGTGTCGGCCCCAAGGCGCAAAAGATCCGCCTTGATGGCGGCCAGTTGCGGATACTGGGGAAAAACCGCGGCTTCCAAATCGTTGCGGATATCCCACACGGACCATGTCGCGTTCCCTGCTCCAGAGAGAAAAGTTCCATTAGCCTCGCACGGGCTCTTTGTCAAGCTGTTTTGCGCCGCCGTCCGGTCCGCGTGGGGGAAAAGGGCGTCATAACGGGCAAAGGCCCAGGCTGTGTCCACATGGATTTCGGGACAGACCAGCACCAGGCGGAGGCCGGAAAAATCATAGTCCATGGGCGTCAGTATTTCGCCGATGCCTTGTACCCGGCAGGGCTGATTGTACAGAAAAAAAGGTGCGTCCGCGCCCACCGCCAGGGCCGCGCGGGCCAGACCGGCGGCGTCCAGGGGCAGGCCCGCGCGCTGGTTGAGCCAGAGCAGCAGGGAGGCGGCGTCGCTGCTGCCGCCGCCCAGACCCGAACCCAGCGGAATGCCTTTGCGCAAATGCACCGCGATGCCGGGCGCGCCGCCCGCCTCGCTGACAAAAGCGGCGTAAGCCCTGGTCAGCGTGTTGCGCTCCGGGTTTACGCTCGGCTCATCGCAACGGAGCACGATGCCCTGCCCGCCGGTTTCCCTGATCTCCAGGTGGTCGCAGGGGGTCGGCAGAGGATAAAACAGCGAATCCAGCTCGTGGTAGCCGTCGGCCCGCACGCCGACCACATGCAGGCCCAGGTTGACCTTGCAACCGGCCGTGAGATGGATCATAGCGTTTCCACAGTCAGATGACCGTTGGTGTACACGCAGATTTCCGAGGCGATACGCATGGACTCGCGGGCCACGGTTTCCGCGTCGAGATCGCTGTGCCGGATGAGCGCTCTGGCCGCCGCCAGGGCGTAAGGGCCGCCGCTGCCGATGGCCGCCACATCGTCATCAGGTTCAATGACGTCGCCCGTGCCGGAAACCACCAGCAGATGTTCACTGTCCGCCAGCAGCAGCATGGCTTCCAGCTTGCGCAGATACTTGTCCTTGCGCCATTCCTTGGTCATCTCCACAGCGGCGCGCAGCAGGTTGCCGCGCACTTCCTTGAGCTTGGCCTCGAACAGTTCAAAAAGGGTGAAGGCGTCCGCCGTGGCTCCGGCGAAACCGGCCAGAATGCGCCCTTCATACAGGCGGCGCACCTTCTGGGCCGTGTGTTTCATAATCATGGTCTGGCCCAGCGTCACCTGACCGTCCCCGGCCATGGCCACATGGTTGCCTTTTTTCACCGCCAGAATAGTTGTCGCGTGGGTGTCCATCAGTTTTTATCCCAGATTTCCTTGCGTTCCTTGTAGGCCGCTTCCAGGCGCTGGAACCGCCGCCTGTCCGGCGAACGGTCGGCCAGGGCCTTGGCCTGCTTGAAAAAGCGCTCGGTCTGCTTTTTGTTGTTGGAGTACAGGGCGCTGTAGGTCATATGGATGTAGGCGTCCAGCGTTTTGCCCGCCTTGCCCAGCGAGCGGGCGTAGGATTCATGCACTTCGGCGTCTTCCGGCACGTAACGCAGCACTTCCGCGTAATATTTGTCCGCCTGAGCCTGACGTCCGGTCTCATCCAGCATCCGGGCGTAGAAAAAGGAGGCCATGTAGTCGCGCGGATCAAGGTTCATGGCTTGGCGCAACAGGCCGTCGGCCCGGCTCATGTCCCCCTTGCGGTAGTGGAAGGCCCCGGCTTCGCGCAGGATCAGCGGGTCTGTGGGCGCGGCGGCCAGCGCCTGATCAAAGGCCGCGCTGGCTTCGTTGATCTTGTTCTGTCGGGCCAGCACGATGCCCCGGCCCATGGCCGACAGGCCGTCCCTGCCGGAAAAGCGTTGCAGGGCCGCCTGCTCGTCGCCGTAGCGGGCCCAGAGCAGGGTTTTGACGCGGGTGAAGCGCCGGTTGTCCTGCTTGCGGTCGCGAATATTGGCGGGCAGCGTCTGGATGCGGGCCTGCAGTCCGTTGACGCGGTCGCCGATGGCCGGGTGGGTGGAAAGGTAGGCGGGCATGCTGGTGCCGCTCATCCAGCTTTTCTGGCGCAACACCTTGAAGCCGCCCACCATGCCGGCGGGCGGATAGCCGGCGGCAATCAGGTATTGCAGGCCGAGGTGGTCGGCTTCGTTTTCGTCCACCCGGCTGTAATTGAGCATGGCCGACTGCCCCGCGCCCAGGGCTCCCATGGCTAGAGCGCCGCCGCCTGGGCCGCCGGCGGCCACGCCGGCGATGGCCAGCAGGAGCGAGCCCACAGTCAGGTATTGCGCCCGCTCCAGACGGGCGGCCACATGACGCTGGGTCACATGGGCCAGTTCGTGGGCCAGTACCCCGGCCAGTTCCTCTTCGCGTTCCAGGTTCATGATCATGCCCGTGAAGACAAAGACATAGCCGCCGGGCACGGCAAAGGCGTTGAGAGAATTGTGCAGGACTACCGTGGCCCTGAAGTTGAACGGCTGAGGCGGCAGGGCCTTGACCAGGCGGTCCAGCAGATATTTGACGTACTGGCTTACTTCCGGGTCTTCGACCACGGGCAGGCTGGAGCGGACCATCACGTCGAATTTGTGGCCCATCTCCTGTTCATCTTTGATGGAAACGCCGCCGAAAAAGAAGGCCCGCGCCGGCACGGGAAAGAACTGCGGCAGCAGAAAGGCCAGCAGAACCAGCAGGGCCAGCAGAGTCACCTTGCGGACGTTTGCCCGGTAGGAGGCGGAGGGAAGGGCTGTGCTTGTCCGGTTCATGCGACGTCACCTCCATCCAGATGGGCCGCCGGGGCGCAGCCGCAGCCGGCGCCTCCTCCCGTGCGACGGATCGCCTTGCGGCCGTGGCGGAGCCGGTAGAGCAGCAGCACCACGAAGATAAGGCTGCCCAGTATGCCCACAATCAGCTCGATGGGGAGCTCGTAAGGGGCGATGACCACCCGGCCGATCATGTCGCACCCCAGCACGAAGACGGCGCCGAACAGGGCCGTGTCCATCAGCGTGCCGCGGATCTTGTCCCCCTTGAACATGGCCACCACATTGGGGACGATCAGGCCGATGTAGGAGATGGAGCCCACGACCACAACCACGCTGGCGGTGATCATCGCGGCGATGGTCAGCCCGAGGAACAGCACCAAGTTGTAGGGCACGCCCAGGTTCTTGGAGAAGTCCTTCCCCATACCGACAATATTGAAGTGGTTGGCAAACAGAAAGGCCAGGGTGACCAGCGGTACGATCAGGTAGACCAGCTCATACCGGCCGCGGAGCACCATGGAGAAGTGGCCCACGGTCCAGGTGGACAGGGCCTGAGTCATCTCATACTGGTAGGCCAGATAGTTGGTGAGGCCGCCGATGACATTGCCGAACATGATGCCCACCAGGGGAACCATGACCACGTCCTTGAACTGGATGCGCTGAATGAACCAGACAAAGGTCCAGGTACCCAGAACGGCAAAGACGAAGGAGAAAAGCGCCCGTCCCCACAGAGTGGAGTTTGGCAGGAACAGGAGGGCCAGAAGAATGCCGAACTGGGCCGAGGAGATGGTGGCTCCGGTGGTGGGAGAGACGAATTTGTTCATGCAGAGCTGCTGCATGATCAGACCGGCCACACTCATACCGACCCCGGTACACAGGATCGCCAGCAGGCGGGGCAGACGCGAGATCAGAAAAATCTCCAGTTGTTCGAGCTCTCCCGACAGCAGCCCGGACAGGTTTATATCGATCACGCCGAGAAACAGTGACCAGATCGACAGCACCAGAAGGGCCAGTGCCAAGAGCAGGGTGGAAAGATGTCGTTTGATGGGAGGTCCTCCTCTCAAGGTTGTAATTAGCTATAACTAACTTTTGGGCAAAAAAAGACAGCGCACCTTGTGAGCAAACTGGACTTACATGCCGCATCACATTGCGCGTCGCTCGGGACTCAGTAAAGTGGTTAGCAATAACAAACTGAGTTCGTCCATAGGGTACCATATCCGGGGAGAACTGTGCAAGCGGTGATTCCGACAAAATTATGACCGCCAATCTATGGAAAATATACAAAATAGATAGGAATAGTGAATATAAATAGAAGGGGCATAAAC
>OJIY01000459.1_pt1 | contig 11344 bp, 8 predicted proteins | sample 1596061 | NCBI WGS metagenome assembly OJIY01 (sample SAMEA4350111, study PRJEB24818) | metagenome | biome: human; feature: gut; material: faeces | place: Denmark | collected 2013-09
GTGGTGACCAGCAGGCCGAAAACCACGGATTTGACGAAGCCGCCGGTCACGTCGGTCAGGGTCACGGAACTGGCGATGCGGTAAAAATAGGCTCCCTCGTTGATGCCCAGCATGAGCACGCCGGTGAGATAGCCGCCGATGATGCCGATGACGTCGAAAATGGCCGTGAGCAGGGGAAAGGAAAGCAGAGCGGCCAGCAGGCGCGGGCTGACCAGATAGCCCATGGAATTGATGTCCATGACGTCCAGGGCGTCGATCTGGTCCGTGATGCGCATGACCCCGATTTCGGCGGCTATGGACGAACCCGCCCGCCCGGTGAGCATGATGGCCGTGAGCACCGGCCCCAGTTCGCGGATCAGGGTCAGGGACACGGCCGAGCCCAGCATGCCCACGGAACCGAACTGGACCAGGGTGTAATAGCCCTGCAAACCCAGCACCATACCGCAGAAAATGCCGATCAGCAGAATCACGAACAGGGATTTGTAGCCGATCACATAGATCTGTTGCAGGGTGCGCGGAAAAATTTTGGCGCTGGCGAAGATCTGGCGCAGACCCGCCAGCATGAACAATGTCATGCCGCCCACGGCGTCGATGCCGCGCAGGCAGGGGCGGCCCAGAAGGCGCAATAAACCCGGCCCGGCGTTGTGTCCGTCCACGACCGGCCTCAGCGTCCGGTTTTCCGGGTCTTGCCGGAAACCGTTTTTTTGGAGGCCAGAATGGGTTTGCCCAGTTTCATGCGTTGCAGCTCCTCGCGCAGGTTGGCGGCATCCAGTTCGGTGCCGCGCAGATTGACCAGCACCAGCAGCACCTTGCCGCTCTTCTGCTGGCGGGTGCGCAGACCTTTGCCTTCCAGACGGGCGCGCAGCTTGTCCGCGTCGGCCTTGTCCTTGAATGCGGCCACCTGGTAGGTGAAATCAAACAGGGCTTCGGCCTGCTGCGCTTTGGGCTGAGCCGCCGGGGCCGTGGCGCGCTGGCCCTGCGCCTGCGGGGCGGCGGAAGCCGGTGCGGGCGTGCCCGCGGCTGTGTCGGAGCGGATGCCCCAAGCGGCCAGACCCGCGCCCTGCGGGCGGCTGAAAGGATAGGCGGGCGTATTCTGCGGGGCGGCTTGCGGCGTCTGAGCGGATGGGGCGGCCGTTTGGGGGGACTGGTCCGCCGGAGCGGGAGCGGCGGCCTGCTCCGCGCCGGGGGCGGCGCCCGCAGGGGCCTGGGCAGGCTGCCCGGCGGGATTCGCCGCTGCCGGTTCGGCGGGAAGGCCGGCGGGAGGCGTGACGGCCCGCGGAGCCTGATCCTCATGGGCCATGCTGGTCATTTGTTCCACGCGTTTTTCAGGATTCTGACCGCGCCCGACCATGAAGCCCATGAAAAAGGCCCAACCCACGGCAGCGACCAGCACCACTCCCAGCGCTGCCACGGCCACGCCGGACAGGCTGACGGTGAAGCGGCGGGGCTTGTTGCCGGAGGCGGCGGCCGCCGCTTTCTGAAAACTTTTCCGTAAAGGTTGGGGCATAGGCGTTACATACTCTCCGGCGCGCTGACGCCCAGAACGTCCAGGCCGTTGCGCAACACCTGGGCCACGGCGCGCAGCAAGGCCAGCCGGGCCAGGGTGCGCGGCATGTCGTCGGCCAGCAGCACCTGATGTTTGGCGTAATAACTGTGCAGCAGGCCCGCCAGTTCGCTCAGATAATGGCTTACGTGGTGGGCGGCCAGGGCCTGGGCGGCCGCGGCCAGCATGTCCTCAAAGGCGGCGGCCTTGCGCAGCAGGGCCATGTCCTCGGGCGTGTCCAGGCCCGCCAGCATCTCTTCGCTCACCGTATCCGGCAGGCTGACGCCGCGTTCGGCCGCGCGGCGCAGCACGGCGCGGATGCGGGCGTGGGCGTACTGCACGTAGTAGACCGGATTGTCCAGGCTGCGCTGTTTGGCCAGCTCCAGGTCGAAATCCAGGGGGCTGTCGCTTTTGCGCGAGAGAAACATGAAACGCGCCGCGTCCACGCCCACTTCGCGCAGCACGTCGGCCAGGGTTTCAAAGGTGCCCGCGCGGGTGGACATGCTCACCGGCTTGCCGTCCCGCAGCAGGTTGACCAGCTGGATCAGAACCACGTCGAAACTGTCGCGCGGCCGTCCCATGGCCGTGATGGCCGCGCGCATGCGCGGCACGTAGCCGTGGTGGTCCGCGCCCCAGATGTCGATGAGCCAGTCGTAGCCGCGCTCGAACTTGTCGTGGTGGTAGGCGATATCCGTGGCGAAATAGGTCAGGCTGCCGTCGGATTTTTTCAGCACGCGGTCCTTGTCGTCGCCCAGCTGCTCCGTGGCGAACCAGAAGGCGTTTTCTTTCTCATAGGTGTAGCCGGAGCGGCCCAGGGCGTTGAAGGCCGCGTCCACCGCGCCGCTTTCCACCAGGGTCTTTTCCGAAAACCAGCGCTGGTGCTCCACCCGGAATTCATTGAGGTCCGCCTTGATGCCGGTCAGAATTTCGTTCATGGCCCGCTGGTAGCAGCGCTCCTGTCCTTCGGCTTCGGGCAGGTCCGGCAGATGGGGGTCGGCGTCCAGCATCTCCCGCGCGATGTCGATGATGTACCCGCCCCGGTAATAATCCTCGGGCCAGCTCACCGGACGCCCGGCCAGTTCCAGCACGCGCAGCCAGACCGAAAGGCCCAGCAGGCGCATCTGGCGGCCCGCGTCGTTGATGTAATATTCCGTGTTCACCGCGTAACCGGCCTTGCGCAGCAGGCGGGCCAGACTGTCGCCCACGGCCGCGCCCCGGCCGTGCCCCACATGCAGGGGGCCGGTGGGATTGGCCGAAACATACTCCAGCAGCACCTTGCGGCCCGCGCCCGCCTCGCTTGAGCCGTAAGCTCCCGCGGCGGCCTCCACGTCCAGCACCGTGCGCTGCCAGAAGGCCTGGCTGAAGGTCACGTTGCAGAAGCCCGGTCCGGCGGCCTCGGCCTTTTCCATATCCGGACAGCGTTCCAGCAGCCGGTCGGCGAATTTCCGGGCCAGCTCGCGGGGATTGCACTTGGCTTCTTTGGCCAGCAGCATGGCCGCGTTGGTGGAGAGATCCCCATGTCTGGGATCGCGCGAGGGCTCAATGACGGTTTTGGCCGGCCAGGCCAGGCCTTCTTCTTCCAGAATGGCCGCAAGGGCCGTGCGCAGTGTTTCGGTGGCGCGCATATGCTTTTCGTATCCTTGGGAATAGTGCGGAAAAATATTACAGGCTGAAGGCCCGGACGCTTTCCAGATTGCTGACCAGTTCCACGCGCGTGTCCGCGTCCCCGGCGGCAATGCCGCTGAGGCAGGGGGCGACCATTTTGCCCAGCACGGCCCTGGGGCCCAGCTCCAGCCAGAAGCGCGCGCCGTCCGCGTACTGGTTGCGCACGGTTTCAATCCAGCGCACCGGCGAGACCATCTGTTGCAGCAGGCTGTCCCGCGCGCTCTCGCCGTCGTGAACCGCCTTGCCGTGCAGGTTGCAGTAGACCGGAAAACGCGGCTTTTGCCAGACGGCCTTGTGCAGCAGGGGGGTCAGCTCCCGGTTGGCCTCTTCCATCATGGGACTGTGAAACGCGCCGCTGACCTTGAGTTCGATGCCGCGCCCCTTGCGTTCCTTGGCTTTTTGGCAGGCCAGGGCCACAGCGTTTTTCGCGCCGCTGACCACCAACTGGGCCGGAGTGTTGTAATTGGCGGTGAGCAGCAGTTCGCCGCTTTCGGCGGCGGCCTCGGCCACGATTTCCGCCACGCGGGCCTCGTCCAGCTTGAGCAGGGCGGCCATGCCCCCCTTGCTCTGTGGATCGGCCTCGGCCATCAGGCGGCCGCGCAGGGCCGTGATCTCCAGCACGCTTTCCGGCGTGAGCACGCCCGCCGCAGCCAGAGCGCTGAATTCGCCCAGGCTGTGCCCGGCGGCGCCGCGCGGGCTGACGCGTCCGGCCATTTCCCGCCAGAGATTGCAGTTGACTACGGTCAGGGCCGGTTGCAGGGCGCGGGTGTCGCTCATGGCGGCTTCGTCGCCGTCCCAGTAAATTTCGCGCAGGGGCAGGCCGCTGACGCGCTCGGCCAGTTTCCAGAGGTCCATGGCCTCCGGCGAGGCCTCGGCCAGATCGCGGCCCATGCCGGGCTCCTGCGAGCCCTGGCCGGGAAAAAGCAGAACAGGTTGGATCATAGGTGCGGCATCTCCAAAAGGAGGGTGAACTTGGAGCGTTGACAGCGTCAACGCGATCAAAAATCAGGAGCGGGTCACGGCTTGCCGCGCCGGTAAGCGACTGATTTTTGTGCCTTTCCGCCTGGCGGCCCTGCCGTCACGGGCGGCGCGAAACCCGCTTCGCGGACGTTGTATCAGGCAGCCGAATTGCTTTTTTTACGTTATCGGCGCGGGGCTTGCAAGTCCCGCTTGCGGGGGATATGACAGAAAGCCCGGCGTATCCGCCGGGAAAATGTGGAGAGAGCGAGCATGCAAGAGCAACGGACGGTGGACAGAAAGGATTTGGCCGCGCTTGCGGCGGCTTCGGGCATTGACGTGCCCCCGGCGGCTCTGGAGCCGCTGGCCGTCTATCTGGAAATGTTGTGCCAGTGGAACGCGGCCATGAATCTGGTGGGCGCGCGCGCCTGGCGGGATATTCTGACCCGTCTGGCGGCCGACAGCTTCCATCTGGCCTCCTTTCTGGAGGAACTGCCCCTGCCGGAACAGCCGCTGACCTGGGATCTCGGTTCCGGTGCGGGCCTGCCGGGCATTCCCCTGCGCATGGTCTGGACCAGGGGCGGCTATTATATGGTGGAAGTGCGCGAAAAGCGCGCCCTCTTTCTGTCCAGCGCCCTGGCCCGTCTGCAGTTGCCCTCCACCCATGTTTTTCGCGGTTCGGTGGAGCATTTTTTCCAGGGCCAGTATTATCCGGCGGACTGCATCGTGAGCCGGGCCTTCATGCCCTGGCCCGATCTGCTTGAGCTGACCCTGCCCCGGCTGCGGCCCGAGGGCGTGCTGGTGATCCTGGCGCTGACCCCCGCGCCCGAACGTCTGCCCGCGCCCTGGCGGCTGGCGGGCGTGCGCTCTTATGTGGCGGCCGGCAGCGGCCGCTGGTTCTGGGCTCTGAGCCCGTCATCCGGCACGGACGTGGCTGCCGGCAAATCCGCACTGGACGGCCCTGCCGGGGAAGACGGTCCATGCCCGGGGTAAGCCCGGCGGCGCCGCGTTACTGGCTGCGGGGCCTGTTCTGGGGGCTGCTGACGCTGGGGCTGGCCTTCGGCCTGCGCATGATGGAGTGGCCCTGCTGGCAGAATCCGGAATACCGTCTGGGCAGCGAATGGCTGCTGGCCACCCACGACGCCTATCATTGGGTGGCCGCCGCCGAGGGCTTCGGTCTGGACGTGGACCATCCCATGGCCGAGATGCTGCGGCTCATGGCCCGGACTCTGCACACCTATCCGGCGGCCGTGGCCTTCTGGTTCCCGGCTGTGCTGGCCAGCATGGTGGCGGTGATCGTCTTCGCCTGGGTCTGGGCTCTGGGCAGCATGGAGGCGGGCGTGGCCGCCGGGCTGATCACCTCTCTGGCGCCGGGTTTTCTGGCCCGCACCCTGCTGGGCTATTACGACACCGATCTGGTGACGCTTTTCTTCCCCCTGCTGATGACCCTGGCCCCGGCCTGCTGGGCCATGCGCTACATGCTGCTGCCCCAAATGATCTTGCGGCGGCTGGCGCTGGGTTCCGGCCTGAAGGCGGCGCAACGCCTCTGGGGCGTGCGCGGCGCGGACGAGACGCATCTGGAGCGCCTGGGCAATCCTTTGCACTGGCCGTGGGTGTTGCTGCTGGGCGCGTCGGGCGTCATTTCCTGGTGGACCCAGGAATGGCATTCGGTCTTTCCCTATCTGATCCGGTACAATGTGCTGTTGCTGGGCCTGATGGGTCTGGTCATGGCTCCGCGCGGGCGGCGCGGCCTGTTGCTGCTGGGCGGGCTGGCCTACGCCCTGCCCACATTGGGCGGCCCGGCGGGCTTCGGCTTCAGCCTGCTTCTGCTTCTGGCGGGCAGCCGGGCGGGCCGCAAGCTGCGCCATATTCTCTGCCGCCCGCTGACGCTGGTCCTGCTCTGGCTGGGCGTGGCGGCGCTGTTGGTGCAGGGTGAAATCCTGACCACCCTGATCAACCACGCCAACGCCTACCTCAAGCACAGCGGCGACGTGCGGAGCACGGGCGAGGGCGTCAGCCTGGTCTATCCTTCGGTGGCCCAATCCATCATTGAAGTGCAGGATCTGGGCTTCGCGGCGCTCTTCTCCTATTTCCATCCCTGGATGGAGGCGGCCATCGCGGGCCTGGCGGGCTTTGTCCTGGTGCTCTTCCGGCGGCCCGGCGCGCTCTTTCTGCTGCCTCTGGCGGCTCTGGGCCTGCTCAGCACCAAGCTGGGGGGCCGCATGGTCATGTTCGGCGCGCCGGTGGTGGCCGTGGGCCTGGCCCTGCCCCTGTACTGGCTGCTGCAACGCCTGTTGCGCGCGGACCTGCGCGGGGCCGTGGCCGGAGCGGCCACTTCCTGCATTCTGCTGGCCCTGCTGGTGGCGCCTTTCGCGGACATGATCCAGGCCATCTCCCAAGGGCCCATCATCAACCGCCGCCACGCCGAAGCCCTGACCCGCGCGCGCACCATGACCCCCGAAGACGCCAAACTCTGGCTCTGGTGGGACTGGGGCTACGCGGCCCATCACTTCGCGCGGCGCTCGACCATCGCGGACGGCGCGCAGCACGCCGGGCCCTCTCTTTATCTGCCGGCGGCGGTCTTTGCCACGGACAACGCGCGCTTCGCCCGGCAGTTGATCCGCTACACGGCCAAGATGGGCAACGAACCGGGCCATGTGTTTGAAGGTCTGGACGGTCAGGCGGCGCAGGCTCTCATGGACAGGCTGCGTTCGCCGGAAACCCCGCTGGTGGAAGCCAAGGGACGGCTTTTTGTGGTGGTCAGCTTTGAAATGCTGCGCCTGGGCTTCTGGATCAGCAATTTCGGCAACTGGAATTTCGTGACCCGTCAGGGCGAGGGCGGCGCGCTGTCCATTGTGCCGCAGGCCCTGGCCTACCGCCTGGACACCGGAGAAGTGCGGCTGGAGGACAGCGCCAGCACCATTTACGCCTCGTCCATCAGCGTGTTTGAGGAAACCGGCGTGACCCGCCGCAATTACGTTCAGGAATGGTTCGACGCCCACCCCAAGGCCACGGCCGAGGAGCAGAGGGAATTTCTGGCCGGGCGGCGGAACGTGAACTTCCTCTTCAACCGGGTCACGGACGAAAAGCTGGCTGTGGACGAGGGGCTGTACAATTCTCTGATGATCCAGCTCCTGGTGGGCGATCCGCAGGACGCGCGCTTTTCGCCCTATTTCAAGCTGGTCTACGACAACGTCTTTGCCCGGATTTATGAAGTTCTGTAGAACACCTTTTTCGTGGTGGGCGGCTGCTCCCGCAACTGCCGGAGCAATGTTGCTTCAAAATTGCTCTGGAGCAGATTAACTTTGAAATGTGTACATTTCAAACACTTAACAGTGCAAAAGCTATGCTGTCGCTATCCGTAATGCGGCACAGCCGCATAACGGATACCGCTAAATTGCGTTTACGGCTTTATGGCGCGAGGCTGCTGTGCAGCCTCGTTAGAGCGTTTCAAAATGAAAACGCTCTAATGGTGGTAGGGGATCTTGCGCAAAATGCACTCGGCCCGGTAGAGCTGCTCCAGCAGGACCACACGGGCCATTTCGTGCGGAAAGGTCATGGCCGAAAGGCTGAGCAGGCGGAAGGCGCGGCCGCGCACTGCCTCGTCCAGACCGTACGCCCCGCCCACGATGAAGCAGGCGCGGCCGCGCGCCTCGTGGTCCAGTTGCCGCAGCAGATCCGCCAGTTGCGGCGAGGTCAGGCCCGCGCCGCGCTCGTCCAGCACCAGGGGCACGTCCTGCGGGTCCAGGGCGTCCAGAATGCGGCGGCCTTCCAGGGCGTTGCGCTTGTCCGGGGGCAGGGCCGCGTCGCCGTCCCGCACTTCCGTGCATTCCAGACGCCGCCAGCGCGTGATCCGCGCCAGATAGTGGGCGGCGGCGTCTTTCCAGAACGGCGTCTTCAGCCGGCCCACGCTGATCAGCCGCAAAGGTTTGCCTGTCATGTCCGATTCCCCCTGCCGTGTGCTTGATTGCGCCGCCGCGGCCCGATGTCTGCGCCGTGGCGGCGTTGTGATTTTCCCCACCGAAACCTTTTACGGCCTGGGCTGTCTGGCCGCCGACGCGGCGGCCGTGGCCCGTATCTATCAGCTCAAGCGACGGCCCGTCCAGCGCCCTCTGCCCCTGCTGGCCGCCGACGCGGACCAGGCCGGGGCCGTGGTTTGGCTGGAGGCCGCGCCGCCGGAACTGACCGCGCGTTTCTGGCCCGGTCCTTTGAGCCTGCTGCTCCCGGTCCGGCCCGGCCTGCCCGCCCCTTTGGTCAGCGCCGGGGCCGGAGGTGAGGATGGAGCGGCGGGCAAGGCCGCGTTGCGCGTGTCGCCGCATCCGCTGGCCGCCCGTCTGGCGCGCCTGGCCGGAGGCGCGCTGACCGCCAGCAGCGCCAATCTGAGCGGCCGCGCTCCGGCCCGGCGCCTGGAAGAGCTGGACCCGGAACTGCTGGCCGCCCTGGCGGAACTGGGCGATCTGGGCGGCCTGCTGCCCGCCGTCAGTGAAGCGGAGCAGCCCCCCGGCGGCGCGCCGTCCACCCTGGCCGAACCCCTGCCGCTCGACGGGGACGGGAGGCCTCGCCTGCGCCTGCTGCGGGCCGGAGCCGTCAGCGCGCGTGCTCTGGCGGAAGCGGGTTTCGTCTGCGTGGACTGAGCTCCGCCAGGGCAGACGCATCTCATTTCAGTTTTGCCGGTCTGTTATTTGTCGTGATTATCCGTCAAAACCGGCCTTTTCGGCGCCGGCGGCGTCATCTGGCGCTTTTCGCTGCTCACGTGCCTGAGTACATCTCTGCTCTCGATGCCCGTAAGCTCGCTACGCCTCGCCAACGGGCACGGCCCTTTGGGCCGCCTTCCGGTCGGTTTCCGCGCAAAAAGCGCCATCTTCCTTGTCAGCGCCGAAAAATCTTGCTTCAGCCGTTGCGACGCAGGAGCTTTAGCCGTAGGCGAGCTTGTGAGCCGTACGGATAAAGACAGTACTGCCAGCTACGGCTGAAGACAGCAATGAGTTACACGAAATTGTGTCCAGGGAAGGTAAGCCGCTGGCGCGGCAACGGCTAACGCATTTTTTAGGATTCTCCCGACACCAGCCATCCGCCTGCGCTTTGCTTCGGCGGAGCAGAGGCGGCTTTACCCCTTTTTGTCTGTTACTAGGCTATCTAGTCAATAAATAAAGATTTTTTAGATGCGTCTGTCCTGTGAGCTCCGCGCCATCACCTTGCGGCGCGGGCCGGACTGGCTTACCATGGGGCGCACCTCATTGTTCAGGGAAGCGCATGAAAAAAGACGTGATCTGTCCGCACTGCGGCAAAGCCTACAGTTGTTACCGCAATCCCACGCCCACCACGGACGTGGTCATTTACGAGCCGACGCGCGGGGTGGTGATTATCGCGCGGGCCAATCCTCCTTTGGGCTACGCGCTGCCCGGCGGCTTCATCGAGGAAGGCGAGCAGGCCGAGGCCGCCGCCGTACGCGAAATGCGCGAGGAAACCGGCCTGGACGTGGAACTGACCGGTCTGCTGGGCGTGTATTCCCGCCCGGACCGCGACCCGCGCCAGCACACCCTGAGCATGGTCTTCACCGGCAGGCCGCGTGATCCCCTGGCCCTGCGCGCCGGGGACGACGCGGCCCAGGCCGCTTTTTATCCCCCGGACGCTCTGCCCGAACCCCTGGCCTTTGACCACGCCCGCATTCTGGCCGACTTCCGCGAGGTTCTGGCCGGGCGGCGGACCCTGGGCGCGGTGGAGCCCTTGGCGCGGGAAAGGAACAGCTGATGGGCTACGCCAATCTGAGTCAGTGCCTGGCGGACCTGGAGGCCCAGGGCCAGCTCAAACGCGTGGACGCGGAGCTGGACCCGTATCTGGAACTGGCCGCCGTGCAGCGCCGGGCCTTCCGGGCCAAGGCTCCGGCCCTGCTGTTCACCAGGGTCAAGGGCACGCGCTTTCCCATGCTGGCCAATCTCTTCGGCACGCATGAACGTCTGCGTTATATTTTCCGGGACAGCCTGCGGGCCGTGGACGCCGTGCTGGCGGCCAAGGCCGATCCCATGGCGGCCCTGCGGCGGCCCTGGCGTTCGCTGCCGGCGTTGCCCGGCCTGGTCCATATGCTGCCGCGCGTCAAACGCGTTCAAGGCCGTGACGGCGGGCGGGGCGGCAGGGCTCCGGTGCTGGAATGCAGTTGCAATCTCGCGGATCTGCCGCGTCTGACCTGCTGGCCCCGGGACGGCGGTCCCTTTATCACCCTGCCCCTGGTTTATACCGAAGATCCCGACCGTCCCGGCCTGAACGCTTCCAATCTGGGCATGTACCGGGTGCAGCTGGCGGGCAACGCCTACGCGCCCGATGAAGCGGGCCTGCACTATCAGATCCACCGGGGCATCGGCGTGCACCATGCCCATGCTTTGGCCCAGGGCCGGGAACTGCCGGTGCACGTCTATGTGGGCGGGCCGCCCGCGCTCAGCGTGGCCGCGGTGATGCCCCTGCCCGAAGGCCTTTCCGAACTGCGCTTCGCGGGGCTGCTGGGCGGACGCCGCATGGCCCTGGCCCGCTGCCCGGGTCTGCGCCTGCCCGTTCTGGCCGAGGCGGATTTCTGCATCAGCGGGCGTCTCGTGCCGGAGCTCAAGCCCGAGGGGCCCTTCGGGGACCATGTGGGCTATTACAGCCTGCGGCATGATTTCCCGGTGCTCAAGGTGGACGCCGTGCATCACCGCCGGAACGCGGTCTGGCCCTTTACGGCCGTGGGCCGTCCCCCGCAGGAAGATACGGTGTTCGGTGACTTCATCCATGAACTCACCGCGCCCCTGGTGCCGCAGGTTTTTCAGGGCGTGCTCGAGGTGCATGCCGTGGACGTCGCCGGGGTGCATCCCCTTCTGCTGGCGCTGGGCAGCGAGCGCTACACGCCCTATGAGGCGCAGCGCAAGCCGCGCGAACTGCTCACGGCGGCCCTGCACCTGCTGGGCGCCACCCAGACCGCCCTGGCAAAGTACGTGCTGCTGGCCGCGCATGAGGATGCGCCCGGCCTGCGCGCCCGCGACGTGCCCGCCTTTCTGCGGCATGTGCTGGAGCGCGCCGACTTCAGCCGCGATCTGCATTTTCTGACCCGCAGCACCAGCGACACCCTGGATTACACGGGTAGCGGTCTGCACGAGGGTTCCAAGCTGATCTGGGCCTCGGCCGGGGAAAAGCGGCGCGAACTGGCCCTGG
>OJIY01000460.1_pt1 | contig 11344 bp, 10 predicted proteins | sample 1596061 | NCBI WGS metagenome assembly OJIY01 (sample SAMEA4350111, study PRJEB24818) | metagenome | biome: human; feature: gut; material: faeces | place: Denmark | collected 2013-09
GGGGAGGCCAAGACCACTCCCCTTCTCAACCGATTGCATTCCGGGAAGGGGAAAAGAATAGGCCAGATACGGAAAGAAAAGGCGCCCGTTTCAAAAACGGGCGCCCCTCATTGCCGGTTCCTAAAAAACGTCTTTGTATAGCTGGCTGATGATTTCCAGGCTCATTGTACGTGGGTTCGTGGCGGCGCAGGTGTCCTTCTGGGCATGTCCGACCATCGCGGGGATGTCACGGGGATCGATGGCCTTCACGTACCGGGCGGCGAGCTCGGTGATGGTCGTGGGGATGCCCACATCCTTCGACAGCGTCTTGATGGCGGAAATCGCCAATTCAGCGGCGGCGCGTTCGGACAGACCGTCAGTGCACTCGCCCATCATCTGCGCGATGCGAACAAAGCGATCGAGGCGGGAAATCAGGTTGAAGGACTCCACATGCGGCAGAAGGATGGCGTTGCACTCGCCATGGGGCAGGCTGTAGAAGCCGCCAAGCTGATGCGCCATCGCGTGCACGTACCCCAGACCGGCGTTGTTGAAGGCCATCCCGGCAAGATATTGGGCGTAGGCCATGCCTTCACGGGCTTCCATGTCCTTGCCGTTGGCCACGGCCTTGCGCAGGTACTTGGCAACCAAACGGATGGACTGTTCCGCGCAGGCGTCCGTCATCGGCGTGGTGTTGGTGGAAACGTACGCTTCGATGGCGTGCGTCAGGGCGTCCATACCCGTGGCTGCGGTCAGGGACGGCGGCATACCGACCATAAGGACAGGGTCATTGACCGCGACGTTGGGAGTCAGGAACCAGTCCACAATGGACATCTTCACATGGCGTTCCTTATCGGTGATCACGCAGAAGCGCGTCAGTTCCGAAGCGGTGCCCGCCGTCGTGTTGATGGCGATGTAGTGCGGCAGCATGTGGTTGACCTTATCCACGCCTTCATACTGATAAATCGCGCCGCCGTTGGAAAGCAGGATGCCTATGCCCTTGCAGCAGTCGTGCGAGGAGCCGCCGCCGATGGAAATCAGGCCGTCGCAGCCGTCGGCCTTATACTGGGCGACGCCTTCGGTCACGTTTTCATCGGTGGGATTCGGCACGGTCTTGTCATAGATGCTGTACGGGATGTTGTCGCCGTCCAGAATGTCCGTAATGATCTTGAGGATCCCCGTGTTCACGATGCCCTTGTCGGTGACGATCAACGGCTTGGTGATATGGTAGGTGTGGACATAATGAGGGATACCGTGGCACGCGCCCACGCCGATCAGGGAAATGCCCGGAACAAAAAAACTGTGCATCTTGCCAGGAACAGACATGTTCAATCCTTACCGTCAAAAAGAGATGTGAAAAAGAAGCCTCGACTGGATGCGCACCCACGGGGCGGCGCCGTTTCCGGAGCCACCGCCGCGATACGGCGCCATCAAGGAACTTTGAGTGCTTAACCAAACACGACTCTCACTACCTCAAATGCCCCCGGTTGGCTACCCCGAAAATGCACATTTTTTCACGAAAAGCGGAACCATCCCAACAAATCGGAATAGCGAGAGAAAAATCAGCGGAACCACCGTTTGGAAAGGCACGGGCTCGCATGGAAGCGCTTTTCCCCGTAACGATCGCTCACAGTGAAGCCTAGTCCGGCCGTTTTACACCATCCTCCCAAACACCGGCAACATCACAATGATAACGGCTGCTCCACCGCGAGGCAATCCCAATGTTCCGGAGAGCATACCGATTGGTGTTTCATGAAGTAACCGCACGTCCGGCGAGGCTCACACCGCTTCCGGCCCGTTCCCCCGTTCCCAAAAGGTGCGGGCCCCCCAAAGGCCAGTGCACGCATGGAAAACCTATCCACACCAAAAGAGAACCCAACCCCGCAGCGCCTGCTCTCTCCGAAATAAGCTCGGACAGACACGGAAGACATGATTTTCTCGCGGCCTTCGCTACGAAGCGCATTACCAACCGCCCTCGGGGTTCCACGCGGCTCTTCCGGTCGATGCCTCATTCCTCTGGGGAAAGCGGAGTTCTGGACTTCATGCCTTCCACAGCCATCAGCCTTCAATGAGCAGACCCACTTCCGCCCCTTTCCCATCAACAATAGAGAGCCTCACAGCACGCCGTCAGCCAAAAGGATAATATATTGCAGCAACTATCTTGAAGCCGTATAGAATGGCGCCCCCGCCTTCCACAAAACGCACGTTTCCGCAGCCTGGCCCGGCTCCCTCCGGCTCGCCTTCCCGATTGGGCCGGGCATAAAAAAAGCGCCCCGATGCGGACATCGGGGCGCAGATGAATCAAGCCAAACTAGTAGCGCGGAGGACGCGGGGCACGGGGCTTGGCTTCGTTGACGCGCAGGGTGCGGCCACCGAAATTAGCGTTGTCCAAAGCTTCAATAGCAGCAGAAGCACCGGGTTCTTCCATTTCCACAAAACCGAAACCACGAGCGCGGCCGGTTTCGCGATCGCTCACGAGTTTCACAGAAACGACCGGGCCGTAATCGGCGAAAAGGCTCTGAACCTGTTCTTCGGTAGCGGACCAAGGAAGGTTGCCGACATAGATAGACTTAGCCATGAAATAAACCTCATCAAAAAAGACACCGTATTCCCGCGCTTGGCCATCTCCAAAACACCTTGGAAATGACGCGGTTCCTCATGGGTGAACCATGCCCGACACGACAGTGGAAGTCAATGCCCTCTCGAATTTTTATCCTTCTTCTCATAAATTTTCTGATCTTCTCTTCAGTCTTCTTCTTTGCAAAAGGAAACTGATAAGCACTTCATCAGAGATTGTTCTTCCCTTTTCACAAGAAAAGAGGATTTCAGGCCTATCTTTTGCATAAAACCTTTTCAGGAATCTTTCCCGAAGCTCTTTCTTATCCTTCGCCGCATCTAAAAGATAAGGAAAGATTGCAAAAATGCACAATCCTTAGATTGACCATTCAACCAATCTTAATAGAGCCTTCACGGCCGGAGGGGCTCCACGATCACTCCTTTCCTGCTCACGGAAACCGGACGTACGGGGATCAGCGTGTGCCCTTCCCCCCGCAGCGGCGTCCGCAGACGGCAGGGCACATAGCACTCATCCACGCCGTGCTGGCCGGAGGCGGATCCGGCATCCTCGTTGCAGTCCAGCGCCACGAGCAGCCGCTCACATGTAAGGGTGTCCTTCCAGAAGGCTTCGCGCTTGGCCTCCACCACCGCGCGTACGCGGGCGGCACGCTCCTGCCGGACGGCCTTCCCGACCTGATCCGGAAGCTCCGCCGCCACTGTCCCCGGACGCGCGGAATACGGGAATACGTGCGCATAGGTCAGCGGCAGGCTCCGCACCACTTCCAGCGTCTCCAGCACGTGCGCTTCCGTTTCTCCGGGGAATCCCATCAGGATATCCGCCCCAAGCCCGAAACGGGGCCACAGCTTAGCTACGCCCTCCACAGCCGAAAGCAGCGCCTCCGGCGTATAATGCCCACGGCGCATGGCCTTCAGCACGTCCGCGCTCCCGCTCTGGAGCGACAGGTGCAGGTGCGGGCAGACCATGCGGGTTTCGGCAAGCGTGGCGATGCCCCGTTCCGTAAGCTGCGCGGGTTCCACGGAACTGATGCGGAAACGCGCCGGATCGGGCCGGGCGCCGCTCCCCCACTCCGGAGCCAGTTCTCGGTCCAGATAGGACAGCAAATCCCAAAAATCCCGGCACCCCTCGTCACGCATGGCGTACTGGCGCAGGTTGATGCCGGAAATCATGATCTCGCGGTAGCCCGCCTCAAGCAGGCGGCGCATTTCGGCAAGGCAATCCTTCGGAGGGCGGCTCCGGGCCGGGCCGCGCGTCAAGGGGACAATGCAATAGGCGCACCCGTGCGAGCAGCCGTCCTGCACCTTGAGTACGGGACGGGCCCGGCGGAATCCGTCGATATGGAAGGGCGGGAACGTACGGTCGCGCGTGGCGGCGCGGGCGGCGGCTTCGGCGGGGGAGGAAGGGAACGGCGTTGCGCTTCCCGCCGCCTCCTCGGCGAAGAGGACGAGCGGCGGCGCGTCGAGCAGGCGGGATTTATGATCCTGCTCCACAACGCGGAGCACGCCGGGCAGGGCGGCAAGCTGCTTGCGGGCCACTTCGGCGGCGCACCCGGCGATAACGACGGGCACGCCGGGCGCTTCGCGCTGGAGGCGGCGTACGGCCTGCCGCGCGTCGGTCACGGCATTGGCGGTGACGGCGCACGTATTGAGCAGGATCACGTCCGCCTCGGCGGGCGCGTCCGTCTCCGCACCGTCCATGCGCTGCCATGCCTCGCGCACTGATTGGGATTCGTACTGGTTGACCTTACAGCCGAAGGTCAGGATACAGAAGGTCCAAGGGGCATAGTGCATAGGATGGGTCTCCCCCGCAGCGCGTGCCGGTTTCCGGTTCGCATGTACGAATCGGGGAACAGCCCAGGCCGTTTCGGCCGGAGCGGCAACTCGCACGGGGGAAACACCAGTCCCCTGGCAGGGATAGAAATCAGGCGGTCTTTTTCTTGAACTGGATGTCGATGATCTCGTAGTTGATCCGGCCACGCGGGGCGTTGACCGTGATCTCGTCGCCGACTTCCTTGCCGAGCAGGGCCACGCCGACGGGAGACTGAATGGAAATGGTCCCCTTGGCATAGTCTGCCTCGTCCGGGCCGAGCAGCGTGAATTCGCGTTCCTCGCCGGTATCCGCATCCTCCACGGTCACGGTCGCGCCGAAGATGGCTTTTTCGCTGGAAAGGGTCGAAAGATCAATCACATTGAACAGCGCCATACGCGATTCGATGTACTTGATACGGGCTTCAAGCATCCCCTGGCGTTCGCGGGCTGCGTCGTAGCCGGCGTTTTCTTTCAAATCGCCTTCTTCGCGGGCTTCCTTAATGGCCTGGATAACGTGAGGACGCTCTTTCTTCAGACGGTCCAGCTCCTGTTCAAGGGCCTGGAAACCTTCTTTGGAAATGGGGATACTGCTCATGTTGGAATCTCCTGAATATTCTTGCGGAAACCGCCCGATACAAAAAAAAACGCCCCCCGTCGCCTGCGCGACGGGTGGAGCTTCGGTGCGATTGCCACACTGCTAAGGTAGTCCATCCCGACGGATAGGTCAAGCAGCCGGAAAAACAGCGGCGAGAAATCAGCGTTCTTTCTGAACAGCCACCTTGCGCCAAGGGGAATGAGCAGGTATCAAGAAGGCGCGGAATTTATTCTTCCGTTCCGGAGACCCCCGTCCCCGTTCCGCAAACCGTCTATGTCGGAGACATGATGCTGAAACAACTTCTACTCGCTCTGAAACGACTGCTGCGCGCCTTGGGCCCCGTCCTTGTCGGCTGCATCTTCTTGGGTGCGGTCTATCTTCTCTATAGGGAAATCAGCAAATACAGCCTCGCGGATATCCGCATGAGCCTGGCCCAAATTTCCACGGGAAGCATCATCCTGTCCGTCCTGCTCGCCATTATCAACTATATCATCCTGATCGGCTATGACTGGCTGGCGCTCAAAGGCATCCACAAGACCCTCCCCGTCTCCCGCGTGTCGCTCGTTTCCTTCGTCGGGCAGGCCGTAAGCTACAATTTCGGCGCGCTGCTCGGCGGCAGTACGGTGCGCTTCCGTTTCTACTCAAGCTGGGGCTTTTCCCCGATGGACATCGTCCGGCTGGTGCTGATGCTCGCCATCACCTTCTGGGTCGGCGCGCTCGGGCTCGTCGGGGCGATTTTCATGATCGCGCCCCCGGAGATTCCGCCGGAACTGGGTATGCATATGCCGCTGGATATCCGCCCCCTCGGCGCCATCCTGTTCCTCATCGCCATCAGCTATCTGATCGTCTGCAAATTCATCCATAAGCCGATCCACATCTTCGGCAAGGAGTTCGCGTTCCCGCCCTTCAAGATCGCCGTCGCTCAGGCTGTGGTGGCCGGGGCCGACCTCGTCGCGGCGGGGGCCTGCCTGTACGTCCTGCTTCCCCCGGATGCGCACGTTTCCTTCCTCCAGTTCCTGCCCACCTACCTGATGGCGATGGTAGCCGTGGTGCTGACCCACGTCCCCGGCGGCGCGGGCGTGCTGGAAGTCGTGATCCTGCACCTGACCACGGCCTCGCCGCAGGCCGTTTTCGCGGCCCTCCTCTGTTTCCGCGTCATCTACTACCTGCTGCCGCTGCTGCTGGCCGCAGTCATCTTCGCCATCTACGAAGTCCGCCAGCAGGCCATACAGGAATCCGGCGTGCTGCACGACGCCGGGCGCTGGATGCGGGCCTTCGCGCCCACGATCATGGCGAGCGCGGTGTTCGGCATCGGAGCCATCCTGTGCTTCTATGTCGTCCTGCCCGTCAGCCCCGAACGGCTCGCGCAGATCAGGGAATGGATCCCCCTCGGCATCGTCGAGTTCGCCAGCATGGCGACAGGCGTCGCCGGGGTCATGCTGCTGTTCCTCACGCGCGGCATACAGCATCGGCAGCGCGCCGCCTTCCGGCTGGCCATCGCCATGCTGTGCATCGGGATTATCGGCCCTCTGCTGCATTCCCTGAGCTGGTTCGTTGCCCTGATGTCGCTCATCGTCCTGCTTTCGGTCCTCTCCATACGGAGGAAGTGCTGCCGCCCGTCCTCCTTGTGGAAGCTGCACCTCACCCCCAGCTGGCTGTTCGCCATCGTCAGCGTGCTGGTCTGTTCCGCCGGGCTCGGCCTGCTGATTTACCATATGGACCCTTCCGATCCCGTCCCCTGGACCTCCTCCGACTACGCCGCCGACGCCGCACGCCTGTTCCGCACGTTCGCTGCCGAAGCGCTCCTTCTGATTTGCATCGCCGTCGGCTACATGCGCACGGCCCCGATCCGCAAGCGCTGGAACGCCGTCCGCCGTTTTGGGAGAAGGAACAAGCAATAGATTGAACCGGGGAGGGGAGAGGGCTCAATAACACTATAAAAACAGGACATGCAGAAGACAGCAAGCTCCTGTTACAGATGCAAAGAAGCCGGGCAATACGGTTGCCCGGCTTCCTCTTTTTTGAAAACGCCTCCCCTGTTCCTTCCGAAACGCCCTCTTTCCGACATGTATGCCGTCCCCCAAATCAATTCCTAGGGAACGCTGGGACCAGGAATTCAATAAACACGAAAGTCTTTGAAGAGGAAAGGGTGGGGTTTGGGGAGGGGGAGGAGAAACTTTCTGAAGAAAGTTTCTCCTCCCCCTCCCCAATGCTTCAATTAGTTACCGCTCTCTTCTTCAGCTTCCGAAACCTCAAGCGGGGCGGGCTTCCACTCGCCGGGCATAGGCGTATCCCCGAGATCGGCCTTATCGCCAAGATAGGGATTGAAGTACCCGTACGTGATCCACGGACAGGCCCGCCGGATGCGCTTGCGGAAATTGTTCAACCCCACGGACGGACCGAACGAAATCCCTTCGAGCAGCGAGGGGTAAAATTCGGGATCGATATTCAGATTCCGGAGCTGCACAAGACTGATGCCGGTGGACTGGAACAGTTCGATGAGGGCTTCGATTTCCTCTTCCGTATCCGTGATTCCTGGGAAATACAGCAAGTTGACGGCGACATGCACCCCGCGCGAACGGGCCTCTATGATGGACTGCCGCACATCGCCGAACGTGTAGCCGTGCGGGCGGTAGTACCTTTCGTACACTTCGGGACGGGCGCTGTTGAGGCTCACGCGCAGCGAGGTCAAGCCCGCTTCCGCAAGCTCGGCGATGGCCTGCGGCCGGGAGGAATTGGAGTTCAGGTTGATCGTGCCATGCCCTCCGGCCTCGCGGTAACGCCGCACCGACTCGATGAGCAGCGGCGCTTCGGTCAACGGCTCGCCTTCGCAGCCCTGCCCGAAGGAAAAGACCGGCTTTTCAGTCTCGCGGCCCGCATGGAACCGCATGATCTCCACCACTTCCTCGGGCGTGGGCGTGAAGGTCAGCCGACACTGGGGGGTAGCGCAGATTTTGGAGCCTTCCTCCTGCTGTGAAATGCATCCGATGCATCGGGCGTTGCAGGTCCGGGACGTGGGCAGCGGCGCTTCGTAGCGGCCAAGGCTCAGGTTCTTCGCCGCCGGGCAGCCGTAACGCAGCGTACAATTCTGCATGATGTGCTGCATGAGCCTGTTGTCCGGGAAATCTTCAATGATCTTTCGGGCGGAACGGTCGATCTTGCCGCGGGAAATCCCTTTGAAGACCTGCCGCACGTCCTCATCCACCTTCTTGGCGCAGACGTAGAAACGCCCGTTGGCGAATCCGACCGCCCCATAGGCGAACAGAGGCAGCATGGGCGCGCCTTCATCGGTCATATACACGGGATGCGCCGTCAGCGTGTGCGCGGGCGCGGCGAAAGCGGCAACGGCCCAATCTTCCATGACTTCGGTTTCGCCGGTCTCCGGGTTCAGGCCCACGGCCCGGCGTCCGGGCAGCAGGAACAGCTCGCTTTCCTCCGGCAGAGGCATCAGTTCATCCGGACGGGGCAGGCTCCATTCCTCGCCCCGGCGGCACAGAAGCAAAAAATCCGGATGATCGTAGATATTCCCCTGCTCATCAGCGACAAGCATATGGGGACGGATGGAGGGAGATGCCATATGTAAGGTCCTTGCGGTTGCGGTCAATGGGTATTATGAGGTAAGCCGATGCGCCTACAGGTACTGGAAGTGACACGACTCCGCAAGGGGCAGGCCGGGGCGCGCACATCACGCAAGGAAAAAGGAAAAGGTTATGCTGCTGGCTTTCGAGGTTGTGTTGTTCGGAGGTTTGGCCTTCATGTTTTTCTGTATTCTGCGCAATCAGGACAGTATGTTGAAGACCATGCGCGAAGAGCACGGCGCTATTCTTTCCACGCTGGCCAAACTGGAGAAGCGCATCGCCACACTCCAGCAGCTTGAGGCCAGCATCGCCATCAATCCCTTGGCCGTTCAGCCGCCGTATCCCCCGGAAGAGAAGCAGGAACTACCCCAAACGTGGGACCGCGCTCCCGAGCCCGCCGAGAAACCGTCCTCTCCCCTCGGCGGCTTGAGCATGGACCCGCCCTCTTCCCTCGGTTATTCCGACGACAATCCCCCAAAGGGCGGTTTGCCTGAATTGAAGCTATAGAAGCAAGAAGGGATGCCAGATTGAAAGGGAAAAACGAAAGGCCGGGAAATCCCCGGCCTTTCGTATCCGCTCTGAATAAAAACTACTCTTCGCCCATGATCACTTTACGCATGACGTCGATCAGTTTGGCGTCGGACCCGCCGCCCTTGCACTGGGCGAGCACTTCGGCCACATCTTCCCGGAACATATCCTGATGGATGGCCTGATCCTGATCCGCTTCCTCGTTCTCGGAAAGCTCGGACTCCAGATACCCCTGCGTCCACAGCAACAGCTGCGCGAGGTCTTCAGTTTCCGTCATGCCGTCAAGATCGGAACAGCGGGGCTCCCGCCTTCGGGGACATCATACTGCACTTCTTCAAGAATACCGTCGAGCGTTTTGCCGGGGTTCTTGGCGCAGACGGCCATGATGCCGCTCTCGAAATTTTTGACGGCCTCCGGGACGAATACCGTGCTTGACCCCTCCGCGGCGTAGCCTTCGAGGAAGGCCGTAACAAGCCGCCGCGTGTCCGCGTCCAGCCCGTTATACTGCTTGCAGGACAATTCAAACGGATCAACGTCATTGCCGACGCCCTTCATGGTAAAGGTGCTGAAATCGTCCAAGGCCAGAGCGTTCGACGCCATCATCATGACGCCCGCGACACCCAAGCAGGCAAACGTGAAAAAACGCTTCATACTCGCTACTCCAGAAAGAAGCGGATCGGGCTGCGAACGGGGCCAGCCATGTTCAAAAATATGCCGGAGCCCCCCGGCTCCCTGCGGCAGCATGCTGCAGGGATTGCCCGGAGTATCGCATGTTCGAACGCTTGTCCATATGCTTGTATGATAAGAAAAACGGCTAGGTTGGAGAACGGGGCGACGGCATGGGGCAACAGCGCCTTCCCGCCGCCCGGGGGCCTTACGAAAGAGCCAGGACGGAACCTTCTGCCCTCCGTGAAACTGTCCCGGCTGCACGGAAAAAAATATCCTCAACGCCTCTCCGCATGTCCCGTAAACGCGATTTCGACCGTCCATATCCAACGGAAAAATTGAGCCCTTGAAAAAGAAAGAGCCGCCCGAAGCGAATGCTCCGGAACGGCTCCTCCATGTTGTATCCGTTTATATCCTAGAAGCTGTAACTGGCCCGCAAGACCGCGCCGAGCGCGCGGTCCACGTCCGTCTTGGAAAATTCGTCGCCGCCCTTGTCGTACAGGCGGAGCTGGCGATCAAACAGCAGTTCGGCGCCAACCGTCAATTTCAGGTCCGCAATGGGCGTGATGTCGAGATACGCGCCGCCCGTATAGCCGGACTCTTCCACGTACCCCTTCCCGGCGACGCTGCTGTCGTTGGACAGGCGGTAGATGTCGCGATCCCATTTCGCCGCCACGCGTGCCGCGAGCAGATCATTGAAACGATACTGCACCCTCGTGCCGGGAAATCCTATAATGCCGGACAGCCCATAATCATGCTCGTTGCGCCACTCAGCCCCGACTATCGGCATGACAAGCGGGCGCACCGGAGAAATCAGGCCCGCCGCCCCGACATGGAATTTCAGGTCATAGGTGGGCGAGAAGGTCAAGCCGCCGCGAGGCGCGAACGTAAACGAGTCCCAGATCTGATCTTCAAAGCCGGAAATGATGGAGCCGCCCGCAAACCAGTTCACCGACTCGCCCAGAGCGCCATTGAACGAAGCATCCAGCGTCAGCTTGTTCAGCTGGTCCCACGGTGAGCCCTTTTTGCTGAAATTCACCGAGTCGGAATGGCTCCAGCTAAAGTCGGAACGCTTGTAGGCCAGCGTGAACCACTTGTATCCGGCGGATACCCCGGTTTCCGTCTTGGAATACGAACCGCCTTCGTCCACATCGGCCTTTTCATAGCCTTGCGTGTATATGTTGAAGCGCGGCCCGTCCGATTCCCATGCCCATGAAGTATCCGGCATACCGAACGCCGCCAGAACCATAAGACATGCGGCAACGGTGAATCCCCTGAACTGTCTTGCGATCATCTTTTTCTCCCAAAAGCGTTTTACTGCCCTTCCGGGCGGAACGAACAATTGCAATACACCGAAAAGTATCGTGTTGTACACCCCCGTCTTTCCACGCTCCGGGACAACGGGCGTTCTTGCAGTATTTATGCTTTCCCCGCAGACAGAACAAAAGAGGGAAAGACAGCGGCGGCAGTGCCGAAAAAGCCGCATTTTCCCCGCATGACCGGAACGGCGGGTGCCCTGCCCGGATCCGCCGCGGCCCTGTCACTTATACCCATCTGACGCTGCCGACGAATAGCTAGGTGTCGATTTTGTTGATCTGCGTATCAATAACAACAACTA
>OJIY01000462.1_pt1 | contig 11313 bp, 6 predicted proteins | sample 1596061 | NCBI WGS metagenome assembly OJIY01 (sample SAMEA4350111, study PRJEB24818) | metagenome | biome: human; feature: gut; material: faeces | place: Denmark | collected 2013-09
GTCCTGCACAGTCTGGTTCAAGTTCGGGGCCAAGTACATGACCGCTTCCGTGCTGCTGGGCATCGGCGCAACCTATGTGACGGACCTCTCCCTGGTCATCAACACCCTTTCCATCGCCAATACCCTCCAGGTCATCACAGTGGTCCTGGACGCGGGCCTCGGCGGCGTGCTGGTGGGCTTCCACTTCATTGAATCCGACGTTTCCGCCGGGCTGTTCATGGCCAATATGGGCGGCGCCGGCAACGTGGCTGTGGCCGTGCTTTCGGCGACCCGGCGTATGGTTCTGATGCCTTTCGCCCGGATTCCCTTCCACTTCGACGGCGTGCTCATTCTGGCGCTGGTGGGCCTGGTGGCGCCGCTGCTGATGCGGTAACCGTTCCACACGCAAAGAGCCTCATCCGTTTCCCACGGCTTTCTGGTCGGCGGGAACTTTGCCGAGGCTTCCGCTACGCCCTCTCTTGGACTGCGTTACAGGACCACCACCGGCTTGATCAGATCCCGGGGTTTGTCTTTCATCATCAGAAGGGCCTTCTCAATGTGTTCAAAACCCTGGAAACGGTGGGTCAACAATGGAGCCACATCCAGACGTCCGGTGATCAGCAGGCTGGCCAGCTTTTCCATGCGCAGCCGCCCGCCGGGCATCAGGCCGCCGGCCACGGTTTTATGGCCCATGCCGCACCCCCACTCCACCCGGGGGATTTTAACATAGTCGCCCGAACCCAGATAGTTGACGTTGCCGATGCGGCCACCCGGCTTGAGCACACGGATTACCTCCGCGAAGGTATCCACATCGCCGCCCGCTATAATAGCCTTGTCGACGCCCTTGCCCCTGGTTTTGTCCATGACCTGGCTGACGATGTCGCCATCGCGGTAGTTAATGATGTCCGTCGCGCCATAAGAGCGCGCCGCTTCTGCGCAAACGGGGCGCGAGCCCACGGCGAAAATCTCTCCGGCTCCGCGCAGGGCGGCGCCGGCCACGCCCATGAGGCCCACCGGGCCGATGCCCACCACCAGCACGGAGTCGCCGTACTGCACATCGGCCAGTTCCGAACCGTGCAGGCCCGTAGGAACCATGTCGCTGAGCATGACGGCCTCGGCGGGGTCAATGGCGGGCGGCAAATGCGCTAAATTGCCGTCAGCGTCGTTTACGTGAAAAAATTCACCGAATACGCCGTCCTTGAAATTGGAGAATTTCCATCCGGCAAGCATCCCGCCGGAATGCATGGAGAATCCAGCCTGAGCCTCCAGCGAATTCCAGTCCGGAGTGATGGCCGGCACGATAACCTTGTCGCCGGGCTTGAAGTCGCGCACAAGCGCGCCCACTTCCGTCACTTCGCCCACGGCCTCATGGCCCAGAATCATATCATGTCGGTCGCCCAGAGCCCCCTCCCAGACCGTATGGACATCCGAAGTGCAGGGTGAAACGGCAATAGGCCGCACCAGCGCATCCAGAGGACCACATTGAGGCTTTTCCTTTTCAATCCAGCCGATCTGGTTCAGAGACAACATCGCGAAACCTTTCATGGCAGTGCTCCTTGCGTCAGGATTCCTGAACGGGTTGTTTATTCAACCTAGCCAGCGCCCGGCACAGGGTCAAGTTCTTTTTTTCACATTTATTGATCTTCTAGTATTTCGGATATTACCTTCCTACGGAACAATTCGCGCCGCACGCGTATCCCGCTGCAAGAAGGGGCGTCCCTGCGCGGCAAACACGCCATCCCGGCAATGAATATTTTCCCGCACGCGGCATGAAACGGCATCCGCACCGCGAACCGTGCATGTTTTCCTGAACAGCGATCAGTATTGGACTGCCGGCACGGGGATTTTTGTTCTCCGCCAAATTCCAGAGATACAAGAAATTCTTCCACTCAATCCCGCCAGTACCGAAGAGCGTATAGTCCTTTGCATATCTTTGCCCGGATACCACCGCGCGACGGCATGGTTTACATTCATCACGGCGGAAACCTTCTGCGCTGAGCAGCTTCAGCCCATGTGATCTATCTTACTTCATTGACAGTTTCGCTTATTGGGGAATGTGGATCTGTTATCTTTAAAAAAATTGGCGCCATCATTTTCAACTGGTAGCAAACTTTTATTTTTCGTGCTATCAATCAAAATCAGTGACACGTTTTTACAAAAAATAATATTTTTATCATTGAACAATTCCAGGAGTTCAATGCCCCCTATGCAAAGTACAGCGGATTTTCTTGCGCAACGCCGCCGCAAATATTTTGCCCTGGCGGCCTTGTCCGGCTTCGCCTGCGCGGCTCTTGCGCTGGGCCTCGGCCTTGGCCCCCACGGCTGGTCGCTGCCCTTTGCCGGAGCGACGGCCTCGGAATCGCGTATTTTCTGGCAGTTGCGGCTGCCGCGCGTGGTCATGGGCGCTCTGGTAGGCGGCGGACTGGCCATGGGGGGCGTGCTGTCCCAGGCGGTGCTGCGCAATCCCCTGGCCTCACCTTTTACCCTGGGCATTTCGTCCGGAGCCGCTTTCGGCGCGGCTCTGGTCATTGTGGGCGGCGTTTTCGGCATCTGGCAGATGGCGGCCGGGGCTTTTCTTTTCGCGGCGCTGACCGCGCTGGTCATCCTCGGCCTCGCCGGACTGCGGGGCAGCCGCCCCGAAACGCTGATTCTGGGCGGCGTGGCGGTGATGTTTCTTTTTTCTGCCGCCACCTCCTTTCTGCAATATCTGGGTACGGAACAGCAGGTGCAGGCCATTGTTTTCTGGAGTTTCGGCAATCTGGGCCGGGTGGGTTGGCCAGAAATTCTGACTGCGGCGTGCATGATCCTTCTGCCCTTGCCCCTGGCCTTGCGTCTGGCCTGGGATTTCAACGCCCTGGCCGCCGGGGAGGAAAGCGCGGCGGCCCTGGGCGTATCCGTGAGACAGCTGCGTACTCTGGGCATCCTGGCCGCGTCCGTCATGACCGCCGGGGCCATCTGCTTTACCGGGGTGATCGGTTTCATCGGGCTGGTCGCGCCGCATGTGGCCAGATTCTGCCTCGGCGGCGACCACCGTCTGCTGCTGCCCGGCGCGGCTTTTTTCGGCGCCGGTCTGGTGACCCTTGCCGACGCCGTAGCCAGAACCCTGCTCGGGCCGCAGGTCATTCCCGTGGGTATTGTCACGGCCTTTCTCGGCGTTCCGTTCTTTTTCTGGCTTTTGCTACGCTGCGGCCAAAATCGGGCGGGAGGGCTCTGATGCCGCCCCGTCTGGAAGCGCGCGCCCTCGCTTTTGGCTATTCCGGCCACGCGCCTGTGCTTGACGCTGTGGATCTGACCCTGCGACGCGGCGAGGTGTGCGCCCTGCTCGGTCCCAACGGCGCGGGAAAGACCACCCTTCTACGGCTTCTGCTGGGTCTGCTGCGTCCCACCAAGGGGGAAATTCTGCTGGAGGGCGTTTCCCTGCAAAAGCTGACGGGCAAAGAACGCGCCCTGCGCATGGCCTATGTGCCGCAGGAGGCGCTGCCGCGCTTTCCCATGACGGTTTTTGAGGCCGTGCTGCTGGGCCGCAAGCCCCATATGCGCTGGGGACCGGGCAAAAACGACCTCGCCCGCACGGGCGAAACCCTGGCCCGGCTGGGCCTGGAAGCGCTGGCGCAGCGCCCTCTGGACGCGCTTTCCGGCGGACAGCGGCAAAAAGTGACCCTGGCCCGGGCGCTGGCGCAGGACACGGATTGGCTCCTGCTGGATGAGCCGGTCAGCAATCTGGATCTGCGGCATCAGATCGAAGTGCTGGATCTGGCGCGCCGCGTGGCGGAAAAGCGACATCTCGGCGTGCTGCTCTCGCTGCACGATGTGAACATGGCCGTCCGTTTCGCGCACACTGTGGCTCTGCTGGTGCCGTCGCCGCGGGGGGCTCGCGTCGAAGCATGCGGCGAACCAACAATGGTGCTCACGCCCGAACGCATGCGCACGGCCTACGGCATCGCCATGCAAACCTACCACGGGGAGAACGGGCAAGTTCCCCTCTGGTTTCCCTCGCCACCGCAACCCTAACCTGGAGTGTTCCGTGAAGTTCCGACGTTCGTTGTCAGCAATCTGTCTCGCCGCCTGTTACCTTACCCCGTGGTCCTCCGCCCTGGCGGAGCCGGATGATCCGGCGCGGGCGGAAATGAACCCCGTCGTTGTCACCGCCACCAGGACCAAACACAGCCTCGGCGATGTCTCCGCCGCCGTATCGGTGGTCACCCGCAAAGAACTCGACCAAATTCCGGCCCAGAATGTTCTGGACGTGCTGCGGACCATGTCCGGCGTCACCGTGGACAGCGACCGCAGCTCTTTCGGCAGCAGTACCTACAATAAGGTCATCATTCGCGGGATGGGCGGCAATACGCAGGGGCGCGTGCTGGTGCTGGTGGACGGCATGCCCGCCATGCCCGCGGGAACGAATATTTTCGAGTGGAACAGCATCAATCTGGACGCCGTGGAGCGCATTGAGGTGGTGCGCGGGCCGTCGTCGGCGCTGTACGGCTCCAGCGCCATGGGCGGCGTCATCAACATCATCACCCGCACCCCGCCCAAAGACGGTTTCACCGCCACCCTGGACACCAAGTACGGCAGTTATAACACCTGGGATTCCAGCCTGTACCATGCGGGCGCGGTGGGGAAATTCAATTACTCCCTTTCCGGCAGCTATCTGACCTCCTACGGTTTCAACGGCATCCCGGAGCACAGTTCCAAGCCCGGCAGCAATCAGAAGCCCGGCTATAATGACGACGGCACCGGCGTGCGCAATGTCACGGGCGCGGCGCGCGTGGGCTATCGCTTCGACGACACCGCCGACATCACCCTCAGCGCCGATCTGGCCTCCAATCTGCGTACCGGGCAGTACAATTTCGACGACGATTACCGCCTGTACGAATATCACAAGACGGGCTTCGGCCTGCGCCTGCACAAGGACTTCGGCGTGGTGGACAGTTCCCTGGCTTTCCGCGCGGACTTTCTGCACACGGATTATGACAGCATAGGAGGCACGGCGTCCAGCGGGTACCGGGTGGACTATGTGTCGCCCACCAGGCAGGAACAGTACACTCTCGACCAGCAGAATACCTTCGCCCTGGGCGAGCACCAGTTGGTCACCGTGGGCGTCGCCGCTTCATACGGGCGCTCGGACCAGTCCCTGGATTACTCCCCTCTCTCCACCTACAAGGACCGCGTCCGCGAAAAAGGCGGCAGCCAGTACACCCTGGCCGGGTACATTCAGGACGAAATCAGCCTGTTCAACAACAGTGTGCAGATCATTCCCGGCCTGCGTTACGACGTCATCGGCACGGACGGCTATGACGAGGACTCCACCAACAAGACGCGCGACTGGCGGAAAAACTACGGCATGGAAGTAGACAGCCGGCTCACGCCCAAGCTGGGTCTGCGCGTGAATCCCTGGGACGGCCTGCTTGTGTTCCGCGCCAATTACGGCGAGGCCTTCCGCTCGGCCAGCCTGGACGAGCGTTTCGGCGAGTATGCCTACGGCAGCACCCTGTACAAGGGCAGCCCGGATCTCAAACCGGAACTCTCGCGCACCCTGGATGCGGGTTTTGATTTTTCGCCGCTCAAGGAACTGACTTTCGGCGTCACGGGCTACATCACCTGGGCCGAAGACTATATCGCCTCCATCAAAGATGATACGAAGACGGGCGATTACTTCATTTCACAAAAGCAGAACATCGACAGCGTGCAGATCACCGGTCTGGAAGGCGAGGCCAGTTGGAAGGCCACGGAGTATCTCACCCTGTTCGCCAACGGCACCATTCTGAACCCGCAGATCACCTCCGGGCAGTACAAGGGCAACCAGATTCCCTTCACCCCCACCTCCAAGGCCACGCTGGGCTTTACCTTCGCGCATCCGGACTGGTTCACCCTGCGTGTGGGCGCCACCTGGACCGGCCCCATCTGGACGGATCAGGCCAATCAGGAAGCCAATCAGGAAGGCAACTTCTGGCTGGGCGAAGTGCGCATTTCCAAGCGTTTTGATTTCCGGGACTGGTGGGTGGAGCCCTACGCGGAACTGCTGGCCGCCGCCAGCAAGGAAGAAGTGCGCTATACCAATACCTCGCGCATTCCCACCAACATGGCCTTTGTGGGCATAAAAGCGGGATTTTAATCGCGGGGAGTCTTGCGGAAGGTCCATCCGGTCCTTCCGCTCCCCATATTTCCGGCCGGGCGGCATACCCGGAGGTGCGACGCAATGAAATCACCAATCGTTCTGACCTGCATCGTGTGGTCGAGTCATGTCACGGCCCTGCGCGAGGCGACGAAATCCCTGGAGGATGACGTTGTTGTCCACGTATTCTGTTCACGTGATCTTGAGAAACGCCCGGAAGACTGCCTGCGGGCCGTTGAACAGGCCGGGGCCGTCTTTGTCTTTCGCGGGGCCGACGCGGCCTGGGAGGTGCTGGACGCTCCCCTGCGCCGGGCCGGGGAGCGCCTGCCGGTAATCTGCGTCGCCTCGGACCCCGCCGCCTGGACGTTATCCTCGGTCACGCCGCAAGAGGCCGAAAGGGCCTACCGCTATCTGTCCTACGGCGGCACGGACAATGCCGGAGCCCTGCTGCGCTTTATGAAGGCGCTGGCCTGTGGCGACGGCGTCGCCGCGCCGCCCGAGCCGCAGCCCATGCTTTGGGAAGGGCTGTGGCATCCGGACGCGCCCGTGCCCGCGTTCGGCGAAGTCAGCGCCTATCTTGCCTGGTATGCGGAGCATGCGGCACGAAAAGGTCTGCGCGGGGCCTGCGTGGGTTTGCTTTTCGGACGGCACTACTGGGTCAACGCCATGACCCAAGCGGAAGAAGCCCTGGTGCGCGCTCTGGAAAGCAGAGGCCTGCGCGTTCTGCCCGCCTTTGCCAACGCCCTGCGCGACGCGGCTCTGGGCAACAGGGGCGGAACCCGCTGGACGGAAGAGGTTTTCGTGGATAAGCAAGGCCGGAGCCGGGTGGACGCCCTGATCAAACTTCTGCCCTATTTCTCGCGCGAAAAGGGCATGGAAGGGGAAAGCCCGGCCTTTGTGGGCGACGATTCCCCGGCCGGGGACAATGTGCGCCTTTTCCGTCGGTTGGACGCGCCGGTTTTCCAGCCGGTGTTTTCGTCCTCCAAAACAGTGGAAGCCTGGCGGACCGACCCGCAGGGACTCGGTTCCGAAGTGGCCTGGGCCGTGGCCCTGCCGGAGTTTGAAGGCGTCATTGAGCCGTTTTTTCTGGGCGGCACAGTCCCTGAAAAAAGTCTGGACGATACGGCCTACCGCGTGCCCCTGCCGGAACGCGTGCAACGTCTGACGGCCCGCGTGGAACGCTGGCTGCGTCTGCGCGCCAAACCCGTGGCGGAGCGGCGCGTGGCTTTTATTCTGCACAACGATCCCTGTTCCTCCGCCGAGGGCACTGTGGGCGGCGCGGCCGGGCTGGACACGCCCGCCTCACTGCACGCCCTGCTGCGCGATATGCGCGCCGCCGGATATGCCGTTGACCTGCCGGAAAGCGGCGAGGCTCTGATGCGCATGATCCTGGACCGCAAGGCAATCAGCGAATTCCGCTGGACCACGGCCCGCGAAATCGAAGGCAAGGGCGGTGTGCTGGCGCGCGTGCCCCTGGGGCAATACCGGGAATGGGCCGCCGCCTGGCCCGAAGAAGTGCGCCGCCGGGTGGACGAGGCTTGGGGACCGCCCGGAGAGGGCAAGGACGGCCTGCCTCCGGCCATGACTCTTGACGGGCATCTGCTGGTGACGGGCGTGGCTCTGGGCAATGCCGTGGTCTGCGTGCAGCCCAAGCGCGGCTGCGCCGGTTCCCGTTGCGACGGACAGGTCTGCCGCATCCTGCACGATCCGGACATTCCCCCGCCGCATCAGTATCTGGCCACCTACCGTTGGCTGCAGGACGGCTTCGGCGCGGACGCCGTCGTGCATGTGGGCACCCACGGCACGCTGGAATTTCTGCCAGGAAAGGCCGCCGGGCTTTCCGCCGCCTGTCTGCCCGACGCGGCGCTGCACGAAGCGCCGCATCTCTACATCTATAATGCCGACAACCCCGCCGAAGCCGTGATCGCCAAACGCCGCGCCTATGCCGCGCTGGTCAACCATATGCGGCCGCCGCAGGTCACGGGCGGGCTGGATGAAAAACAGGAAGCCCTGGACAGCCATCTGGGGCAATGGACTGAGGTGCGCGGGCGCGATCCGGCCCGGGCGCATCAGCTTGAGCATCTGGCGCGCAAGGCCATGAAGGCCGCCGGACTGGCCGAGGTGGAACGGGAACTGCTGCAAAAGAACCCGCGTGCGGACTTCGCCGCCCTGGCGGCCCGGCTGCATGAAACGCTGGGGCTGTTGCGCACGACCAGGGTGGACGACGGTCTGCACGTGCTGGGAGAACTTCCGGCGGGCAAGGCGCGGGCGGACTTCATCTACGCCCTGTTGCGGCACGACACTGGCGCGCCTTCGGATTTGCGCCGCCTGCTCTGCGCCGCCAAAGGCCTGGATATGGACGCGCTGCCGGCCGCTCCCACGGAACGCGAAGCGGACTCAGGACCGGACCACAGCGTCCTGTTGCAGAGCCTGGACGAACAGGGCGCGGCGCTCGCCGCCGCCTTGCTGGAGGCGGCCGCACTACCTGATGCGGAAGCGGAAAGGCGCCTGGCAGGCCTGATGCCGGGTCTGCCCGCGTCCCTGCACGGCGCGCTGCGCGGGCTGCTCACGCGCGTCCGCGATCTGGCGGCCCGGCTGGACGCCTCGGCGGAACGCTCCTCCTTTCTGCACGCTCTGGCCGGGAGGTACGTGACGCCCGGCCCGTCCGGTCTGCTGGCGCGCGGACGTGACGACATCCTGCCCACGGGCCGCAACTCCTATACCCTGGACCCCCGCCGTCTGCCCACGGAAGCGGCCTGGCGCGTGGGGTGCAACCTGGCCGGCGGCATTCTGGACAAGCACCTGAAGGAAGAAGGCCGCTATCCTGAAAACGTGGCCATGTTCTGGATGTGCAACGACCTGATGTGGAGCGACGGCGAGGGCCTGGGTCAGTTGCTGGCCTTGCTGGGGGTGCGGCCCGTCTGGCGCGGCGGGGTGGTCTGCGGCCATGAAATCATCCCCCCGACGGAACTCGGACGGCCGCGCATCGACGTGACAGTGCGGGTTTCCGGCCTGTTGCGCGACTCCTTTCCCGAGGCCGTGCGTTTTCTGGACAGCGCCGTACAGGCCGTGGCGGTGCTGTCCGAGACGGATGAGGAAAATTTCGTCCGCAAGCACTGCCGCGAACGCCTGAAGCTGTGGCAACAGCCGGAAGAAGACCAGAGCGCCTGGCGCAAGGCCACCTTGCGCGTGTTTTCCTCCCGCCCCGGCGTCTATCAGGGCGGCGTGGATCTGGCGGTTCACGCGTCGGCCTGGCGCACGGAAGCGGATCTGGCCGGCGTCTTTCTGCGCTGGAACGGCTATGCCTACGGCAACGGCGTCTGGGGGGACGAGGAGATTCCGGCGCTGACGGCCAGCCTTTCCAATGTGGACATCACCTACAACAAGGTGGTCAGCGACGAGCACGACCTGCTCAACTGCTGCGCCGTTTACGGCATTCACGGCGGTATGACCGCGGCCGCCGCGCATCTGAGCGGGCGGCCCGTGCGGGTTTACTATGGCGATACGCGCGAACCCCGGCACGTGCGGGTGCGGGACATGGCCGATGAAATCCGCCGGGTGGCGCGCGGCAAACTGCTCAACCCGCGCTGGATAGCGGGCATGAAACGCCACGGCTACAAGGGCGCGGGCGACATGGCCAAACGCGCTGTGCGCGTCTACGGCTGGGACGCCACCACCGGCATGGTGGATGACGGCATTTTTGACGACATGGCGCGCACCTTTGTGCTGGATGCGGAAAACCGCGCCTTTTTTGAAGAGCACAATCCCTGGGCCCTGGAAGAAATCGCCCGCCGCCTGCTGGAGGCCCAGGCCAGAGGCGTCTGGCGGGCCGACCCGGAGGTGTTGGACGCCCTGCGCCAAAACTATCTGGACATGGAAGGCTGGTTGGAGGAACGCACGGAAGCCTTCGGCGGCAGTTTCCAGGGCGGCGGCATAGACGTCATCGTGGCTCCAAACACGGATATTCAGGACAGTGAGGACAAGATATGAGCATGATCCGACGGCATTCCTACCCCTTTTCCGCCATTGTGGGACAGGAGGCTCTGAAGGAGGCGCTGCTGCTCAATGTGGTCAATCCCGGCATCGGCGGCGTGCTGGTGCGCGGTGAGAAGGGCACGGCCAAATCCACCGCCGTGCGTGCACTGGCGGCCATTCTGCCCGAAATGAGCGCGGTGCGGGGCTGTCCCTGCGCCTGCGACCCTGACGATGCGGACACGCTCTGCCCGCTCTGCCGCGAAACGCTTTCCGCCGCCGGAGAACTGCCCAGGGAGCAGCGGCGGGTGCGCGTGACGGAACTGCCCGTGGGGGCCAGCGAAGACCGGGTGGTCGGCTCACTGGATATGGAAGCGGCCCTGGCCGACGGCCGCCGCTGTTTCGAGCACGGCCTGCTGGCCGCCGCCAACAGGGGCATTCTCTATGTGGACGAGGTGAATCTGCTGGACGACCATCTGGTGGACGCCCTGCTGGACGCCGCGGCCATGGGCGTCAATACCGTGGAGCGCGAAGGCCTTTCCTGGTCGCATCCGGCGCGTTTTACCCTGGTGGGCACCATGAACCCGGAAGAAGGCGAACTGCGGCCGCAATTGCTGGACCGTTTCGGCCTTTGCGTGGAAGTGCGCGGCATGGCCGAACCGGAACAGCGCATGGCGGTCATGGCCCGCCGCATGGATTTTGAGCGCGATCCGGCGGAATTTTGCGAACACTGGCGGGAAAAGGACCGGCTTCTGGCTGAAAGCGTCATGACGGCCCGCCGCCTGCTGCCGGGCGTGCGGGCTGACGAGGCCTGCATGCGCGCGGTGGTGGAACAGGCCATCGCCGCCCGGGTGGACGGGCACCGCGCCGACATCGTCATGCTCAAGACCGCCAAAACCCTCGCGGCCCTGGACGGGCGCGAAGAAGTCCGGTCGGAGGACGTGCGCAAAGCCGCCGCCCTGGCCCTGCCGCACCGCATGCGCCGCAAGCCCTTTGAGGCCGTGGGCGGGGGGCCGCGCCCATGAACGCGGCCGTGCCGCCGATGCGGCTGTTCCCCTTTGCCGCGCTGGCGGGCCAGCCCCTCATGCGCCGCGCGCTGCTGGCCAACGCGCTCTGTCCGGAGATCGGCGGCGTGCTGCTGCGCGGGCAAAAAGGCACAGCCAAATCCACGGCGGTGCGGGCGCTGGCGCGGCTTTTGCCGTCTGTTTCCGTGGTGGCGGGCTGGCCGCGTCACTGCGCCCCGCAAG
>OJIY01000464.1_pt1 | contig 11309 bp, 8 predicted proteins | sample 1596061 | NCBI WGS metagenome assembly OJIY01 (sample SAMEA4350111, study PRJEB24818) | metagenome | biome: human; feature: gut; material: faeces | place: Denmark | collected 2013-09
ACAGGGTGTGCTCTGTGATGCCCCCAGCCTGCTGGAGGAATGGCTGCCCGCCGACAGCCTCTGGCTGCTGCCCGGCGAGGCGGACAGCGCCGAAGCCCTGCGCGACGGGCGTCTGGCGCTCAAGGAGAGTCTGGAAGCCGAGGACTCGCCCATGCAGCAACCGGCCGGTCTGGCCTTGCGCAAGAATTCCCAGCCCGCGCCCTGGCGGAATTTCCAGTGCGCCTTCGATGAACCCCTGGTCATGGGCGTGGAAGAGCGGGGCGCGGATTTTCAGGAACGCCCCCTGCACGCCTTCAGCGATTTGTTCCCCTTGCCCGCCGCGCAGGACCGGCCCTGGCAGCATCTGGCTGCCGGGCTCAAGGAATGGCAGAGCCAGCGCCGTCAGGTCATCCTGAGTTTTTCCTCGGAACGGGGCCGGAACAAATTTCTCAAACTGGCCGAGCAGGACGGCATTACCCCGGCCTTGCGCTACGCGCCCGAGGCCCATGGCCTGTTCGCCCTGGTCTCGCCCTTCCGTTCCGGCGTGGAACTGGTCTGGGACAACAGTCTGGTGCTGGGCGAGGACATCATCTATCCCCGCGCGGAAAAGACGCCGCGCGCCGCCTCGCGGGCCTTCAAGGGCCTGGACAATTTTGACGACCTCAAAAACGGCGACCTGCTGGTCCACCGCGATTACGGCATCGGGCGCTTCGCGGGTCTGCACCATCTGGATCTCAACGAGGCGGCCAACGATTTTCTGCTCATTGAATATTCCGGGCGGGACAAGCTCTATGTGCCCGCCGACCGTCTGGGCCTGATCCAGCGTTTCAAGGGAACCGAGGGCGTGGAACCGGCCCTGGACCGCCTGGGCGGGCCGGCCTGGGCCGCGGGCAAGGAAAAAGCCCGCAAGGCCATTGAAAAAATCGCGGCCGACCTGGTGGAAATGTACGCCTACCGCAAGGTGGCCAAGGGCTTCCGCTACGACCCGCCGGGTGAGTTGTACCATGAATTCGAGGCCACCTTCGGCTTTGAGGAAACCCCGGACCAGGCCAAGGCCATTCAGGACGTGCTGGACGACATGGACAGGGGCGAACCCATGGACCGCCTGATCTGCGGCGATGTGGGTTTCGGCAAGACGGAGGTGGCGTTGCGCGCGGCCTTTCGCGCCGCCGCCGAGGGGCGGCAGGTGGCCCTGCTCTGTCCCACCACGGTGCTGGCCGAGCAGCATTACCAGACGTTCCGGGCCCGGCTGGCCGGATTCCCGGTCAACGTGGGCCTGCTGAGCCGTTTTGTGCCCCGGGCCCGGCAAAAGGAAGTGCTCAAGGCGGCCGCCGCCGGACAGATCGACATTCTCATCGGCACCCACCGTATTCTTTCCAGCGACGTGAAGCTGCCCAATCTGGCCCTGCTCGTGCTGGACGAGGAGCAGCGCTTCGGCGTGCGCCACAAGGAAAAGCTCAAGGCCCTGAAGAAGAACGTGGATGTGCTGACCCTGACGGCCACGCCCATTCCGCGCACATTGCAGCTTTCCATGTCCGGCATCCGCGAGCTGTCCATCATCGAAACCGCGCCGCAGGACCGCAAGCCCGTGGCCACGGCGGTGCTGCGCCGCGACGACGATCTGCTGCGCAAGGTCATCGCGCGCGAAATCGAGCGCGAAGGCCAGGTGTTCTGGGTTTACAACCGGGTGCAGGGTCTGGAGCGCGTGGCGGAATATGTGCGCAAGCTCGCGCCCGAGGCCAGGGTGGGCATGGCCCACGGCCAGATGTCCGAAACCGAGCTGGAAACCACCATGCACAAATTCTGGCACGGCGAGCTGGACGTGCTGGTCTGCACCTCCATTGTGGAGTCGGGCCTGGATTTCCCGCGCGCCAACACCCTGGTGGTGGACCAGGCCCAGATGTTCGGCCTGGGCCAGCTCTATCAGTTGCGGGGCCGCGTGGGCCGCAGCGACCGGCAGGCCTATGCTTTCTTCGTGGTGCCCGATGCCGAGCGTCTCACGGCCGTGGCCGAGGAGCGCCTGCGCATCATCATGGATATGGACTACCTGGGCGCGGGCTTCCAGGTGGCCATGGAAGACCTGCGCCTGCGCGGGGCGGGCAACATTCTGGGCGAGGTGCAGTCCGGGCACATGAGCCGGGTGGGGCTGGACCTCTATCTGGAAATGCTTGAGGAGGCCGTGGGCCGCCTCAAGGGCACGCCTTCGGCCCTGGCGGTGGAAACGGAGCTGACTCTGGGCTTGCCTGCGCATATCCCTGCGTCGTACATTGACGACGGTCGCGAGCGCCTGCGCTGCTACAAGGCCCTGACCTCCGCCGTGGGCGGCGCGGCCAGGGAAGAGGCGGCGCTCTCCATGCGCGACCGCTTCGGTCCCTTCCCCGAGGAACTGAACAATTTTCTGGCCGTGCTGGACTTCAAGCAGTTCCTCACGGAGTTGCAGGTGCAGCGGGCCGACGTGCACCGGGACCACTTGCGCATGTTCTGGCCCGACGGCCAGACCGCCGTACAGCCGGAGCGCATTGTGGAACTGGCGGCCGGGATGCCGGGCGCGCGCCTGCATCCCCCGGCGGGCCTGACCCTGCCGCTGGCCGGGGAGCTTTCGTTCGGCGAGGGCTTGCAAAAAGTGCGGCTGGCGCTGGACAACATCCGCGCGTCGGCCTCCTGAAAAGACGGCGGACAGCCGGGGGAGCCGTGAGCATGGCGACGCGGGAAGATATCCTCGCTTACGTGAAGAAGACGTTCCGGACCGAGCCGGACTACCCCTGGCGGCGGTTTCCGGAGTATGCTGTGCTGCGGCATGAGGGGAACGGCAAATGGTACGGTCTGATCCTGAATCTGCCCAAAGCGCGGCTGGGTCTGGAAGGAGAGGGAAACATCGACGTCATCAACCTGAAAAGCGATCATGTGCTGGATATTCTTGTGAACAGCGCGTCAGGCGCATTGCCCGCCTATCATATGAACAAGAAGCACTGGATTACGCTTGTGCTGGACGGCGGTTTTCCCGACGGCGAACTGTACGGTCTCATTGACGAAAGCCACGGATTGACGCAGTGAAAGACATGATGCGGCGGATAGTTGGAAAGGCGGCAAGACCGCGCGTCGCGAAGATATGCTTTGCGTCCCGTTGCGGACTTGTTCCGCTGCTTTGCTGTTGTCTTCTGCTCGCCGCCTGTCTGGAGAGCCGTCTGCCCGAGGGCGTGGTGGCCACGGTCAACAGCGAACCCATCTACCTGCGTACGGTGCAGGCCCTGCTGGACAGCCGTTCCGCCGCGCTGGGCACACTGCAACGGCCTTCGCTGGAGAATATGAAACGCCAGTACGGCGAGGCTCTGGGCACCCTGATCATCCACGCTCTGGTGCGCCAGGAGCTGGAACGCCGTCAGATTCCCGTGGCCGGCGCAACCATGGAGCAGGCCGTGGCCCTGGTGCGCGGCGACTACGGCTCCGGCGGCCTTTCCAAATTCCTGACTGACGAATCCCTGGATGAGGCGGACTGGCAGGCCCTGATGCGCGACCATCTGGCCATGCTGACCTTTGAAAAGCGGGTGCTGCTGCCCGGCATCCAGGTGCGGCTGGACGAAGTGTGCGCCTATTACCAGGAGCATCAGGCGGACTTCCGGCTGCCTGAAACCCTGGATGTCTGCTTTGTCTCCGGCGAGAACCGCGAGGCTCTGGACGCCTTTTGCGCGTCTTTTCCGGCGGGCAGAAAGACGCCGCCCGAAACGCTGCTGGCGCAATGCCTGGAAGTCAGGGCCGACGAGGTGCCGCCGCCGTGGACCAAGGAAGTGTCGGCTCTCAAGCCCGGAACCTGCCTCCCGGCCCGCCGCCGCAACGGCGTCTGGGAGAGCGTGGGGCTGGTGGAGCGCCTGAAGGCCCACAGCTTGGAAATGGCCGACGCCTATCCGCTGATTGAGCATATTCTGCAGGAACAGAAAAAAAGGGCCGCGTTCGAGCAATGGCTGGAAGGCAGCCTGTCCCGCGCCACGGTCAAGGTGTCGCCCCTGCTCAGGGACGAGGTGCTGACGCCGCCTTCAGCCAGGCAGGATCGGCAGGAGGAAGATGAGGACGAGGACGGCCGTTCCGGCATGGTTGACTCCTCGGCGGGAGCTGAGGAACGCTTTGATGCCGGGGCGGCGGGAGTTGACGCCGGATCCGTCAAACCTGCGGGCGATGCGGGCGCGGATCAGCCGCCCCGGCGGAACGGCGCCGGCGGCAGCGGGCGGCGCTGAATTCCGCCTGGTTGCGGTTGGACGCCCTTAAATTTTTTATTTATTGACCTGATGGCCTGGAGAGCGGACAAAAAGGGGCTAAGCTGCCTTTGTTCCGCCGAAGCGAAGCGCAGGCGGATAGCTGGTTTTGGCGGATCATCATGACAAAATAAGTGACCGGCAAAAGCTGAAGCGAGATGCGTCAGCCCTGCTGCCCGGCCCGCCGGACATTGCATCTCAGGCCGTTTTACGGTAGGCAGATGCCCATAACAGTTTTCGGTAATTTCCTTGGCGCAAAGGGGAGACTCATAGTGAAGAAAACGCTTGTTCTGCTGCTGGCAATCTGGCTTTGCGGCATTTGCGGCGCACGGGCCGCCCAACTCAATAAAGTGGCGGCGGTGGTCAACGGTCAGGTCATCACTATGTTCGACCTCCAGAAGGCAGCCCTGCCCGAGCTGGCGCGGGCCAGACTCAATCCCAACGATCCGAAGCAGGCCAAGGACGTGGACAAGGTTTTCCGCAAGGTGCTGGACATGATGATCATGGACATCCTGCTCGGGCAGGAGGCCAAACGTCTCAAGATCAGCGTTTCCCCCACCGAAGTGGACAACGAAATCGCCAAGTTGATGAAGTCCCGCAACCTGACCAAGCAGCAGTTCGAAGCCCAGCTCGCCCAGCAGAAAATCTCCATCAACGAGATCCGCGAGAATTTTGAAAAATCTCTGCTGCGCCAGAAGATCATGGGCATGGAAGTGGGCCGCAAGGTAGTGGTGACCCCGGCCGAAATCAAGCAATACTACGAAGCCCACAAAGACAATCTCTATGACCGCAGCGGCCTGCATATGGGCGTGCTGGTCTATGCGCCCAACGTCAACGCCCAGTCCATTGCCGCCCAGATCAAATCCGGCAAGCTGACCTTCGAAGAGGCGGCGGCCAAATATTCCATCGCCCCTAACAAGGACAAGGGCGGCGACATGGGGCCTGTGGAATGGGACCGCCTGAACCCGGAATGGGAAGGGCGGCTTACCAAGATGAAGTCCGGCGACGTGACCGAACTATTCGACCTTCAGGGCCGCAAGGCCCAGGTTCATCTGTTCCGGCCCGGTGGCGGCGCGGACAAGCAGCTCACTCTGGAGCAGGCCACCCCGCAGATCGACGCCATTCTGCGTCAACCCAAGGCCGTTGAGCGCTTTGAGGATTATACCAGCCAACTGCGGAGCAAGGCCGTCATCGATATCCGGCTGTAAGTCGCCGCGCCTCGCGCGGTGGGATATACACAGAGGCTTTACATGACCTTAGAGGAACTGGGCGCGGCGCTGCGCGCCGAACGCGAAAAGCGGGGCCTGAGCATTGAGGATGTGGCCAACCACCTGAAAATCGGAGCCCGTCTGCTGCGTGCCCTGGAAGAGGGCGACGCCTCATCCCTGCCCCATCTGGCGTATGCCAAGGGCTTTATCCGCTCATACGCCTCCTATCTCGGCATGGCCGCCGAAGAAGTGAACGAAGCCGTCAGCGCTCTGGGTGGCGTGAGCCCGGCCATCACACATCAGCCCGTGTATACGCCGGAGGAGTCTCTGGCGCCGCCCCGGAGCCTGAAATGGCTGGGCGTGCTTATTGTTTTGGCGCTGCTGGGCGGCGGCGCGTATGTGGCCTGGCAGCAGGGCGCTCTGGAGTTTCTGAGCCGCCAGACGCGGCGTCTGGCCCAGCCCTCGCCGCCGCTGCAAACGCCGGATTCCGCCGAAATCATGCCGGGCCGGGATACTTCGGCCCCGACGGCTCCGTCTGCCGCCGGTTCGGTCCGGTCGTCGTCCCCGTCTCCGGCCGCCACGCCTTCAACTGACGCTCCGGCAACCTCTTCGGCCCCCGCGACGGCGCCGCCCGCAGCCGCTTCGACTTCCGCCGCGCCCGTCGGCGACGCAATCGCGCCTGCCTCCGCTCCGGTTCCCGCCTTTGGCGGCGCTACGCGGAACGCGACGGCGGCCTGGGGTTTGGGTTCCACGCCGACGCGCAATGCGACGCAGCCCGCTGAATCCGGCCAGCCCGCGGACGGCGCGCTGCCTCCGGGCCAGCACAAGGTCATCATCACCGCCACGGAAGAATGCTGGATTCATTCCAACGCCGACAATACCGATACCCGGCAGTTTTCGTTGCGCAAGGGCGACACCTTTGCCCTGACCTTCACCAAAAGCCTGGAACTGAAGCTGGGCAATGCCGGCGGCGTGCGCATCCGCTATAACGGGCAGGACATGCCCGCGCCCGGCCAGTCCGGCCAGGTGCGGACGCTGACTTTTCCGCCCGCGGCCCGGCAGTGATGGAATGGGCCGATCAGGCCGTGGTTTTGCGCATCGGGCATTTCCGCGAATCTGATCTCTGGTTGAAGCTGCTCTGCCGCAAGCGCGGCCTGCTGACCCTGTTCGCCTTTGGCGGCAGCCGCAGCCGACGGCGTTTCTGCGGCTGTCTGGACGTGCTGAACACCCTGCAATGCCGGGTCAAGGCTTCGGGCAGAGGAAATTTTCTCAATCTGGAAGAGGCCGTGCTGCTGTCCGGCCCGCAGCGGCTGCGCGGCAACTGGCAACGCATGGGACTGGCCGCCAACTGTCTGCGCTTTGTGGAGGCTTTGGGCGTCAACGATGACGGCGCGGAGGAAACCTTCGCCCTGGTGGAAGACCTTCGCCGCGTTCTGGAGGAAGAGGCCCGCCTGCCCGCCTTGCTGCCGCTTTTTTTTCGCCTGCGCTTGGCCGGGGCCTTGGGCTTTGCGCCCAATCTGGGGCACTGCGGCGCGTGCGGCGCACCGCTGACGGAGCGGGCGTTCTTTGTGGTGGACGAAGGCCAGATGCGTTGCGCCGCCTGCCGGGCGGGAGAATCCTTACCGGCCACACGGTATGGAGTGGAGCTTTCCCCGGCCGGGCTTGACCTTTTGCGCCGCGTGCAGCAAGAATTTCCCTCCACCTGGCCGGTGGAGGACGGGCCGCCGACAGACCGCCGGGCCTGCGCGCGGGCCATTGACGGCTTTGTGCAGTATCATTTGGGGCTGGCTTGGGAGGGCGGTTATTTCCGCCACGTGTGAAAGCCGAGCCTTTTTGCCGCTGGCTGCGTCAAACTACGCTTTTTATTTCGGTCGAGTACCGGAAGAGTACACTCCCTTCATAAAAAGCTTGTTTTCCTTGCCAGCGACAAAAATCTCAGCTTTCAGCGGGATGGATGCCACCGTCTGTGCGGTTCTGTGAAAATTGAGCATAACAAAGGACAGCGCATGTACTTTCAGGATGTGATTCTTACCCTGCAAAACTACTGGGCAGGCCGGGGCTGTGTCATCGAACAGCCGTCGGGCGTGGAGTGCGGAGCCGGCACCTTCAATCCGAGCACATTTTTGCGGGTTCTCGGGCCTGAACCCTGGAAGGTCGCCTATGTGGAGCCTTCGCGCCGTCCCACCGACGGCCGCTACGGTGAAAATCCCAACCGCCTGCAACGCTATTTCCAGTTTCAGGTGGTGCTCAAACCTTCGCCGGATAACGTGCAGGATCTCTATCTGCAAAGCCTGGAGGCGCTGGGGCTCAATCCGGCCCGCCACGACATCCGTTTTGTGGAGGACGACTGGGAGTCGCCCACGCTCGGGGCCTGGGGCCTGGGCTGGGAGGTCTGGCTCAATGGCATGGAAGTGAGCCAGTTCACCTATTTCCAGCAGGTGGGCGGCATCGACCTGTCGCCGGTCAGCGTGGAACTGACTTACGGCCTGGAACGCCTGACCATGTATCTTCAGGGCGTGGAGTCGGTCTATGATCTGCGCTGGAACAAGGATGTGACCTACGGCCACATCTACCATCAGAACGAAGTGGAGCAGTCCCGGCACAACTTCGAGGCCAGCAACGCGGAAATGCTGCTGGGCCAGTTTAGCGATTTCGAGAGGGAATGCAAGGCCATGCTGGAGTTGGGCCTGCCCTGGCCCGCTTATGATTACTGCCTGAAGTGCTCCCACACGTTCAACCTTCTGGACGCGCGCGGGGCCATTTCCATTACCGAGCGTACCGGCTATATCGGCCGGGTGCGGGCGCTGGCCGCGGGCGTGGCCCGCCTCTACGCGGCGCAACGCGAGGAACTGGGCTATCCCATGCTCGACAACAAGGATGTGAGGTAAGGCATGGCGACCTTTGTGCTTGAAATCGGCAGCGAGGAACTGCCTTCCCGTTTTTTGGCCCCGGAAGAGACGGAATTGCGAAGCCGCTTTGCGGCCGCTCTGGCCGAAGCGGGCCTGGAGCACGGCGCGGTGCGCGTCATGAGCACGCCGCGTCGGGCCGTGCTGCTGGTGGAAGATCTCAATCCCGTGCAGCAAGAAAAGGAAGAAGTGATTTCCGGTCCTCCGGCGCGCGTGGCCTATGGGGCTGACGGCGCGCCCACCAAGGCTCTGGAGGGCTTTGCCCGCACCCACGGCCTGAGCGTGGCGGACGTTTTTCGCCTGGAGACGGAAAAGGGCGCGTATGTGGCCGTGCGCAAGCGCATTGGCGGCGCGGCGGCCAAGGACCTGCTGGCTGAAATCTGCCCGGCGGTGATAACGGCTCTGCCCTTTGCCAAGCGCATGCGCTGGGGCGCGTATTCCTTGGCCTATGCCCGTCCCATCCGCTGGATTCTGGCTTTGCTGGACGAAGAAGTGGTGCCCTTCAGGCTCGGACCGGTGGACTCCGGCCGCGAAACCCACGGTCATCGCGTGCATGGTCCCGGCCCCTTCAGCGTAGCCCATGCCGACGCCTACCTGAAAACCGTGGCTGACCTTTGCGCCGTGACCCTGGACCCGGCCCTGCGCCGCGCCGCCATTGTGGAAGGCGGTGACGCCCAAGCTGCCCGGTCCGGCGGCAAAGTGCTCTGGAAGGACAGTCTGCTGGACGAAGTGCAGGGCCTGGCCGAACATCCCGTGCCCCTGCTGGCGGATTTTGACCCGGCCTATCTGGAAGTGCCGCGCGAAGTGCTGCTGACCAGCATGGAGAGCCATCAGAAGAGCTTCGGCATTGAGGGCGCGGACGGCAAACTCATGCCGCATTTTCTGACCGTGCTCAATCTGACCCCCGAAGATATGGCGGTGGTCAAGCACGGCTGGGAGCGCGTGCTGCGCGCCCGTCTGGACGACGCCCGCTTTTTCTGGCGCGCGGACCTGCGGGAAAGCCTCGACGCCTGGCTGGACAAGCTGGACCATGTCATCTTTATCGGCGCGCTGGGCAGTATGGGCGACAAAACCCGCCGCCTTGAGGCTCTTTGCCGCTGGCTGGCCGAGCGTTGCGCCCCGCAATTGGGCGCTGACCTGACTGCGGAAGCCGCGCGGGCCGGTCGTCTTTCCAAGGCCGATCTTGTGAGCGGCATGGTGGGCGAATTCGATACCCTCCAGGGCGTCATGGGCGGCATTTACGCGGAACGCAAGGGCGAACCGCGGGCCGTGGCCGACGCGCTGAAAGAACAGTATCTGCCTGCCGGACCGGATTCGCCCTTGCCCGCAAGCCCTGTGGGCGCGCTGCTCTCTCTGGCGGACAAGGCCGACACCCTGGCGGGCTGCTTCGGCCTGAACATGATTCCCACCGGCGCGGCGGACCCCAACGGCCTGCGGCGTTGCGCCCTGGGCATCATCCGCATTCTGCTGGACTTCGGCTTTGAGCTGGACGTGCGCGAGCTTTTCGCCAAGGCGCGGGAACTTTACGGCGCGCGGCAATGGAAGTTGCCGCCGGACGAAGCTCAGGACAAGCTCATGGAATTTTTCGCTGCCCGGCTGCGCAACTATTTCATGAGCCAAGGCCAGGACACGCTGCTGGTGGACGCGGCCCTGAACGCGGGCGCGGCCCTGGTGCCCGACAGCGGCGCGCGCCTGGCGGCCCTGACGGCCTTCAGCCGCGAAGCGGGTTATGCCGAGGCCGTACAGACCTTCAAGCGGGTGGCCAATATCGTGCGCAAGCAGGCCGCCGCCGAAGCGCTGCCCGAGCGGTGGAACGCGGCGTTGCTGTGCGAAGCGCCGGAAAAGGCTTTGGCCGAGACTCTGGACGCCTTGCTGCCCCGGCTGGACGCCCTGTGGGCCTCGGGTGACCACGGCGCGGCCCTGGCCACGCTCAAGGAAGTGCGCCCGGCGGTGGACGCCTTTTTCGACGGGGTCATGGTCATGTGCGAGGATGCGGCCCTGCGCCGTAACCGTTTGTCCATGCTCCAGGCTCTGGGATCGCGCTTCGCCCGGCTGGCGGATTTTGCGGCCCTGCAACTGTAGAGCGCTCGTCATTTTTAATGCCGGATGCACCGGCGCGGATTTTTTGTAAAACCCGCAGCGTGAACTTGTCGCATGGTAAATTATGTTGCCGTGCGACAAGTTCAAACGCAAAAAGGTTCAACGCTGATCAGTGTGGTAAAATTGCTTGACAGTCCGGGAGGCTTGAGCTAATAACGCTGATTCACAACATCTCTTTGCTGTCAACGGCGGCAGTGCCGCTTTTTCGAGATCATGGCTTGCGCGGGCAAGCCCAACATAGTGGAGGAATACCGTGGCCAACCACAAGTCAGCCATCAAACGTCACAAGCAGAGCCTCAACAGGGCCGCCCGCAACCGTGCCGCCCGCACCCGCGTGAAAAACGCCATCAAGGATGTGCGCGCCGCGATTCAGGGCAAGGACAAGAGCTTGGCCGATACTTCTCTGACCGTCGCCACCTCCGTGCTGGCCAAGGCCGCCGGCAAGGGCGCGCTACACTGGAAAAAGGCCGCGCGCAAGATTTCGCGTCTGGCCCGCGCCGTCAACGGCATTGAAGCCGAGTAAGGTTGTGTGAAGCGGCGTTGCCGGTGTTCTTCAGAACATCCGGACTGGTGAGATTGAACGCGCGCCGTCCATTGGACGACAAAGAATTTGACAGGTTACCGGCAAGCAAATAAAAAATATTTACAAGTAATGCTTGACGAGTAACGCCGTTTAGAATAATATTTTTTTGTTACGCGCTCGTAGCTCAGCTGGATAGAGCAACAGGCTACGAACCTGTAGGTCAGGAGTTCGAATCTCTTCGGGCGCACCATTTTTCAAGGGCTTATGAGATATCTCTCATAAGCCCTTTTTGTATGAAGAAAACCCCCCGCTAGGCGGGGGGTTCCCAAAAGCTTAAAGCTATGAG
>OJIY01000468.1_pt1 | contig 11268 bp, 7 predicted proteins | sample 1596061 | NCBI WGS metagenome assembly OJIY01 (sample SAMEA4350111, study PRJEB24818) | metagenome | biome: human; feature: gut; material: faeces | place: Denmark | collected 2013-09
CGCCGCAGCCCACGCAGGCCGTGGTGACCGCCGGGGTGACGCCCCCGGAGAGGACCACCGCGCTGCCGCGCAGGGGGCAGCGGTCATAGCAGGTCATGCAGATGGTGCCGTCCGTGTAATTGTGGCAGCGGTCTTTGAGAATATAGGCCCGCCCCATGCCCGCGCGGCGCATGTCCGTCACCGACGGGTCCAGCGCGCCCGAGGGGCAGACCGGCGGGCATTTCATGCACAATCGGCACGGTTCCCTGCGCGGATTCACACGCGGCGTGCGCCGCTGGCGCCCGAAGCCGCCCATCAGCTCCAGGCTCTGATGCGGGCAGACCTCCACGCACCGGCCGCAACGCACGCACAAACGTGTAAAATCCTCTTCCGACGCCGCGCCCGGAGGGCGCAACGGCGGCTGGAACAGGCTCACAAAGCCCCCCTCCCCGGCGCGCCGCCGCAACGGCGGGGCCTGTGGCCGCCGTCCGGCGGACAGTCCATATGGCCCCGGCCGTCCAGGTCTTCCTCATAATTGACGTAAGCCACATCCAGTTGCAGCACGTGATCCAGGCCGTTCAGAGCTTCCAGGTCCTCCTGCAGACGCCGGGACGGGCTTTCCAGCACCGCCGCCAGCTTGCAGCCGTCTTCCAGAGCCCGCACGTCCACGATGCCGTGAAAGGCCCGCAGGGCCTCGCGCGTTTCCGGCAGGCGTCCTTCCGTCACACTGAGCACAATACCCGCGATAGCCATGGCAGCCTCCTCAGGCTTTCCGGATGCGCGCCGCGCAGATCTTGTACTCCGGCTCGCGCGAAGCCGGGTCCGTGGCGTCCAGGAAAAATTTGTTGACCAGCTTCTTGGGATCAAAAAAAGGCACGGCGATCAGGCCCGGACGGCAGACATCGCTGACCCTGGCCGGAAGCTCCATGGACGCGCGCCGGGTTTCCACCACCACCGTGTCGTCCTGCCTGATGCCGGCCGCGGCCGCGTCCTCGGCGTTGATTTCCACATAGGCCGCCGGGTTGGCCTTTTGCAGTTCCGGCACCTTGCCGGTCATGGTGGCGGTGTGCCAGTGATCAATGACCCGCATGGAGGTCAGGTAAAGCGGATATTCCGCATCCGGTTCTTCCGCCGCGCCCTTGTAGGGCCGCATCCAGATCACGGCCTTGCCGTCGGGCTTGCCGTAAAAGAAGAAACGGTCGGGATGATCCGCAGGCACGTTGGGATCCTGCCCGCGCACGTAGCGCAGGCTTGTGCCCGGATGGTCCTCGCCGGGGCAGGGCCAGATCAGGCCCGACTCCTTGCGCAGCCGGTCACGGGTCATACCCCAGAAGTCATAGGTGGTGCCCTTGGACACCATGCGCCATTCGTTCCAGACGTCCTCGGCGTTCCTGAAGTTCACCAGCTTGGGGTCCACGCCCGCGCGCTTGGCGAATTCCACCAGGGTGTTGACCGTGGGGCGGCACTGGGCCGGCGGTTCTACGGCTTTTTCGGTCAGGGCGTAGCGCCGCTCGCCGCAGCCGTAGACGCCGTCGCGCTCGCACCAGAAGGCCGGGGCCAGCACCAGGTCGGCGTATTGCAGGGTCACGGCGTCCGGAAAAGCCTCAATGCAGACGATAAAGGATTCCGGATTGGACATGGCCTTGTGGAATTTGTTCAGGTTCGGCAGGGTCTGCGCCGGGTTGGTTTCGCAGATCAGCATGCATTTCACGTCGCCCTTGCCCAGGGCTTCGAACAGGGCCACCGTGTGGTAGCCGGGCTTGGGCGCGATGCGGCCTTCCGGCAGACCCCAGAGCTTTTCCATCTCGGCCCGGTGCTTGGGATTGGCCACCATGCGCCCGGCGGGCAGCAGATGGGAAAGCGCGCCGCCGTCGCGCACGCCGCCGCAGGCGTTGGGCTGGCCCGTGAGCGAGAAGGGCGTGGCCCCCGGACGGCAGATCTGGCCGGTGAGCAGATGGAGGTTGTGAATCAGGTTGTTGGCCGCCACACCCTGCACCCGCTGGTTGATGCCCATGCACCAGAGGCTCATGGTCGCCGGGGATTCGGCAAAGGCGCGGGCCGCCGCATAGATCTGCTCCACCGGGATGCGGCAGATCTCCGCCGCCTTTTCCGGCCGGAAATCCTCCAGAAAGGCCTTGTAGCCTTCAAAATCCGAAGGCTTGCCGTCCAGTCCCATAAAGTTGACGTAACGCTGCCAGAAACGGGGATTGTCCAGCTCTTCATTGATGATGACCCAGGCCATGCTGTGCATGAGGGCCAGGTCCGTGCCGGGCCGGAAGGCGATATGCAGATCCGCGATGCGCGAGGTGTTGGTGCGGCGCGGGTCGGCCACGATGATTTTGACCCCCGGTTCCATCTGCTTGCGGCGGGCGATGCGTCGGAAAAGCACGGGATGGGCCTCGGAGGTGTTGGAGCCGATGATGAAAAAACAGGTGGCGTGGTCAATGTCGGCATAGGTGCCCATGGGCTCGTCCTTGCCGAAACTGGTCAGGTAGCCGCCCACGGCCGAGGCCATGCACAGGCGGGGGTTGCCGTCCACGTTGTTGGTGCCGAAGCCGCCCTTGAAAATCTTGTTGGCCACGTAGGTTTCTTCGGTCAGGCACTGGCCCGAGCCATACCAGGCCACGGAGTCCGGCCCGTGGGCGTCGATGCTGGCGCGGAACTTTCGGGCCATCAGGTCCAGGGCTTCGTCCCAGCTCACAGGTTCCAGCTCGCCGCCCTTGCGGCGGCGCAGCATGGGCTGGGTCACGCGCTCCCTGGAATTGAGCACCGGAATGAGCATGGAGCCCTTGAGGCAGAGCAGCCCGGCGTTGTGGTTGTTGGGATCGCCCTGAATGGCCACGGCCTTGCCGTTTTTGACGCCGACCATGACGCCGCAGCCCGTGCCGCAATAGCGGCAGACGCCCTTGACCCATTTGTCCGGCCGGTTGTCGTCCGCGGCCTGGGCCAAGGTGGCGAACCCTGTGCCCGAAGCCGCGGCCACGGCGGCGGACATGGCAAAACAGCGTAAAAATTCGCGACGGGAAGCATTCATATGTTCAACCTCGTTGTTGCCGGAATGTCTGGTATGCCGATCCGTAGTACGGTCTGCTTGTTTTACAACTCCGTCTTGGCGCTGGGCTGGCGGTACTGATAGGCGCCGCCGTGCATGGTGCTCTGGTGGTATGGATGACAGCTGCTGCAATCGTTGCGCTTGCCGAACTTAGCTTCCATGCGGCTGATGGACAGGGAATGGCAGCGCGCGCAGACTTCCACGCCCGGCGTGCGGGTGAAGGGCAGCGAGCCCTTGCCGTCTGGCATGCCGTGGCAGGTCTGGCAGCGCACCAGGGTGACGCCGTGCTTGCTCTCATACCATTCCTGCGCCACGCGCGGCGTGGCTTTGACGTGGCAGGCATAACAGTCTCCCGCCATCTGCGGCGCGTCCAGGTGCTTGGCCGCCTCGCAGCGCACGGCCGGAAAGGCCCAGGCCATGTACAGAAAATAGCCGCCCACCAGCACAATCACCGCGAGCAGGGAAAAGAGCAGTATTTTGCAGTACTTCATGAACGGCTCTCCTTGAGTTTCTGTGCGAACTTCCGGTTATGGGGAATGCGCTCGTCAAAAACGGGCAGATGGGCGAGATTTTGATGGCAGCCCACGCAACCGCTGCGCGCCTGGCCGTTCTTGCCTTCGTAATTGTCGTGAGCCAGCTTGCCTTCCTTGGAAACGGGACCGTCGTTTTTAGCGTTTTTGCTCAGGTCCTGATGGCAGGCGCGGCAGTTGGCGTCGTCGGTGAAGCGGCGGGCCACGGGCTGCATGGCGGCCCGGTCCAGGTCCGTCCCGCCGTCAATGTTGTGCATCCAGAGGTCCTTCAGACCCAGCCAGGCCTTGGCCCCCAGCATGCGCGCCAGATTGCCCGAGGGGATGTGGCATTGGGAACAGGAAATCTCTTTGCCCTGGGCATCCTTGGCATGGGACGAGAGCTTGAGCTCATCCTGGTAAACGCGCATTTCATGACATGACAGACAGAATTCCGTGCCGGAAGTGTAGGACACCCCCGCACCCGCCAAGACGACGCACGCCACAAGGATTATGCCGCCCATAATCCAGACGCGTTTTCGAGGATACGGCATGGGCTTTTCTCCTGGCTGATGGTACGGCCGCCCGCGCGGCCGGGAACAGAAAAAAGCGCTCTCCCAACCCGGTAACGCCGCATATGCCGCTGTCAGCGCTTTTGGCCCAAAGCGTTCACCAAGTCTACGGCGTCTCTGCCGTCCGCCTCCCCCATGGAGACGCGCGGCCGGGGTTGAAAGTTTTTTCCAATGAAACGGGATTGCTGGACCAAATTAAGCAATTGGCATGCCAGAAACACGCTTTTAAAAATAATTGTAATTTCAAGGGATAAGAGAAAAAGAGCACAAGCTGAACGGATGCGCTTTTCAGAAAAAAATGACAATTGTCATGCAAACATGACAAAGCGGGAGAAAAAGCGGACCGCCTCATGGAAAAGGCTCCGCGCGTTTTTATGCGCTGAAAACAGCGAAACATGAAAAAACGCCGTGCGGGCACGGCGTTTCAACGTCGCGGCGAATGCCGCGAAAAGGCATCCGCCCGGAAGCTTGGATTGAAACCGCCCCCTACTCCTCCAGGTCCGGATGATAGATAACGAAGCGGTCGCGGCCTCGCCGCTTGGCCTCGTAGAGCGCCAGATCGGCTTTTCTGTAGAGTTCGTCAAAATTCGCGCCGTCCAAGGGAAAACGGGCAAGCCCCAGGCTGCCGGTAATGCTCAGACCGCCGCCGTAATCCTTGGCCGTGGCGCCGCGCAGTGCTTCCAGGCGTTTTTCCAGTTCCCGGCCTGCGGGGATATGCGGCAGAAAAACCACAAATTCGTCGCCGCCGAGCCGACCGCAGAGATCGTGCCGCCGCAGCACGTCACGCAGGGAGTCCGCCACGCTCTTGAGCGCTTCGTCGCCGAACTGGTGGCCCCGGCTGTCGTTCAGCAGTTTGAAGTTGTCCAGATCCAGCATGATCAGGGCGTGCTCCATGCCGGGCGCGCTCCGGCGCAGCATTTGCGTGACCCGCTCGACCACGGTGGCGCGGTTCAGCAGGCCGGTCAAGGCGTCCAGCTCCAGAAGGCAGCGCAACTCAAGATCTTTTTTCTTCTGAGCGTCAATATCCTTAATCAGGATGAAGGCCTTGACGTCATTGGTCAGAGGGTCAGGGACGAGCTGGATGCCGGCTGACGCCCAGTAAAGGCTGCCGTCAGCGTTGAAGCGCCTGTGCTCGAAGTATATCTCGCGCTGACCGCTGTAGAATTTTCCCAACAGTTTTTCCCGATCAAAAATACTCTGATAGGCGGGCAAATCCTCTTCATAAATATAGTGGCTGAAAATATACTCCATCGTTTCTGAAAAAGATTTCACATCTTCCGGAAGCGAACCGGAGTTGCGGCGCTCGTTGCCTTCATAAATATTTTTCGTCAGATTGAATTCATAATAGCCGATACTGTTTTCCTGCTGCGTTTTGAAGAATTGAATCCATTTCTGGTAGGCCAGTTCCTTCTCGCGCTGTTCAGTGACGTTTTCATAGGAAATGATTGAGCGTCGGGGATTGCCCTCGGTATCGAATATCAGCGTGTACCTGCCGCTGAACCATTCAAAACGGTCCGCAATTTTCAGCTTCACATTGGTCTCGCCGCTGGGAATGCCGCGCTGCATGGAATGGTAAAAGCGCAGAAAACTTTCGACGCTTTCCTCCGCCACAATGCCGTTGGTCACGAAACTTTCAGGCACACCGGGCATCGCGGGCGGCACGCCCAGCACGGCGGCGTCCTCCTCCGACTGGAAAAGGATGTGGCCGACAGGATCGTACACGGCCATGACCTTGCCGGTGTGCCGGAAAGCGATACGGCTTTTTTCCTCGCTGAGACGGAGATCCTCTTCCATCCGCTTGCGCGAGGTGATATCGAAAAGCACGCAGGTCAGACAGCCGGGTTCCTCGGGGTCCAGCCGGCAACGGATCAAAGCCCAGAGCACTTTTCCCGCGCTGTCGAAAAAGCGGTGTTCCAACTCGAAAAATGTCCGGCCCTGCGCGATGTTTTCCCGTATCGTGCTCCGGACCATCTTCATATCGCGCGGATGGATGAAGGCCTCAACGCTGTGCAGATGCCGTTCCGCCGCCTTGCCGGGCGTATAGTTGAGCATGGAGTAAAAGTAATTGTTGGCATAGATAATGCTGAGGCTGTCATCGGCGGTGACCCGGCAGATGCCGCAGGGCAGCGCGTCCATCAAATCCTGCAACTGTCGGCCGCGCTGTTTCAGCCGCTCGCGCAACGCCACTTCCCTGCCCAGATCCCGGCAGACGCTGACGGTAATAAGGCATCCGTCCCCGGCAAGAAGTGCCCTGCCCGCTTCGCGCAACCAGACGGCGCCGCCGTCCTTTTTCATCACCCGGTATTCCGCGCTGAAGGCGCGCCCTTCCGGCGCGGCCTCGTCCACAATGGCCCGCGCGCGCTCCCTGTCCTCCGGATGAATGACCGCGGCGTAATAACCGCCGGTTTTTTCAAAAAATTCCGTGCGGCTGTACCCTACACAGGCCAGAAAGGCCTCATTGACGTAGATGAGCGGATAATCCTTCTCCGCCCCGCAGACCACCAGGGCGCAGCTCAGGTCGTCGCCGCCGATCCTGAAAGGCGTGGCGGGCATGCCCTGGAGGGGAGTAAATTCGATGTCCTGTTCAGCAGCCATAATTCTTACATTGCCGCCTTCCGTCGCCGGGCTTTGCCCCGGATTTCCCGGGACAGCATGGGAAAAGGCATTCCGGTTCCGGCTGACCAAGGCCTCGCCGGAGACCTTCGCCGAAAACGGGGAATATCGCCCGGACACGGCGGCCTGCGCGGGGATCGGGCTTGCGGCGGATATGCTTTCTCTCTTCAGCCGGACTTCGGGATGGGGCAGGCAGCCCTGTTTCGAAGCCCGCGCTCAATGCGCCTCGCGGCGCAGTAATTCCAGACCGGCCTGGGCCGCCCCCCACAATCCGCTGTTTTTGTTCTCAATCAGATAAACGGGCACGGAGCGGACCATGGCGGCGAAATGCGGGGTGGTATACAGCTCTTCCAGAAAATAGTCGCTTGTAACGCTAAGCGGATTGCGGCTGGCGATGCCGCCCGCGATCCACAAACCGCGGCGGCACAAGGTGGTCAGAATCCAGTTGCGGCAGGCCCTGGCGTAAAAACGCGAATACCAACGCAGGGTCGGAGTATCCCGACTGAGGGCGCGCGCGCCCACTTCGCGGGCCTCCAGGTCTTCGCCGCTGAGGTAGCGGTGCAGGAGAGAAAGCCCTTTGCCGGTGAGGACGTCGTCGCCGCGCGCGAAGGGATAGCCCAATTCCCTGCAAAGAAAGTTGTGAAAGTCGTTTTCCTCGTCGCCCGCAAAGGGAAAGGAGACGTGACCGCCTTCAGCCGGCACCGGCAGCCAGCCGCCGCGCCCGTCATGCACCAGGGAAGCCGTGCCGAGCCCCGTGCCCGCGCCCAGCACGCCCCGACCGGCCGTGGCCGGTATTTCGGCCTGTTCGGCGGGGCTGACCACACAACGCGCCTGCTCCCCGATTTCCGTCAGGCAGCCATAGGCCTCGGCGATAAAATCATTGATGACCCGGTAGCGGGCGACGCCGTAACGGCGCTCCAGGCCGGTGAAATCCACCCGCAAAGCGCCGTTGGTCAGTTTGCCGCGCAAACCGCCTTGTACCTGCCCGGCCAGAGCCAGTACAAGGGCGTCCGCCGCGCGCAGAGGAGTTTCCAGCTCACGCTCCAGAGCGGTCAGCACCATGTCCGTGTCCAGCAGACCGGCGGATTTGATCCAGACCACCCGTTCGAGGTTGAGACGGCCTTCAACCAGACTGAACGAGGCGAAACGGCAATTGGTTCCGCCGATATCGGCGGCAAAAATGCGCTTCATACGGCCTCCTGCGGCCAGAGTCTGGAGAGCGGCCGGACCAGACGGACCCTGCTCAGGCCTTCTCCGCGCCCATCCGGCGTACCAGATTGGTGGTGCTGCACCCGTCCACCAGATGGGCCAGATGCACGCGTCCGCCGTATTCCCGCACCAGATCCGCACCCACCACGGTTTCCACGGTATAGTCGCTGCCCTTGACCAATACATCGGGTCGCACTTGGCGGATCAGCTCCAGGGGCGTGTCCTCGTCAAAAAGAATCACCGCGTCCACGCCCTGCAGCGCGGCCAGCAGCAGCGCGCGGCTTTGCTCATTCTGGACCGGGCGGCCGGGCCCCTTGAGACGGCGCACCGAGGCGTCGCTGTTCAGCCCCACCACCAAGCGGTCGCCCAGGGCCGCGCACTGGCGGATCAGGGAAATATGACCGGGATGGAGCAGGTCGAAGCAGCCGTTGGTGAAAACAATGCTTTCATTTCTGCGCCGCCACTCCTCCAGCTTTTCCAGCAGCGCGGAACCGCCGTAGAGTTTGGGATTGTCGGCGTTTTCCCGCAGGGCCTGGTTCAGTTCAGCCAGGGACACAGGCGCGGTGCCCATTTTGCCCACGGTCACACCGGCCGCGGTATTGGCCACGCGGGCGCTTTCCTTCCAGTCCAGGCCCTTGGCCACGCAGGCCGCCAAGGTGGCGATGACCGTGTCGCCCGCGCCGGAAACATCGGCCACTTCACGCACGGCGGCCCGGATATAGCACGGCGGCTCGCCTCCGGCGAACAGGGCCATGCCTTTGGCCCCGCGCGTGAGCAGAATCCGTTCCAGACCATAGCTTTCGCGCAGGCGACCAGCCAGTGTTTCGCGTTCCCGCTGATCCGGCGCGTCACCGGACTCCAGGCCGCAGGCCAGGGCGAACTCGACGCTGTTGGGCGTCACGCACTGCGCCCCGGCATAGCGCCGCCACTGCCCGCCCTTGGGGTCCACCAGCACGGGAATGCCGCGTTCGCGGGCCGCTGTTATGACCGGCGCGCACAGGCCGCCGTTTTCAGCGTCGTCCAGCAGGACGCCCTTGCCGTAATCGGACAGCACCACCGCGCCGCAGGCGGGAAGGAATTCCAGAATTTTTCCGCGCAGGGCCGCGCTTTCTTCCGGACGCGGCGGCGCGATCACTTCTTCATCCAGACGGAGCAGTTGCTGGCCCTGGGCAATAATCCTGGTTTTACGCGTGGTGCTCCGGGCAGCGGAATACACCAAGCCGTCGTCGATGCCCTCAGCGGCCAGCTCCCTGCGCAGAGACTCACCGGCCTCATCCCGGCCAGCCAGGCCGGTCAGAGCGACCTGAAGGCCCAGACGGGCCAGGTTGCGGGCCACATTGGCCGCGCCGCCAGGCGCGGTCCAACGCTTGCGCACGCAAGCCACGGGCACCGGCGCTTCCGGAGAAATACGCCTGACCTGGCCGGCGATGTAATGGTCAAGCATCACATCGCCCACCACCAGCACGCGTACTCCCGTAAAGTCCATGGATATTTCCTTCCCGTGGCTCGCTGAAAACCGGGCAGGTCCGGTCAGGCTGTGCGAATGGCCCGGCTGAAGAGCGCGCCCAACCGGCTTTCGTTTTCCTGCTCATCCAGCAGAGCGTGGATGCGCGTTCGGGCCGCATTGCCCAGCCGGGCGCGTTCTCCGGGCTGCGCGGCGAGACGCTCCAGAGCCTGGGCCAAGGCCGCCGCGTCGTTTTGGGGCGTCACCAGACCGCTTTTCCCGTCCTCCACGGCTTCCGTCAGGCCCGGCAGGTCGCTGACCACCACGGCCAGGCCGAAAGCCATGGCTTCCGCCAGAGCCGAGGGCAGGCCGTCCGCATCGCCCTGACCGGTCCTGCGGCCCGGCGACACGAAGATGTCGGCTTTTTTATAGAAATCAGCCATGTTCTCGTGAGGCGTCTGACCGGCAAAATCCACAACCTTACGCAGGCCGAGACGCCAGGCAAGCCAGCGCAGACGCAGGCGTTCCGGCCCCTGGCCCACGATCTTCAGACGGAAATCCAGACCCCTGGCGCGCAACTGCGCGCAGGCCCGCAACAGCAGATCATAGCCCTTGCGGGCGCTGATGGTGCCCACGGCCAGAATCTGCAAAGGCTGCGCGCCCTGCTGGACGCCGGACGGCAAGGGCATGTCCGCGTCGTCCTCGGGCGGGGTCAGGGTCAGGGGATCGCGCAGCAGAACCAGTCTGTCCTCCGGCAATTCCGGCAGCAACTCCCGCAGGGCCTGCAGGGTGGCCCCGGTATCGCAACGCACAAAGACCGCCTGCGCCGCCTTGACGGCCCAGTCGTTGCCGGGGCGCGCCAGATCCTGGGCGCGCACGGAAAAGGCGAAAGGCAATCCCAGCAGGCGCGCGGCCACCCAGCTGGCCGTGGCCTCGCTGTGAGCGCCGGTGGCGTACATAAATTCGATTTTTTCCTCCAGGCCCCAGCGGGCCAGCAATGCCCCGCAACCAAAGGCCCAGAGGTGCCCCGGCAAGCCCCGGCCCCAGCGGGAACGTACGGGCAAGTCACGCCAGAGCCCCCACAGAGAATGGGACGAGCCCCGCAATTGGCGGAACAGGGCCGCGCAGACGGAGAAAAAATGCCACGAGCCGATGCGGCGCACCGCCAGGGGCAGGGCATAGCCCTCCGGATTGCCCAGCAGGCCGCTGCCCCGGATGGCGTAAATGCGCGAAAGCAGGCCCGCGGCGTGCAGGCGGTGGGCCTCTTCCATCAGGTTCCGGCCCGACGCCTCGGGAAAGCGCTCGGCCACCAGCGCGCCGCGCACCACGGGCGGCGGCGGCTGCAACAGCGTCTGCGCCTCATGCTCCGGAAGCGGCGGCAGTTCGCGGCGGCGGCAGTGTAGGACGCCGTCCTCCAGAGTATAGATGCTGTCGCAGTATTCGGCCATTTTGGGGTCATGGGTGACCAAGACCATGGACACGCCGCCGGTATGGCAGAGCGTGCGGAAATTTTCCATGATCAGACGGCTGGTGCGGGCGTCCAGCGCGCCGGTGGGTTCGTCGGCCAGCAGAATGCGCGGATTGTTCACCATGGCCCTGGCGATGGCCACGCGCTGCTGCTCGCCGCCGGACAGGCGGTTGCTGCGGTAATGCACCCTGGCGGAAAGACGCACCAGTTCCAGGGCCCGGATCACCCTCTCCCAGCGTTCCTGCGGCGGTATTCCTTCATAAATCAAAGGGAATTCAACGTTTTCAAACACCGTGGAGTGCTCGAAAAGGTTGCTGGACTGCATCACAAAGCCCATGTTCCCGCGCCGGAAGGCCGCCGTCTGCTCACGGTTGAACGCGAGGACATCCGTGCCGAGGATTTCCAGGGAACCGGCGTCGGGCGCG
>OJIY01000470.1_pt1 | contig 11217 bp, 12 predicted proteins | sample 1596061 | NCBI WGS metagenome assembly OJIY01 (sample SAMEA4350111, study PRJEB24818) | metagenome | biome: human; feature: gut; material: faeces | place: Denmark | collected 2013-09
GCATTTAGCTACCTGTAAATTGTCTTCAGTTTGTTTTTGATTTCCTCAAAGAGGACAAATGTATTATTATCAGCCATAGTTATAAATGTATTTTACGTTTTTTCTTTTTCTTCTTTTTATCGAGTGTGTTGTAAACCTCCGCAGGGATAGTACCATGAGTTTGAAACAAATCCAATCCTCCTTCTATGAGGTTGTTGGTAATTTCGCTCGTAACACTTGCAACATTAGATATAAGATTTATCGTTCCTTGCATCTGCTGTTCGTGTTCCCTGTTATTCTCTTGCAGAGCAAAGTCTATCTTGGAATAACTGAAACCCCTATCCACTTTAGAGCCATTGAAATGATAACCGTTCTTTTCAAAGATGATACCCTGTACCTCCTGTGAGTTGCTTTTGAACTTAAAGCGGACATCAATATCTTGCTTTTCCAAACGACTAAGGAGGGTTTTCCAATCCCTGCACCGAGCTATTTCTGCTTTCAATGCCTGATAGATTTCATATTTGGTTTTATCAGGTTCTTTCAGGCGGTGTTCCTTGACTTTCTCCTTGCCATCAGCAAAGTATAAACCATATTTGGCGGTCAGTTCCTTACAAATCTTCTCACTTTTGAACCTATCGTTACGGTCAGAGATAGTCTTGCCGTTGTTATCTATCCGATTGAAAGCGATATGTATATGAGGGTGCTCCTTATCGAAATGGCGACCGATAATGTACTGCGTATCTTTTATTCCCATCTTCTCCATGTATTCACGAGCGATCTGCGCCATCCATTCATTGCTGAGCTTGGAAGAATCCTGTGCCGAGAAATTCAGGGAGATATGCCCCACAACCTTGCTTACTCGTGGATTCAGTTCTGTCTGGTCGATGAAACTTTGGACAATATGGTTGATGCTCTCCGTTCTCACTCCGGAACTATCAATGAGTTCCGTTCCTTTCTTCGGGTCAAGGATGTAATTGATTACACCCTTGAAGCCTGAACCTTTCATTATCTTGGCAATCATTTTCGTATCAGATTTAGAATTTCGTCAATCTTGCCAATGATGATTTTGTGGAAAGGAGCAACGACATGAAACCCATCCGCATTGGCACGATGTGCCAATTGATTGAGATTGTTTGCCATTCCACACAGCTTGCGGATGAAGTCTGCTTGCTCTACGGTCAGTCGTTCAATGACATTTCCTTTATCAAGAACTTTTCTTACAAACTCACTCATGGTTACTCCTGCGCTTTTGGCTTTGCCTTTGAGCGTATAGTAATCCTGCGTATTCAGTTTCACCGTGATACGGTACTTCTTCTTTTCGGCTACGCCCTTGGTTGGACGACCACCTTTTTTATATTCTGTTTTTATCATACTTGTTTCTTTAATTTGATGGAGACCAGCGGGATAATCCTCTGCAACGACTGTCAGGAGGTGGAGCTAGTGGTTTTGGTATGCCCAAAACATAAACTTGCTCCCCGAAAAACAGATTACGCAAAGCAAATCCTACAATCATAGCTTAATCCCTTTGATTTTCTTGTTTTCTGTTTTCTCTGAATGCTTGAATTCAGCACATAAATACTCATTTAGGTCTTTATAATTCTGGAATACGGAAGAGCAGTCTTGGACAGTAAAACCATCTCTTTTAAGTTGTTCTAAAGTTCGCTTTCCTCCTTCATCATTATCTAAATATGAACAGATGAACTTGTGCTTTGAAAGAAAAAATCTTGACTTTTTGATATTATTAATCGAGTTCACTATCAGTGCTGCTTTCTTCTCTTCATCTGGACTCATCGTAAGCAGACTAAGATAATCCATAAAACCTTCAAACAGATTGATTTGTTCTGAAGGACTGGGAACATACGACACATCGGAAGGAGGCAAACACCCTTTGAAGTATGGATTGCGCAACACATACCCATAAGAATTGTTTGGAAAGCCTATTGCGTAAAAACTCCTATCACCAATTCTATAATGGATTTCCCTACAATATTTTTTCGCAATGTTCAGATTGATTCCTCTATGTATGAAATATTCTATGAGATTTGGATGACATAAGTTGGTAGAGCCGATAATCTCTATACGTGATTGGCTTGGAGAATTTGTTTTGCTATTAGCTATGGAGAATTTTGGTAGGTTATTTTGTTTGCCATTAAACAACTCTATAGCTTGTATTAAACTGCAATTATGTAATTTCATAACTAAATCTATAAGACTCCCACCTTCAGCAAGGGCAAAGTCATACCATAGATTTTGGTTATAATCAACTTTGAAACTTGGAGTATGTTCATTTCGGAATGGACTTTTATACATTCCGTAATAGCCATAATTCTTTATTGGGTATATAGACATACTACCTAAGTAATCTTTAATTGATATTGCTTTAATTTCATCTATTGTCATACTTGTAACTTTTAAGTTTAGTACTTACTACAATGTGATATTCTTGTAAGTTATTGACAATGAAAGAAAAATATGTAGTACTAACTATCTTTGTAGTAATCATTGCACATGTATATGGTCGGTTGGTAGTAATGAGGTAGTAATACCTTATATCATTATTTACTACGGTCTAACCTTTTTTCTTTCAATGCTTTATCTCTCTTTGTAGTAAAGTAGTATTAATAATTAGTATTATAACTTTGAATAAAGGGATTTGGAACAATCTTGCGTATATGATAAACATACATTGGATTGCCACCTATTCTTTTGGATTTCCGCAAGAAACCAGCCTTTTTCAAGGCTTCTCCCATTCTCCTTTCACTTAGGTTAAGTGTCGTATATCCACGCAAATAGTTTAAGATTTCAGAAGTGGTCATATAACTTTCTTCGGTTACAGCTGGTTTTTCCATACCTTTAAGAAGCATTTCATACTCAACAGTCTGCACTTGAAACCCTTCGCTCTCTTGGTGTAGTTCAGCTATTTCCTCTTCATTGAACCAATAATGATAGTCAACTCTCCACAATTCAACTGCCTCAGAGTACACCTTGTTGATATTAATCCCTTTAGCTGCGTCAATATCAATGTGTTCAACCTCAAAAGGTAGAAAGCGACGACTGCCTGTCGGATCTGTTAGAAAATCATTACCATTAACTGATGCCATAAAGCTTGCTAAGTGAGGATACTCCTCGATGTAAGTGTCGTATGGTCTACGATATTTTACTCTTGGTGTCGTTATCAGATTCTTCAATTCATTTTCATCTCTCTTATTGAGTGCCTTTAGCTGGTCGTCAATATTGATAAAAAGATATTCTGCAATCAGTGTTTGTACATCTTTTCCTTGTGGGTCAATCTTTCCTGTGAAAAGATAACTCTTCAGTTCTTCTGGACAGAGTAAATCAAGAAAAGTTGTTTTGAATTTTCCTTGTTCACCTGTAAGAACTAAACATGTATGATTACGACACTGTAAATCATCCATGGCATTGGCTACGACAGCAACCAACCATTTTACAAAGTAGTGTTTCCACTTATCAGGATTTCTCACCACAACACAATTTGCCAACCTTATGATTTCAGATTCATCTTCACCTTTAGGCTTGGGAAGATTCAACAAATACTCACGAATGGGGTTAACTTTATTGCAAAAGTCGCTCTCCAATATTGCTCGAATATTATCAGCTGGAGTATATATTCCCAAAGTCCCATCTACCAGCCGACGCATAGAATTAATATCATACTTAGTAAGAGGACGGAATGAAGTATTAGAATCTTGTTCTCGAAACTCTGTTCTACTTTTAACCGTATTAAAACGAAAAGCATAATGCTCTTTCAAGAATTGCTCTATGCGTTCATTCTTAGATTGCTTGGCTCGCCCTTCAGCTCTTTCCTTTTCCATAATACATATATTTATAAAAGGGAAAAATCAGAATGTTTCTCAGAGATAAAAGTTTTTGCCTCCTCGTTGATTTCTGCAACAGTCTTTTTCTTACCTCCTTTAATCCATGCCAATAACTCATCTTCAAAAAAATAGAGATGCTTACCATTCTTATAACAAGGTAATAAGCGTTTTCGTACTAAGGTGTAAACTGTGGGTTTGGCTTTTCCTATTAGTTTACATGCTTCATCTATTCCAATAGGAATGCGTTTGGGAGAGACAACAGGTGTTTGTCCTTTACATACTAAATTCTTGATTTCAGCAACTTCGCTGACTAAGTGAGCAACTGCTTTTGGCAAGTTCTCAAAAGTGATTTCATTTTGTACCATAATACTTGTTATTAATTTTTACGGTGCAAATGAAAAAAGTGTTTCCTCTGTGTCCTAAGACACTGAAGAAACACTATAAAAACACAATAGGTTTGTGTGTTATTCTGTTATTTGGTGGTCTGAAAGGCTTTGTACAATAGGTATAGTGCCTTTCTTCTCATCGTCACGGAGATGGCTTTATACTTGCAACTTCCCCTTCTTTAAACTTACTTCAACTTTCGCAGTTCATCAAGATAGAGGGTAGTGATAACGCTAGAGGGTAAGATGATAACAGCTATACCGAACAAGGACGAAAGCATACTTACGAAACGACATCAGCGGGAGAAGGGTTAGGAGAATACTCAGAACCACAAACCAGTCATAAGCCGTACACATTCAATCGGTACGTGACTTCCAGTCTATTATATTTATCCATATTACTAAATGATTTCTTCAGAACCAACGACATTGGATAAGCTCATTTAAAGAATTGGACAAGTTAATCCTATCAATCGGACTGATTAATCCAACTCATTGGGCTAACTTGTCCAATTTCATAAATTATATACCTTTCTGTGAGAACATATTGAAGAACTTTCAGAGAATGTCAAGCATGGGGATGCAGATATCTAATTGTATCTTACCAGCCGCGCTCACGTTGTTGTAGATGCTTGATATGCCCCACGCAAAGCGTTCCTTGCGGTCGGGCTCGAAGAACGGGCAGGGCTGCGCGCCCGTTATCACAGCCAGGTTCACTATCCTATAGGTTTCATTCCTATTCCCTGCCAGCATCTTGTAGGCAGTATGGCGCAGGCATTTGCCAGCTTTCTCACAATGGGTGCCTGTGCAGTGCGCAAAGTCGGAGTCTAATTGGTTGTATTCTTCTTGGGTCATTGGACTGTTTCTTTTTGTTTTTTACCATCGTCACTAGAGATATTATTAAGCTTCAACTCTGAACTGTAGTTCCAGAAATAGTTAATGCTATCTTCTTTGTCTAGTTTTTTGGCTGCAAATCCTTTGCATAGGAATATTACAACACAAGACAACGAGATTATAATAAAAACTAATAAAACAAATCTCCACAAAATATTATCCTCTAAGAAAATCAAAATATTATCAATGAAATCTTTGATTGTCTGTTTATCTTTTTCATTAAAAATGATAGCCTCTTTAATAAAAGTTAGGAACCAGCTGATTGTAATAATTAAGCTAACCATTTGATTTACCTTTGAAACAGAGAAAGGATAATGCCCCGTTACTTCGTATATAGGATCTTTACGGCTTTTTATGATACCAAATATAGGAGTTCCTAAATACGTACTTAATTCCTCAATATGAGCCTCCCAATTCTCTTGCCAAAACTTACTCCCTCGATTTGCCATATGCCATAAAAGAGATAATAAGAAGCCTAAAGCAGCAATAAATAAAGATACCCAATGTGATTTTGAATTTGAAAAAACATTATAATATCCAACAAAGATAGCACTAATAAAGAGAACAAAATAGGCTGTGCGTTTCCAATATAAATCAATCTCAAACTTTCTTGTATCAAGTGCTATTTCAAAAGCTTCCTTTATCAGGTCTTTATCAATTTCTTTTCCTAAAGTGCTGATACCTGCGGAAGTATAACACGTTATATATTCCTCTTTTGATATACTTTCTCCTTTTCTCTTTGTATTTGGATCTTGTGTCATAGTGTTTGATGATTCTAAAAAGCCCCAATGGTATTGCTACCATTGGGGCACGGTTATAATTCTTATTTACTTCACTTCTTCAAAATCTGCATCTTGGATAGTGTCGTCCTGCTTGGGCTGCTCTTGTTGGCCTGCATCTGCTCCAGGTTGAGCGCCTGCACCTTGATACATCTGCTGTGATGCTGCCTGCATGACGGTGTTAAGGTTGTTGATAGCCGTGTCGATTGCGGCTACATCGGCTGCCTTGTGGGCATCTTTGAGCTGCTGAAGCGCAGACTCGATACCTGGTTTCTGATCGGCTGGAATCTTATCACCATTGTCTTTCAAGAAGTTTTCGGTGGTGAAAATCATTGAGTCAGCTTGGTTCAGCTTATCAATCTTTTCACGTTCTGCCTTGTCAGCAGCAGCATTCTGTTCTGCCTCAGCCTTCATTCTGTCGATTTCTTCCTGGCTCAAACCACTTGAAGCCTCGATGCGAATCTTTTGTTCTTTACCCGTAGCCTTATCTTTTGCGCTCACGTTCAAGATACCGTTGGCATCGATATCGAAAGTAACTTCAATCTGTGGAACACCACGGCGTGCCGGAGCTATACCCTCAAGGTTGAACTGACCAATGCTCTTGTTCTGCGCAGCCATTGGGCGTTCACCTTGCAGTACATGGATAGTAACAGCTGTCTGATTGTCAACAGCAGTAGAGAATGTTTCACTCTTCTTGCAAGGAATGGTTGTATTGGCTTCAATCAACTTTGTCATGACGCCGCCCATAGTCTCAATACCGAGGGTCAACGGAGTGACATCAAGCAGTACAATGTCGCCAACACCACTCTCTTTATTAAGGATTGCACCCTGAATGGCAGCGCCAACAGCTACTACTTCATCAGGATTTACACCCTTAGAAGGTTCTTTACCAAAGTAGTTCTTCACCAATGTCTGCACTGCAGGAATACGGCTTGAACCACCAACAAGGATTACTTCGTCGATATCTGAAGTCTGCAAGTTAGCATCGCGAACGGCATTCTGGCAAGGAACCAAACATGCTTGGATGAGATCATGTGCCAACTGTTCAAACTGTGCACGGGTCAAAGTCTTCACCAAGTGCTTTGGAACACCACCCTCAGCAGAGATGTATGGCAGATTGATTTCTGTTGAAGTAGAACTTGACAATTCAATCTTGGCCTTTTCTGCAGCCTCTTTCAAACGCTGCATAGCCATTGGATCCTTTGTCAAATCAATACCTTCGTCGGCTTTGAAACCGTCAGCCAACCATTTGATGATTACCTGATCGAAGTCATCACCGCCAAGATGTGTATCACCATTTGTTGAGAGAACTTCGAACACTCCACCACCGAACTCAAGAATAGAGATATCAAATGTACCGCCACCAAGGTCGAATACGGCAATCTTCATGTCTTTGTTTGCCTTGTCAACACCATAAGCCAAAGCTGCAGCTGTAGGCTCATTGACAATACGCTGAACTTTCAGTCCGGCGATTTCTCCTGCCTCTTTGGTTGCCTGACGCTGTGAATCAGAGAAGTATGCAGGCACTGTAATGACGGCATCTGTCACTTCCTGACCAAGATAGTCTTCTGCAGTTTTCTTCATCTTTTGAAGCACCATGGCAGAGATTTCCTGTGGTGTATATTTGCGACCTTCAATTTCTACGCGTGGATAACCACCCTCGTTAACAACCTTATAAGGCATAGCTTCTGCCTCTTTACGGCTCTGTTCATAGGTCTCACCCATGAAACGCTTGATTGAATAAACAGTGTTTTGTGGGTTTGTGATAGCCTGACGCTTAGCTGGGTCACCCACCTTACGCTCGCCATCTTTTACAAAACCAATCACAGAAGGAGTTGTACGCTTACCTTCACTGTTTGCAATCACAACAGGTTCGTTGCCTTCAAATACGGCAACACAACTGTTTGTAGTTCCTAAATCGATTCCAATAATCTTTCCCATAATCGTATATATTTTATTTTTTGTTTTCTGTTTGTCGTTTATCCGGAGCTTTTCCGAAGACATCCTCTAAATAACAAACCACGTGCCAAGGCTGACATGCGGTGAGAATGTGACACATGTGAGTGACAATGTGGCATATAGCTGTTTGTTTTATTCGATAAGATGACTTTACAGAAAGGCTGTGCCAGGTCGTCATCTGTGTGCTGATTGATGCTGCCATCGGCTTTCATCATGCCCCATAAAGCCTGTAAGCAGAAAATAGGTTAAATCTTTTCAAGGAACTTTACAAATACTCTTGTATAACTTAAGAATTCAAAACAGAAGTCTTTCTCATTCAAAATATGCGCTGTTTTTGAAGGCGTTGTAATGTATTATCTGTCAGATTGTTACGGATATTGATGCAAAATCCGGCATCATATCACATTGAAAAACGCTGCAATTTGCGTCAACTTACCTTGTAATCTGCTTCATATTGCAGTGTATTCTGACGCAGAAAACAGCGTGTTTTGCATCAAATGACAGCACCTCATGACTTGAATTGCAGGCTGAATGCATTGATTTTATGAAATTATTTCATTTTCTTTGCATTTCCATTTCTATTTGGTGCAGTCATAAAGTGTTAAAAACGAGCAGTAAACTTTACAAAAAGAGTCGGAGTTCAATAGGCATAATCCATAGGATTGACACCGTGGTCATGCCACGTTTAGTAAGCTTTCACGGGCAAATACCACAGAAAGCACCTTATCTTCTGTGGTTGATATCTTCGTCTGGGGTATAGGCTTTGCCTATAATCAGCAGGATTATCGCTATAAGGAATGGGCTTGCGAACATGCTTAGGACTATCCAAACGATTGGATTTCGATTGCGTTGCTTGGCCATAATAGCTACAATGATGTAGAAAGCAAGCTCTATTCCCACTAAAACGACAAACAACATAAGCCATGCAATAGGGCCTAATCGTTTAAAAAGACTTTCATCTGAGTGGTAAACTGCAGATGTCGTGTTATTGTTTTGCAGGCTCTTTCCCCCTGCTGCCAACCTGCCTTGTTCGTTATAGTCCGTCAGGTCAAACCTTATGATGAAGATATTCGCAGAGTCTTTCTTTGCTACAGACTTATAATAGGAATAGTGTTCGTCAGCATTGAAGGCAGGGATATCGACCGTCTTTGTCTCTCCCGGCGAAATATATATATCTTTATTGAAGTTCTCCGTACCTATGGTTCGGCCTTGCATGTCTATGTAGGTGATTTGGAAGGAGAGGTCTTCAATGGGTTCATTGGTGTTGTTTCTCAGTGAAAGTCTGCCCGTGTCGTCATTCCATGCCTGTTCATAATCGAGCATGATAACAGCATCTGCACTGTCTTTGCCTAATGCAAACGATGTTGCTGACAGCAGTAATCCAACGAAAATCAATAGTGTTTTCTTCATAAGAGCATTCCTTTTATATGGTTTTATCCAACTTCTGCCACAGCTTTTTCTTGTATTCCTTTCAACCAATTGCCACGGAAAAGGCGGTAAAGAAACATACTTCCACGGAAAGTCAGTTCTATTGCCATGGCTGTCCAGACGCCTTTCAGTCCATAATCTCGGGCAAGCCAGGCTGCAAGCGTAAGTCGGACACACCACATGGAAACAAGGTTTATAATGGCCGGACGCAGTGTGTCGCCAGCTCCTACACATATGCTGTAGACCACAATTGACGCAGCAAAGAACGGTTCGGCAAAGGCTTCGATGCGCAAGACTGTAGTGCCAAGGCTGCGGATAGCTTCTACCGGACTCAGAAGACCAATCATTTCGGGTGCAAATATATACATCACCAAGCCCATGAAAGCCATGACAATCATGCCCAAGGCTACGGTCATACGGGCAAAACTCTTGCAAAGTTCCTTTCTTCCTGCACCATATGTCTGGCCAACGAGCGTCGTCGCAGCATCTCCGATACCGTATCCCGGCATATAACATAGGCTCTCTGCCGTGATTGCAAAAGAGTTGGAAGCAATGGCAATGTTGCCTAATGGGGCCACAATCAGCGTGCTCACAATCTGTGCTCCGCTCATCAATACAGACTGAACAGCCATGGGGAGGCTGATTCGGATGGCTTTCGTTACATAGTTCCAAACCCAGTGAAACGGAACCGTATCAAGCTTCAGAGCCAGTATTTTGTTACGGCATGTCGCTAACCATACTGTCGGAAGCGAGGTGCAGATATAGGCCATTGAGGTGCCGATTGCTGCACCAACCACGCCCATATGGAGCAGATAGATGAAAACATAGTTGAAAATGACGTCCAATATACACAATAAAACACTCATCACACTGGGTAACTGCATGTTGCCGGAACACTTGATCATTGCATTCGAAAGATGAAACAATAAAATGAAAGGCATAGTCATTGAAAAGACTAAGAAGTAGCGGGAAGAGTCGCCAGCAATGTCTGATCCGCCCCCCAGCCATAGTGGAAGTGGATTGTGAATTGCTATGCCTATGACGGCGATAAGCATACTGAACAGGAGACCACAGATGAGTGCATGGCGGAAGATCTGACGTGCACGGAAGAAGTCGTTGGCACCGATAAAGTGGGCCACTTGAACCGAAAAGCCGGTTGAAGCCGCTGTCATCACGCTGCCCATCAGCCACGTTGTAGACTCTACAAGACCTATACTTGCCGAGGCTTCTGCACCTAAATGGCCTACCATACCGGCATCAATGAAGAACATCATGACGGTGGTTATCTGTGCTAATATTGACGGAATGCTCAGATTTACAATCAATCTGAGTTTCTCTCGCTGTGACATGGGCTGCCCATTGCGGATATTTGCCAACAGGACTTCACTTCTCTTGTTACCTAACATACCTTTTAACGTTGATGCAAAATTAATGGAATTCTGGCTAAATCACAAAAAAAACGATTTCATATTGCTATGAAACCGTCTGTCTCTCAAACCTCTCAAGGTCTCTATTGCTTTCTCCTTAAATGTTATCTGTTCTGAAACAATCTTTTATTCTACCTTTGAAAACTAATCTATTGCCTATTTTGAATAACTCTTCTAATCTTTTGTCCTGAAACTCTTTACCTTATATAATACCTTGAAGTCAATCTTGTTTACCTAAACCAAATACCTATGTCTAATCTAATACCTTTGTCGTTATCCTAATCTTTTACCTCTCTTAGACGATGCAAAGATATATAGTATCCGATTACCGGCAATAATCTTTTATGAGAAATCTTCTTTTTCAGCTCAATTCTTGATATACATCAACAAGTTGTGTGCGGGCACAAAGGCAGGCTTCCCTAAGAAAATAGGAGCATAAACCTAATAGTTTATGCTCCTGTTCTTTATACCTTATATTATATATCCTATTTATTTCTTTATGAAATCAGTTTTGATTTAGATACTGCATATC
>OJIY01000473.1_pt1 | contig 11041 bp, 8 predicted proteins | sample 1596061 | NCBI WGS metagenome assembly OJIY01 (sample SAMEA4350111, study PRJEB24818) | metagenome | biome: human; feature: gut; material: faeces | place: Denmark | collected 2013-09
CCCTGAGCCCGCCCCCGGCGGCCGTGCCCGTTGCCGAACCCGCGCCCGCCGCCAACGCGGCCGAATTGGCGCAACTGACGGAACTGGCCGAAGAAAACGCCCGCCTGGGCGAGCGCCTCCAGCATTGCGAAAGCGAGATGGCCGAGGCCAAAGCCCGCATTTCGGCCCTTGAAAAGGCTGTGGCGGCTCCCGCGGCCTCCCTGGAAGACCTGTTGCGCGAGGGCACCCCCCTGCACGACCGTTTCGCCGCGCTGATCTCCTCCTCGGTGGGCCAGGCCCTGAAGGACATGCCCGCTCCCGCCCCGGACGAGGCCTTGGGGGAACGCCTGCACAATCTCAGCCTCATGGGCAAAAGCGTCTCGGCGCGCATGGATGCCCTGGAAAGCCGCCTGGACACGCTGGAGCCCCGCTTCAACCAGCAGGTGGAAAAAGCCGCGGCCGGCGCGGCGGCGCGGATCCTGCGCGAGGAAATCGCCAAACTGGTTCAGGACTAGAGCGATTAACTTTAAAATTGCCCACGGAGTCGAGCAAAGCGAGACTCCGCCTTGATGCCGGAGTAACCGCAAGCTCCGGCGGAGGCGTAAAACTTACGGGTCGGAACATCGTGTCCCGGTCATATATAAGCTTAAAGTTAATCCGCTCCAGGGCCTGTCCAGGCGTTCCATGCCGCAAGCCCCGTACTCCAGTTTTTTCTTCCGGGCGTCGCACAGCGGCGTCCGGATTTTTTCGCACTCCGGCCCGCATCCCCTCTGTCCGGCCTGTCCGGCGTGACGCTCTTGCCAAGGCCCGGCGGAACGCATATGCTGTTGCCCTGTTTTACAGCGCGGGCGAACCGTGTTTTTTGACGAACAAAAGGGGCGGGGGCTTACGTTTCCGTTCTTTTACCCGTCCAGGCAAAGAACCCGTTGTGGGTCATCAGGCCATTCCCCAAGGGGCGGGTTTTTTATTTTCGCCGGGTTTTTCACCGGTTCCGGCGTTCCGGGCTTGCCCGGTCCGGAGGACCCCTGAGGCAGGTATGGATAAGGATCGCAAGGAAGCTTTGCAGGTAGCCAAGGAACTGACCGCCAAATTCATTGAGACGCGCACGGTTTCGCCGGGCAACTTCGCCGAGATTTTCCCGGCCGTCTACCGGGTGGTCTACGCCGCCATTCGCGAAAACGCGGATGAAACCGAAGGAACGAGGGCGTGAGCGCCGCTCCCGTCCCGGCTTCCGGCCAGCCCCGCGTCCATGATGCCGCTGTGGCCGGAATGTTCGGCCGCATCGCGCGTTTTTACGATCTGCTCAACCGCCTGCTCAGTCTTGGCGTGGATCAGTACTGGCGCCGGGTGCTGGCCCGCAACGTGACCCTCGGTCAGGGCGGCGTGGTGCTGGATCTGGCCGCCGGAACCCTGGACGTGGCCTTGGCCGTACGCCGTCGTCATCCCACCGCCCTAGTGCCCGCGCTGGACTTCTGCCCGCCCATGTTGTCTCTGGGTCGCCGCAAACTCAAGGGCGACAACGCCCGGCGCGTCCTGCCCGTGGCGGCGGACGCCAAACGGCTGCCCCCGCCCGACACCTCGGAGGGCTGCCTCACCATTGCCTTCGGCATCCCCAATATCCTTCCACGCGACGCCGCGTTCGCCAAAATGCTGCGCGTGCTGCGTCCCGGAGGCCGGGCCTGTATTCTGGAATTCGGTTCCGGGCAGGAACGGATCTGGGGCGGACTGTACAATTTTTATCTGAACCGCGTTCTGCCGCGCGTGGGCCGCCTGTTTTCCAAAGATCCAGCGGCTTACGGCTATCTGGCGGACACCATCCGCGCCTTTCCCACAGCCCGGAAACTGGAGGAGGAAATGCTGCGCTCCGGCTTCGCCAGCGCCCGGCATCTCAAGCTCACCTCGGGCATTGTCTGCCTGCATCTGGGGGAAAAGGCGTAGGCTTTCCAGAGGGATGTTGCGTGCCAGGAAATGGCGACACTACAGAAATCTTGTTTCCTGGCAAGGAGAACAAGCCTTGTATGAAAGGAGTGTACTTTTATGGTATTCGACTGGAATAAAAGACGAAGTTCGACGCCGCCAGGGAGCGAAAGAATGTAGTGCCAACATTTCCTAAAGGGCCAGCCGGATAACCAGCAGGCCCGCCGCCACGGCCGCCAGTCCGGCCAGGCGCAGCTGGCGTTCCGGGCGGGACAACAGACCGGCCATGGCCCGGCGCATGCCGCCGGGAAACAGCGCCCAGCACAGGCCTTCCAGCACAAAGGCCAGGCCCAGGGCGCGCAGGAACAGGGCAAAATCAAACTGCATGTTTTTCTGGTGACGGAAAACCGGGTTTTTGTAAAGGAAAGAAGCATGATCACTTTTGAAGCACTGCAAGAACGCCGTCAGCCCTTGGCCGTGGTGGGCCTGGGCTATGTGGGTCTTCCCCTGGCCGTGGCCTTGTCGCGGCATATGGACGTGCTGGGTTTTGACATCAACGCCGGACGCGTCGCGGAACTGACCCAGGGCCACGACCGCACCCGGGAAGTCAACGACACTGCGCTCAAGGCCGCCGCCGTGCGCTACACCTGCGATCCGGCGGATCTGGCCCGGGCCGCCGTGATCATCGTGGCCGTGCCCACGCCCATTGACGACCACCGCTCCCCGGACCTCACGCCCGTGGTGGGGGCCAGCACAACAGTGGGCCGCCATATGGGCAAGGGCTGCGTGGTGGTCTACGAATCCACGGTTTACCCCGGCCTCACGGAAGAAATCTGCGTGCCCATTCTGGAAAAGGAATCGGGCCTGACCTTTGGGCGCGACTTTACGGTGGGCTACTCGCCGGAGCGCATCAACCCCGGCGACAAGGTCCACACCCTGGAAACCATCACCAAGATTGTTTCCGGTTCGGATCAGGCCACGGCGGACCTGCTGGCGCAAATCTACGGCTCGGTGGTCCGGGCGGGCATCCACCGCGCCTCCAGCATCAAGGTGGCCGAGGCCGCCAAGGTGATCGAGAACACCCAGCGCGACCTGAACATCGCCCTGATGAACGAACTGGCGGTCATTTTCGAACGCCTGGGCATCGACACCCTGGAAGTACTGGAAGCGGCGGGCAGCAAGTGGAATTTTCTGCCCTTCCGTCCCGGCTTGGTGGGCGGCCACTGCATCGGTGTGGACCCCTACTACCTGACCTTCAAGGCCGAGGAACTGGGCTTCCATCCCGAGGTGATCCTGGCGGGCCGCCGGATCAACGACAATATGGGCAAATACGTGGCCGAATGCGCCGTCAAACGGATGATCAAGCGCGGCCGGGTCATCAGCGGCGCGCGGGTGGGCATCCTGGGCTTCACCTTCAAGGAAAATGTGCCGGACCTGCGCAATACCCGCGTGGTGGACGTTATCCGCGAACTCCGGGATTACGGCGTGGAAACCCTGGTCAGCGACGCCCAGGCCGATCCGGCGGAAGCCCTGCACGAATACGGGCAGACGCTGGCGCCTCTGGACGAGTTGCATGATCTGGACGCCCTGATTCTGACCGTATCCCATCGGGAATACGCGGCCCTGTCTCCTGCCGATCTCAAAGCCCGCTTCAAGGAGCCCGACAAGGCCGTGCTGCTGGACGTGAAGGCCTTTTTCGATCCCGCGGCCCTGCGCGCCGCCGGCATCGACTACTGGAGACTGTAGGCCCGATGGCCCTGCTGATCTGCGCGGCCACGGGCCGGGAGCTGGCCGCTCTGGCCCCGGCGCTCTTCCCCAGGGCGGACGCCCTGGAGGAAATGGAGCTCTGGTCCGCGCGCCTCAAAGGCCGGGATACGCTGTTCTGCGTCACCGGCGTGGGTCCGCTCAACGCGGCCCTGGCTCTGGGACGCTGCTTCGGCCAGGCCGGGGCGCGGGGGCAGCGCATTGACGCGGTGCTCAACGCGGGGCTGACCGGCGCTTTTGATCTGGAGGCTCTGCCCCTGCGCGCCCTCTGTCTGGTGCGCGAGGAAATCTGGCCGGAATACGGCCTGCACGACGGCCGGGCCGTGACGGCCAAAGCCTTCAGCTTTCCGCTCTGGCGGCGGGAAGCCGGGAACGGTGAGAGCGATAAGAATGGCGGGGCGGATGTGTATGACCGCCTGTCCCTGGCCGGCGCGGAAGCGCTCACCGGCGGCGCGCCCCGCTCCGGCGGCGACGGGTTCGTCCCCTGCCGTTCGCTGACCGTGGCCGGGGTCAGCGCCAGTTTCGCCAGGGCGCGGGACCTCTGGAACCGCTATCACGCGGAGCTGGAAAACATGGAAGGCTTTGCCGTGGCCTATGCCTGCGCCAGAGCCGGGGTTCCCTGTGTGGAGATCCGCAGCGTGTCCAACAAGGTGGGCCCGCGCACAAAAGAGGAAAAGGATTTTCCGGGCGCGCTGCAAGCGCTTGACGCGGTGCTGCCCTCACTCAACCTGTTGTGACCTATGGCAAATATTCTTCTCAAAGCACGCCTCGCCCTTGAACTGCCGCCCATCAACGCGGCCCTTGAGCGCGCGGCCCAAGGCCTGCCAGAACCCGTGCGGCCCGTGGCGCGGCACATTTTCGAAGCCGGGGGCAAACGCCTGCGGCCCCTGCTCACCGTGCTCACGGCCCGCCTGCTGGGCTATGAGCGCGCGGACATCTATGATCTGGCCGTGACCATGGAAATGCTGCACGCGGCCACCCTGCTGCACGACGACGTGCTGGACAACGCCGTGAGCCGCCGGGGCAAGCCCGCCGCGCATACCCTGTTCGAGGTGACGCCCACCATCCTGGCGGGCGACGCGCTGCTGGCCGAGGCCAACGCCCTGGTGGCGGGATTCGGGGATCCGCGCCTTTCCCTTTGTTTTTCCGAAGCCACCAGCCGCACCGCCGCCGGAGAAATTCTGGAAATCGCGGCCCAGCGCCGGGTGGACACCAGCGCCGCGGAATACGAGGAGATCGTGCGCGGCAAAACCGCCTGGCTGATTCGCGCCTCCTGCCAGCTGGGCGCGTTGCGCGCGGGCGCAACGGACGCGCAGGCCGCAGCGGCGGCAGCCTACGGCGAAAATCTGGGCATGGCCTTCCAGATGGTGGACGACGCCCTGGACTTCGCGCCCGAAAGCCTCACCGGCAAGCCCACGGGCGGCGACGTGCGCGAAGGCAAGCTCACCCCGCCCCTGCGACTCTACCGCCTGGGCCTGGAGCAGGAGGAACGCGTGGCCTTTGACGCGGCCTTCGGCTGCGGCCTGATGACCGAGAACGACGCCGCCGCCATTGCCGAACGCATCCGCGATGCGGGACACGACCAACGGACCCGCCTGGACGCGGACGCCTATCTGGCCACGGCGCGTGACGCCCTGGACACTCTGCCGGACAGGCCGGAACGCGAGCTTATGCGCCAGATGGCCGACTACGTGCGCGACAGGAAAAAGTAACAATACTATGGTATTGCCTTAGGTTCAGCAGCAGGCGGATTAATGAGGGCTGAGCCTACTACAGCAAGGAGACCCCCTATGCTCTACCGTGTAGAAACAGGCCCGCATGCCGGGCTGGACGATACCCAGGGCCGCAAGACGGCCCAGCATCTGCGCAAGGCCCTGGGCCTCAGTGTGGCACAGGTGCGCCAGATCAAGGTTTTCACCGTGGACGGCCTGGACGGGGCTCAGGTCCGCCGCCTGCTGGACGAAGGCGTCTGGCACGATCCCATTCTGCAGCGCGCCTCGCTGGAGCCCCTGCCCCTGCTGACGCCCGAACCGGACTGGTTCGTGGAAGTGGGCTTCCGGCCCGGCGTCACGGACAACGAGGCCCGCACGGCCCGCGACACCGCCGCTCTGGTGCTGGACATCCCGCGCGACAGCCTGCGCGTTTACACCGCCGTGCAGTACCGCATCTGCAACGACCCGGCCGCGCCGCTCAACCGTGAGCAGGTGGAGGCCCTCAGCCGCGACCTGCTCTGCAACACCCTGATCCAGCGCTTCCGCATCAAGAGCCTGGAGGAATGGCGGTCCGAGCCGGGCTTCGCGCCGCAGGCGGCCAAGGTCACCGGCGAAGCCAACGACACGGTGGACGTTGTGGCCCTGTCCGGCATGGACGACGCGGCCCTGCAGCAGGCCAGCCGCGAAAACACCTGGGCGCTTAATCTCGACGAACTGCATTGCATCCGCGACCACTTCACGGAAGCGGGCGAAGCGGTCCGGCGCAAGGCGCTGGACCTGCCCGCCGACCCCACGGACGTGGAAATGGAAGTGCTGGCTCAGACCTGGTCAGAGCACTGCAAGCATAAAATTTTCGCCTCGCGCATCGACTATTACAACGAAGAGACAGGCCGCCGCGAGGCGGTGGACAATCTCTACAAGACCTGCATCCGCGACGCCACGGCCCTGCTGCGGGCGCGCATGGGCGAAAACGACTACTGCAAGTCCGTGTTCAAGGACAACGCCGGGGTCATCGCCTTCATCAACGGCTACGACGCCTGCATCAAAGTGGAGACCCACAACAGCCCCTCGGCCCTGGATCCCTACGGCGGCGCGCTGACCGGCATCGTGGGCGTGAACCGCGACCCCATGGGCACAGGCATGGGCGCGGAGCTGGTCTGCAATACGGACGTGTTCTGCTTTGCCTCGCCCTTTTACGACAAGGCCCTGCCGCCGCGCCTGCTGCACCCGCGCCGGGTGCTGGAAGGTGTGCGCGAAGGCGTGGAGCACGGCGGCAACAAGTCCGGCATCCCCACGGTCAACGGCTCTCTGGTCTTTGACGAGCGCTATCTGGGCAAGCCCCTGGTCTACTGCGGCACTGTGGGCATCATTCCCACGGAAATCAACGGCCGCCCCGGCTGGGAGAAAAAGGCCGAGGTCGGCGACGTCATCGTGATGACCGGCGGCCGCATCGGCAAGGACGGCATCCACGGGGCCACCTTCTCCTCCGAGGAGCTGCACGAGGGCTCGCCGGCCACAGCCGTGCAGATCGGCGACCCCATCACCCAGCGCAAAATGTACGACTTCATCCTGCGCGCGCGCGATCTGGGCCTGTACAACGCCATCACGGACAACGGCGCGGGCGGCCTGTCCTCTTCTGTGGGCGAAATGGCCGAGGATACCGGCGGCTGCGTGCTGGACATCGCCAAGGCTCCGCTGAAATACGACGGCCTGCGGCCTTGGGAGATCCTGCTCTCCGAAGCGCAGGAACGCATGACCCTGGCCGTGCCGCCGGACAAGCTGGCCGCCTTCATGGACCTGGCCGCGCGCATGGACGTGGAGGCCACGGCTCTGGGCCGCTTCACGGATTCCGGCTTTTTCGAGGCCCGCTACGGCGACAGGGTGGTGGCTTCCCTGCCCATGGAATTCATGCACGACGGCGTGCCCCAGTTGGAGCTGGAAGCCGTGTGGAAGGCCCCGGACATGCCGGACATCCACGTGGAAAGCGCGGGACTCGACGCGCGGGGCGAAGGTGAATTCCTGCGGCGCATGCTGGGCCGGCTGAACATCTGCTCCAAGGAATACATCATCCGCCAGTACGACCACGAAGTGCGCGGCGGCAGCGTGATCAAGCCTCTGGTGGGCGTGCTGCGCGACGGCCCGGCCGACGCGGGCGTGCTGCGCCCTCTGCTGGAGTCGGACGCCGGTCTGGTCATCAGCCACGGCATCTGCCCCAAATTCAGCGATTACGACACCTACTGGATGATGGCCAACGCCATGGACGAAGCCGTGCGCAACGCCGTGGCCGTGGGAGGCGATCCCGACGCCCTGGCCGGGGTGGACAACTTCTGCTGGTGCGATCCGGTCCAGAGCGAAAAGAATCCCGACGGACGCTACAAGCTGGCCCAGTTGGTGCGGGCCTGCAAGGCGCTGCGCCAGTTCTCCCTGGCTTATAATCTGCCCTGCATTTCCGGCAAGGACTCCATGAAGAACGACTACACCGGCGGCGGGGAGCGCATTTCCATCCCGCCCACGGTGCTCTTCTCGGTGCTGGGCGTGATCCGCAATGTGACCTGCACCCAGACCTCGGACTTCAAGCGCGAGGGCGAGTATATCTACCTGCTGGGCGGCACCTGGCGTGAAATGGGCGGCAGCGAGGCCGCCGACGAACTGGGCCTCAGGGGCGGTCGCGTGCCGCAGGTGGACGCGGGCACGGCCCTGCCGCGCTATCGCGGCCTGCACGCGCTCATGGGCCAGCGGGCCGTGGCGGCCTGCCATGACTGCTCGGACGGCGGCCTGGCCGTGGCTCTGGCCGAAATGTGCATCGGCGGCCGCCTGGGCGCGGAAGTTGACCTGAACGCGGTGCCCGCCCTGGAAGCCATGAGCCGCACGGAACTGCTCTACAGCGAGTCGGCCAGCCGCCTGCTGGTCAGCGTCAAGCCGGACCTGGCCATGCTGCTGGACGCCCTGGGCATGTGGCAGCTCTGCCGCCGCATCGGCACGGTCACGGGTGACGGGCATCTGACGCTGAAGAGCGGCGACAGCACGCTGCTGCGCGAAAACGTGGAAGATCTGGCCCGCGCCTTCAAGCGCACGCTGGACTGGTAAGATTCGCGTTTTCAGCTTTTATTTACCGCCATACTTATGCCGCCCCCCAAAGGGGCGGCATTTTTTTGGCCGGCACCCAGGCGGCACGTGGACGTCAGGCGGACGCGGCGCGGCCCGACGAGAGGCGGAATTTCTTTCTAAACTTTTTCTAACCAACTGATAATAAAAAATTTTCACTGATTTGACAGAGGCGTTTTTTTTGCGGTATAGTCTATGCAATAAGAAAAGGCATTCCCCTTGCAGGCGGGCGGCACAGACGCGCGGACGCGTTTCCAGGCCACCGGGAGAGCCCTTGGGGTCAGGGTCGCGGGCGCGACCCGTCCGGTTCTTTTCAAGATATGCGGCGCATCGTTCTGTTGCGCTGCCTGTCTTGGCGGGCAGCCTCGAACACAAACCAAGGAGTTACCATGAAGTATTCACGCTGGCTTTCCATAGGGGCGGCCCTGGCCCTTTGCCTGGCCCTTGCCGCCCCCATGAACGCCGAAGCGGCTTCACAAAGCGCTCCCCAAGCCAAAAGCCGGAAATCCGGCATAGAAGCCCAATCTCCCTCCGCTAAAAAAAGCAAAAAAGACGTCTCTTCCGCGCGCAAAAGCCGCGCCGTCAGCAGCAAAGATAAAAATTCGCGTAAAAAACATTCCCGTAGCGCGAAAAGCAAAAAGCAGCGCAAAGCCGACGACATCCGCCAGAGCGTGGATAACCGCGAGATCTGGCTCAAGCGCGCTCAAGGCAGCGAACTGCTGACGGGCAAAGCTTCCTGGTACGGTCGTGACTTTCACGGCGGGGCCACGGCCAGCGGCGTCGATTACGATATGTACACCTTCACCGCGGCCCACCGCACCCTGCCCATCGGCACGGTGGTCAAGGTCACGGATCAGGACAACGGCAAAAGCGTCATGGTCTGTGTGACGGACCGCGGCCCCTATGTGCGCGGCCGGATCATCGACCTCTCCTATGCCGCCGCCAAGCAGCTTGACCTGAGCAAGCGCGGCGTGGGCAAGGTTGACGTGGAAGTGGTCAGCGACGAAAGCGGCACCCCGCTCAAGGCCGATCAGGCCTATTACGTGCGCTACAGCGCCGGCATGGGCGACGAAAAGGTGGGGCCGTTCCGCGCCTTCGCCGATGCCGCAGCCATGCACGAAGCGTTGCGTCAGGCCCATCCCGAGGCGGAAGTGGTACTGGACAGCTCACGCTAGCGCCCGCCGCTCCGTAACTATTTGATGCGAAAGGCCGCCCGGCATCTGCCGGGCGGCCTTCTTGCACGGCGGCGCGATCTCCTGTATGGCTCCGGGCGGAGGCATTGATGGGCTTTTTTCTCGGCTTGCTTTCATCCGCCACGTTCGGGCTGATCCCGCTCTTCACCCTGCCGCTGCTACACGCGGGCGTGACGGCCGAATCCGCCCTGTTCTACCGCTTCTGCATCGCCTCCATCACGCTCTGGGGCCTGCTGGCCGCGCGCGGCGAATGTTTTCGCGCGCGCGGCGTGGACCTCTGCAAGCTGGCGGGCCTGAGCATCATGTACATGCTGGCCGCCCTGCTCTTTTTCTGGGCCTTCAGCTATCTGCCCAGCGGCGTGGCCGCCACGCTCCAGTTTCTCTATCCGGTCATGGTCATGCTGATTATGATCGTCTTCTTTCATGAGCGCTTTTCCTGGACCATCGCCCTGTCCATCGTCCTGGCCGTGTCCGGGGTGGCCCTGCTCAGCGGCGGCCCAAGCGACGGCGGCCAAAGCATCAGCCTGCTGGGCGTGGGCATGATGCTTTTGTCCGCGCTGTGCAACTCCCTGTATATCGTCGGCATCCAGACAGCGCGCATCCCGAACATGAGCGGCCTGGTGATGACCTTTTACGTGATGCTGTTCAGCGCCGCGCTTTCCTTGGTCAACGCGCTGTGTACCGGCAGGTTCCAGGCGCTGGCCTCCTGGCGGGAATTGGGAATCGCCGCCCTGCTGGCCGTGGTCACCGCCGTGATGTCCAATCTCACCCTGATTCTGGCCATCCAGCGCATCGGCTCCACCATGACCTCCGTCCTGGGCGTCATGGAGCCGCTCACCGCCGTGACAGTGGGCATACTGGTGTTCGGGGAGCCCTTCAGCCCGTCCCTGGCGGGCGGCGTGGCCCTCATCGCGGCCTCGGTGCTGCTGGTCATGCTGGGCGGGCAGATTCGGAGATTTTTACACCGGGCGCAGGCCTGAAGCAAAGTAACCGCGCATATGGCTTCGCCGCCTTTCGGCTGCGGGCTTTCAGCACACCGGGGAATAATAATCAACCCGCAGCAGAAATTCACGGAAGGTCATTGGGGGTATGGGCCGTGCATGCCTCTTGATCTGAAAACGCCCCGTGTCCCTGTTCCATTGCAGGATGATGTCCCGCCAGGCCTGCTTGCTGACGGCCCGGTATACGCCAAGGGCATGACGGAACTCCTCCTTGAAGCGCTCCAGGCTGTACTCGCTCGGCTTGCCGGAAATGCTCAAGGGAAATCGGGGCGGCCCATCGGGGATTCTTTCCTTTTCCAACGCAGCGGCAATGGCGATGGCCTCTTCCAAATCTTTTCCGGTAAGAGTATCACAGCTTTCGTCGGCAAGC
>OJIY01000474.1_pt1 | contig 10952 bp, 13 predicted proteins | sample 1596061 | NCBI WGS metagenome assembly OJIY01 (sample SAMEA4350111, study PRJEB24818) | metagenome | biome: human; feature: gut; material: faeces | place: Denmark | collected 2013-09
GGTTACTGCTATGCGTTGTGCTGTTGCTGGTGTTGCTGTGAGTGCTCCCCTGGCTCTCTGCACTATCACCTCTTTCGCCGCTGAGGGTGACGCGGCTGACCCGTTAATCACTGCTTGTACATCCATTGCAAGCTCCGCTACAACTGCTATCAATGGGGTGATACCTATTGCATTACCGCTGGTTGGCGCTGGTCTGGTTATCACAATCGGCCTTAAGGTATTTAAGCGGATTGCTGGTAAAGCATAATCAACTATTTGTGGGACGGTCATTATAGTAATGACTGTCCCATAGTCATTAGAGGGGTGAATTATGAAAATATTAAGACGTGTTGTTAGCTTGTTTTTGGTTACGGTTTTGCTTCTCTCTTTCCCTCTTACAGCCTTTGCCGCTCCTGCCGCTGTCCCGTCCGTGTCTGAATACATATTTGATACGCTGTTATCAGCAAATGGGGTAGATACATCCCTATCCGGTGTACAGTCTTGGCTTGGCTCATGGACCGGTTATGATGATTATTTAGAGCAAGGAAAGCGTGGGGAACTTGGGTCATATAGTCAATGGTTATATGACAGGCAGTACAATGGGGAAACTGCTGAAATCAAAGCAAAGGCCCGTGAACAGATTGACGCTATGACAGATTGGATGAATATGGATTGGGCCGATGTTGGCGGTAAAGATATCACGCTTGGAACTGGTATTTTAAACGGCTGGGTGGATGGTGTTAAGGGTACTGCCGCTGACTATGCTACCAGCATTAAAGGGTATCTCAGTTCATTTGCTTCTTATGGTTCTGATGCTCTCGATTATATCAAAGAAATTGCTTCCGTTAATGATTCCATTGAGGGATGGACAAAGCCTTCAAACTTTGGTAAATGTTTTCTTACCTATAGCGAACCTGGTTTTTTATCTTATGAAGTTTACTATAAATGGTTGTTCCTCCCGGCAAATTTTAATGAATTGAATATACCTTATGCGTATCTTGATTTTTATAAAGCGACTGAGGGTAAATATTATGTGAAATTTAAGTATCTTAGTAATGTAGCTCCCACTATTGGTAAAAGCTATGGCCTTAATTTGTATGTTCATTCTCAGACATTGGATACGAAAACGGGGAAAATTAGTATGAATGATTCTTCCGTTTCTACCAATGACGGCAGGTATTTAACAGCCGCCCAAATTAAATCTATCCCTTTCCCGGTCTTTTCTAACGAGGCCGCCGCTAATTCATTTGTGGCAAATAGGACTATGGAAAATTTGTTAAATCAAGAAGCGTTTGGGATGCCTGTTGTTGCTGTTAATCAGCAGGCGCAGACGATGGAACCGAAGGTAGTTCCTACGGTTATTACCCTACCTCAAACGGGCGAACTTGCGGCTCAGTTAATGGATGAATTATCAGACGCTATGGACCGCATTGAGGAACTAGAAGCCGCCCTTAAAAATGCAGGTTTTGCGATTGATTGGGGGGTGGATGTTGTTGTCCCTACGGTTGCGCCCACGGACGTCCCCGTGGAAGGTGAGGATACGGAAACAAAGACCACCCTTGCGGCAATACTCGCAAAGGTAGAAGCGATTCCCGCCACGATTGAGGCCATGCTTAATAATAAATTGGAGCCGGGTGATACGGATGAAGATGTGGAGAACATGAAACTTCCTACCAGCATTGCCGATAAATTCCCGTTTTGTATACCGTTTGATGTAATATATTTGGTTAAAGCTATGAATGCATCGTCTGAGGTCCCGCGGTTTGAGCTCCCGTTTAAGATACACTATCAGAATATCAATTATGAACATACCTTTATTGTGGATATGACGGAATGGGATGCGGCTGTGAAGATACTCCGCACCATGTTAGATTTACTGTTTATTGCCGGGTTGATATCGACAACCCGTGAGCTCATAAGGGGGTAGTTATATGTCTGTTGTTATGAAAGCGTTTAGTTCCATGCTGGCTGTTATTATGGACCTACTTCCGGATTCGCCGTTTCGTGGATTTATTGATAACATTATCTCGATTCCGTACATAGGTTTTCTTAACTATTTTGTCCCTATCAGTGACTTTGTGGCAATCCTTACGGCCTGGGGAACTGCTATCGCTACTTACTATGTTTTTAGCGCAATCCTGCGCACTATCAATGCGATTGATTAAGGGGGTGTATGCATGATTGTCTTATACTCTGGTACACCAGGGAGCGGCAAATCCCTGGATACTGCCAGGACCATTTACAACTGGTGCCGCCGTGGCGCTCCAATCATTTGCAACTTCCCTCTTAATGTTGACAACATACGCATAAAGAGAAAGAAGGATATACACTTTATCCCCAATGGGGAGCTTGACCCGGACGAACTTGTATCGTTCTCCCGCTCCTATTTTGCGGGCCGTCCTTGCAAGGAAGATAGTATCCTTCTGGTAATTGACGAAGCTCAGCTTTTGTTTAATGCACGGGACTGGTCCGTTAAGGGCCGGGAGCGCTGGAACTGGTTTTTTACGATGCATCGGCATTTTGGTTTTTTTATCATTCTATGCGCCCAGTTTGACCGCATGTTAGATAGGCAGGTGCGCGGCTTGATTGAGTATGAGTATATCCATCGTAAGGTAAATAACATGGGCTGGAAGGGTATCTTCCTTGCCTGTCTCCTTCTCTCTCCCACTAACCTTTTTATCAAGGTAAAGATATGGTATCCCATGAAGGAAAAGGTGGGAAGTGAGTTCTTCCAGTGCAGGAAAAAGTACTATTGCATTTACGATACGTTTGCTCTTCTGGACAGGGCAGATAAGCGCGAGGAAGGGGAGCAAGGGGCCCCGCCGACCGCTTGTCTGACTGGTCCAGATGTCACTGCCGCTGATGATGTTTCGGACTTATCTCCTGCTTGTCCAGATGCTTCTGGTTGCGTAGTTGTTGATGTTTCAATTCCATCCATTTAATCTCTTCCTCTTGCTCTCTTATTGTCCTGGCCTGTGCGTGGATGATGATTAATAGTATCAATTGGATGCATATTATCACTGTATATTTGTACGTTAGTATGGCTATTACTGCATGTATAACATTTGCAATTATTGTCTGCAAAACAGACCCCCCCCCTGCTGATTGTATAGAATTGACAGGGAGGAACTTTTTATAAATTACATGTTTACATTGCCCTTGATGTCACTAATCACGATTCCATTGTTGTTATTCCCGCCTATTACTACCCCATTGCTGTTCTGGATATGGATGCCTTGTTTCTCTTCTGTGCGCTCCATATCTTGGGCGATTAGGTCTTTCATATATTCATTTACTGACTTAAATCCTTTCTTTTTGGCATGTTCTTTTATTAACTCTTTCTGTCCTTTTGGTACTTGTACTTTTATTGTATCATATGTTTCTTTTATAAAATCATTGATGTATTTAGATTGGTTAAAGTCTCCCATTTTTTTCTCTCCTTGTTCATTATGGCCATAATGTACGAAAAACTTTTTGAATTATGGTCATAATGCCAATAGATATTATGGCCATAATGTTATATAATAGGCTTGTAAGTTAAATAAACTTACGAAACAGAAAAAAAGCTCCATAGCAACGAGAACACAATGTGTAGCAGTGAGAATGGAGCCACTATCTCAAAGTAAGTATATCAAATGATTTAAAGTTTTGAAAGGGGAAAATGATATGGATATGGGCGATTATGTAGATGCTACTTTTGCATGTTACTACTACTGTGATGACACGGTTGATTGTGATTATGATTATGATTGGCTGTCAGATGGTTCTGAAAAAAGGGAGGAAGAGGCGGAATGACGAAAAAAGAGAAACAGGTTTTGGACCAGATTGTTAATGAAAAAATGCTTTGTTATCGTAAGGCGAATAATGGTGATGATGAACATTTAAAATCATTGACAGGTACTTTGTTCTTCTTTGCGGTTGATGTTAGAGAAGCACTTGAAAATGTAAATAATGAGGACGGGGCTTAGCCCCTTCCCCTTTAAAGCTACTCTCCCAATGGAGAACGGTCGCAAGTCCGTGTAAAAGCTGAGTGAAGGGTCGAGGGTATCGCTCATTTTTGCCATACGTTTGGAACGGTATATAGGGCAGATACATGGATGGTTGTGGTTATCGTTTTAGCGTGGCGATAGGTAGGCCCTGTGTTCAAGTGGTTGTTGTCGGTGCATCGGAAACCGTCATTGATGGTATTAGGCAGAAATACTGCCCTCCCAGGTTGATGCAAATGCCCTGGGCGGTACGTTGATAATAGAATAATGAAAGGAAGGTAAGTTTATGAAAGCTAAAGTTTTAGGTGTTCAAAACGTCAATTTTACAAACCATGATACAGGTGAGGTAGTTAAGGGGGTAAAACTCCATTGTACTTATAAAGACCCGGATGTAAATGGTGATTTCTGTGAGGCGTTCTTTGTTTCTGATAGACTTGGTGTTCCAGGTTTATATGATATTAAACCTGGCACTGAAATTGACTTTGAACGTAACCGCCGTGGCAAGGTAAATTCTGTTGCTATCCTTAAGTAGTGTACTCTCCTTATGCTGGCTGTTCTGTCCTGGTTCAGCCAGCCCCTTGCGGGCGCAATCCCGCATTTCCTTGTTCGCTCACAGTTCCAGGCCATGTTGTGGTTTTGATTCGTCATTACGTGGAATACCTACGTTTTGCCATTTCCCTGCTAGGGATGGCTTGTAAAACCCCCGTAGGGTAATACGGGGGTACTAAATACAGTGGAGGTCGGAATGGAAGGAAACTTAATAACTCTGGCTAATGGGTTGGTTGTGTCAGTTGACTGGCTATCGTTCACGGTCATGTCAACAAATGATTTGGTGGATGTCCTGGACATGCTGGGATATACCGTGGAGGACTTTACGAGGATGCCAAAAGGCGCCCGTGGTTACAGGACCATGTTTCGGCTTAATGGTTACTCTCTCAGCGTTCTTTGTGATGGCAACCCGGATATGGGTATCCATGTGGATGTAAGTGGTTCGGCCATAGGTGAACTAATACGAAGTTTTTCAGAAACATTGAAAATAAATACCCCCTTTGGTGAGGGGTACGACATAGATTTTGATAGTACTTTTATGGTGGCTCTCTTGGAGCGCATACGGGGCAACGGTCATGTTACCAGAATTGACTTGGCAATTGATGACATCGGCTGTAAGTATTTCTCTACGGACGATGTGTGTGCCTTATATGCGAATACTCAGATTGTTTCTAAGTTTCGCAATATGCGCAATGTTGTCGAATCCGAAGTATCCGGTCGTAAAACAGGCCATACGGTATACTTTGGTAGCCGTACAAGTGATATCTTTTTGAGGGTTTATGACAAACAGTTGGAACGCAATAGTAAGCTATCTTCAACTGGTTCTCATATTGATACTGCATGGGTACGTTGGGAGCTTGAACTTAAGAATGATAGGGCTGTCAGTGCATCTAAGATGCTTGTCTCTGGAATCCCTCTTGGTGCTGTTGCTGTTGGTGTGCTGGGGCATTACATGCGAATGATTGAACTTGATGATATCAATCGTTCTCGTTGTTCTACATATCCTGTCTGGGCTGATTTTATGAATGACATATCAACTCTTAAGATAACTGTTCCGAAGTACGAAAAGACCATGGACGAAAAAAAGTCCTGGATAAAAAGGCAGGTCATGCCCACTCTTGCCGCTGTTATCCTTGCGGATGGCGGTAGCCTGGAATTTGTGGAAAACAACCTTGAAAATGGTCTGAACCGTATGAACAAGTCATTGTATAACATGGCTATGTCTGAGTATGCGGGTGGTAAGGGGTGATGGTATGCCGCTTGATATGGTTCTTGCTGGTCTAAATTTTTTGGGCCAGATATCGGTAAGGAAACGTCTGCATGGTGGCGGTATAGATTATCTTGGTGGCGGGAATATGCAATCCTGCATTAAACGTTTTGGTAATGAAGAGGTAAAAGAATCTTATGTTTTTGATGGAATTTTGATAGTATTTGTAGATTGACAACTATTCGCTAAACTGCACTTTCGCAACTAATGTCCGTCCCACTCGTTATATTCGTGGGCCGTCAATTACTCGCGAAAGTGACCACTTTAACGAATAGTTTGAGACAAAAACAACCTTTAATAGACCTTTTTGTGTTTCCAACTGATTATCTTGTATTTTTACCCGGTCATTATCATGTATCCTATATAATTAATAACACCTCTCACATCCAACAATATCATTAAAGTGTTGTATTAATACAAATAATTATGGGTTGTATCCATGGCACATTTTACTGTAGTATCTCCGATAAGAACTGCCCTGCGGTAATACAGCTTACATAAAGCCTGCTCACCCAATGCCATAATACCGTCCGCCGGAGGACTGGGTGGCCTCGGGCACTGTTCCGCCGAATCCGCCTGCTGCATTTCTGGTCAGACCCATCATGGTGCAAAATCGGTACAGAAAGCTCTTGAACAAGGAGGGCCGCACAACGGCCAGCTTTTTGGGTACGCCATTATCCCCGACAAGATAAATCCGAATTCCTTTTTTCTGGTAACGCAGAAGTATGTGGGCCAAATCATTCTGAATGTCCTTGGCCCTGACATAAATGGAACCAATGCCGTGAGCCTTCAGGAAATCAGCTGACGGGGCATCCTGGGGAAACACGCACCAGCGGTTATCATATCTGCCCGGCTGGCGTGCCGGACCTTTCATCCTGGCCGCGTCCAGCAGAAATGCAGGAGGCGCGTCCGGACGGATGGACTGACAGCTAAGGTAATCCGCACCCAGGTACAGGGCTTCCGCCACAGGTGTTACGTCCACTGCCATGGACCACTTGTCCGCGCCATAGACGCCGTTATAGAGCGGTACCGGCCGGTAGCCCATTTGAGCCAGGGCCAGGCCCTCCAGTACCCCTCTCTTTCCCGGCAAATCCACAAACACAGCCGTTCTTCCATCACCATAAGGGGCCCATTTAACAGGAGGCAGGACCAGCTTCTCAGGCGCAGGATTCAATGCACGGGCAAACAGCACCGGCTTGGCCCATTGGGTCCACAGGGCATTGTCCGGCGCCCAGATTCGGTATGTACTGTAATTATCATTCATTGGTTTTATCCTCCTTCTCCACCAGCAGGGGAATGTCCTTTGCCCTGGCGTCTATGCGGGGATAGGGACTGATGCGCCCATAAAAACCGGCTGCTTTTCCATCCACTGTAAACACCCCCACACATAGATGAAACTGCTCTCCCTCCCTGCCTGAAACCGGTTTGCTCTCAAACCGTTTCTGTACAATCCAGTCCCTGGGGTGCAGGCGGACGTTCCGCTGTATCTGCCTGTATTCCTTTGGAGTCAGCGCCTCCCGGATTGAAATACCTTCCCCCACACGGCCCAACGCCGGTTTGTAAATCCATCCCTCCCCCAAATTACCGTTCCCGGGAGCGCAGGTTTCAGGCAGCAGGGTTCTCCAGGCAGGAAGCTCAAGCCCCAGCTCATCCCATATAAGAGGCAGCCGTTTGGACTGGGCAAAAACAGCCATTGGATGGTTGCAGGACGGGGTATGCGTGTCGTAATACCCGCCCCAGTCTGTCCGCCTGGAAAGATTCGGAAGCCATTCCAATGGATAAAACCGCACAATTCCGCCCACAGGCCCCTCCTCCCCCTGAATCAGGCTTACTGCCTGATGCTCTCTCCAGATAAGATGGTCGGGAGCCGCATACAGGGAACGGTATCCGTTCTGTTCAAAATAATCCCCTAAAAACTGCATGACCTGGCGGTCATCCGCGTAGGAGGTTGCATGTACAAAGGCAATCCTTGCACCTGGCCGTGTTCTCTTTTGAAATGCCTCCAGCAGACTGCGGGCCACATGACCATGGGGTTCATGGAAGGGAAAGTACTTCTGGGCGAGTCTGGGAAGCACTGAGGCTTCGGCCAACCCTCCGGGAACATCGCTGTTGACCTCCGAAACAGACCAGCCCTCTGTGGTGGGATGAAAGTCAAACCGCATCAGCCGTATATGTTCCTCCGGGGAATAGCTGTTCATTCTGGGAATGGCTTTTTTTACCTTTGACGGCAGACCCAGGGTCTTCACCAAATCCATCCGTCCCATCATAGCCTGCTCAATCTCCATGGTCTCGGCGGTCAGCTGCTCCGCCCAGCGTTCCAGCTGCCCGGCTGTCTGCCTGTCCAGAAGCACCACATGTTCAGCCACTGTGTTGTGGTCTTCCACCTGAGGGTCCCATTTATATGCCCGGAATATGGCCTCATAGCGGTAATCCGAATATTGCTCCCCGGGGATACGGGCCAATACCGCCCCGCTCACAGGAATACCCCGCCGGATTCACCATATATCCCATGAAAAACCAGGAGCACAATCGCAGCATAGGCCAGGTAACTGCCTCCCCAAAAAACGGACAGACGTATATCCCCCTGCCTGCTGATGTTCACAAGGCGGCGGGCAGGCTGTATATAAAACCATTCCACCAGAAGGGCAAACAGCATGAGTGGAAGCACCGGCCATCCAACGGTGAATTCCAGAAGCGTAGCCTGTGCGGAGGTCCAGTCCCCTCCTGATGCATAGGCCAGAATCAGGCCGCTGGCAATCAGATATGCGCCGAACCGGATGCCGCTGCCCATATCGCGGTCCACGCTGACCCGCTCGGACATATCCGTCAGCAGATTAACCGCCATGGCCAGACCAAGCCATGCAGCCAGACCAAGCCCTGAGGCAAACAATACAACCCACCAGCCGGGTCCGTCCCCGGTGTTGGCTCCTGCGTAAATAAGGGTCACCCCTGCAAATCCTCCGGCAGCAGGAAAGATTGCAGCCTTGTTATCCAGATAAACAGCGTCAAAGGGCCAGGACAGGTCCAGGCACTCCATCATGTATATCCCGCCCCTGAGCCACGCATATCCCATTATACAGTAAAAGACAATCCAGATTCCAACCACGTCATAGGATGCCATGGTCAGGAGAACAAATAGTATAATCGCAAAGGAGACAGGCGGAAGACAGCCCAGAACCAGACGTCCCTCCCTCCCCCTTTCAGGCGGCCATGATTCCAGCAGCGGCATATACCACTTATACAGAAAACGGCCCATGACGTACATGCTGCCGAAAAACAAAAAAACCTCTGTTTCATACCAGTAGGATGCCGCTGCTGCTATTCCAAAAACCAACATGTCCATCGTAAAACCTCCAGCCAGAAGACCTGCAAAAACAGTCCGTATTATAATTTCCACATATTATTAATATCCTGTTAGAATATCAGACAGATTGCGTTAGAACTCAGGCCGGACCATCCTTCTACGCCTTCACTGTGAACACAGGCTCCATCCTGGCCACCAGCCCTGCCATCCCGTGTTCCTCATGGACCTTCACCACCTGGTCAATATCCTTGTAGGCATAGGGCGCCTCAGAGCGGACGGCCTCCTCCCATTTTTTCAGTATATCGTTCCGGCCCTTTAAATCGCTGCGGTCCGGGTCAATGGGCGTCACAATATGGAATTTCTTCATAAATTCCCTGAATTCCCGGTCATTTCCATGAATCGCCTCTCCCCTGGAAAGCCTGCGCCCGGCTCCATGGCTGGCGCTCCACAGAGCGTCCGGATTTCCCATGCCTCTCAGCAGATAGCTGGAACTTCCCATGGAACCAGGTATCATCACCGGTTCTCCATAGTAGGCAAATGGCGTTCCCTCCATTTCCTCCATGCCCCTGGCGGAGCAGGCCCCCTTCCTGTGGATGAAATAACTCCTGCCCTCCATTTCCTTTTTCCATATAAAGTTGTGGGGGGAATCATACAGAAGCTTCATTTCATAAGGACGCACCCGGTCCTCCACGGCCCGCCGGAGCATAAGCCCCAGGAACAGCCGGTTTGCAAACCCGAAATTAGCCGCATTATATGTAGTGCTGCAGAAACGCCGCCACGGGCTGTCCGTCTCATCGCCTTGCGGAATTCCGGCGCTGTTTTTTATCCCCTTCTCCTGCCCTTCAGGCAAAAGGTAAATTCCGTTGTCCGGATGGGGAATGCTTTCCGGATACAGTTCCTTTGTTATGATTCGGTTGATTCTGCCGCTCTGGTGGCCGATGGTCAGGGAGCCGGTGTGAATCATGACAAGTATGGCTCCCCTCCTGATTCCCCATGCATTGGCTGTCCGGCCGTCGTAAATCTCCGCCACGCGCTGCATCTCCACAAAATGATTCCCGCCTCCTATGGAGCCAATCTGGTCATCGTAGGACAAGGTATGGGCAGAGCCTATAAAATCCTCCAGCCCCTCTGTATCTGCGGCATCCAGGCTGCCCCTGAAAGCCGTGCGCTCCAGGGCCTTTTCCTGCTCCTCCCTGTCATAAAGGGTCCATATCCCCTTTTCTTCCGCCTCCCGGGCAGTCTCCAACAGTCCCGTAAGCCCATGTCTGAGCATGGCCTCCCTCTGAATTCCGTTCATGGGAATAGCGCGCCCGCCCTCAAAAAAAATGCGCCGGATTTCAGGCAGAAGGGAGGGCAGACAACCTTCCAGTTCTTCCTCCTTTAAATCCGTGGTATAAAGCCTCATGCCGCAGTTAATGTCATTTCCCATGGCCTGGGGAATCACAAATCCCTCTGTCATCAGCACCGTGCCAATGGGAATGCCGGCCCCCTTGTGAAAGTCCGGGGTCACTGCTGCCTTTATGACAGAAGGACCCTTTTCCGCCGAAAAGACGCCGGACGATTTCATCCGCTCCACGGTACCGGTAAGCTTCATCATTGTCCCCAGCTCATCCAACGCCTTTTTCTCCGGCTTTGTCCCCTCCGGAAGGAAGATGGACAGGCCGCCGGACACACTGTCAAATTCCAATTTTATTTCCATACTGCCTTCTTTCCAAGTTTTTTCGATGATCTGAATTGTTATATTATACAACAAAATCAGGAAAGAAAAAACAATTAATTGACAATCATTTGCGGTTGACGCTAAAATAGAGCTTAGAACGTGTCTGGCACGCAGAAACTATCTTATGAAACGAGGCATCCACTTATA
>OJIY01000477.1_pt1 | contig 10904 bp, 5 predicted proteins | sample 1596061 | NCBI WGS metagenome assembly OJIY01 (sample SAMEA4350111, study PRJEB24818) | metagenome | biome: human; feature: gut; material: faeces | place: Denmark | collected 2013-09
ATGGCGTTCTGGCGGCTGCGGGTAAGCAGCGCCATACGGGGTTCAAGGCGCACTTCGTAACGGGCTTCGTCCTGTGACGATGAGAGGTGTTTAAAGCTGGTAATGACGCCGTGCAGGGTGCGCAGGGCAGTCTGCACCGGCATTCCCTGCACGGGCGGTGCCGTCAGGCTGAATGCGCCGTCCTGCATCAGCACCGACTCCGGCGTTATTGCTTTATTGGTACTGGTAAACTCAATGTCGTAGCGGAAGGGTGAGCTGAGCTGTTCGTGGCCCGTAAACGTCAGCACATCCGCCGGGCTTTTCAGGCCGCGAATTTTGAGCTTGTGGTGTGAGTGGTCGAAATTCAGAGTCGGGATATCCATCTCTGTACTCCTTTATATTTATGAAAAATAAATCCAAGTATGATTCTCTTTAAAAAGGGAAAAATGCAAAAAATATAACTAATTAAAGTAAGCTACTTATAATTTCTAATCATCCCTGCGAGTATGTTTCTTTCCATCATCTTTATTTCCTGGAGGTTCATCCGCATCTGGAATTTCAGATGAGCGACGTAAGAAGAAATCTTCAGATATAGAAGGTGTGTGATCAACCTTTTGTATATCATGCACAAAAAAGGAATATAGTGTATTTGCCGTCAAAGATGATGATGATGGCAGATTTTTATCATTATAAACTGCGCGAGAAAACTCAAGGAATTTCACAGCCCGATTGACAGCAGCATTATAAACCTGAGGTTTAAGTTTTATTCGGCTATCATTTTTCCTCGGGTTGACTATAAAGTCATTTCGTAATCCAATAGCTACACTTTTTACATCATTCAACCATCCCCATAGTGAGTCAAGTTCTGAAATCTGCGATTTTATATCATCAGCGTTAGTATTTGGATTAATTCCCGTACCTGCAAGTGGCCCATAGTCACTTATTTTCCCACGATGAGCCGATGTCAACTCCTTATCCAGACGTTCCCGTTCATACTGATACATATAATATTGCTCACCCAACCAGAGAAAATAGTTATCTAGATACTTCTCCTGCATTGCCTCACTAAATACTTTATCCTTCACTTCCTCTCTTTGATAACGACTAACCCAGTAATTTACAGATCCTCCCTGAACAGCATCATTCATAATAAAATAGCTGGCAACTTTCGTATCATATTGATCCAAAGTGTCAAAATCAGGAAATGGCACACCAGCTTGACATGCTGCATGATACATATTGTATAGTGCAACCCTGCACAGTTCTGCACTGGGTTTCTGTTCATCCGGTTTCAAGCCACCACCAATATCTTCACTACAACCGGGAAGCAGTTCTTCCCTGTATTTTTTATTCGCTGTATCCGTTTTTTTCCCCAACAGATACAGACCACGCCATGGACGCCGTTCATGAGCTGCTACAAGGTGAAGTGCGTTATTTACTACGTCCGGCAGTGGTGAGTCCTGATCAATAGCTTTTTCACCTAATACTGAACCAATCATTTTCCCTGGTAAACCCAACCACATAAAAAAATAGTCCAACCCATTATTACTACTAGTCGGTGAATGCCGAGAACAGTCAAAAAGACCAATAAAAGCAATATCTACCAACGCGTTTTTATATTGGTGTTTTTTTTCTTTATTTTTCAGGCAAACTTCCTTAAGAAAATTATCCAAAAATTTACGTGCCAGTGTAGCTCCAAGGTCAAAACCGTATAATGAAACAGAAATTTTTTTGATGGGAACATCTCCCTTCATATTTTCCGTATAAAACTTCTTAAACAATCGCTTTGCAGCTTCAAGGCGTACGGGTTCTCCCGTCATAAAATAGGCGCTCATGGCTTCGCTATCACGCAACCAAGGTGTGGACTCAATTCCTGCTTTGCCTACCGACTTAGCCGCCATCTTGCCAATCCCTTTAACCCACTCTACCGGATTATTGAGATCCTCAAGGAGATTACCAAGCACATCCGTCCATTTCTTTTCTCCTTTAATAACAGACTCCCCTGCATCCGATATAGTATCCTCTGGCAGACTTTTCATATCCTCCAGAAAGTTATCTAAACCAATATCCATAAGAGCGTGAATATTGTCGACAGAATCGTCATGGTAGGCAGTGCCCATTCCGGAGAAATAAAATTTATTATAACAAGTATCACCTGTATTTTTTTGTTCATCAGGATATGCCCGGAACAGGCGGGCAATATTACTCAAACGGCAGTCTGTCGCATCCCGGTCGATATTTCGTCCCACTCCATCAAAAAAGAAAGCGACATGCCAGATCCGGCCACAATTTCCCACTTTACCATCTTCTGACTGTTGTGCTCGTACAGCTGCGGAAATCACTGATTCACTTATCACGGCTGCGCCTCCTGATTTTTTCGACTCGGATAAGAAGGTTCTTTTCGTTTCTCATAGGGCGAACCAGCTCCTTCACTCCAACCCAAAAAAACCTTATCACCAGGCAAGAAATGTACATGCAAAAAATCCTGCCCATGTTTCCTTTCAGGCAAAGGCAGAGTGATACGTCGAACTTCTTCACGCAGTCCCGTATTATACTGAGCGCGAGTCGTACTCAATGTCCAGACGACCTCAGCTTCTTTCCCTCTGATGTCACCGCAGCAAGTCGTTGAACCTCCACCATGTGCAAACGCATTTGCCCCAGCCATGCCGTTCACGCTGAATCCTAATATTGGCCTATCCAGTTCACTATGGATCACCAATATGACTCCTCCAGTTGGAGCTCCCCAGATTGATATTCCTACACACAGTAAAAAATAAGCCACGGGGATCGCTATTAGCATCCGCCACACCCAACGCCCCCAGCGGGCATAACCACGCGTAAGCTTTTGGTCAAATTTTTCCAGTCGGGTAAATAGCCCCATCAGATTTTATTCCCTTTTATCAATTGGTTGGCAAAGATGTATGTCACTGGCGACCAAGGTCAGACAGCGATATTTCATTTCGTTTCACCTTTTCCAGCATGACCTGAAATTCGGCTGACTCAAGATACGCTTTCTTTCCATTCAGATAGCTCAACGCATAAATTTTCTGATCCAGTGGCTTTGTCAATCCGACCACCTGAGCCTTATTCAAGGCCTTCTCCACCATATTTCGCTGAATACAGGGCGGGAAGTGCTCACTCGTTTTCATGGTGCGCCACTCTCTTAAAAGCGCAGATACATCTCCCCGATCCGCTATTTTCTGCCAGAGCGGTTCATCAAGCGTTATGATTTCCACTGTCTCATCGCTGTTATTTGCCACAGTAAGCGGCATGTTCAGCCTTTGCCACCGCGTATCTTCCAGCATCCACCATGATTCTATCTGAGAAAACATTACCGGATGCCAGTCCATATCAGGCCGGGCAGCCAGTTGTTTCAGCACTCGGGGCGTGTAGTACCTCAGCAGAACTTCACGACCATCCGGCGTTTTTGCCATACATCCCACAGCAAGCCGAGACGCCAGTGGCTCCAGCTGCAATTCGGAGAAAGTAATGCCTGCGACAGGTAGTTTCCCGACAAGCACCATCGCCAGATCCTTTTCACTTTCAATACGAACCAACCAGGGACCGTAAGCTGCTACCTTTTTAAGATCGGGCAGTTGATACAGGGAAATTCGTCGGTATTTATAATGCTCCATCATGATCTGAAGCATTTCCTGAGAGAGCGCTCCACCTTCAAATAAAATAAAGGCGTTTAACGTTTCGTTTCGCTTAAGCCAGTGGTCTGCCAGTTGTTGTTCTGAAGACATGATTACACTCCTTCAACAACAGCGTCATCGTTTTTGATGGCATTCAGCAGGCATTCAAGACAAAAATCGGATGAGTCCACGGCTGAAAGGATGGGAAATTCTGGCATAGGAACCTTCTCCGAGGCTTTAGGCTGACGCCCGTAATGTACCGCTTTGACGTTATAATCCCCCGGCGTTCCCGGCTCAATGCCGCTACCCTCTATCCGGATATAACTCCCACCACCATTAATCGTTATTTTTTTCTTCGCGGTGATTTTAATCTCATCTTCGGTACTGACGATCTCTATCGATTTTTTCGCCAGTAACTCCATCAGATCGTGCTGCGCCTGTACCGATACTGCGCCTTTATTGGCAATCAGCCTGATACCCGCCTTGCGTACAAACACGCTCAGCGCCCGTCCCACGCCGATAAACATATTCTTCACTACGCCGATATCGGCGTTGTTTCCCGCATTTATCTGGAGGTTTTTCACCGCGGCCAGTTGCAGGTGCTCGCCGCTGGCGACCGCCACGCCTTTCGGTGCGTGCATCAAAATCACCGAGGCGGTCAGGTCATTTATCCGGCTGGTTATCAATGCTATCTGCGCGGCCATATCCGCCGGATCGGCGTTCGCCGTGGCCGCATCGTCAGACAGTTTCTGGATTTTATCGCTCAGGCTGTTCAGTTCGCTGATAATGTCGGCCATTTCGCGCACCTGACCCTGCGCCTTGTCCTGCGCGTCGGCGCTGATAAAGATGCCTTTCTTTGCCCGTACTGCACCCCACAGATCGGTACGCAGTTCAAAACCTTCCCCGCGCTGCTGTTTCCCGGCATCCACCAGATGACCGAGGTTGAGCTGGCTCTTGCCGCCGTACTCGGTACTGACCTTGATATGCTCTTTGCCGCGCTCATCGTCGAGGCGGATTTTGTTGTTCGCCGGGGTGCGTAGCACGTTGCGCTTGTAGTTCTGAATGGTCACATGGTCAGTGTGTGCCGAGTCGTGTTTTACGCCTGCAATATAAGGTCGGTCCGGGTTGCCTTCCTCAAAGGCGATACTGACTTCCGTTCCCGCCAGCAGCGGCAGGTGCAGGCCGTAGGTGTCTCCCGCATACGGGCGCGACTGGCGTACCCACAGGCTTTCATAACCCGGTTTCCACGTATCGCGGTCAAAGTCGAGGTTGACCCGGTAGCGCCCGTCCTTGTCGATATGGGCATAGATATCGTTCTTCACCGTGCTGGTGACCCGCGCCGGAAGCGTGCCGGCCATCACGGGGCAGGGGATAAGCGCCGGGCGGTAGCCGTAGAGCTCTGAGTACGGGATGGCGGTAAACGTCAGCTCATAGCTGCGGTCACGCGCCGCGCTGGCCGTCACGCCGGTAATCAGTACGCCCTTGCGAAATACCGCAGGCGCGTCGTCGCCCTGAACCCTGATTTCCAGCCCCGGCATCAGCAGTGAACTGGTGCTCTGGCCTTTGAGAATGGCCTGTTCATTCAGGTAGCGTTCGTGGCGGATACGGGCATAAAACGCGCCGCTTTCCGCTGCCTCCTTGTCGCCTTTTTGCAGGAAGTTGTCAGCGTAGTGGTAGGCTTCGCCATAGGTGGTGTTATCGCCCCCGGTGGCGTCATGCTGCTCTGTCATCATCTCTGCTGTGGCGGTGCGGTAGTTGTAGTCCCGCGTGGTGACGTTTTTCTCCACCACGCTGTATGCCGTGTTCAGCCCCCATACGGCTTCCGTTTCACCATCAAACAGCCCTGAAGGATGGCGAAGCGGCAGTGTCAGCCCGCGCTCGTAGCCGCTCTGGTCGTCATAAAACTCGACAACTTCGATTTTCAGCCGGGCGTCGGTGGCAAAGCGGAACCAGATACCCACTTCCGACAGCAGGCGTGAGACAAACGTCAGGTCGTCCTCACCGTACTGCATCACCTGTTCGCGGGACGGGTATGCGCTTTTGAGGTTAAACACGAAGTCCTGACCGCGCATCTGGTGCCGCTCGCGCAGGATTTTTTCGACGATTTGCGGCACCGTCAGATTCTGGTAGATGGCGTTCTGGCGGCTGCGGGTAAGCAGCGCCATACGGGGTTCAAGGCGCACTTCGTAACGGGCTTCGTCCTGTGACGAGGAGAGGTGTTTAAAGCTGGTAATGACGCCGTGCAGGGTGCGCAGGGCAGTCTGCACCGGCATTCCCTGTACCGGTGGTGCCGTCAGGCTGAATGCGCCGTCCTGCATCAGCACCGACTCCGGCGCGATGGCTTTATCGGTACTGGTAAACTGAATGTCGTAGCGGAACGGGGTACTCAGTTGTTCGCGGCCTTCGAAGGTCAGCACATCCACCGGACTTTGCAGGCCGCGAATTTTGAGCTTGTGGTGTGAGTGGTCGAAATTCAGAACAGGAACATCCATTTTCTTTGTACTCCTTCATTTATCTAACAAAGAATAACGAGCCGTTATTTCTTGTTCGGATACATTCTGGGATAATGAATTATTACATTAGAGTTATAATTTAAAATATGACAATTCTTCTGTACTGTCGTATAGTTTGATGAAACTTCGTGAAAAATATATACGCTCTCCTCCTAAATATGCTGGTCAGTGTTGTTCCTGACGACCTATCATAAAAGAATGAAGAAATAAAAAAGCTTTTTGTGATTTTTCCGCATTTATGGAAATAATTTATAAAGTTACCTGAGATAAAATGCCAAACTTATCCTGCAGCAATACCATTGGCATTAAAAAATAGCCTCTTGAAATTGTTCACCAACGTCTTCAAGTCTTCTTCAACCAATAATAAAACTCTGGCAATATTTGATTGAAAAAACTCTTCTTCGCTATCTCCTATAGCACAGTAGAGTAACGGTGACATATTCTACTGACTTAAATATCCACCTAAATCTTTCAAAGATGCAGATGCTTTTAATAACTGCCGACACTTTTTATCTATTTGTTCTTTATTTATTATCGCAGATAACGCTGGATCGCTTTTAAATGCAACTCGTTGTGCTGTGGATATTTCATACACGTGTGGTATACTATGATTGACCTTATCAATATCACACCCCAGACCGAAAGGATCTACATATTTTGCATCAGGAGAGATAACGCCTGAGACGAGATCAAATGGGCCTGAATAACTTTTTTTTTCTAAATCTCTGTAACTACCATTGTAAAAAAACCTACCCGTTATCAGGTACTGTATTTTTTCAGGATCAACCTCCGTTAAGAAGCTGCTTGATCTATAATTTTTTTTAACAAACTTTGACAACTCAGCCTGATATACCATTTTTCCTGAAATATTACCCATTGGGTGATATATAAGAGCAACATTTTTCCTGAAGTTCATGTCAGCAATCATCCCAATATTGACAGGTGGATAAACTTCCGCATGCTTTTCTTCAGAAGAATTACATATATCGATTACATCTTTTGTTAAAACAAACCGACCCGATGACTGAAAAACAATTGCTTCATGATCTGTTGTTAAAAATGAAATGCCTGTATCTATACTGTCACTGTAGTTATCCAGAAGACATTTCTTTAAGAAAAAATTATCTTTGCTGAAAACATCAAAAGACATATCACCAATATTGAACTTTATTACATTATCGAGATAATTGTATTTAATTCCTTCAATTGTTCCATCGTTACCATATATGTATGCATTTTCATCTCCAGGATATGCACTCAGGGATATGAAATATAAAAATAAAAAGAAACTCTTTTTCATATTAAAACCTTCTTAGCTGCGCGTGTGAAGGTTATCCTGTCTGGCAAACCATTTTCACCACCATTAATTGCACGGGACACACTTCTTATTGTTTGTTCATCCGTTGTATCTATCGTGGTATTGTTCAAATGAATAACTTCACTGTCTTGATCCATCGCTCTGGTAATACTTGACCGAGTACCCCGACGATCAACGGTCTTAACAATAAAGAATCCACCAGTATCGATACAGTTATATTCGCTTCTGGTAACCCTGTGAGGCTCTTCGATATTAGCCGGTATGCGAGTTAAACGACGACGATCATGTAAGCGCCACAGAGGGTCTTCCCACCACTTAGCGGTAAAACTATTCGTATCTATCCAGGCACGATAGACCCAATATTCGGCATAATTTGATCGACCAGTTAACTGCTTAAAACCTCGCCCACGAAACTTCTGGGCATCCTCAGTGTCGCAGTTTCCTAGTATCCAGTCATATGAGCCTGCAATTCGTCCTCCACCAGAATTATATTTAACACCAGAGAAGTATCCATCGACCTCAGTCTCAATTGCACCATACCAATGACCCAAGTCCGAATTCTCATCACGTAATGAGTCCGGAACAATACCTCCGCCGACTGGCCGACCATTTTCATCAACAGTTTGATACTGGCTTTTTTCCTGCATACTTCTTAAACGGGAAGATTCCACTGCCCCTTGCCCCAGAAAGTGAGCACGTCTCAGAGGAGAATTCATTATATATTTATTCATAACAATATTTATAGCCGTACCATATATATCAACTTTTTGTTCAATAACCGCTCTATCACGGTCATTAGTACCAGAGGCAAAAATTCGCTTCAATATTGCTTTGTCAACCCACCCACACTTCCTAAAATGCTTAATAAACTCACCCGGATTAAAATGCCAAACCCGTCCTTCAGCAATACTACTGGTATCAAAACACAGTGCCTTAATATGCTTCACCAACGTCTGCCAGTCTTCTTCTCCCAGTAATAAAACTCTGACGGCATTTTCATAAGCATTTGACTGTTCATAAGACAAATCTGGCATTTCTGATATAGCTGACTGAGGAGATTCTCCATGGCTATCTCCAGTCGTATTATATTCGACATTATTTGGCCTGTAGTAATCCGTACCTAATGATAAATCGCTGTTAGCCTCATTTTCCTGACGTTCCTGTATTACCCCTTCTTTCAACCAGCCGTAACGCGCTTCTATTCCCGTATTACACCACTCCAGTGGGAAGTGGCAAATCATCTGACGAAAATCCGTAAAACCACCACCACGTAATATTACTGAATTGCACTGACTGTTGCTGTCAGCGTCGTCATCTACCAGTCGCCAGCCACTCCAGTGCGGAAAATCACCGTCGCTAAATTTTGTCACAACATCTGCCGCCAGATTTATCACTCCTTGCCCACCGGGATAGCTCACGGTTCGCCACAGTGGCGCATTCGCGGGTATCAGTGTTTCATGCTCGGTATTGATAACCCGACCAAAGCGCAGTAACTCAAACCCTGCGCTTGGACTTTGCGGATAAAGTCTCAGTGCAGCACTGTACAAGTTGTATTCATAATCAGTGCCGTCAGCATCCGTCAACACTTCTCCCACAATGTCATAACGGCTTGGTATCACCGGATTTGCTCTGCGGGTAGTCATGATACAATGGCCAGTATCAAAACACATGGTGACAACCAACGGTTCCGTGCTCTGAAAAACTTCACCTGTGTTATCTACTGCGTTGTTTTCCGGCGCACTCCTGTAAAAGCGGGTACCGGGCGGCAGGTAAAAATAGATATCCCCGTAAACCACGTCGGTACGCCCATGACGGCTCACATCCATCTCAGGTGTAGTGCGCCCGGTTATTTTTCTCAGATTGTCATCATCGCAGAAAATTTGGAAGTGCAGGCCGCGATCCCCGTCGACATGCCCCGGCATTCCCAGTGACGATTTCCGGTAGACTTTATTTCCTTCACTGATACCCTCTTCAATCTTTTCCAGGTGCATGTAAAGAGAGTAATAAACAATATTGCCGTCCTCACCAGTGCCTATTTCAGTTTCATGACGAAGCAGAACATACCCATCGTCTGTGCTTCCATTATAATTGAGCGGCGGAAGACTACATGCCGCCTGGTCAGAGGGATTGCGAATAGATACCACGACACCATCAGCAATGGCACGGACATATTCTGGTTGCCTGTCACTGTTTGTATGTCTAACGTGGATGCCTCCATGCCATGATCCCCCATAGTTGATGGGATAGTCACGGTCAGGTTCAACTGGCATCATCCTTTCAATCCAATGAGCATCGTTTTCATTGTTATTTTTCGCTCGTATAAATGGCGGGCTAATAATCATTTCTTATATCCTTAAGAAAAGAAAAATTTTACGGGTGGCTCATCTACTTTCTCTGCCAACATTTGTAACTCAACAGGCTCATGTGCTTTTCCCATACGCCCGTAATGCACCGCTTTGACGTTATAATCCCCCGGCGTTCCCGGCTCAATGCCGCTACCCTCAATCCGGATATAACTTCCACCACCATTAATCGTTATTTTTTTCTTCGCTGAAATCCTGATCTCGTCCTCAGTACTGACGATCTCTATCGACTTCTTCGCCAGTAACTCCATCAGATCGTGCTGCGCCTGTACCGATACTGCGCCTTTATTGGCAATCAGTTTGATACCCGCCTTGCGCACAAACACGCTCAGCGCCCGCCCTACGCCGATAAACATATTCTTCACCACGCCGATATCGGCGTTGTTTCCCGCATTTATCTGGAGGTTTTTCACTGCGGCCAGTTGCAGGTGCTCGCCGCTGGCGACCGCCACACCTTTCGGCGCGTGCATCAAAATCACCGAGGCGGTCAGGTCATTTATCCGGCTGGTTATCAGCGCCACCTGCGCGGCCATATCCGCCGGATCGGCGTTCGCCGTGGCCGCATCGTCAGACAGTTTCTGGATTTTATCGCTCAGGCTGTTCAGTTCGCTGATAATGTCGGCCATTTCGCGTACCTGACCCTGCGCCTTATCCTGCGCGTCGGCGCTGATAAAGATGCCTTTCTTTGCCCGTACTGCACCCCACAGATCGGTACGCAGTTCAAAACCTTCCCCGCGCTGCTGTTTTCCGGCATCCACCAGATGGCCGAGGTTTAGCTGGCTCTTGCCGCCGTACTCGGTACTGACCTTGATATGCTCTTTGCCGCGCTCATCGTCGAGGCGGATTTTGTTGTTCGCCGGGGTGCGCAGCACGTTACGCTTGTAGTTCTGAATGGTCACATGGTCGGTGTGTGCCGAGTCGTGTTTTACCCCGGCGATATAAGGTCGGTCCGGGTTGCCTTCCTCAAAGGCGATGCTGACTTCCGTTCCCGCCAGCAGCGGCAGATGCAGGCCGTAGGTGTCTCCCGCATACGGGCGCGACTGGCGTACCCACAGGCTTTCATAACCCGGTTTCCACGTATCGCGGTCAAAGTCGA
>OJIY01000486.1_pt1 | contig 10748 bp, 6 predicted proteins | sample 1596061 | NCBI WGS metagenome assembly OJIY01 (sample SAMEA4350111, study PRJEB24818) | metagenome | biome: human; feature: gut; material: faeces | place: Denmark | collected 2013-09
ATCCAGAAGGGACTGGCACTGCGGGTCTATTTCCACCAGCGACAGCCTGTGTTTTATCCCGGTGCGGCTCTTAGCATAGGCAAAGACCATGTAGGCCTTCCCGTCATGGTCCCAGAAAGGACAGGGGTCAATCCAGCCCTTTGACCGGCACAGCATATTCCACTCAAATTCCCCGTATGGGTCCCTGGTCCTGGCAACCAGGATTCCCTCATCCACCAAAGGAATGAACACAAAAAATGTTCCCTCATGATAACGGATGGATGGCGCCCATGTGCCGGAACCGTGGCAGGGAAGGGCGTATTTCTCAAAAGGCAGTTCCTTTACACAGTGATTAATCAGCTCCCAGTGAACCAGGTCCCTGGAATGCAGCAGCGGAACCCCCGGAATATAAGTAAAGGACGAAGATACCATATAATAATCCCCGCCCACCCGGACCACATCCGGGTCGGAATAATCCGCATACAGAATCGGATTTTTATAAGTTCCCAGACTGTCCATCTCCCTGCGCAACTTCATTTCACATAAGCAGATTGGATATCTGGACGTAATCCTGACCAATACCATCCTGTCCAACTTTAATTCTCTGACCAACAATGCCCCTTATATTGCCTCTGTGTACTATTACCTGGACGGCTATGATTCCATCCTTACCTCTGACACAGGCGGAGCCACGCGGCTGTCCCAGTTTTCAGACCTGAGCTGGAAGGATTCCTATGACCATTCCAGACAGGACGAATGGCTGGAACACAGGGAAATGCACCAGTACTCCTACACCCAGCCCGTTCCTGTCCTCACCTATTTTAAGAAACTGAGCATGTTTAAGGGCGTGGTCATGGTCAACATATATGAGGAACAGTTAAAACAGCTCATCAATACCAGTTCCCAGCTGGACCGGTTCTTTATCCTGGACGAGGACGGCAATTTCCTGCTCCTGGGAGGCGCGGAAACTGCCCGGCTGTCCCTGGAGGACAAAGATTTGCTGGTCAGCCGCCTGGAACAGTCCCAGGACAATGCCTACCGCGGATGGGTGGACTTAAGCCGCGGAAAATACTACGTGCGAATCATTCCTGCGGACTGCGGAACTTATATCGCTGCCTGTATCAGCCACTCCAACTACTATCAGGCTCTTTATACCCTGCTCCTGCAGTTTCTCATGGTCCTGGCAGCCGTGCTTTCCACCTCCCTGTGGATTGCCTATGCCATCACCAAAAAGAATTTCCAGCAGATTGACTACTTTGTGGAGGTGTTCTCGGATGCGGAGCGGGGCGTATTTAACCCTGAAAAGCCTGCCTTCATCAAGGATGAATACGACATTATCCTCAATAATATTGTCCAGCTCTTTCTGAACCAGACCTTTCTACGCAGCCAGCTTGCCCTGAAGGAGCAGGAACAGAAACTGGCGGAGATGACAGCCCTGCAGCTGCAGATTAATCCCCATTTTCTGTTCAATACCCTGCAGACCCTGGATTTCAAGGCCATGGAATATACCCGTAAGCCCACTGCGGTAAACCAGATGATTGAGGCATTGTCTGATATCCTGAAATATTCCCTTCAGAACCCTCATTCCATGGTGACCTTAAGGGATGAAATTGATTATCTGAAAAAGTATGACAGCATTCAGCGGTACCGTTATGAAGATAAATACATTCTTTATTATGAATATGAAAAAGAGCTGGAAAGCATCCCCATCATGCGCCTGATTCTCCAGCCCCTGATTGAAAACAGCCTGTACCACGGCATAAAACCATTGGACGGCTCAGGCTTCATCAAGCTGCGCATTGTGAGGAGGAAGGGACAGCTGATTTTTTCAGTCATTGACTCAGGAGTGGGAATGGAAAAAGCAGATATCAGAGAATTATATGAAAAGATAGCCAATCCAGGCAGTGAGAATATCGGCCTTACCAATGTAAACAGCCGCTTAATCATGCGCTACGGGGCAGAGGCAGGCCTGAAAATACTCAGCAAAAAGGGAATGGGAACCTGCATCTCATTTTGCATACCAGGCTAGGCAGGCAGAACGGGGCCGGGAAAACACTGTACTAATTACCAGTCATATTTATGGACATGCTGAATAAAATATACTATCACCCCTGAAAGGAGCATTTACATATATGACTATCTATCCAATCTGTGCAACCATGATGAAATACAGGCTCTTCCAGACCCTGGCGGAAACTTATTACAGATACCGTGTGAAAAAACCATGCTTTGTCATGCTGCAGAATGACCGGTGGACACTTGTTACCATGGATAGATGACAAAATAAGGGCGCTGCCCTATGATGTAAGCGCAGGCATCCAACATGCTCCTGCAAGCTCCATCATAGGGCAGCGCCCTTGTGGTACATTTACCTCTATAGCCTATAATTCCTTCTTTTTCTTTCCCAGAACCATATACACTGCCATCAGCATCCCCGAAAGGATGAATGACAGTTCGTGCACACCGTTCCCCCTGTCGCCTGTCTTTGGTATGGATGCCAGAGGAATTTCCCCGTCATCTATCATGGCCATTGACTGGCTGGCTGCTGCCGATGCATCCACCGGAAGAGATGCAAGGGGTACCTCCTGCGGTTCAATCACATTTCCCCGGACGCCAGGTCCGCTCTGGTCATCAGAACCCTGGTATCTGCCTGTACTGCCGCCTGTTGTGGCGGTGGTGCCTCCGCCTCCGCCGGAACTGCCGAAAGAAGAGTCATTCCTGTTTCCTGCTGATGTGTCTGCGGCATCTGCGGTGTCTGTATTATCTGTGTTATTCCCAGGTGCATTGCCGGAATCCGTTCCGGTTTCACCGCCCGGATTGTTTTCAGGTGTTTCGGATGATTCCGGCGTTTCTGGTGTTTCAGGTATTTCTGTTGTGTCGTCGTTTGATGCTCCATCAGTTTTGTATTGGTTTCTAAATAAAAGCTCAATCTGATAAGCAAATCCAATATTAGTAAAGGAGCCTTCTATCTCCGGCTGCTTTATTGGTTCTTCCGGCTGTTCAAACTCAGCTGCCATCAAAGGAATCCATTTATCCGGCTGGGCGTCTATCACATCCTGGGCTGATTTTGTGTGAAGGTCAAAACTGGCTGCTGATTTAGATAAAAACTGATACCAGCCAGCTCCTTTACTGTTATATGCTACATACGCAGTCCAGTTCGGTATGTGGTCTATGTTGTTATCGTCGGTCCGGTTCATGGACAGATATGGCACAATTTCCATTTTTCCGGGGCTGTTAAGCTCGCCGCCATTGGTACCCTCTTTCATGATGCGGAAGTAGATGTTTAAACGGCTGCTGCTTAAGTCCGCATTTATCTCTAAATCATCCAATTTACCCTGGGCCATGTCTATCACATCCTGGAATCCTTCATCTGCTGCCAAAGGCCACTCATCCAGTCCATGGTCTTCTAACAGCCGCTTTCTTAACTGGTCATTCCATGACCCCAGTCTTCCATAGCCAAGAAAGTCTCTCCGCTCATTTTGCGTCCTGCATCTGGAAAATGCGGTTAATAATGCAGTTGCCCGTTCTGTCAGAGAGCCATATGCATCCTTTTCATGATGGTACTCAAAGGAATCCTCTTCCTCCGGATGTTCTTCACTGCTTCCCTCATTGCCGTTGGTCCACCCTATTTTGGTCCGGGACTCATACACTCCCATGAAGGCATTATGGGAATCTGATATCTCCTGAACCGCCTTGTATTCAGCCAGCGGTCCCACATTCCCAATCTTCATTTTTCCGCCGGGCATCAGGTTAAACGTATAGGTATTGGTATTGCCCTCGCTGGTTTTATCAGCTTTCGTATACTCCTCTGCCCCATCCTGGCCTGTCAGAAGATAGAGCTTCTCATTTTTATTTGTCCGGCTATCCGTGATGCTGACTTTATAGGTGTATTCAATATTCTCAGCCTCCGTACTGCCTTCCGCCAGTTCATTGGCAATAATCAGATAGGGGGAGGTTTTAAAAACTGCAGTAAACGCCGAGAAATGGTCTGTCTGAAAATCAATCTGTCCGACGGCATTTCCGCTTACGTCCAGTTCCTGACGGCCTTCGCTGTCCACAGCAATGTTGCCGGCAGAAATATTATCCAGCACAGGTACCTCGGCTATGGCGTCCGTCTCTTTGCTTCCCTCCAGCTCTGCCTTTGCAGACACTGCCTGGACCTCCTGGGTAGGTGTCTCCAGATGAAGGATTTCAATCTGATCCGCGTCCATGCTGGCCTTCTCAATCCGCTCACCGCTGAATGATACCGTCACATAATGATTTCCATCCTCAGCCCAGCTGTTATCTAATTTCACGCCGTCATACATCAGATTGATGTCATAAGCTATGATGGTGCTGACCGTTGTTCCATCATCTGATTCAGCAGCCACCATCTCTGTCAGCGCTGATTCCACCTGTTCTGTTATCTCTTCAGCCTGTATCTGTGTATCGGCCGGCAGTACTCCTTCGGATGCAGTCACCCGGATTGTGACCCCATTGACCTCCACTGATTTGTCAAAAGCAGGATGCTCCATTGTCTCCAGAGTATATACCTGTATGTCCTGTTCCTCATACACCTGGGATATGGTAAACCACGCTGTCTGTGAACCGTCTGAATTATCTGTAACGGAATCCGCTTCCATCTCCTCATCATTGGCTGTCACATTATCAATCGTGTATCCCAGCTGGGTCCTGACGCCAAAGGTCAGGCTATCGCCCTCCTTAACACCTCTGGGGCCTTCCAGAATCCGGGCACTGGCCTCAGGGAAGCTGGCGTATGTCACCTTATACCCGTCGAAATCCTCCAATGCCTTTAACTGATTCAGGCTTGTGGTATAAACCTTTGCAGTGGAACAATAACCCATTCCAACCAAATCAGAGGTGCCGGCCTTCCTGGTATCATCCTCCGGCACAGGTACTTCTGCAGTCCCCTGCACTGACTCAGCCGGAAGGGAGGCATCGGCTGACGGCGCCGCAGAGGCGTCCGATGCGTCCGAAGGCGCATCACTGCTTTCACCCGTGCTGTCCGCTGTTTCCATACTTTCAGGGATGCTTCCCTGGTCCGCAGTGTCCGTGGTCTGCCTTTCATCTGTATTTGTCACATCCGCTTCTGCTGTGGATGCACCGGACTGTCCTGCGTCAGCCTCTGAGGACGGTTCTGCATCAGCCTCTGAGGACGGTTCTGTACCGACCTCTGCGGACGGTTCTGCACCGGACCCTCCGGACGGTTCTCCATCCTTCTCAGCTGCCGGCTCTGATGTTTCCTCTTTTTTTCCGTCTTTTGCACCGTCGTCCGCTGCCTCTGTGGTTTCCTTTTCTTCGCGGGCCTTTTCCTTCTTTGTGCCCTCTTCCTTTACATCCGGGGCCGCCTCCTGGTTGCCGTCCTCTTTCTCAGACACAACCGGCGCATCATGACGGGAGATAGCAGCTACCGGTACAGCACTGTCCTCCTGCTTATCCTTACCCTGATTTGATGCTTCTTCCTTCTCACCCTGTTCTTTTGAATCTCTGTCATCTGCTGCGTTGCCATTATCCTCTGCAGACTTTTTATCTGAATCAGCCCCACTGTCTCCTTCCGGTATGTCTGCCTTTTCATCCGCAGCAGTGCCCTTTTCTTCAGCGGCTCCCAGGGTCTCATCCGGCGGCAGTGCTCCTGTGTCAGACAGGCTGCTGTCTGTAACGTGGTCCGCGCTGCCTTCAGTTTTACTGTCCGCGCTGCCTTCAGTTTTACCCTCTGTACCATTGTCCGCACTGTCAGACGTTCCATCCTCCGGCAGGGATGTCCCTTCCTGACCCGCGCTGCTGCTGCCCTCTGCGCTGCTGTCCGGCAGGGCGGTTTCCCCTGTGCTGTTTCCGGCTGAAGTCTCAGGCTCAGACACTCCGTTCTCCTCCTGGGCCGGTTTCGATATAAGGTCTATCTCTTCATCGCCAAACGCATCCTCATAGCTCCTTATGGTGACACGTTTTGTTTTCTTGACTTTTTCCGCTCCGTCATCCATCCGGGTGATTTCCGTGGTACAGCTTATGGTATCCTCTCCGTTATTCACGTAGAGCAAGATGATTTCCTCATCCCCGGTTACCATATACATGTCGTCTGCATCCTCAGGAAGGCGTACAAATACACGCAGCTCAGCTTCCATGCTGCTTCCCTCCATCTCCGGATACACTTCATACACAGCACCTTCCGCACCGAAAAATACCTTTTCAAATTCAGCCATCCTGCCGTTGGTAAAGCCCAAATCATCTGATGTTATCCCGTGACCGCCTGCTATGGCCTCCTCCACGGCTGCTACCAAATCCGACCCTTTCATCTGAAACGTAATCTGGTCCGCCGTACCGGCATAGGATACATTCAGACTTGTGCCCATATTTGTGAAAACCATGGCCGCTGTCAGTAAGAATGCCAGAATCCGCTTCTGTCTGTAATACATGGATTTCGCTATTGTACCGGAACATCTCCGTCTTTCCATAATAGTTCTCCTTTTCATAAGCTCCACCGACAATCAGGTGCAGATATATCTCACTTAAACTTATCCATATCATATCATAAACCGATACAGTTTGGTTACATTTTCCTGTTTTTTATAAAATTATTACTGTAATTTAAATTGTAACCAGAACAGCCTTTTCCTGATATGGTTACATAATAGCAGATAAAGCGTTACGTAAAGCGTTATTTTCCGCCTCATTTGGTCACTTTTTTTATTTTTATGATATTTTATTTATTTTATTATAATTTGTGAACCCGCATTTCCCCTGCATTCCCCGCAAACCAGAAAAAAATGGAAATCTTTTTCTCCCCCCAAACCGTATAAAACGCCTGGAATCCGTACATCATTTCGTTATAGCAGATTCATCCAGTACAGCCCTGCTTTTTCCATGTCAGGGCGTATGGCATTATTAACGGAGGTAAGGATTATGTCGGGCTACAAAGTTGAGATATGCGGAGTCAATACCGCCAAACTGCCTTTACTGAGCAATGAAGAGAAAGAGGAACTGTTTCAAAGAATCCTGGATGGGGATATGGAAGCCAGGGAGCAGTACATCAAAGGAAACCTGCGCCTGGTCCTCAGCGTAATCCAACGTTTTTCAAACAGCCAGGAAAACATCGACGACCTGTTCCAGATTGGATGCATCGGCCTAATCAAGGCCATCGACAATTTTGACATCACTCAGAATGTCAAATTTTCCACTTATGCAGTGCCTATGATACTGGGAGAAGTGCGCAGATACCTGCGGGACAATAATTCCATCCGTGTCAGCCGTTCCCTGAGGGATACCGCTTACAAAGCCCTTTATGCCAGGGAGCAGCTTACCAGAACCAATTCAAAGGAACCCACCCTCATGGAAATCGCACAGGAAATAGGTGTTTCAAAGGAAGATATCACCTATGCACTGGACGCCATACAGACGCCTGTAAGCCTGTATGAGCCGGTTTATACGGACGGCGGGGACCCTCTTTTTGTGATGGACCAAATTAGTGACAAAAAGAACCTGGAGGAAAACTGGGTGGAGGACCTTTCTCTGGTGGAAGCCATGAAACGGCTGCCGGAACGGGAGCGCCATATTATTGACATGCGCTTCTTTGAAGGAAAAACCCAGACCGAGGTTGCCCAGGAAATCCATATCAGCCAGGCCCAGGTAAGCCGCCTTGAAAAAAATGCGCTGAAAAGTATGAAATCCTATTTAAGCTGACCCTTGAAGCCTTTTTACAGATGTGTTAAACTATTCATGTTAGTGCTTGTTTGAAACATATGCCAACAGAAAGTGAACATATCTATGGAACAAAATGAACGCAGATTTGCAGTATTGATTGATGCAGACAATGTCTCCCCCAAGTATATCAAGTACATTTTGGATGAAGTGTCGGATGTGGGAATCGCCACCTACAAACGAATTTACGGCGACTGGACAGATAATGAAAAACGCAGCTGGAAAAATGTGCTTCTGGACTGGTCCGTAAATCCCATCCAGCAGTACAGCTACACCACCGGAAAGAATGCCACTGACTCAGCCATGATTATTGATGCCATGGACATCCTCTACTCCGGCAATGTGGATGGCTTCTGCTTGGTATCCAGCGACTCGGACTTCACCAAGCTGGCCCAGCGTCTGAGGGAGGCCGGGATGTTTGTCATGGGAATCGGGGAGCAGAAAACCCCAAAGCCCTTCCGTGCAGCCTGCGATACCTTTAAATTGCTGGAAATCATATCCTCTGACGATGCACCGGAATCATCGGTCATTGAAAACCAGAAAACCATTACAAACATCGATGAAATCCAGAAGGCCATCACCAAGCTCCTCATTGAGAATAACAGCCAGAACCAGCCCATTATCCTTGCAAAGGTGGGCAATTTCCTTACAAAACGTTTTTCAGACTTTGATGTCAGAAACTATGGCTATTCCAAACTCTCCACCTTCCTGGAGAGCCTGAACAACAACGACTTCCAGGTGGTCAAGCTCCATGGGGGTTATTTTGTCCAGGAAAAGAGCGCCAGCATTTCCAAGTCTGAGATTGAAAAGGAAATCATGCGCATTATTAAGGGGTACAATGGACATGTGGATAATCTGAGCATTATACACGATGAGCTGAAAAAGACATACCCTTCCTTTGATGTGAAACAATATGGCTTCAGCCGCATCTCCAGCTTTATACGCAGCTTTGGGACATTCCGAATTAAGGATAATATGGTTCAGCTCAAATAACATGATACGGCTCCGGCAGCATGGTTAAGTCACGGCAGTATGGTCCGGCTCCGGCAACACAAGCAACGCCCGAAGGGGGCATCCGGCTTATGGATGCGGTCCCCTTCCGGGCGTTTTGATTTTTCTGGTTCCTCCTATTTGTCTGTCCTTCATTACCTGTGATAAGGTTCCCACACGCCCTGGTTATTGACCCAGTACCCATCGGGGGTATAGCTGTCCTTCACCATGGCTCCGTCCGCTCCCAGATAATACCACCATTCTCCATCCTGGAGCCAGCGGTTTGCATACATGATGCCATCCTGACCCAGATAGTACCACTTTCCCCCGTCTGCCAGCCAGCCGTCCGACTTACAGGCGCCGTTTCCCATCCTGTATTTCCACTGGCCTTCTTCCTGGACCCAGCCGGAAGGCAGGCTCTCTGCCTCATCGGATGCAACCACGTAAAAATCACCCATGTTTACCGCTGCCCCGCTCTCCACCACCACAATGAGCTGCGCTGTGCCGGGCTCCTTTGCCGTGTATTCAATTACATTCAATCCATTATCTCCCGGTACCACCCTGGCTGTCAGGACGCTGAAATCCGTTGTCCTCAGGGAGCTCCCGGCAGCCCAGCTGCTTTCAAGCTTCGACAGAACCAGCTGTCCTGTGGTCCCTGCCTTTATTGTGGTTCCGTCAAACATAAAGGCGCCTGCTTCCTGGCAGCTTATTTCGTAGTATTCTCCCCTCATCTCAAAACCATAGGAGGAAAATGGCATCGCCCCCATAAGTGCCGCCAGCAGGACGGCTGCTGTTATCTTTCCCATTCCCCCTCTTATTCTCTTACCTGTTTTCATACCTGTTTTCATCTTATGTCCCCCTTCTCCCGTTATCTCCGGATGATTTCAAAATTTTCCTTAAAATCCTTATAGTCCCTTATGCCGATAAATTCTTCCGGAACAGGCATCTTCGTCATATGGCTGACGATTTCACACCATTTGTCCAACTGAAATACCGCATCCGGGTCTGTCCATATTGCCTCTGCCTCTTCTTTGGTCAGGTCCATATATTGAAGCATGTCCTCAGGGAACTCCTGCTCCTTTCCGAAACATTGGAACTCTGATTCCAGGATTTCCTTATTAAAAGAAGCGGCCCGCCGGTACACATGCTGTTGATTTTTGTCGCTGTAGGCAACTGTCAGCAAATCCCCGTCATATTCGTCATAGAGAATAACATCCGACTTAAAAATCTTTGACACCTTTCTGGCGTTCTCACTGGTACAGTTCTCCTGAAGGCTCTGGCTGTCTATCCCCAGCCAGTGGCTGTCCTTTGAACGGGCCGCCAGCGCATCCCCGCTTTTTGCCCCCAAAAATCCTGTGTCTATCTTCTTCACCATCTCCAGACAGTCCCCGATTTCATCTGCACTTATGTCCTCTTCCAGAAGGACCAGACAATTAGTCATGACATAGTTCTTTCCATAATAACCGTGAAAAACCTCGTCCTCCATTCTCTTGCAGATTCCAGCAGAGGTATCCAGAATCCGGAAGGAATCAAGGGCTTGTCTGGCTTCTTTGATGGATTCCGGCGTTTCTTCCCTGGGGCGGACCATTACTGTGTAGAAATAATCCGGTCCCAGCACGCTGAGCTCCGCACTATACCTGTATGTCCCGGCCTCATATTCGCTGTCTCCGTAAACCTGCCCCATATTCCCATCTTCTTTATACCGTATCTCCTTTCGGACAACTTCATCTGCCTTCTCCTGTCTGTATGTATACTCCAATACCTCCGGCATGGAATCGTCCCCTGCCGGCTGCGCGCCCTGCATCCTGCGGATATACTCCTCCCTGTTCCTGGGAGTACCCCTTCCCGCCATCGCAAAAAGCCTTGTCTGCTCCCTGTATCCCCTGACCAGAATACACCCCCATGGGGAAACCAGGACATCCCCAAAATCACGGTTTCCCTGCTGGCTCCACTCTTCCTGAGGGAGCCGGATTTTATAATACAGGCCGGAGGATACAAAGGTCCCATCTGCGCCTGCCTGGTCGAAAACCGTATCATCAGGAACAGTAATCAAAAGGCCGGTTCCTTCTGTTTCTATCCCTGGGGCC
>OJIY01000489.1_pt1 | contig 10702 bp, 5 predicted proteins | sample 1596061 | NCBI WGS metagenome assembly OJIY01 (sample SAMEA4350111, study PRJEB24818) | metagenome | biome: human; feature: gut; material: faeces | place: Denmark | collected 2013-09
ATAGTAATTTTTTAAAAATAGCAGGCTTTCTTATTTTGTTCCAATAGGGCGTACCTTATTAAAACCAAAAAAATATTCTGGTATTTACCTCTCGGGCCTTCATTTTTTTCGAATACAGCCTGATATCGCCGCAAAGACGTCACCCAGGCAGCTTTTTACTGCCATACGCTTTCCGGTTCAATACATGAGCGTGGACAAAAAAGTCCGGCATGAGTTCTCAAGTCGGACAGGCACTCGCAACAAGTGCCGCATGAGATCAATAAACAGGTAGAAAATGTCGGTTCTCTACCCCCCAAAGCCGCAATCCGGAAAGATTGGCGGCTCTTGGTCGTTTTCTCATTTCCTCTAGACAAAGCCCCTCCCTGAAATTATAGTCTCCGTCGTATTGAACCACCCAATGGCGTCACCCGCTCGTTTCGCCGTGTCCGCCGGTTATGGAGGGGCATCCTCCCTTCATGCGCTTCTTCCGTGCCCGGCGGCTAAGGAAAGTGCTCTTTCATGCAAAATTTTCTGCGTTCGTGCCGGTATTTTTTCGGATATGCGTTTTTTTTCAGCATGTTCGTCAATATCCTGCAACTGACCTTTTCCATTTATATGCTGCAGGTCTATGACAAGGTCCTGACCAGCTATAATCTCTCCACCCTGACGGTCATCACCATCGCCGCCGTTATCGCCCTGGTGGTCATGGCCCTGCTGGAGTGGATACGCTCCCGTCTGCTGGTGCGCGCCGGCATTGAATTCGACCACATGCTGAGCCGCGACGTGCTGAAACTGAACCTTCAGAACGCGGGCGCGCCGTCGGGCAAGGCGCCCGAACAGAGCGGCAATCTGCGCGATGTGCAGAGTCTGCGCAATTTTCTGGGCGGCAACGCGGTGTTCGCCTTTTTTGACGTGCCCTGGATGCCCATCTATTTCACCCTGATCTTCATTCTGCACCCCTCCCTTGGTTTCGTGGCCATGGGGGGCGGTCTGCTGGTGCTGATTCTGGGCGTGCTCACCGAGCGGCTCACCCGCAAGCGCCTGGAAGCGGCGGGCCATCTGAACGCGCATTCCTTCAACCTGACGGGCGCGGCCATGCGCAACGCCAGCATCGTGCGCTCCATGGGCATGATCGGCAATGTCACGGCGCGCTGGGGCAAAGTCAACGACCTCATCATCCGCCTGCAGACGCGGGCCAGCCGGAGCGCGGGCCTGATCCACGCGGTCAGCAAGTCCCTGCGGGTGGGGCTGCAGGTGCTCATCTACGCCGTGGGCGCGTACCTGACGGTCATGCACGAATCCACGGCCGGGGTCATGATCGCCGCCTCCATCGTCATGGGGCGGGCCCTGGCGCCTATCGACCAGGCCATGGCCACCTACAAGCAATCCCTTGAGGCCAGAGGAGCTTACAGCCGCCTGAAAACCCTGCTGGACTCCCCGCCCGCGTTGCCGGCCATGGACCTGCCCGACCCGGCGGGCGAGCTGACGGCGGAAAATCTCTATTTCACCGCTGGGGGGCGGCCCATCATCAAGGGTATTTCCTTCCGCATGCCCGCCGGCCAGTCCCTGGCCATCATCGGGCCCAGCGCGGCGGGCAAGTCCACCCTCTGCAAACTGCTGCTGAACATCTGGGAACCCACCAGCGGCAAGGTGCGCATCGACCGCGCGGACATAGCCTCCTGGGATTCGGAAAAGCTCGGCCCCTTTCTCGGCTATCTGCCGCAGGATGTTGAACTTTTTTCCGGCAGCGTGGCGGAAAACATCGCCCGCCTGGGCGAAGTGGATTCCATCAAGGTCATCAAGGCCGCCCGCCTGGCGGGCGTGCATGAAATGATCCTGGCGCTGCCCAAGGGCTACGACACCCAGATCGGCGATCAGGGCGCGGCCCTTTCCGGCGGGCAGCGGCAGCGCATCGGCCTGGCGCGCGCCCTCTACGGCGACCCGCGCGTCATCGTGCTGGACGAGCCAAACTCCAATCTTGACGAAGAGGGCGAAGCCTCCCTGGCCCAGGCCGTGCTGAACCTCAAACGCCAGCAGACGACCCTGATCCTGGTGACGCACAAGGCCAACATCCTCTCCATCGTCGACAACATCATGATGGTGCAGGACGGCCAGATCGCCCTCTGCGGGGCACGTCAGGAAGTGCTGTCCAAGCTGGCGGAGATTCAGAAGCAACGGCAGGAGGAGGCGACCAAGGCCCGTTTGCTGCGAGAAGCCCTGGAGCGTCGGCAGGCCGCGTCCCCGGAAAAACCGGACGAGCTGCAGAGCGACGGAGAGGAGCCTTCCCATGCGTAAGCAACTGAGCCAGGCTCTGGCCGTCATCGACGCCAAGGTCATCAAACCCATAGTAAGCGCCACGGAAAAACGCCAGGCCAGCATGGGCGAAAACGTGGAAGACCCGCGCCGCATCATCCGCCAGGGCATTCTGGTGGTGGTCCTCTTTTTCGGGGCGCTGGGGCTCTGGTCGGTTTTCGGCCATATCAGCGGGGCCGTGGTGGCGCCGGGCAAGATCAAGATTGAAACCGAGCGCAAGACGGTGCAGCACCTGGAAGGCGGCATTGTGGACGCCATCCTGGTGCGCGAGGGCGAAGAGGTGCGGGCGGGCCAGCCGCTCATCATCCTGGAGTCGGTGCAGATCGACGCCAACGCCAGCATGCTGCAAAAACAGCTTGTGGCGCAGTCGGCCGCCCAGATCCGCCTTACCGCCGAAAAAGACCTCAAGGACGCGCTTCAGTGGCCCGAGGATTTGCGCCGTCTGGCGGAGAACAGCCACAGCGCCGACGTGCTGGACAATGAGGAAAGAATCTTCACCGCCCGGCGTGACGCGCTCAACGCCCAGATTTCTCTGCTGAACACCCAGCTGGCCCAGCTGGACGCCCAGGTGGCCGGATTTGACGATCAGGTGAAGGCCGAACAGGCCATCATCGGCACCCTCAATGAGGAGTTGCGGGCCAAACGCCAGCTCTACAAGGAACGCTATCTGGAAAAATCGCAGATTCTGGAGCTGGAGCGCACCCTGGCCAGCCATCAGGGTAACCGGGGCCGCCTGAAACAGTCCATCGCCGAGGCAAAGCAGCGGGCCGCCGAACTCAACCTGCGCATCGAGGATGTGAAAGTCCGCTTTGTGGAAGAGGCCACCAGCGCCCTCGGCAAGCTGGAAAACGATATCATTCAGACCCGTGAGCGCATCCGCCCGCTGAAGGACGCCAAAAAACGCCTGCAGATCGTGGCCCCGGTCAGCGGCAAGGTGGTGGATCTCAAAGTGCATTCCAAGGGCGGGGTCGTGCGGCCGGGCGAACCGCTCATGGACATCGTGCCCCATGACAACCCCCTGATCGTGGAAAGCCATGTGCCGGTCAACAAGATCACGGAAGTTTACATCGGGCAGGACGCACTGGTGCAGCTCGACGCTTTTGACACGCGCCTGGTTCCCCATATGCCGGGCAAGGTCACCTATATCTCGGCCGACCGCCTGGAAGAACGCACCGGCGCGGGCGTGATGCCCTATTACCTGTGCTACGTGGAAATTGATCCCAAAGCTCTGACCGACGCCCAGCTTTATCTGTCGCCCGGCATGCCGGCCACGGTTTTCATCACCACCAAACAGCGCACGGTCCTTTATTATATGATGGAACCGCTGATCAAGAACTGGGACCGGGCTCTGAGGGAATGAGCATGCGCCGGTTTCTTCCCTTTATCCTCCTGTGTGCGGCGGCGGTTATCCCCATGGCATTGCCGGCCGCCGTCGCCGCCTTTTCCGCGCATGCCCCGCTGCCGGCGGCCAGCCTTTATGTCGGCGGCGAACGCACGGAGGGCGGCGAGCGCCGGGTGGAACTGTACCTGCTGGACGGCAATTTCTTCGTCCTGCGCCAGATCTCCGTCCCCCGGGGCGGAGAAGCCGTCACGCGGGACATGACCGGCCACTGGCGGCAAATGGAGGACGGCTCCCTGCTGCGCCTGAGCAACCGCCACGGGCTGTCGCTCCGGCTGAACATCGGCGGCGGAGGCAATCTGTACGGCGATTTTTTCCCGGCTCCCGGCGGATCGGTTCAAAGTTTCGTTCTGAAAAAGAGTCCCTTCCGCATACAGTCTTTCTGCCTCATGGGCAGGCTGGACCGCGCCGGAGGCCGGGCGGCGCTGACCGACAGCGCCACGGGGCGGATATTCACGCCTCTCGCCGGAGAGGCGCTGGCCGCCTTGCCCGGAGAGGATCCGCTTTTTGTGGACGTCGAGGTTCTGCCGGCGAAAAACGGGCTGCGCGTCCAGCGCGTCCGGAGTTTCTCCAGCCGTTTTCCGTCGCAGGCCCAAGCCGCGCCTTCCGCCGGGGATTTTTCCGCCGCGGTGAGCGGCACGGTCTGGCTGCTGCCGTCTCTGCCCGGTCTGCCGGCGGCCTCCTGCGTGTTCAACGGCGACGGAAAAGGAAACGGCGCTCTGGAAGTGACGGGGCCGGGTCTGCATCTGTCGGCGGACTATGCCCTGCGGGGAACAAGCCTGACATTTTCCGTCGGTGAGGCGGACGCCGGGATGCTGCGCGCCTGCGGGGCGGAAGCTCTGGCGCGGATGCTGGCGTCCGTGCGCTCCTGGTCGCTGGAAGGCGGCGCGCTGGTGCTGAACGCCGCCGACGGACAAAGTTTTCTGCTGGAAAAAGCCGCGCCGCGCGGTCCCATGTTCAGCCGGGCATCCAGCCGGACGCGCTGACGGGCCTGCCATGCCGTCGCAACTGACACATATGAAAGGACACGCCATGAGCACACGCCGTCGTTTCTTCCTCCTTTGCCTTCTGCCGCTGCTGGCCTGTCTCGGGCGGCCCCAGCCGCTTTTCGCGGCCCCGAAGGCCGACGGGACCTTCACCATGGAGCGGGCCGTGGCCCAGGCCATGCAGGCCAATCCCGGAGTGGAGGCCAAACTGCTGATGATGGAACAGGCCAAAATGAACGTGGGCGTGGCCCAGAGCTACTTCTGGCCGCGCGTCTCCCTGGTGGCCGGAACCAGCCGCGTGGAAAACTATGAAGAAGTGCAGACCTACAACAGCGACAACCTCACCAGCAGCAACTGGAATAAGGGCCTGCGGGCGTCGCTCTCCCTGTTCGCCGGTTTCGCCCACCTGAACAATCTGCAGAAATCCCGCATCGCCGTGGAGGTGGAAAAAGCCCGCCACCAACAGGCCCGTCTGGAGCTGGGCAGCAATGTGCAGTTGCAGTTTCTGCAGTTGCTCAAATGCCGTGAGGACCTCAAAAGCGCGCAGGAGGCCGTGGCCCGCATCGAAACCCAGCTCAAGGCCGCCGAGGCTTTCGTCAAGGTGGGCATGGCCCCCTACGTCAATGTGCTGCAGAACCAGACCGAGCTTTCCCGTGCCCAGCAGCAGGTCATCCGGGTGAACAACGACATCCGCAACGCGGAAGTGCAGCTCAACAAGTACCTGGGCTTTTCTCCCAACCGTCCCGTGAATTATGTGGGCAATCTCAAGGATTTTCCCGGCACCGTGGGCTACACGGAGGAAGAGGCCGTCAAAGCGGCGGTGCGGCAGCGTCCGGACCTGATCATGGCCCGGAAGTCCGTGGAAGTGGCCTACAAGGACATGAACATCGCCATGGGCCAGTATCTGCCCAAGGTGGACGCCAGCTATGACAGCATGAGTTCCAGCAAGGACTACGACGACAAACGCTATGAAGGCTACACCCGCAACTACTGGGCGGCGGGGTTGAATTTTTCCTGGGAAATCTTCTCCGGCGGCGGCACGACCTTTTCCACCCTGGCCGAACGCAAGCGGGCCCAGGCGCTGCAAAAGGACTATGAAGACGCCATGTCCGGCGCGCGCGCCGACGTAATCCGCGCGCTGCTGGACATCACGGCCGCCAGGGAACTTATCGCCACGTCCCGCAAGGGCGTGGACGCGGCGCGAGAGAGCTACGCCATGGCCAACAAACGCTATATGACCAATACCGGCACTATCACGGAACTGCTGGACGCCCAGCTCAAGCTGACCCAGGCCGAGAATGACGCCAGCCGGGCCCTGGCCGAATACCACAGCGCGCGCGTCCGCTTCTTTTACTATATCGGGCGCGAAAATCCGGGGCTGAAGTAGGACGGATTCAGGGCGACCATATGGCGGAAAATACGCTGTTCAAAAAATTGCGGAAGGCCTTTTCCTTCCGCGAGGACAATCACGCGCGTCTGGGACTTTTTCTCCGGCGCGGGCATCTTCCTGCGCGTCTGGCCAATTTCGCTTTCAATGCGGCCTGCAAGGCGGCCAGGGACGTGCGGCGCGTCACCCGGCGGCAGGAGCGCGCCCCCGCACGGACGGGCGTCTGCGCGTTTATCGCGGAGCTCAGCATTCCCCAGTGCCGACACTACCGCGTTTCCGAACGGGCGGCGCAATTGCGCCATCTGGGCTGGACCGTGCGGCTGTGCCCTTGGGAAACGCTTGAAGCCGCCATGCAGGCCCTGCAACTGGCGTCCTTTGTTCTTTTTTACCGAACGCCCATGGTCGGGCATATGCCGGCCCTGTATGCCGAGGCACGGCGACTCGGCATCCCCATCCTGTATGACATTGACGATCTCATTTTCGACAGGGAGGGCCTGGCCGCGTATATGACCCGGCTGAACCTGAGCGCCGAGCGCGCCGCCGCAATGCTGGAAAAGGCGGACAGTTACCGGCGGGCCATGGAAGAAGCGGACATGCTGCTGGCCAGCACTCCGGCTCTTGCCAGACACGCCGCCGCCGTGGGCCGCCCCTGCTTTGTGGCGCACAACTCCGTTGCGGATGACCTGGCCCACCTGGCGCGGACGCTCCCGGCAAAAAAAGCAGATGGGGAGGTTGTCCGCATCTTCTACGGCAGCGGTTCCGATACGCACGACGCCGACTTCGCCCTCATCGCCGACGCGTTGGCAGAGGCCATGGCAAAAGATACGCGGCTGCATCTGCACATACACGGGCATCTGGAGCTGCCGGAGACGCTGTCCGCCTTTTGCGGCCGCATCCACCGGGCCCCCTTTCTCGACGGGAATCTTTATTACCGCGTCATTGCCGACTACGACATCGCGCTGATGCCGCTCGCGCGGGATACTTTCAACGAAGCCAAAAGCAACATCAAATATCAGGAAGCCTCTCTGTTCGGGATTCCCTCCATCGCCTCGCCGACCGCCGAGTTTCTGGACGCCATCACTGACGGCGTGGACGGTTTCCTCGCTTCCGGCGCCGAGGATTGGCGCGACAGAATTCTTTTGCTGGCGTCGGATCCGGGCCTGCGGACCGACATGGCGAAAAGGGCACAGCAGAATGTTTTGAAACGCTATGCCAATACCGTCATTGCCGATACCGAACTGCGCCCGGTTCTTCCCCAAATGGCGCCGGTCGACGGGCAACGCCTCCTGCTCGTCTCGACCTCTTTCGGCAAGAGCTGCACTGACGGCGGGGCCATGGTCGTGACGGACACTGCCCAAGCCTTAACGCATCAAGGTTTTGAAGTTTTTGTCTTCAGCTTGGCCCGCACGGATGCCGCTCCGCACGGCGCTGTCGTGCGACATGACTGGCGGGGCATCAAGATCATGGCCGCCAACCTCCGTCCTGGAGGCCTGAACCAGGAAAACCCGGAGACGGACCAGCTTTTCCGTCAGGTTCTGGAGGCGGTGCAGCCTGACCTGGTCCACTTTCACAGCATTGAAGGCCTGGGACCCGGTCTGCCGCAGGAATGCATCAGATCCGGCATCGCCTATGTCATCACCATGCACGATGCATGGTGGGTCTGCCCCCGTCGGTTCATGCTGGATCCTGCTGGAAATTACTGCGCCCAGAGCGTGGTTGATCCTGAAACATGCCGGTCGCGTTGCGGCCTTGACGAGGCGGCCGTCTGGCGACGCCGGACCCGTATGCTGGAGGCCGTGGCCGTGGCCGGAGCTGTTTTTACCCCTTCGGATTTCTATAACGCCTTCGTGCGCCGCAATTTTCCCCGGAACAGCGCTGTGCTGACCAACCGCAACGGCATCCGCCCGCCGGAAGCGCCCCGGACCGCAAGAGCCGCGGGTCCGTTACGGCTCGGCTACCTCGGCGGCAAGGCGCGCTGGAAAGGCTATTACTTTCTGGCCGAGGCTCTGCGCGGCCTAGGACGAGACGACTTTGAACTGCTGCTGGTGGATTTGGACCCTCTCTCCGGCACAAGCGGCATGGCCGACCCCGACGACCACGCCTTGTGGCGCGGTCTGCCCGTGCGCATCCTGCCTTTCACGGAACATGCGGCAGCGGATGGCCTGTACGCGCAAATGGACGTGCTGCTTTTTCCCTCTCTGGGAGACGAAAGCTTTGGCCTGCCCGTACGGGAGGCCATGGCGCGTGATATTTTCGTGCTGTCTTCCGATTGTGGAGGCCCCCGTGAAGCTCTTGTGGATGGCGAAAATGGCCTGCTCTTTCCCAAGGGCGACGCAGAGTCCTTCAGAATGCAGTTGCGCCGCATTCTCGACGACCAGGCAAGGTTCAAAAACTATCGCACCGCCAACGCCGGAGACGTACGCGGCATTATGTCTCAGAGCGCGGAACTGGCCGTCGCTTACGGAAAAATAACACGCAGTTGATTACCTCCCGGCACATCTGTGCTGTGAGGGACTGATCAGGGTTTTCTGCCCAACCATGTTTCCGGAAACAGATTGCCCCGTAATCTGTGGAACCATGCAGCAACAGCCAGAGAACCGCACCGGGCGCAAAAACGTGCCCGAAGCGGATGATTGCAGGACGAACACATGGCGGAAAACACGCTACGCGAAAAATTGCGGAACGCCTTTTCCTTTCGCGAGGACAATCACGCGCGTCTGGGGCTTTTTCTCCGGCGTGGGCATCTCCCGGCGCGGCTGGCCAATTTCGCTTTCAACGCGGTCTGCAAGACGGCCCGGGACGTGCGGCGCGTCACCCGGCGGCAGGAGCCCGCCTCCGCACGGACGGGCGTCTGCGCGCTTATCGCGGAACTCAGCCTTCCCCAGTGCCTGCATTACCGGGTCAGGGAAAGGGCGGCGCAATTGGAACATCTTGGCTGGAAGGTGCGCACATGTGACTGGCTGGACTACGAATCCGCCATACTGGCCTTGCAGTTGGCGGACTGCGCGCTTTTCTACCGGGTGTCCATGATCCGGCACGTGCCCGCCCTGTACGCCGAGGCCCGGCGTCTTGGACTGTCCATTCTGTATGATATCGACGACCTTATTTTCCTGGAGGAAGATCTGGCCGCGCATTTGGCTCCCATGCGACTGCCGCCGGAGCTCGCCGCGCGCATGCTGGAGTTCGCCCCCAAAATCCGTGAAGCCATGGAGGCGGCGGATGTGCTGCTTGTCAGCACGCTCGGGCTCAAAAAACGTGTTGACAGCATGGTTCAGCCGGAGACGGCCCGCAGTGGCGATGGCCCTGGACGGAAATGTTTTGTGGTGCACAATTCCATCGCGGACGAACTGGCCGCCATGGCTCGGGAGCTTCCGGCCAGAACCGGAAGCGGCAATGAAATCCGCATGTTTTACGGCAGCGGCTCCGACACGCACGGAGCCGACTTCATGCTTATCGCCGACGCGTTGCGTCAGGCCATGGAAAAAGACGCCCGGCTGCACCTGCACCTGCACGGTCCTCTTGAGCTGCCTCCCGGCTTTGAAAGCTGCGCCGGGCGCGTGCACTGCGTCCCCTTTCTGGACAAGGATATCTATTACCGGATCATGGCGGACTATGACATCGCCCTCATGCCGCTGGTTCAGGACGTGTTCAATGACGGCAAGAGCGATATAAAATACCAGGAAGCATCCCTGTTCGGCATACCTTCCATCGCCTCGCCCTCGGCCGAATTTCTCGCCAGCATCACTGACGGGGTGGACGGCCTGATCGCCGCCGCCCCGGAAGAATGGCGGGACAAAATTCTCCAATTGGCTTCCAGCCCGGCTTTACGCGCGGCCATGGGGCAAAGGGCCCGCAGCAATGTTCTTGCCCGCTATGCCCACTCGGCTATCGCCGAACGGGAGCTGGCTCCCGTCTTGCCCCCGCAGAAAAAAACGACCGGCAAACGCCTTCTGCTGGTCAATGCCGTTTTCGGCCACGACGCCGCTGACGGAGCGGCAGCAGTCGTGGAAAACACGGCCATGGAGCTATGCGGGCAGGGTTTTGAAGTCTTCGTCTTCAGCGCGGATCTGGCGGACGGCATGCCGCAAGGACGCCTCGCGCGGCGGAAGCAGCACGGCGTCACGGTCATCAGCGCCGCTGTGCGGCCGGACTTCGCGGCGTATGACAATGAAGAAGTGGAAGGACTTTTTCACCAGGTTCTGTGGGCCGTGCAGCCGGATCTGGTTCATTTCCACTGCATCCAGGGCATGGGCGATCTTGCCGGAGAATGCCTCCGTTCAGGCGTGCCTTACGTCGTCACCATGCATCACAGCTGGTGGGTTTGCCCCCGCCCTTTCATGCTGGACGCCTCGGGAAACTATTGCGCCCGGCAGACCGTGGACCTCGAGGTTTGCCGCCGCCGCTGCGGGCTGGCGGATGAAAAGGGCTACCGCAGACGGATCCGCATGGAGGAAACTGTGGGCCGGGCGCGGGCCGTTTTTACTCCGTCCGATTTCCAGGCGGCTGTTGTCCGTCGGCATTTCCCCCGCTGCAGCGTTGTGCGGACCAACCGCAACGGCATTCTCCTTCCGCGCGCCTCCCGCCCCTCCAGGCCGGAGGGGCCGTTGCGTTTAGGCTACATCGGCGGCAAAGCCCACC
>OJIY01000497.1_pt1 | contig 10485 bp, 10 predicted proteins | sample 1596061 | NCBI WGS metagenome assembly OJIY01 (sample SAMEA4350111, study PRJEB24818) | metagenome | biome: human; feature: gut; material: faeces | place: Denmark | collected 2013-09
AACGGCATCTGAGATGTCATGTCGTCTATGCGCGGCTGGCAACATTGATTCCTCGCTTGTAGTTGGTTCCAAGCGAAGTATTCCACAAAATCATAGTTTAGACAATCTCGTGACGACACTATCTAGCAATCTGTTTTGCATCTGGTATGACATCTATGTCAGGAAAGATTTGTCCATGCAAAAAATATAATATTTTACTAATAGATAGCGAAATTTCTTTATATGATTTGAAGACACGTACAAATAGAATTTGTAAAGGATTAAATATAGATATCAATTCCTTGAAAAATTTAAAAATTCGTTCATCTTTACATGAGCGCACTAACCTATCATTAGAAACAAATGAAGGTTGGAATGATTTATATCTAGATTTGAAACAAGCAAATATTGTTATTATTGATAGCTTGTTTAGAATATTTCCTTCAGCCATGTCTAATGATTTTTCAGGAACTAATAAAATAAATGAATTTTACAGTTGGTGCAAAAGTAGAAATAAAACAGCTATCATTATAGATCATAAAGGAAAAACAAGTAATAGCCCATTTGGCTCTATTGGTAAAGATATTTCTTTAGATGTTGTTCTTCAAGTTGAAGGAGATACAAATAATTGTAAAAAATTTAAAATAATGAAATCCAGAAATTTCCCATATACATTAAAAAAATATTGGCTCAAATATGAGCAAATAGGAGTTAACAATAGTACTATTGTGTTTAATGAAGTTCTAGAAAAAAATACAAGGGAAAAATCTGAAATTCATCACATTATGCATAAAGATGAATCAGAAGATACTCAGTATAACACTAAAAATAATACGCTCACTGATGTTGATGAGAGTAATAACGCTGACTCTACAATTGGCACGGCTAATGAAACCGTCAAAAGCTGTAGAGGAGAGAAAAAGGCACGCTTTGAAGCCATTATTGCCTATATCAAGACTCACCCTGAGCAAACGCAAGGTCAAATAACTAAAGCCATTGAAGCTCTAGAGAGTTACGGCAAAAAAAGCTCTATCCAAGCCGCCATCAAAGAGCTTTATAAGGCTGGGGGCCTCCCCTTTTGGTCTAATCCACCGAAAGTCAGATACCCCCGGCAAAGCCGGGGGGCTTGAAAGGCTGTGAACCGCTCAAAGCGGTTGAATATTTGAGCCGCCTAAAGGCGACTTACCATAGCCGAAGCCTTTCCTGGCGGTTATCTTCCTTGATGGCCTCCTTCGTGAGAACTTTGAGCGGTTCCCAGGAGGAGGTCATTCTTTTTCCAGAAAAGTCAAACTTTGGGAGCCCCCGGTAAAGCTGTGGGCTTACCTATTATTAGGTAATAAGCACTGCATGCAAAAAATTGACGAGCTGTGAGCGGATCCATCCATCCAACTGTGGGCTCCCCCTTAAAGGGGGAGCCCACTTTTTTCTTCAATTGGATGGATCTGATCGCGTGTGGACTCAGGCCGCACCCTCCAGCTCGAAGTGCCCCCCCAAGCGCATGTTAACTACCGACTTAACAGTCAGGCAGGACGAAGATAGGGCTACATCAGAACACTCCTATTTACTTGCACGTGCGCTGGTGTTTATCCAATTTGACAGTGAACCGTCACCACGCAACGTGCTCTGCAATTGTTAAATATGGATTGGTTAGCCCCCGCTTCTGGCGATGTGGACCGAAAATATTCAACCGTTCCAGGATTGCGACAATTCTGTAAAAATCCTTAAACCAAAGTACTCCACCAATCGGATACTGATGCATATCCAAATACAGATTCGGCTTGGTCGTCTCTCCTCACTTTGGAGGGGCGACCGATAAAAGGAAATGCGTCACGAAAATATGTTCACTACTTCAGGCGGGTCTGAAGCCACAGCAGGAAGGATTCACGCTCATAGACGATCTTTTTTCCGAGTTTCATACGCACCTCAGGCCCTGTTCCCTGCGCATCCGCGTTGGAGAGAGTTTTGGGACTCAGTACGCCGCCAAGAGCCAGTGAGGCAGTTTCTCGGTCGAAGATGGCTGGCAGTGTTTTTTCCAGGACTGCAAAGAAGCTGCTTTGTATTTTCATTGCATTGGTTTCTACGGAAATTTGTGACATATATCCTCCGCTATTGTGATATGTTGGAATTTTTAGTCCATATAATATATCGTTGGTGCGGATTGTATATATTCAGACTAATTGATTTTTAAGTTTGCACAGTTTGCACAATTTGCACAACGAAAAAATATGTAATCAAAAAAAATGAGATCAAAAGGTCAGTTGATCGATCATTCCCAAAATGTCCTTATGGTATGCAAAATATCCCAACCCTGAACATTATGTTCTAATCACAATGGGATATCAAACAAAAATAAGGAAACAACAATGCTGACCTCAATCATTACTTCTAAGTCTGAAAGTCAATCGAACATCATTTACGCCGGATTCCCCGGACCTAGGGAAGCTAAAATTGCACAAATGCCCATGAAGTGGGAAATCTATCCGGCAACGCCTGAAGGCAAAACGAAGGCCATACAGGACGGCTATCAAGCCATCTCCCACTATGAATTCAGTCATCCAGTGGAAAGAGATAAGCCTCAACCCATCAGGTACGGTGACTTCATTCTTGACTTTGATGCGTCCAAGCCGGAAAACGATGAAAATGGCCATGAGACCGGCAAGACTGGCGACATTCACAGATCACTTACGGCTGTTCGCAATTTTGTCTCTGTTCTGAAAAAGGAGTACGGGGTAAATCCGTATATGCTGCGCTATTATGCCAGTGGTGGGAAGGGCTTCCATGTTGTCATTCCACGGCAGCTTATCGGTTCTGAAGATGGCGACGTACGTTTGCCACGTATCTACAGAGAAATGCTGAACAAGATGCTTAGTGTGCCCAATATGATCAGAAACAAGGAGATGCTGGATAGTAATACCTATAACGCTCTTGATTCTGGAAAGCGAAACCTGATGCATGATTACTGTATAGATGAGAATATGTTCAAAGGTGGCAAAGGCCAGCTTTTGCGTTTGCCTCACATCCAGCGACCTGACGGTAACTATAAAGTGCCCGTCTCCTATGATGAAATCTCGATCAACGATGCGGCATACTTTATAGAAATAGTTAAGGCCGACAGAGAACTCCCCCCTACGGCGATATGCACTAATCCAGAGCGGACACCCGCGCTTGAAGCCCTGTTCCTTGACTGCAAGAAATTCACTTCTGGTCTGGAAAACAGGGGAAATGCTTTTCAGGCAATAAGCGACCTTGAAAACAAATGCTCTTTTTTACAATTCTGCAAGGAGAAAGCATCTGAGGTTACGGAGCCACAATGGTTTTTGTTAGCCAGGATATTCGTACAGCATGGAACGGAAGGATGCAAGCTGTTTCACGAATACAGCCGGATGGATAGCGTCCGCTATAATCCAGATGAAACTAATGCAAAACTCCGTAATGCCGTCCGATATAGCATTCCTACTTGTGAGGAAGTAAATAAAAGTTATACTTGCGGTAAAAACTGTGGCGTGAAGTGCCCATCTGACCTTTTCCGCAGGGCGCATGCAGCCAGCATATGTTTGGAAAGTTTTGATTCCACAGACGAAGGTATTCTCTATTTCCCGAACAAGGACGACAGGGATATATACGAAAAAGTCTGTTCGCCGATTAATATCAAGGCATCAGCGCGTGATGCGGACAGTGCAAGCTGGTCCAAGATCGTAGAAGTAACAGACCTTGACAATATCGTCCATCCTTGTCGTATTCCATACCAGGCCCTGAACGGCAGTGGAGAGGAAGCCCTGGACATTCTTTCCGAAGCCGGCCTGCGTCTTGAGCCGGGCAAGCATGCCAAGACACGTTTGCTCCATTATCTCAAAGCGGTACAGCCGGACATGCGGGCGCGCATCGTGGACAAAAACGGGTGGCTCGACGTCTCTTGCAAAAAATTCAGCCCTTTTGACCTCGGTGATCAGCGGGACGGCAGCGAATATCTGTGCCTTCGAATCCCTGTGGTCAGCCAGCATTTCAGTACGGCTGGAACCTTGCCCGAATGGCGGGAGCATATCGGCGTCCACGCTCTTGGAAATCCGATCATGCAGCTTGTTTGCGTTGCCGCCTTGGCGGGCCCAGGGCTTTTGCCGCTCAATGAGCAGGGCTTCGGCATACACCTTCATAGTGGAACATCCAGAGGCAAAACGACCATGTTATCTGTTGCGGCCTCTGTCACGGGTGGAGAAATGGGGTCATGGCGTACTACTGACAACGCCCTTGAAGCCATCGCCGAGCGGCATAACGACAACTGCCTTTTGCTGGATGAAATCAGTCAGTGTGACCCTGATGCGGTAGCGCAGGTGGCCTACATGCTCGCCAACGGCAAGGGCAAGTCACGTTCCACGAAAACAGGCGGCAGCCGCAGGATATCGGAATGGAATCTGGTCTTTCTTTCCACCGGGGAAGAAAGTATCCGTGAGCGTGCGGATCAGGGCTACAGAAACAAGTCCATGCCCGGCCATGAAGTGCGCGTTATCAGTTTACGGGCCGATGGCGGTACGGAACATGGTGTATTTACCGCTATTCCTGATGACATGGCAGCCAATGACTTTGCCGACAAACTCAAGAAGGAAAGTGGTAAATATTACGGCACGCCACTTATATCTTTTATTGAAAGGCTCTGTACTAAGAAAGGGTTTACGAAAAGTTAACTCCTTGATATATTTTACTTACCCAATATTTTCAAGGAGTTAACCCCAAATGAACCTCCTTCAACTCATCCAAAACCTCTCCTCCGAAGAAAAATCCAAATTAATTCAATTACTCCAATCTGAATCCAACACAACCAACGAAAACCTAACCGAATCACGATTCTCCAACGGCCTATTCTGCCCAAAATGCGGATGTACAGAAAATATCACCAAATTCGGATTTAAAAATAGACATCAACGATTTCGGTGTAAAAACTGTGGACGGGTATTTAATGAGGTCACTAACTCATTCCTCATGGGAACTAAGAAAAATATATCTATTTGGAAAAAATATCTTGAATGCATGCTCAACCATTTGCCAATCAGAAAATCCGCTATAACTTGTGGGATTAATAAAACTACTGCATTTGTTTGGAGACACAAGATACTTGATGCATTGAGTATTAAGGTTGAGAGGGAGGTTAAATTATCGGGAGTTGTGGAGGTTGATGAGACATTTTTTAATATTTCCTACAAGGGAATGAGGAATTTGCCTCGTGAACCACATAAAAGAGGATTTCATTCACCAAAGCGTGGTATATCCAATGACCAGGTATGTGTTACATGTGCGGTTGACCGAAATAAAAATGTATATGGGAAAATATCTAATATGGGACGGGTGAGGATTGAGGATTTGGTGAAGTTATTTGAAGGGAGGGTTGAGGGTGAATCAATAATATGTAGTGACAGTAATAAGGCGTATAGGAAGTTTGTTGAAGGAGTGGGGTGTAAGCATGTTGGGGTGGAGTCAGGTAAGTATAGGAATGGTATATATCATATAAATCACATAAATGCATATCATTCAAAATTGAAATCGTTTTTGAGGAAGTTTAATGGTGTTGCTACAAAGTTTTTGAATAATTATATAGTGTGGATAGGTAATATGGTGGGTGATATTGGTGAGTTGGTGCAGATTGTATGTAAGCAACGGTATAAGAGTTTTAATGATAGGAAGTTAATATCAATAATTTAGGATGGTTTACATTATATAAGGAGATGATTAAAATAACACTATAAAACATGATACCACATGTTTTATAGTGTTATTTGTTAAATTGTTAAGTTATAAAAATAACCTTAAATTCAATTCATGTAGTTGTACCAGAATTCATATAACTACATGAATTACCTCTAACACTTTTGCAATCTTTAATCATTCATTTTTTCTCATGTTATCTCCTTTACCATGAGCATCATTACATACCATATGTAAAATTATATCTCATGACAAAGGAGATTTTTAATTTTGTATATTAATTATGTCAATATGTTTAATCAATTCCGAATGAGTTTTGAGTTTTTAATGATAACATTTACCATTAAAAATCCATCACACTCACCCTCAATCAATACCACGTCCCCCTTAGACAACTCATCCAATTTATCCCCATCTTCAAAATAACATTGTACAACCTGCATCTCATTCATTCCAACTAATGATACATATACATCTCCCATTATATCCTTAGAAACTTCATCAACTACACCCTTAATTAATAATCTCTTCCCTTTATATTTCTTATCACCAGCAATTTCATTTGCATCATATTCTGATGACAAGTTCTTCGCTGTTATAGATATTACATCACGAGCATATCCAATATTATTGGTAAAAGTTAATACCAATAATACAATTATGAATATATTTTTCATTTAATTCTCCAATTTTAAAAATTTGTTTTATTGATCTTTATTTTGTTTATTTGAAACAATTCCAAGTCGGACACGAGCTATTTCATTTGCTGTTTCATTATCTGCAAATTCATAACCTTGTTCAACAAGTTTTGTTGTATACATTTTATTATATTTGAATGCCATGATGAGAGTGACAAGTGGACACCAGCAAAAGCAAGTTATGAGTATGCCAGTTAAAATATCACCTCTCATCATTGCAGGAATTCCAGAGAAGCAGAACGTAGTCCAGCTAAAGCCGTAAAATCCTTTTTTAACAATGCCTGTAGATGGATTTTTCATAAGGATTTGAGTTGCCATTGCCCTGACCTCCCAGATGATTGAATTGTTTTTTGGTTACTAGGCTATAGCCAAGTGGAAGTCAAGGGATTCTAGGCTACATCCAAGTGAAAAAGAGGTGGGTGTATGCCGATAGTGAGTAAATTAGGGGAGATAATGGAGGAGAGGGGTATGACGTATGAGGAGTTACAATATAAGTCGAAGGTGGCACCTGATACTGTTGCCAGAGCTCGGGATGAGAGAATTGCTACATGTAAGTTGTTGACATTGGAAAAATTAGCTATTGCACTTGATGTAGAAATCTATCAATTATTTCAATATATTAAAAAATAAACCCTTTCTTAGTACAGAGCCTATTGAAAAGATCAAGATCCAGCCAGATTTGTTAGCCACAGAGGCTTCCAGGTCAAGAATGGCCTTTCTGGATACCTATGATCATCTCAACCTGAAAGCCCATGCATTACGGGTGGCAGGGCATTTCTCTTTTCTTGCTGGCGTGGGTGAATTTGCCATCAAGCATGAAATACTTCCCTGGTCTGCCGGAGATGCTCTTAAGGCTGTAAAATTCTGCTTTGATCAATGGCTTTCGGATAATAACAATGGGAATGACCTTATTATTCAAAAATCAATTGAAAAACTTATCTCACTTGTTATGAACGACTTCTATGGTCGCTGGGGAGATGGTCATCCTGTCAAGAAAAAAGAGGAAAGCGGCAGGAAATGTTTTTTCATCCCAAGGAATTACATAGTCCATGAACTCTGTAAAGGATCTGAGTACGATGAATTTGTCTCAAGTTTAAAGGAAAGGGGGCTTCTTGTCCTTAAAAAAAATGGAGAGATCAAAACCCAGATGTGGGATGGTCAAGCCAATAGCACTCGTGGAATCATTGCCATTATAGACAAAATTAATACCATGAGTACGACATATTCATGCGAAGAGATTTCTTCTTCCGACAGAGAAATTGTGTTCTAGGATGTACAGGGCATCAGGTCAGAAAATCTCTGAAGCTGATTAGAATTAACAATTAAAAAAATCCTCTAACATGTTTTTTGTGTTGTGCAAATTGTGCAAATTGTGCAAAACACAAAATAACACCTATATCCATACAAAAAACTCTTGCAAAAAGCTGTCCCGCCAGAAAGGCGGGACAGCTATGCCAGAACATAGTGGAAGATATTCGATTCATTTCCGCTTATCCATGATCTTTTCCATCAGGTCGATAAAGTCCTGCAAGGATTCCGCAACATAGGCGGAAGGGATCAATGCCTTCAGCGTGTCTGGATCGGAAGCGCTAAAGAGTTTGGCAGGCAGATCGGCGGGGAGTGCTCCGAATCGGGGCTTCGGCAGCTCATTCAGGGCCAGATTGATACCTTCAGCTTTACCTTTCATCTTCCCCAGCCGGATATATTCATCTTTCCATTGGGCGGTGCACTCTTCCAATGATGGGGCTGATAGGCAAAGAGCCGTCCCGCCTGCGGCTAAGGAGATCAGCCACGTCTTGCTCCCGTTATATATTGACTGAGCGGCATGCTCCGCTCGGATGAAGCGCGGTTGCACCTTGGGGCGAGGGGAGCTGGCTGGTAGCGGGCGAAATGATTTCCTGTTAGAATGTGCCAGGGATTATCATACGGCGACAGGAGGTTTTTGTCATGATCACCCCAATAGACGCCATAAATTATACTATCGCTCACGCCAACAGAATCCCTGATGAGGCTCATTATTATCTTGTATCATTACCGTTACAAGACAACAGACCATTGATGGATCAGGCAAATTTTCATCTTGTGGATAGAAATATCAGCATGTCACAGATAGGATTCGACTATTATTCTAACGTGGTTACATATCACGTTTAGCAAAAATGCTGATATGAGAGAACGGTAAGAAAATACACTTTTCTTGTGACGTTGTGCAACCAGCACAGCAAAATTTCAATCCATGTCAGCCCACACTTATATAGCCATTGATCTCAAGTCGTTCTATGCCTCAGTTGAGTGCCTGGAGCGAGGTCTTGATCCTTTGACTACAAATCTGGTGGTTGCTGATGAGAGTCGCACACAGAAAACCATCTGCCTTGCAGTGTCTCCTTCTCTCAAGTCTTACGGGATTCCCGGACGCGCAAGACTGTTTGAAGTTGTTCAGAAGGTAAAGGAAGCGAATGAACAGCGCAGGCGCAAGGCTCCCAATCGCATCTTCACCTCAGAGTCGTATGACAAGTCTGTCCTTCAGACCAGGGCGGACACGGCCATTGCCTATCTCGTCGCCACACCGAGAATGGCCCTCTATATCGAACACAGCGCATTGATTTACAGTGTTTATCTGAAATATATTGCGCCTGAAGATATTCATGTATATTCCATAGATGAAGTTTTTATTGACGCAACAAGCTATCTCGGCCTGTACAAGCAGACCGCGCATGAGCTTGCCATGACCATAATCAGGGATGTCCTCAAGACAACCGGCATTACCGCTACAGCAGGGATCGGGAATAATCTGTATCTCTGCAAGGTGGCTATGGATATTGTTGCCAAAAAGATACCCCTTGACAGGGATGGAGTCCGCATCGCGGAGCTTGATGAAATGTCCTACCGCCGCCTTCTGTGGGAACATCGTCCACTTACCGATTTTTGGAGAGTGGGCAAGGGCTATGCAAAAAAACTTGAAGCATACGGCCTCAGAACTATGGGGGACATCGCCCGCTGCTCACTGCATTGCGAAGATTTGCTTTACCGACTCTTCGGCGTCAATGCGGAATTGCTCATAGATCACGCTTGGGGCTGGGAACCCTGCACCATCGCTGACATCAAGGCGTACAAACCTGCCTCGAACAGCATCTGCTCAGGACAAGTGCTGCATGATGCTTATGAGTTTGAGAAAGCCAGGCTGGTTGTGCAGGAAATGGCGGATTCACTGGCACTTGATCTACTTGATAAACGACTTGTGACCAATCAGATTGTATTAACTGTGGGCTATGACATTTCAAATTTGACAGACACGGAAAAGCATCGTGAATACTGTGGAGAAATCATCACAGACCGATATGGTAGAATGGTCCCTAAACATGCGCATGGCACGTTGAACTTGAAGCGATATACATCTTCCGTCAGCCTTTTGAATGCGGCAACCATTGAGCTTTTTGAGCGTATCGTGAACAAGAATCTGCTGGTGCGCAGACTTACACTGTCCGCCAACAACGTGGTCGAAGAAGAACGGACTCGGGAGCCCGCACGGATGGAGCAGCTTTCATTGCTCGCCAGCATATCCTCTCAGGAGAAGAATGAGGAGCTGGTAGTATTGCAACGAGAAAAAAGGAGACAGCAGGCTGTACTTGATATCCGGAACAGATACGGCAAGAATGCCATCCTGAAGGGTATGAGCTTCCAGGACGGCGCAACCGCGATGGAGCGTAACAGGCAAATCGGCGGCCACAAAGCATGAGCGGAAAATACGACGATATTATCCATCTGCCGCGCCATGTGTCCGCTACTCGCCCACGCATGTCCATAGCTGACAGAGCCGCACAGTTTTCCCCATTTGCGGCGCTAACCGGGCATCATGAAACCATCAGGGAGATTGGGAGATATACTCAGGAAAAAATTGAGCTTGACGAGCAGAGCCGTGAAATATTGGCCTTACGTCTGCAAAAGCTGCTTGAAAATCAAGGTATGCGCTATAAAGTCCGCGTGACGTATTTTGTCAAGGATGCAAGAAAAAACGGGGGAGCCTATTTTACACTGACAGGCGTTGTGGAGAAATTTATCGAATCCGAATCGTGCATTGTTATGAATGATAAAACACGGATCCCTCTTGCAGATA
>OJIY01000498.1_pt1 | contig 10482 bp, 5 predicted proteins | sample 1596061 | NCBI WGS metagenome assembly OJIY01 (sample SAMEA4350111, study PRJEB24818) | metagenome | biome: human; feature: gut; material: faeces | place: Denmark | collected 2013-09
CCTCGGGAGGGTTTCCGGCGGCTTCCTGTAGCCCTAGCCAATACGTTGTAATCGCAATAGAAAAAAATTTCACAACCTCCGCGTTTTTTAACTGTTCAATCAAACAATTCTGTGCTATGGCTGCTGACAACAGTTTGGGCGCGGGAAATTTTTCCGGTTTTCGCAATGGACGGGCAGACGCGGATCGGCTAAACTGGTCCATCCCGGACTGACGGCGGACTTCCGTCCCCGTTGTCCCTGAACGGGCGACATGCCCGGCGCCGACGCCGGATTTCAGCCCGCGCCGATGAAAAATTCGTCTTTCGCGCGGCGTTTTTCCGGTTTCGTCAACCTCGCACCTCACCGGGCCTTTCGTGGAGGTCCGGAGCCGACATTGAAACAACATTGCGCGCCCGCGCGGCGCCAAGGAGGAACAGATGGCTAAAATGAAGACCATGGACGGCAATAACGCCACAACGCATGTTGCCTACGCTCTCTCCGAGACAGCGGCCATTTACCCCATCACGCCGTCCTCGGTCATGGGCGAGGTTATGGACGAAATGGCCGCCAAAGGCCGCAAAAACGTGTTGGGCCAGACGGTCATCGTGCGCGAAATGCAGTCCGAAGCAGGCGCCGCGGGCGTTGTGCACGGCATGCTGGCCGGCGGTTCGCTGACCTCCACCTATACAGCTTCCCAGGGCCTGCTGCTGATGATCCCCAACATGTACAAAATCGCCGGCGAACTTCTTCCCGGCGTTTTTCATGTGGCGGCCCGCGCCCTGGCCACCCACGCCCTGTCCATTTTCGGCGACCAGTCGGACGTCATGGCCTGTCGCCAGACGGGCTTCGCCTTCCTCTGCGCCTCCTCGGTGCAGGAATGCATGGACATGGCCCTGGTGGCCCATCTTTCGGCCATCGACTCCAGCGTGCCCTTCTGCCACTTCTTTGACGGTTTCCGCACCTCGCACGAGGTGCAGAAAATCGAAGTCATCGACTACGACGACATCAAGAGCCTGGTGAACTGGGACAAGGTGGAGGAATTCCGCGCCGGGGCCATGAATCCCGAGCACCCGCACGTGCGCGGCACCGCCCAGAACCCTGATATCTACTTCCAGAACCGCGAAGCCGCCAACCTCTATTACGAAGCCGTGCCCGCCATCGTGCTGGAAAACATGAAGAAGGTGGAGTCCATCACCGGGCGTAAATACCACCTCTTCGACTATGTGGGCCATTCGGAAGCCGACCGCGTGATCATCAGCATGGGTTCCTCCTGTGAAGTCATCGAAGAGACGGTCAACTACCTGAACGGCCTCGGCCAGCGCGTGGGTCTGGTCAAGGTGCGCCTGTTCCGTCCCTTCTCCACCGAGCATCTGCTGCGCGCCATCCCGGCCACCGTGGGCACGCTCACCGTGCTCGACCGCACCAAGGAGCCCGGCGCGCTGGGCGAACCCCTCTACCAGGACATCTGCACCGCCTTCCTTGAAAAGGGCGACGCCCCCACCATCGTGGGCGGCCGCTACGGCCTGGGCTCCAAGGACTTCACGCCGGGCATGGCCAAGGCCGTGTTCGACAACATGCTGGCCCTCCAGCCCAAGAACCACTTCACCGTGGGCATCCATGACGACGTGACCAACCTCTCCCTGGACGTGGAAGAGGAAATCGACACCGTGCCCGCGGGCACCGTGCAGTGCAAGTTCTTCGGCCTGGGCGCGGACGGCACCGTGGGCGCCAACAAGCAGGCCGTGAAGATCATCGGCGACAACACCGACATGTACGCCCAGGCCTACTTCGCCTACGACTCCAAGAAATCCGGCGGCTTCACCGTGTCGCATCTGCGCTTCGGCAAGCAGCCCATCACCTCCTCCTACCTGATCACCCAGGCCGACTACATCGCCTGCCACAAGGCCGCCTATGTGACCATGTACGACATCCTGGAAGGCGTGAAGGAAGGCGGCACCTTCGTGCTGAACTCCAACTGGTCCCTGGCCGACCTGGAGAAGCACCTGCCCGCCTCCATGAAGCGGACCATCGCCCGCAAGAAGCTGAAGTTCTACAATATCGACGCCGTGAAAGTGGCGCAGGAAGTGGGCCTCGGCGGCCGCATCAACATGATCATGCAGACGGCCTTCTTCAAGCTGGCCAATGTCATCGACTTCGCCAAAGCCGTGGAGCTGCTCAAGGAATCCATCAAAAAGACCTACGGCCTCAAGGGCGACAAGGTCGTGAACATGAACATCGCGGCCGTTGAAAAGGCCAGCGGCGCTCTGGAAGAAGTCAAATATCCCGCCTCCTGGGCCGACACCACCGAAGGCGCGGAGGTCTGCCACTGCGGCGACGACGACTACATCCGCGAAATCGTGCGGCCCATCCTGGCCCAGCAGGGCGACAAGCTGCCCGTGTCCGCCATGGAGCCCGCCGGTCTCGTGCCCCTGGGCACCACGGCCTGCGAAAAACGCGGCGTGGCCATCAACATCCCCGAATGGCAGACGGCAAACTGCATCCAGTGCTGCCAGTGCTCCTTCGTCTGCCCGCACGCCGCCATCCGGCCCGTGCTGGCCACCGAAGCGGAACTGGAAGGCGCGCCCGCGAGCTTTGAGACCAAGGACGCCATCGGCAAGGAACTCAAGGGCCTCAAGTTCCGCATCCAGGTCTACCCTGAAGACTGCCTGGGCTGCGGCTCCTGCGCCGAGATCTGCCCGGCCAAGGAAAAGGCCCTGGTCATGAAGCCCCTGGAAAGCCAGCTGGACGCCCAGAAGACCAATCTGGAATTCGTCGAAGACCACATCAGCCTCAAGGACAACCTGCTGCCGCGCGACACCGTCAAGGGTTCGCAGCTCCAGCAGCCCTTGCAGGAATTCTCCGGCGCCTGCGCCGGCTGCGGCGAAACCCCGTACGTCAAGGTGCTCACCCAGCTCTTCGGCGAACGCATGCTCATCGCCAACGCCACGGGCTGCTCGTCCATCTGGGGCGCTTCCTCGCCCACCACGCCGTACTGCACCAACAAGGACGGCTTCGGTCCGGCCTGGGGCAACTCCCTGTTTGAAGACGCCGCCGAATACGGCTGCGGCATGGGCCTGGCCTATGTGCAGCGCCGCAACCGCCTGGCCATGCTGGTGGAAGAGGCCCTGAAGGAAGACGGCCTTTCCTCCGAACTCAAGGAAGCCCTTGAAGGCTGGCTCGCCCACAAGGACGATGCCGACGGTTCCCGCAAGTTCGGCGAGATGGTTCTGGCCAACCTGGACGGCTTTGAAAGCCCGCTGGCCCACGAACTCTGGGATATGTCCGACCTCTTCACCAAGAAGAGCGTCTGGATCTTCGGCGGCGACGGCTGGGGCTATGACATCGGCTACGGCGGCCTGGACCATGTGCTGGCTTCCGGCGACGACGTCAACGTCCTGCTCATGGACACCGAAGTGTACTCCAACACCGGCGGCCAGTCCTCCAAGGCCACGCCGCTGGGCGCGGTGGCGCAGTTCGCCGCCGCGGGCAAGCGCACCGGCAAGAAGGAACTGGGCCGCATGGCCATGACCTACGGCTATGTCTACGTGGCCTCCGTGTCCATGGGCGCGGACAAGCAGCAGGTGCTCAAGGCCTTCCGTGAAGCCGAAGCCTACAAGGGTCCTTCGCTGATCATCGCCTACGCGCCCTGCATCAACCAGGGCCTGCGCAAAGGCATGGGCAAGAGCATGGAAGAAGCCAAGATGGCCGTGCTGACCGGCTACTGGCCGCTGTACCGCTACAATCCGGAACTGGCGCTTGAGGGCAAGAATCCCTTCCAGCTCGACTGCAAGGCGCCCAGCGCCAGCCTGCATGAGTTCCTGGAAGGCGAAACCCGCTACGCCTCTCTGGACAAGACGGACCCCGCGGTGTCCAAACAGCTCAAGGACGATCTGGCCAAGGCTTACGCCGAGCGCTACGCCCTGCTCAAGCAGTTGGCGGATCTGCCCTATCCCCAGGTGGATGTGAAGTAGCAAGGTACAAAGAGCCGGTCGCGCGTCCGGGGCCAGCCCGCCGGACGCGCGACCGGCATGCACGAAGCGCGGCCCGTGGCGGGCGGCGTTGCGGTATATGGCACAGACAGGGCGCGGCAGAAAAGCCGCGCCCCTTTTCACATCACGGGGTCCGGCACGGCCGACGACGGCAGCGCCCCGCCGCCGGCATCCAACACCGGCCAAGGAGTTCCTATGAAGCACAACGCACTCTATGTCACGGCCACGGGGCCGCTGACGGGCAAAAGCGCCATCGCCCTGGGCACCATGCAGATGCTCAGCCGCCACATGCGCAATGTGGCCTTCTTCCGGCCCATCATCAACGAGCCGCAGCTGGATGACCGCGATCCGGACATCAACCTCATGCTCGAGCATTTCAAGATCGGCATGGACTATGCCGACACCTTCGCCTACACCCATGCCGAGGCGCGTGAAATCATCAATCAGGGCTCGCGCAACCTGCTGCTGGAAAACATCATCCAGAAGTTCAAAAAAATCCTTCTGGAGCACGACTTCGTGCTCTGCGTGGGCACGGACTTCCTGGGCAAGGACCCGATCTTCGAATTCGAGCTCAACGCCGAAATCGCGGCCAATCTGGGCTGCCCGGTCATGCTGGTGACCAGCGGCGACGAGGCCAGCTCCGAAGAAATCCGCCAGTCCCTGCAAATGACCATGGACAGCCTGGGACCCTACTCCCTGGACGTGGTGGCCACCATCATCAACCGCAGCCACCTTTCCCAGACCGACCTGGACGAACTGCGCGACCAGTTCGGCGAGGACGGCCGCCCGGCGCTGATCTACGCCGTGCCCAATGACCCCACCATCGGCCGGGCCACCATGGGCGACGTGAAAAAAGGCCTCAACGCCGAGGTGCTCTTCGGCGAAAACCGCATGGACACCCTGGTGGGCGACTACCTGGTGGCGGCCATGCACGTGGACAATTTTCTCCGCTACATCGCCAAGGACCAACTGATCATCTCGCCAGGCGACCGCACGGACATCCTGCTGGCGGCCATCGCCTCGCGCCTGTCCTCGGCCAAGCCGGACATCGCGGGCGTGCTGCTCACCGGCGGCCTGCGCCCGCCGGAAGAAGTCTGCAAGCTCATTGAGGGCTGGACCGGCGCGCCCCTGCCCATCCTGCTTACCGAGTACCACACCTACCGGACCATCACGGCCCTGCAGGAGGTCTACGGCCTCATCGAACCCGGCGACATGCGCAAGATCAATACGGTGCTGGGCCTCTACGAGCACCACGTCAACGGCAAGGAAATCGCCAGCCGCCTGGTCTGCAAACGCAGCGGCCGCATGACCCCCATGATGTTCGAATTCGAACTCATCGAGCGGGCCAAGAGCGCCAAAATGCGCATCGTGCTGGCTGAAGGCGAAGAGGAGCGCATTCTGCGCGCCACGGACATCCTGCTGCGCCGCGAAGTGGCCGACATCACCCTGCTGGGCAATGTGAACGCCATCCGCCAGAAGGCCAGCGAACTGGGCCTGGAAATCAGCGGGGCCACGCTCATCGACCCGGTGCAATCGCCCAAGTTCGACGACTACGCCCAGACCTATTACGAACTGCGCAAGGCCAAGGGCATTACCCTGGAGCACGCCCGCGACGTGATGAGCGACGCCACCTACTACGCCACCATGATGGTCAAGAAGGACGACGCCGACGGCATGGTTTCCGGCGCGGTGAACACCACGGCCCACACCATCCGCCCGGCCTTCGAGTTCGTCAAGACCAAGCCGGGCTATTCCGTGGTGTCCTCGGTCTTCCTGATGTGCCTCAAGGATCGCGTGCTTGCCTTCGGCGACTGCGCGGTGAACCCCAATCCCACGGCCCAGCAGCTGGCGGAAATCGCCGTGGCCTCGGCCCACACCGCCGAAGTCTTCGGCATTGAGCCGCGCGTGGCCATGCTGTCCTACTCCACCGGCACCTCGGGCAAGGGCGCGGACGTGGACGTGGTGGTGGAAGCCACCAGGATCGCCAAGGAAATGGCCCCGGATCTGGCCCTGGAAGGCCCCCTGCAGTATGACGCGGCCATTGATCCCACGGTGGCCAAAACCAAGATGCCCGACAGCAAGGTGGCCGGCAAGGCCACGGTGTTCATCTTCCCGGATCTGAACACCGGCAACAATACCTACAAAGCCGTGCAGCGCGCCGCCCAGGCCGTGGCCATCGGCCCGGTGCTCCAGGGCCTGAACAAGCCGGTCAACGACCTCTCGCGCGGCTGCACCGTGCCGGACATCGTCAATACGGTGGCCATCACCGCCGTGCAGGCCGCGGCGGAAAAAAACGGCAAGAAGTAAAAAAACAATCTGCTCTAAAAAATGCCCGGAGCGGGAAGGCCGAAGCTTTTCCGCACGGGCATTTTCCCCTCAACACCAAGGCAGGAAAAAGGACGGCATATGAAAGTACTGGTGATCAACGCGGGTTCCTCGTCGTGCAAATATCAGCTTCTGGAAATGGACACGCAGAGCGTGCTCTGTTCCGGTCTTGCCGAGCGCATCGGCCAGACCAGCGGCCGCCTGACCCACAAAATCGCGCCTGACACGGACAAGGAGAGCAAGCTGGTCCGCGAGGCGGCTTTCCCCACCCATGTGGAGGCCATGGAGCTGGTCATCGCCCTGCTGACCGACCCCGAGGTCGGCGTGATCAAGGACAAGGGAGAAATCTTCGCCATCGGCCACCGCGTGCTGCACGGCGGCGAATCCATCACGGACCCGGTGCTGGTGGACAGCCACGTCAAGGACATCATCAAGGACTGCTTCCTGCTCGGCCCCCTGCACAACCCGGCCAACCTCATGGGCATTGAAGTGGCGGAAAAGCTCTTCCCCGGCGTGCCCAACGTGGCCGTCTTCGACACGGAATTCGGCATGGGCATGCCCCCGGAAGCCTATATGTACGCTCTGCCCTACGAGTTGTACGAGGAACTCAAGATCCGCCGCTACGGCTTCCACGGCACCTCGCACAAGTACATCGCCCGCAAGACGGCGGAATACCTGGGCAAACCCCTTAACGAACTGCGCTCCATCACCATGCATCTGGGCAACGGCTCGTCCATGAGCTGCGTCAGGGACGGCAAGTGCTTTGACACCAGCATGGGCCTGACCCCCCTGGAAGGCCTGATCATGGGCACGCGCTGCGGCAGCATTGACCCGGCCATCGTGCCCTTTGTGATGGAAAAGAAAGGCCTTTCCCCGGCCGAAGCCGACACCCTGATGAACAAGAAGTCCGGCCTGCTGGGTCTGTGCGGTTATACGGACATGCGCGACGTGCATGCCCAGGTGGAAAAGGGCGACAAACGCGCGGCCCTGGCCCTGCAAATGTTGGTGCGCAGCATCAAAAAGACCTTGGGTTCCTACATCTTCCTGCTGGACGGCAAGGTGGACGCCTTGGTCTTCACCGCGGGCATCGGCGAAAATGACGACATCGTGCGCGCCGCCGTCTGCGACGGCCTGGAGAGCTTCGGCATCAAGCTGGACCTCAAGGAAAACGGCACCCGCAAGCCCGGCGCGCGGACAATCTCTCTGCCGGACAGCAAGATTCCGGTGCTGATCATTCCCACCAACGAGGAATTGCAGATCGCCCTGGCCACGCTGGAAGTGCTGGGCAAATAAGGGCTTTCCTCACTGAAAACGCTGGCAAAGGCCGCCCTTCGGGGCGGCCTTTCACATTGATGACAAAGCCCGCTTCGCGCGGCGCAAAACCGGAATCCGGCACCCGGCGGGTCCGGGGCAGCAAGCCTCACGGGTGGAGCTTCCTCCAAACTTTGCTCAGAGTGCGGCGCAGCAACCAGCCCGTCGCGCCCGCCGCCAAGCAGGGCAGCCAGACCCAGCGCCACTCCGAAATCAACACCTCCAGTCCCTTCCTGCCGAAAAAAACGTGCAGATTGAGAGGCGAGACCCGGATGGGCCGCCAGTCCAGAAAATACCGGTCCGTGTCGAAGGGCCAGAGCGCGGCTACGCCCAGCCCGCCGTTGGTCATGGCGTCCAGCAAAATATGGCTGGCCGCGCCCGCCAGGGCCACACCGCAGGCCGCCGGGCGGGAGCAGCGCAGCCAAGGGGCCAGCGCCGCGCCGAGCAGCCCCAGGAGCAGCGCAAAGAGCAGAGAGTGGGAAAAGCCCCTGTGCCCCAGCAGGTCCGCGTAACGGATGCCCAGCTTGAAGCCGATCACATCCAGATCCGGAAGAACGGCGCAGAACACGCCGAAAAGCAGCAGGCGCGGGGGAACAACGCGAGGGCCCAGGGCCGCCGCCAGGGCCAGCACGGGCGCGGGATGGGAAAACACGGTGGGCATGGAGCCTCCTTTACCGGCGCGCGAGGCGTGCTTGCCGTCCGGCGGCCGGGGCGATGCCAGCCGACGGCGGGAATATCGCCCCGTCTCCGCCGCGCGGCGTTCCCGGCAAAACAGCACGCCCGGCCCGGTCTGTCAAATTTCCCTGTAACGCGAAATTTTCTTGCACCCGGCGGCGACACGGCATATCTAAACATTGTCTAACAATTCCGCAGCTCCCCATCCCGCCGGGAGGAAACCACAGGTTCGCCATGTCACGCAGTTCCCGTCCCCTGCCGTTCCGGGCCACGGCCCGCCTGCTGTCCTTCGTTTTTCTGCTCTGCCTGGCCGCCGCGCCGCTCGGAACAGGCCGCGCCGCCGCGGCTCCGGCCGTGCCGCCCCACGGTTTTGTGGGCGTCTGCTCGGCCATTCTGTATGATCTGGACAACGACGCCATCCTCTTCGAGCAAAACGCCGACGAGCGCATTCCCCCGGCTTCGCTGACCAAGGTGCTCTCCATGTTTCTGGCTCTGGATTACATCAGCGCCGGGCACGCCGCCTTTGACAGCCCGGTGGACGTCAGCCGCGCCGCGGCGCGCACCGGCGGTTCACGCATGGGGCTCAGAAACAACGAACGGGTGCCCCTGGAAGAGCTGCTCATGGGCATGGCCGTGTCTTCCGGCAACGACGCCAGCATGGCCGTGGCCGAATTTGTGGGCGGCTCGGCCCCGGCCTTTGTGAACATGATGAACGTCAAGGCCCGCATGCTGGGCATGCGCGACAGCCGGTTTTGCAATCCGCACGGCCTGCCCGCCCGGGACCAGTACACCACGGCCCGCGACATGCTCACCCTGGCCCGGGCCTATCTGAAAACCTACCCTTGGGCGCTCAAATTCCATAACACCCATGTACTCAACCATCAGGGCCGGGTCACCTGGAACAAAAACCCCCTGCTCGGCCAGTATCCCGGCGCGGACGGCCTGAAAACGGGCTGGGTCAACGCCTCGGGCTATAACCTGATCTTCACGGCCAGCCGTGGGGAAAAACGCCTGCTGGCCGTAATTCTGGGCGCGCCCGACGTGCGCGTGCGCGGCAGCGAGGCCTGCCGCCTGCTGGATGCGGGCTTCCAGGTTCGCGACAATCAGGCCGTATCCGTAGCCGCCGCCCTGCCGCTGATGCCTCTGGAAAACTATCGTCTGGATCTGCGCAAAACCGCCCACGAAGCGGGCCGCCAGTATGCCCAGGCCAAGCCTGAAATGCGTAAACAGGGCAAACACGCCCGCCAGAGCAAAGAGGTCAGAAGCAAAAAACACAAAAACCGCAAATCCGACAAGCAGCGCGCCTCTCGCCAGAGCCGCCAGTCCGCGCAGAATGCGCGGGCCCACGCAGGCTAACTCGCTTCAGCAGAGATCCTGTCCCATACACGCGGAAAGCCGCCTGACATCAGGCGGCTTTCCGCGTTGTAAAACGGGTTCATGCATCAGGCCAGAAAGAGGCGCAAACCGGCGTAGCCCACGGTATGCGACGCGTCGCCCGAGGCAGAGGCCGAAGTGTCGTGAGCGATGAATTCCGCCCTGGGTTGGCCCAGCAAACGGGCGGCAAACAGGGCCAGAGCCAGCGGTCCGGCCCCGCACATGCTGATGCGCTCACGCGCCACCGTGGCCAGCAGGCCTTCGGGGTCGCAGGCCAGAGCCCGTTCCAGGGCCAAGGCATCCTTTTCCACAGTGCGGCGCTCGTCTTCATAGTGGTTCATGTCCGAACTGACAATGACGCCCGCCGATTCCCCACGCGCGCGGCACTCCGCCAGCGCGGCGGCCAGGGCCCGCCCGGCGGCGCTCAGGGCCGCCGCCTGCTGCGTGCCCACGCAGACCGGCACGATGCGCAAGGGCCGCTCCGCGCCCGACGCTACCTGCAGGAAGGGCAGAATCACCTCAATGGCATGCTCTCCCAGATGGGACCGGGTGTCCGCGACAAAGCCGCCGCTGCCTGCATTCGTTTCGATGAGGGCGGCGGCCAGATCCGCATCCACGGTCAGCGGTGCCAGGGGCGTGAGCCACGCGCCCTCGGGCCAGACGCCCAAGGCCTGCCCCTGCCCCGTGTGGTTGGGACAAAGGAGAACCAGGGTGCGCGGCAGGTCCACGCCCGCCAGAGTCGCTCCCAGTACCCGTCCGCAATAGACATAACCCGCGTGGGGCAGCATCAGGCCCCAGGGAGAGGCTGCCCCGCCCCGTTCAGCCAGGG
>OJIY01000499.1_pt1 | contig 10404 bp, 4 predicted proteins | sample 1596061 | NCBI WGS metagenome assembly OJIY01 (sample SAMEA4350111, study PRJEB24818) | metagenome | biome: human; feature: gut; material: faeces | place: Denmark | collected 2013-09
GCCCACGCGTTTGGCGCCGAGCCGGAAAACACGGTGCTCTTTCTTTCCGAAACCGGTCAGAAAGGAGGCCTGCCCGGCGTGCGCCGCTTGCGTCTGGCCCCGCCGCTCGGCCATACCAGCGAAGATCCCGCAGAACGGGAGGCGGTGCTCCGCTTCCGGCGCGGAGCCAGGGCCGGCAACGCCATGCTGGGGCTGCGCAAGGACGGCTTCGCGCCCGATCTGGTCTGCGCTTCCTCTTCCGCGGGCGGCAGCTTCTATGTGCGGGACATTTTTCCCCAAGCCTTCTACCTCGCACAGGCGGACTGGTTTTACAACCAGGGGGAGAGTTATTGCTTCTTCAACCGGGGGCGGCCCCGGCCTCCGGCGGACTTCGCCCCGGCCAGGGTGCGCAACCTCTGGGAATACAATGCCTTGGGCGATGCGGATCTGGCGGTGATTTCCTCGGACTGGCAGCGCGATCAGTATCCGGAATTTCTGGCCCAACGTCTTCGTGTGCTGCACAGCGGCGTGGATACGGCTTTTTTTTCGCCCGCGCCGGTGAAAGGCTTTGTCGGCGGCGGTCTTGACCTTGCGGATGTGGACGAGTTGATAAGTTTTTCCGGTCCGCTGCATGATACGGCGCGCGGCTTCGCGCAATTCGCGCGCTGCCTGCCCCGGCTGCTGGAATTGCGGCCTGGTTGTCATGTGCTGGTGGCCTGGCCCGGCGCGACCCGGCCTTCCCGCGCCGGAGAAGAGGCCCGGCGGCGCAACGAGGAAGCCTTGCTCCAGTGCCGTGAAGCGCTGCCGCTTTCGGCCGAAGCGCGCGCCCGCGTGCATCTGCTGGGGCCGTGTTCGTTGAACGAATACCGGCGGATGCTGCGGGCCTCCACGGCGCACGTCTATCTGACGGCTCCGTATGCTTTGTCCACGGGCATTCTGGAGGCCATGGCCTGCGGCGTTCTGGTGGTGGGTTCGGATACCGCGCCCGTACGCGAAGTGCTCCGTCACGGGATCAACGGTTTTCTGTGCGATTTCTGGGATGCGCAGGCCATGGCTGAAACTGTGGCCGGCGTGGCGGCCCGCGCGCCCCGCCTGGCCTTCATCGGGCAGGAAGCGCGCCGCGCCGTGCGGCAGGATTACGACGCCGCCGTGCAGGTGGAACGCCTGAAAAATCTTGTGCTGGAACGCTTGGCCGCGCGCGGCGGAACAGCCTGATCGCCTTTTCCGACCTGAAAGCATCGGGCACTGAACATGTTGAACAGTCCGGCGCGGATTTCAGAAAAATTCGCGCCGGACTGTCATGTATGGGGATGCCGTTTCCCGGCGGTCCGGGGCTGCGAGAGCCTATGCCGGCAGCCGGGTTCCATCACGCAGGATCTGCTCGAATTCCCGCCGGGGCATGGGCTTGGCGTAGAAAAAGCCCTGCGCGTTGCGGCAGCCGAGCTGGATGAGAATATTGGCCTGTTCCCTGCTTTCCACGCCTTCACAGATAACCGACATGCCCAGTTCCGTCGCCATGCGGATGACATTGCCGAGCACGATCTGCTCCCGTTCGCCGAGCATATTGCGCTGCACGAAGCTGCGGTCCAGTTTGAGCACGTCGGCCATGATCTGCTGGATATTCCCCAGTGAGGAATAGCCGGAACCGAAATCGTCAATGGCGATCAGGAAGCCCCGTTCCTTCAACTGCATGATCTGGGCGCAGGCGGATTCCGGATTGCGCATGATGGAGCTTTCGGTGATTTCCACTTCCAGCAGGTGATGGGGCACCTCATAGCGGGCGGCGATCTCCGCGAGCTGACGCGCAAAATTCGGCCGCTCGAAATGCAGGCTGGAAAAGTTGCTGGAAACCGGATGCAGGGGCAGGCCCAGCTTGCCGCACTCGCTCAGGGCCTTGCAGACCTGTTCAAAGACATACAGGTCAACCTGAACCACCGCGCCGCTACGCTCGAACAACGGCATGAAGCTGCCCGGCATGAGCAGCCCGCGCGTGGGATGGCTCCAGCGCACCAGGGCTTCGCTGCCGATGATCTCGCCGCTGGTCATATCCACCTTGGGCTGATACCAGGCCGTCAGTTCGCCCTGTTCCAGGGCGTTTTCCAGGCGTCCGCTCAATTCCTGATGCAGAAGCGCGTCCTGACGCATCTTTTCGTCATAGAGCGCCAGGGAACCGCCCATGCTCAGCTTGGCGTTTCGGCGGGCGTAATTGGCCAGGTCCAGCATAAGGTGGATATTGTATTTTTCTGCCTTGTTCACCAGGTATACGCCGAAGACCGTGCCTATTTTATAGGGCAGGCCCTGGGCGTAGCGCCAGACGTCCAGGGACTGGGTCATGTCCGTGATTCGGGCCGACAGTTTCTCCCAATCGTGGTAGCGCAGCAACAGAATGAAGTGATCCGCGGAAACGCGGGCGCAGCGTTCGTCCGGGTCGACGCTGTCACGCAGAATGGCCGCGTAGGCGCGGAGCAGCTCGTCGCCCACGGCAAAGCCGAAGTTGTCGTTGATGATTTTGAACTGGCTGATGTCGCCGTAGAGCAGGGCGTATTCGTTTTTGGAGCCGGCCAGCAGCTGATTGCATTCCGCATAGAACTTGTCGATATTGTCCAGACCGGTCAGCCGGTCCCGGTAGAGCAGGGACTGGATCTGAGCGTTGTGCCTGGATTTCATGGCCAAGCTGTAGGCCAGCAGCAGGATGATCAGGCCGAATACGGCCACAATGCCGCTGATGACCTCCGCCGGATGTTCGGCCACAAAATCCCGCAGGCGGATGTTGCGGGGTTTGATGGTGTTTTTCAGCACCAGATCGTCCATTTCTTCCATGGAGGTATACTGGACGCACCTGTCCAGAATGGCGAACAGCCTTGGATCGGCATGGCGGGAAACGCCGATGCGCAGTTGCCCCGTGTATCTGCCCAGCGGCGTCGCGTTCAATGTGGCGTAACGCGGTTCGGCCCGCAGGTAGTTGACAATATGGGCGTTGGCATAGGTGGCGTCGGCTTTGCCCGCCAGCAGGGCGTCGAAGCAGTCCTTTACGGAATCGTAATACAGAATTTTTTTGCCGGAATTCTCCTCGGTGACGCTTTTGGAGAGCCAGTAGCCCTTTTGCAGGGCGATGGTCTTGATTTCGTCCCCCTGCCGCAGGCGGACCAGCAAAGCCGGCGTGCTCAGATATTCGCCGGTGGTATTGAGTTTGTAATGTTCATTCCAGAGGTAATCTCCGGCCATCACGCAGACCACGTCAAGTTCGCCTCTGGCGGCCATTTCCAGCGCTTTTTCCTGCGGCAGCGGCACAAAGTCAAAGAGCAGGCCGCTCTCGCTTTCAATATGCTTGAAGAGGTCCGCCACCACGCCGGCAAAACGGCCTGTGGCGGGATCTGTATATTCCAGAGGCGCCCAGGTGGGGTCATAAGCGGCCTTGATCCGTTTTTTCCGGGCGATAAAGGCTTCTTCCTGTTCGGTAAAAACAGGTTTCTGCTCCGCATTGACCGAAAAATACGCGGTGTGCAGGCGCAGGGCGTAATAGGGGTCGCGCAGGGCGATGACATTCATGGCCTTGTTGACGCGGGTCAGCAGTTCCGGCCGGTCCTTGGCCACGGCGATGTACATGGGTTCCGGCGAAAACTGGGCCACGCTGCGGAAAACGCTGTTGCGTCCCAGGTGGGTGATGGCCACGCCGTCCAGGGTCTTGTTTCCCAGCGCGGCAAGCAGGTCGGCGGTTTCCGCATAGGGAACGATGATCAGGTTCAGGTTGTTGTCGCGGCAGTACCGGCGGAATTTTTCGCCGTCCTTGCTGCCCGCGATGATGCCTACCCGCATGCCCTGGAAGGAGTCAAAGTCCTCATAGGAGTAACGCCCGTCGTCCGCCCGGACGTTGAGCGTGGTGTACAGGTTCAGCATGGGCAGCTCGGAAAAAAGCATCTTTTTGGCCCGTTCCGGCGTGTAGTACACGGCGGGCAACAGGTCGATTTCACCTTTTTCCAGCATCGCCAGGGTATTTTCCCAGCTCACGCCGTCCACCACACGATAGGTCAGGCCGCTGAACTTGGCGATTTCCTGCAGATATTCAAAGTTGAAACCGACATATTCGCCGCCGGGAGTACGGCGCATATAGTCCCCGTCCTCGTAATAGCCGACGCGGACGGCTTTTTCCGTTTTTTCCGGCTCGGCCAGCAGGGGCAGGGGAGAGAGCAGAAAGCACAGGCCCAGAATAAAGTGCAAAATGCGCGGAGTGTTGGGGATCATAATTCTCTCACACGTCTTCCTGATCTGGAAAACGTTTGTGGATGGCGGTGATCACGTCGTGGATTTCCATGAAGACGTCGACCAGCTCGGGATCAAAGTGGCTGCCCGCGTCCTGACGCAGAATATCCACAGCGTCCTTCACGTCCCAGGCCTCTTTGTAGCAGCGCCGGGAGATCAGGGCGTCGTAGACGTCGGCGATGGCCGTGATGCGGGCCGCCAGGGGGATGTCCGTGGCGGCCAGCAGCGGATGCTCGGGCGAGCCGGTATAGCCTTTCCCGTCCCATCGCTGATGGTGGTGCAGGGCGATGGTATAGGCCAGCACGTCCACATCCTGGGTGGCGTTTTCAAACAGGCGCGCGCCCATGACCGCGTGCTTTTCCATGACCTTGCGCTCTTCGGGCGTCAGGCGTCCGGGTTTTTTCAGAATGGCGTCGGGTATGCCCACCTTGCCCACGTCGTGCAGCATGGCCGCCAGGCGCAGGCGGCCTTTGGCCGCGCGGATTTCATCGGAGGGCAGGCCGTGTTTTTCAGCCCAGCGGTGGTAAATTTCGGCGGCCATGGCTCCCACGCGGCGCACATGGCTGGCCGTTTCGCGCGGGTCGCGCAACGAGGCTGTCCTGAGCATCCGCAGGATGAGATCGTTGGCCATGCGAGCCCGTTCCAGGGAATTGCCGGCCAGCATCACCATGCGGCCCACATAGCGCGCCATGCTGGGCGTAAAGGCCTGCACCCGGCCGTTGTTCATGCTGTTGATCAGTTGCAGGACGCCCAGAATCCGGTTTTGCACGTCCGTAAAGGGCAAGGTGAGCATGGATACCGTGCGGTAGCCCGTAGACAGGTCAAAGGCGTCGTTGAAGGAATACGGCTCATTGGTCGAAATGGAGCGCACGTCCGGAATGTTCAGGGCGCGGCCCGTGCAGGCCACAAAACCGGCGATGGAACGGGTATCCAGAGGCAGGCTGGCGTTGAGATAGGCGTATTTGTTGGCTTCCGAGCCGGGGAAGAGCGTGTCGTTGGCCGCGTAGGAAAAGACCAGCTTGTTGTCCTCCACCAGATAGATGGTGCCCGCGTCGGCGTTGCTCATGGCGCGGGCCTGATTCAGAACGCTGTCCAGCACGATGTTGGTGTCGGAAAAATGTGAAATGCGGTGGAAGAAATCGCAGAGCTTGCAGTTGATGGATTCCAGGCTCTCTTCTTGTTCCTCCGTTTCGCCGCCGTGGGAGGTGATCAGCATGCCCTGGCAGCCCATCTGAAGGCTGATGGACAGACTGCGGCAATTTTCCCGCAGCCTGTCGAAGGCTTTGTCCAGCTCGCTGTCGCAATAGGAGGGGGCGTAGTGGGTAAAGATCAGATGCCTGACTCCGCGTTGGGCCAGAGCCACGGGCCATTGTTCCTGCGCGCTGTGTCCCCAGCCGCGGTGCAGGGCATAGTCTCGGGCGAAATAGTGCCCGTCCGCCAGCACGACGTCCGCGCCGGCTGTAAAATCCAGCAGACGCTCCACGGCCGGATTGTCCGGCTTGTCGCCGCATTCGTGATCGCCGGTGAAAACGAAGCTCCAGCCGTCGGCCTCAATGCGGTAAGCCGTGCAGGAGCCGGGATGCACTGTGGGGCAGGTCTTCACCGTCATGTCGCCCACCCGGAATTCCTCGCCGGGCGTGAATTCCAGGACGGGCCGCTGGGGCAGTTCCCGCCAGGGAACGGGAAAATGTTTTTCGTCAAAGATTTCCAGGAGACTCTGGGAAAAAGGAACACCCCCCAGCGTGGGGCCGCGCATGCTCAGACGCCAACTGGGATTGTAGAGCGGCTTGAAATGCGGCAGCCCCTGGAGGTGATCCCAGTGGGCATGGCTGAAGCAGATGGTGCAATCCGTGGGGACTTCGTGATCCATGCAGTCGCCAAGGGCATAAATGCCCGTGCCGGCGTCCAGAATCAGCCGGTCGCCGGAATCGGACCGGATCTCCACGCAGGTGGTGTCTCCCCCATAACGCGCCATCTGCGGCGAGGGCACGGGAACGGAACCTCGCGTACCCCACAGCCGGATTTTCATGCCAGCCTCATTTGCTGTTAAACGTCCAGATGCCGTCCCAGACCTCGGGCGGGTCCGCGCAAAGCGCCGCGCAACGGCTGCTGTATAATTCGTAGAACACTGTACTCTCGCGGAATGATTCTCGCAAGCCGTCGAAGAGGCGGCCGGCTTCGGCGAAATCGCCCTGAGCGTAAAGCCGGAGGGCTTCCGCCGTGCTGGCGAATTCCGCCTCGCGGCGCCGGGCTTCTTCCGGCTCATGCACTGAGAAGATGCTTACCGGTCGGGATTTGCCCTTGACCCGGATGCTGTCCAGAGCCCGGAAGTAAAAGGCAGCGTCGCAACGGGCCGCCATGTCGCCGCTGACCACGACTTCAGCCCCGTATTTGGCGCACATGCCTTCCAGGCGCGAGGCCAGATTGACCGTGTCGCCGATGCAGGTGTAGTCCAGCAGATCTTCGGAGCCCATATTGCCCACGTAGACCGGCCCGCAGTGCAGGCCCGCGCCGATGCGCAGGCGCACGCCGAATTCTTTTTCCAGCGCGGGATTGAGCTCGCGCAGCAGATGCTGCATACGTACAGCGGCGGTCACGGCCCGCCGGGCATGGTCCGGGACGTCCAGAGGGGCGTTCCAGAAGGCCATGATGGCGTCGCCGATGAATTTGTCCAGCGTGCCGCCGCTGTCACGCACGCAGGCGGTCATGGGTGTGAAATAGCGGTTGAGCAACATTACCACCTGCTGGGGGGCCAGTTTTTCCGAAAGGCCGGTGAAGCCGCGCACGTCGGTGAAGAGCACGCTCACCTCGCGTTCCTCGCCGGCAAAGATGTCGCCCTCCCGGGCGGCGATGCGCGCCACGACTTCCGGGGCCACATAGCGGCTGAAGGCCTGGCGCAGCATGCGCTTCTGCTTTTCTTCCTGCCAGAAGCGCACGGGCAGAATGCAGAGGCCTTGGGCCAGGATGGTCAGGATCACGTAGAGCGGCGAAATGAACTGCCCCTGGGCGAAAAGATGGCCGGAGCCCCAGAGCGCGCACCCGGCCAGGAGCAGGCAGGCCGGACCGTAAATGAAGGCCCGGGTGAAATTGAATACCGCTGCCGCCGCCAGTCCGGCCAGAAGAATGACCAGAGCCTGGATGCCGGGCGTGTAGTCCGGGCGCGCGATGTAATCATTGTTCAGAATGGCGTCCACCACTGCGGTATGCACCTCCACGCCGGGGTAGACCGCGTCAAAGGGCGTGGCGCGTATGTCCTGAAGACCGGCCGCAGACGTGCCCACAAAAACGATCCGGCCCTCAAGTTGCTCCGGCGGGACGCGCCGCTCCAGAATATCGGCGGCGCTATAATAGGGATAAACCCCGCGCGGTCCTTTGAAAGGAACGCGCATCAGGCCCTGCGCCGATACAGGAATACGGTATGGACCTACCCGGATTTCCGTGAGTCCCTCGGGGCCGGAACGCAGGATCATGGTTCCGGCGTCCAGCCCGCGCATGAGCGCGCGCAGGGAAAGGTTGGCGTAGATATTGTCGCCCAAGCGATAGAGCAGGGGCACCTCGCGCACCACGCCGTCATTGCTTGGGGCCACATTGATGGCTCCCACCGGCGTTTCCCGGCTGAAAACGGCCAGGGGCGGCAGAGCCGAAACGGCGCGCATGACGGTTTCGCGTGGCGTCGGCGCGCCCGCGGGGGTCTGCTCGGCCAGGCCCGTGGGCCGGGGCAGGGGAGAGGGCAGACTTTTGTAGGGATCGAACTGCATGAACACGCCGAGCACCACGGGATTCCGGGCGAGGGTTTCGGCCAGCAGAACGTCATTGTCCGCCAGTTCGGGCGGCAGTTTGCCGAGATCCAGCTCCACTCCGAAATCCTTGCGCAGGCGCCGGCGCAGAAGGTCGGGAGAGCTGCGATCCGGCTCGGCCAGCAGGATGTCCAGGGCCACGCAAGCCGCGCCGTTTTGGGTCAGGGTCTCGATAAGCCGGGCCAACAGGTAGCGGGGCCAGGGCCATTGACCGTACGCGGTCAGGCTCTTTTCGTCGATGTCCACCACCACCGGCACATCCGAAGGTGGCGGGGCCTGACGGGAAGTAAGAAAAAGATCATAGATTTCGTTGTCGAGTTGCCGGAGCAAAGGCGGCTGAAGCAGGTACAACGTCAGCAGCAGAGCACAGACGGCCAGGCTGGGCAGAAGGGTCAGGACCGCGCGCCGCAGGGGTGGATGTCCGGATGGTCTGGGCATGCTGTGCCGACTCCATTCTTGGCGGATTTTGTATGCTGCCGCAATGCGGGCAGGTCCAAGGGAGACGCGGCTGCATTGCGGGCGCGTCCGGGTTCAGCCCATGCGGGCGGGTTCAGAACGTCCAGGCCAGCCCCATATTGAAGGTATGCTGCTGGTAGCTGTACAGCGGGGAAGAGGAGCGGGTGTCTACGTATTGCACGCCGGCTTCCGCCTGAAGATTGGCCGTCAGGTTGTATATGGCGAACAGGCCGGTGTGGAGAACGGTATCCCGGCGGTCATCAAGTTCCAGTACGGTGGGCGGGCCGTAATAATTTTCGCGACGCACGGAAGCGAAGGGCAGCAGGTGGAATTTGTCCGTGACTTTGAGGCGCAGGCGCAGACTGGCTTCCAGGCCGTTGTAGCTGTAGTCGGCAACGTCCACGGCCGAGCCCAGCGAGCGCAGGCCCAGCGTCATTTCATGGCCAGACGCGCCCAGCAGCACACGAAGATATTCCCCTACCCACCAGTAGGTGCCGTCGCGGCCGATATCCATACTGTAGACCCGTTTTTCCAGAGCGGCCCGGGTGATGAACTGCAAATTGGGCAGCGCCGCCCAGACAAAGGTGGCTTCCGGCCCCAGCACGCGCACGCGCTGGTCCAGATTCTGGTCCGCCATTTCCGCCTTGAAGCGCAATCCGGCCAGTGTCCTGGACGAAGTATGGCGCAGGCCCAGCGAGGCCCGGCCCCAGGCGAACTCATTGTTGGTACGCAGTTTTGGGTTGCCGTTCCAGCGTTTGAAAAAGGCCATATCCGACACCAGCCACCATGGACTGTCCTCGCTCATGCGCCAGCCCATGTCCAGCATGCCGTTGAGGTAGGAGCCCCAACTATCCACGGCCTTGACCCCATGCACGCTCACATTGTCGAAAATGCCAAGGCTCATGCGGTCCGAGGCCGGGCCTTGGTTGGCGTTGGAGTCGTACATGATGCCGCCGCTGACCCGGCCGTGAGCCTGAAAGAGGGCCTGGGCGTTCTCCATACGCTCCAGAATACGGGTAATGCGCGTGTCCGTGAGTGTGGGATCGTACTGTCGGGCCAGATTCAGTTCGCGCCGGGCGGCCTCTTTGTCGTCCAGGCGCAGATAGATGTCGGCCAGGAAGCGGCGCAGATCGGCATTCGCCGGATAGCGGTCGGTGAGGCGTTCAAAGGCCAGCAGAGCCTGTGGATAACGCTTGGTGCGGCTGGCGGCCAGAGCCAGACCATAATTGGTTTCGTCATTGTCCGGCTCTTCGCGCAAAAGGCGCATATAAAGCTGATAGGCTTCCTCGTGCCGGCCTTTGTTCAGGAGCGTTTTGGCCTGGGCGCGGCTTTGGTCCAAAGCCAGGCCAAGGACGGGCAACGCCGCCGCTGCCTGCCCTTGGCCGCAGTAAAAAAGCAACGGAAAAAGAATCGCCCAGAGCAGGAACGGATGTGTATGACGGGGCATGTGCCGGTGCCGTCTGTGCGAAGTTACGGAGATACTTTGGAACCGCTGCCTGTACCGCTGAGGTCGCCTCCCGGATTCCCGGGGCGTTGGACCTCCCAGTGCTCTACCGTCACCGTGTCGTTGCCGCTGATATTGCCGTTCATGGATGCGCTGGCATCGGGATGCAGAGAATCGGGAGTGAAGTCGCCCACGTTGAAGTTGCCGTTGTCGCGATCCATCTGGCCGGTACCGTTGGTGAAGCTGTTGGCGACCGCACTGTCGGGAGTTGAGGTGCCTGGACCAACTACCATAACGCCGTTGTCTATGCCTCCACTGCCCAGATTTACGTCAAAACCGAATGTGCCGCCTATGCCTATGCTGGATTCCGTGCCCATAAGCGTTCCCTGATAACTGGCCGTAATCCCACTGGGATTGTCGCCCGCGCCGGGTGTGAGATCACCGCCGGGCATGGGATCAGGAGTGAGA
>OJIY01000500.1_pt1 | contig 10402 bp, 12 predicted proteins | sample 1596061 | NCBI WGS metagenome assembly OJIY01 (sample SAMEA4350111, study PRJEB24818) | metagenome | biome: human; feature: gut; material: faeces | place: Denmark | collected 2013-09
ACGCAGCGCCAAACCGGGCCGCCGCCCTTGCTTGGGCTCCGAAATCCGCAAGAATCTTTCAGACATAAAGGACCACGCATGAACGGCCTGTCTCTGGCGCGTGACTACTACGCCGCCTGCCGCCCTATTCTGCTGCAGGCGATACCCGATATCATGGAGCGCGCCGCCGTGGGCCTGGCGGGCGAGGGCTCCGAATGCCTGGGCTGCGACGACGCGCGCTCGCGCGACCATGATTTCGGCCCGGCCTTCTGTCTCTGGCTGCCGCGCGCGGAGCTGCGCGACGCGCGTGAGCGCATTGATGCCGCCCTGGCCCGGCTGCCGAGGGAATTCCACGGCCTTACCTCCCGCTTCGCGCCCGAACGCCGCCGCGGTCCCGCAAACGGACGGGTCGGCCCGCTGGCCATTGAGAATTTTTACGCTTTTTTCACCGGCCTGGACCGGCCGCCCTCCCACTGGCGGGAATGGCTGCGCATCCCGGAATACCAGTTGGCGGCCTGCACCAGCGGCGAGGTCTTCGAAGACGGCGCCGGGGAATTCAGCCGCTGGCGCGAAGCCCTGCTGGCCTGTTACCCGCGCGACGTCCGCCTGAAAAAACTGGCCGCTCGCTGCATGGTCGCGGCCCAGGCCGGGCAGTACAACCTGCCGCGTTCTCTGGAACGCGGCGACGGCGTGGCCGCCATGCTGGCGGCGGCGCGTTTTGCCGAGGCGGCCCTTTCCCTGGTCTTTCTCTGCAACCGCCGTTACATGCCCTTCTATAAGTGGGCGGGCAGGCTGGGCCGCCGTCTGCCCATACTGGGAGAAGAGTTGGGCCGGACCCTCGACATTCTGGCCGCCCATCCCCTGCGCGGCCCGCAGGACATGGATGCCGTCCGGACCGTGGAGGACTTTTGCGCCGCCGTGGCCGCGCATCTGCGGGCCGTCGGCCTCAGTACGGAGGAGGATTCCTGGCTCTGGGCTCATGGCCCGCATATTCTGCGCCAGGTGGAAAACGAAGAACTGCGCCGTATGGACATGCTCCAGGGCTGACCCGGCACGAGGACCACAGCATGAATACGACTTCATCCCGGCAAAACGACGTACAGGAGGCGCTGGCGCTTTTGGCGCAAGGCCGCCCCGCCGACTGCGAAGCCGCCCTGCGCCGGGTTCTGCGGCGGCATGAGAATGACGTCCTCTGCCGGGCCGTGTGCCTGGACGGCTTGGGCCGGGCGCTCTTCGCCCTCCGGAGGCCGGTCGAAGCCCTGGACGCGCTGGAGCAAAGCCTGCGCCTGCTGCGCGGCCAGGCAGACGCATCGCGCTCTTCACTCCCCCTGTTGCCGGGCGTCATGCAGAATCTGGCTCACGTCCGCCTGGCCCTGGGCCGGGCGGAGGAAAGCTTGGCCCTGGGGCGGGAGGCCGCGCAACTGGCGGAACAGATTTTCGGGCCGGACTCCCCGCGTCTGGCGGGCGCGCTGCTGCGTCTTTCCGCCGCGTATTACCGCGGGAGAGACTTTGACGAAGCCGAACGGCTCATGCTGCGGGCCAAGGCCATCTGGGAAGCCCAGGACGGCCCTGTCCCGCCGGAGCTGGGCGTCTGCCTGAACAATCTGGGCCGCATCTGCGAGGAACGCGGACAGTTCACCGAGGGCATCGCCCTGCACCGCCGGGCTGTGGCCCTGCGGCGGGAACTTTTGGGTGAACACGAAGACACGGCCTTTTCCCTGGGCAATCTGGGCGTGGCCCTGGCTTCGGACGGACAGTGGGAAGAGGCCGCCGCCGTTCTGGCGGAAGCCATGGGCCTCTACACGCGCCTGGGCAAAGGGGAAAGTCCGGAAGCTGTGGGCTACCGGGCCAATCTGGCCGTCTGCCGCGAGGCGCTCCAGGCGCGGCGCGCCGTACGCTCTGCGGCCGCAGAGCATCTCAAGTGAAATGCTCCAAACCGGAGGCAAAAAATCATGACTGAAGCACAAGGGCGCGAATCCCTGCTGCGCGAAATCATCGACCGTGAACTGGCCATGTTTCTCGCCACGCCCAACGAGGGCGGCATATCGGCCTGCCAGCAACGGCCCGAAACCTTCCGGGTCATGCGGCGCATGGCCCACGAAGTTCACGACGACGCCACTCTGGCCTCCTATCTGGACGATCTGCGCCGGGCCGAGGAAGAGGGGCGCAACTTCATGCTGGAAAAATACGCGCGTATGGACGAGCGCATGCCGCCCCTCACCCAGAGCCCCTTGCCGGAGGAAATCGCGGACGCGGAAGCGGCCTTTCTGGAGGAGGCCGCCCGCCGGTTCCCGCACGCCATCAAGCGCAACGGTTCCGACATGTTCCGCCGTTACCTGCGCTGCGAACTGGAAACCCTCTCGCCCGCCACGCTGGAGCTCTACGCCGGGGAAATCCGCCGCGCCCGCCGCGAAGGCCGCAATCTCGTCCTGGAGCGCCATCGCTGGCTGGCGCGGCTGCTGGGCAAGGGCTCGCTGGAAGAATGCGAAGCGGCCGCCGCCGCAGCCGGGCGGCGCGGCTGAAGCGCGAATAAATGAACGCAACAGGGCCTGTCCATTCAAACGGACAGGCCCTTTTAACGCTCTCTGGTCGGAGCGAAAGGATTTGAACCTTCGACCCCCTGCTCCCAAAGCAGGTGCGCTACCAAGCTGCGCCACGCTCCGAACAAAAACCCCGCGTCGTGGCACAGCGGACGCGGGGCAAATTTGTGGGGCGAAAGATGGGACTTGAACCCACGGCCACCTGGGCCACAACCAGGTGCTCTACCAACTGAGCTACTTCCGCCACGGAAAAAATTTCTTACGCAAAATACGGCTTTTTGGCAAGCGATTTTTCCGGAGAACAATTCTGGATTTTCTTTAGAAAAAAATCTACGCTGACGACGTTTTCCCAACACGGACGTCCCGTCCCAACACAGCCCCCCGGAGACATATGGACAAGCTGATCATTGAAGGCGGCGTGCCGCTCACCGGCAGCATCGACGTCAGCGGTTCCAAAAACGCGGCCCTGCCCATTCTGTTCGCGTCCATCCTGCTGAACGAGCCGGTCGTTTTCACCAACGTGCCGGACCTGCGCGACATCCATACCACGCTCAAGCTGCTGGGTATGCTGGGCTGCCCCTGCTCCTATCAGGAACGGCGGGTCCAGGTGACGCCGGGCGCGCTGCTGCCCGAAGCCCCCTACGATCTGGTGCGCACCATGCGAGCCTCGGTGCTCTGCCTGGGGCCGCTGCTGGCGCGCATCGGCCAGGCCCGCGTGGCTCTGCCCGGCGGCTGCGCCATCGGCGCGCGGCCTGTGGACCAGCACCTCAAGGGCCTGGAGCAGATGGGCGCGCGCTTCGAGCTGGAAGAGGGTTATATCATCGGCCGCTGCCGCAAGCTCAAGGGCGCGCACATCACCTTTGACCTGCCCACGGTGGGCGGCACGGAAAACCTGCTCATGGCCGCCGCCCTGGCCGAAGGCGAGACCATTCTGGAAAACGCGGCCCGCGAGCCGGAAGTGGTGGATCTGGCCAACTTCCTGCTGGTCTGCGGCGCGCGTATCGAGGGCCAGGGCACAAGCTGCATCCGCGTGCAGGGCGTGAACGGCCTGCACGGCGCGGAATACGCCATCATGCCCGACCGCATCGAAGCCGGAACGTTTCTGGTGGCCGCCGGCATCACCGGCGGTGAACTGTTGCTGCGCCACTGCCCCTTCACTGAGCTGGAGGCCGTGATTCTCAAACTGCAGAGCATGGGCATGGACATCACGGCCACGCCCGACGGCGTGCTGGCCAAATGCGGCTGCCCGCTGCGCGGCGCGGACATCAGCACCCAGCCCTATCCGGGCTTTCCCACGGACATGCAGGCCCAGATCATGGCCCTGATGTGCCTGGCCGACGGAGCCAGCATAGTGGAGGAAAGCATTTTTGAAAACCGCTTCATGCACGTTCTGGAACTGATGCGGATGGGCGCGCAGATCAAGGTTTCCGGGCACACGGCCATGGTGCGCGGAGTAAGCCGCCTCACCGGCGCGCCGGTCATGGCCTCGGACCTGCGGGCCAGCGCCTCCCTGGTGCTGGCCGGTCTGGCCGCGCGCGGCGTCACCGAGGTGCGCCGCATCTATCATCTGGACCGCGGCTACGAGCGCATTGAAAACAAGCTCAACGCCGTGGGCGCGCGCATCCGCCGCGAAGCCGAGTAGCCGCGCCCGGAGGAGGAAATTATGCGACGTCTGGCCCTTGTTCTGCTGCTGGCCGCCCTGGCGGCCCTCAACGGCTGCGCCTACAGCGCCTACGGTCTCTATGACGACCAGCGGCTCATGGACACCATCACGGACGACAAAACCCTGGCCACCAGCATCAAAACCGCGCTGCTGGACGAGAATTTCAGCGGCGGCTGGTCCATTGCCGTCTATTCCTACTACGGCAACGTCTTTCTGGTGGGCGAAGTGCCCCAGAACATGCAAGGCAAGGCCCTGGCCATCGCCCGCCGCTACAAGCCGCGCTCCGTGACGCCGCACTGGTTCTCCCCGGCCAAGAGCGACACCAGCAACCTATACCTGGCCACCTCGCTGCGCACTGATCTGATCGGGGCCAAGGGCCTGTCCTCCACCCGCATTGATACGGAAGTCAATGCCGGACGCGTGGTTCTGCTGGGCGTGGTCAAGGACGACGCCGAAAAACAGATCGCCATCCGCACCGCGCGCAACGTCAAGGGCGTGACCTCGGTGACCAGCTACCTGATTCTGCCCCAGCGTCCGGGCAAAGCCCCGGCGGACGCCGCCAAACAGGACGGCACGGAGGCGCGGGATCTGCCCCCGTCCCCGGCTCCGGCGCAGCCGCCCGCGCAAAACACGCCGCAAAACCAAGCGCAGCCCGCGGCCGCGCCTGACAAGCCGCTGAACACATAACTCCGGCGCCAACCATCACAGGCAAAGGGGACGCGATGCTATCGCGTCCCCTTTTTGCAGTGGCATTTCATAGGGCACTCGCGACAATCCGGTTTTAAGGGAGCGTTCCCCCGGCCGCGCACCGGCGGCGCACGGCCTCGCCCAGACGGCGCACGGCCCCGTCCGCTTCGGCGTCCAGCGCGGTCCAGCCCGTTCCGGCATGGGCCAGCACCCGTTCGACCAGATCCAGAGCCTCTTCGGCGCCGTCCACCCAAAGGCAGACCGCGCCGTGCAGCATGAGGCCCGGCCCTTCCAGCGGCCCGCGTATGCCCAGCACCGGCACTCCGGCCCCGGCGGCCAGTCCCACCTCCACGCCCGCGTCCTGGCCGGACGCGCCGTAGTAAATGACCAGATCCGCCGTAAGACAGGCATTGCGGCAAAACTCATAGACCTGCCCGCCGTCCCGGTCCGTATCCATCCAGATCCGGCGCTGGGCCGGGGTCAGGCCCGGCGGGGGCACGGCTTTTTCCGTCCAGTCCAGCATGCGGCAGCCCAGGGCGCGCAGTTCGCGGCCCAGCAGGCGCACGCCGTGCTTGTGTTTGAAGGAACCGGCCACGTAAATGGTCAGGGCGGGCCGGGAAGACATGGCATACGGCGGCATGCGCACCTCAGAATTCAATGCCGGGCGCGGCTTTGACGCCCGCCCGCCAGGGATGTTTGATCTCGCCCATTTCCGTGACCAGATCCGCCTCCCGCACCAGCCAGTCCGGCGCGTTGCGGCCGGAGAGCACCAGATGCCGGTTGGCGGCGCGGGCTTCGGCCATGAGCGCCTCCACTTCCTCTCTGCTCAGGATGCCCGCGTCCAGAGCGTAAAGCGTTTCATCCAGAATGAGCATCTCGGCTTCCGGCAGCTGGGCGCGCGCCCACTCCAGCACGCGCAGGGCGGCGGCCCGGTGGGTCGGGCGGTCCTCCTCACGGCGCAGAAAACCCTCGCCCCCGGCCAGAAAACGCGGTCCCAGCCATTGCGCCAGCATGCGCTGCTCCCCGGCCTGGCCGTCCCGCTTCATGAACTGGCCGAAGGCCACGGCCATGTCCCGCCCCAGAGCGCGCACGGCCTGCCCCACGCAGGCGCTGGTCTTGCCCTTGCCGTTGCCGGTGTAGACCAGAATCACTTCCAGACTCCGGGCAAGGCGGCCTTGCAGGAGGGACATTGCCCCAACGCTCCCAGGCGCCGCGTTTGCCAGCCCCGGCGCTCAATGGCCGGAGTTCCGCAGGCCGGGCAAAAGGTCGTGCCGCCCACGGCGCTGGAGACATTGCCGATATACACGAAATGGAGGCCCGCTTCCCGGCCGATGCTCCAGGCCTCTTCCAGCCGGGACAGCGGCGTGGAGGGATGCCCGGCCATGAGGTAGGCCCCATGGAACGCCGAGAGATGCCAGGGCGTATCCGGCCCCAGTTCGTCGTGCACGAAGGCGGCCATGTAGCGCAGTTCGGCTTCGCTGTCGTTGCAACCCGGAATGATCAGCGTGGTCACTTCCAGCCACCAGCCCATATCCCTGATGGCCTTCAGGTTGTCCAGCACGGGCTGGAGACGGCCGCCGCAGTAGTCGCGGTAAAAATCATCGCTGAAGGATTTCAGGTCCACATTGACGGCATTGACCCGGCGGCGCAGGGGCAGCAAAAAGTCCTCGCTCATAAAGCCGTTACTGACCAGAATGACCCGCAGGCCCATGGCCTGGGCCAATCCGGAGGTTTCGTAGACCTGCTCGAAAAAAACCGTGGGCTCGTTGTAGGTAAAGGCCATGCTGCGCGCGCGCTGATTTTCGGCCAGACGCACCAGGGCGTCCGGCGTGACGCGCTTGCCGGGCACCACGCCGTTGGACGGCACGCGGGCGATCTGGTGATTCTGGCAGAAACGGCACTGAAAATTACAGCCCGCGCTACCCACGGAAAAGGTTTTGCTGCCGGGCAGAAAATGGTAGAGGGGCTTTTTTTCCACCGGATCCATCTGGGCGCTGGTGACCACATCCGCCACCAGGGAAACCAGTTCCCCGCCCACATTGACCCGCACTCCGCACACCCCCTTGCCGCCTTTTTTCAGACGGCAGGCGTGCGCGCACAGCCGGCAGCACACATCTCCGCCGGGCAGCGGCTCCCAGAGCATGGCTCGCATCTCAACGCCCTCCCGCGCCGTGAACGGCGGAACCGGTGTTGCCCATGCCCCCGATACCGCCAATCCCCGTGGACGGCGCAACGCTGTTGCGCGGCGCGTACGGATAGCCCGGCGCATGCGGCCGTGGCCGAAGGGCGGACGGCGGCCGCACTCCCGGCGTCAGATGCCCTTGCGGCGGCCGTGCGCCCTGCCATCCCGGCTGAAAGCCGGGATGGGGCTTTGGATACGGACGCGGCGGCGGGCCAGGCGGATAGGGCGGCTGAAGTCCGGAACCTGGCGGATAGGGCCGCCCCCCGCCGGGGTATATCTGCGGGGCCACGATGACGGGCGTGTTCCATTCCTGCGGCTGGGGCTGGCGGGGGGCGATGACCGACGTGATGATGTCGCCGGTTTCAGGGTCCCGCCAGGTGCCGGCAAAGCCGTTGGAGCCGGGGGCGGCGTTGCTGGAGTACACGTCGCCGTTGTACACGGTGGAATTGTTGTATTCGTTATGCACGGACGGCGGGGGCGGGGACGCGCCCTCCTGCTCCGCGGCCCCGGCGGACGCGCCCGGCCAGAGCCAGAGCGCGAGGCAAAGCGGTAGAAATATACGATGGTTGCGCATAAAATTGTCCTGTTTTGCGCAATTATACCAGCGGGGGGCGGACCGGTCCACGAAAAAAGAGGCTTGGGCTTCGGGAGAAAATTTGCTATGTAATACGGATTAGAAGGAGGCAACGCATGTCCAGCGAGCGCGCAAAAGCCTATACCCAGGCGGGCGTCAATATTGAGGCGGGCAACGCCCTGGTGGGACGCATCAAGCATCTGGTGGCGAGCACCCAGACCAGAGGCGTCATTTCCGACATCGGCGGCTTCGGCGGCCTGTTCCGCCCGGACCTCAGCGGCATGAGCGAGCCGGTGCTGGTCTCCTCCACCGACGGCGTGGGCACCAAACTCAAGCTGGCCTTTGCCTTCGACAAACATGACAGCGTGGGCATCGATCTGGTGGCCATGAGCGTCAACGACATTCTGGTTCAGGGCGCGGCGCCGCTGTTTTTTCTGGATTATTTCGCCACCGGCAAGCTGGATGTGGACACGGCCGAAACCGTGGTCGGCGGCGTGGCCGAGGGTTGCCGTCAGGCCGGCTGCGCCCTGCTCGGCGGCGAAACCGCCGAAATGCCCGACATGTACGCCCCCGGCGAATATGATCTGGCGGGCTTTTGCGTGGGTCTGGTGGATAACGCCAAACTCATCGACGGCTCGGGCATCCAGGTGGGCGACGTCATTGTGGGCGTGGCCTCCTCGGGCCTGCACTCCAACGGTTTTTCCCTGGCGCGCAAAATTCTGGACCAGAGCGGCCTCGGACCGGACGACGCCTTCCCCGGCGCGGACGGAGCCAGCGTGCGCGACGTGCTGCTGACGCCCACCGTCATCTATGTGGAGGCCGTGCGCTCCCTGCTGCGCGACATGAACGTCAAGGGCATGGCCCACATCACGGGCGGCGGTTTTTACGACAACATTCCGCGCGTGCTGCCTTCCCAGGTGGAGGCCAGGATCAGTTTCGGCAGCTGGCAGATGTCCCCGGTCTTCCACTGGCTCAAGGAAGCGGGCAATCTCTCCTGGCCGGAAATCCTCCAGATCTTCAACGGCGGCATCGGCTACATTCTGGTGCTGCCCGCCGAGCAGGCCGAGGAAGCCGTCAACCGCATTCAGGCTTTCAACCTGCGGGCCTGGCGTATCGGCGACGTCGCCCGGCGCACTCCGGACGGCGAACAGGTCGTGGTCAATTTTTAGAAAACCCGGCGCATTTCAAGCGTGACATATTCCAGGGCGGATTCACGTTGAAACGGCCGACCCGGACCATGAGGAAACAGCCATGAGTTGCCTGGGCAACGTGATCTGGTTTTTGCTGGGCGGCATCTGGATGGGCCTGAGCTGGTGGTTTGTGGGCGTGCTCTGCTTCATTTCCATTGTGGGCATCCCCTGGGGGCGGGCCTGCTTTGTCATCGGGCAGTTCGCCTTTTTCCCCTTCGGCAAGATGCCCGTGTCCCGCGAGGTGCTTACCGGCCAACAGGACATCGGCACCGGCCCCTTCGGCACGCTGGGCAACATTATCTGGCTGCTGCTGGCGGGCATCTGGATCGCCATGGAGCACCTTGTCTGGGCGCTTCTCTGCGCGGTCACGATCATCGGCATTCCCTTTGCCTGGCAGCACGTCAAGCTGGCGGCTCTGGCTCTCTGCCCCATCGGCAAAACCATTGTGCCCGCGCCGGTGGCCGATGCGGCGGAACGCGCGGCCGCCGGGGAACGGTTGCGGTCCTTCCGTTCCTGAATCCGTCCTTCCGCCGCCCGCGCACGTGAGCGTGGTTGCGGCAAAGAAATGTCATGGCCGAACAGAAACAGCTTTTTCCCTTTTTTTCCGAGCCGCCGCAATTCCGCCGTCCCGGCCCGCCCCTCTACGCCCAACTGGCGGACGTGCTGCGCCAGCAGATTGAAAACGGCATGCTGCCCCCGGGAGCCAAGCTGCCCAATCTGCTGCGGATGGCCGAAATTTTCGGCGTGGCCAGGGTCACCGCCCGCCAGGCCGTGCAACTGCTCTGTCTGGAAGGCCTGCTCACCTCCCGCCAGGGACGCGGCATCCACGTGGCCCGGCAGTTGCCCGCCCGGCCCCATGAAAAGATGCGCACTTCATGGAAGGCCATGGTCAAGCGCATCGAAGGGGCCAGCGTCGAGCTGCTCGACGCCGCCGACGTGCCGGACTGCCCGCTGCTGGCCGCCTGGGATCTGCCGCCCGCGCCCGCCTACCGTTACATGCGGCGGGTGCACATCAAGGACGGCGTGCGCTTCGCCTATATTGACCTCTATCTGGACAAGGCCATTTACGACCGCGCGCCGGAGCGCTTCAACGCCACCACGGTGATCCCGGTCATGGACGAACTCAACGTCAACGTGTCCAAGGCCCGGCAGGAGCTGACCATCGGCGGCGCGTCGCCGGAAGCGGCGCAACATCTGGACATTCCCTGCGGCGCGCCCGTGGCGCTGGTGCGGCGCTATGCCTGCGACGAGACGGGCCGGGCCATTTACGCCGCCCTGGTGGTGCACCCCGGCGACCGGGTGCGCTTTGACATTGATCTGGTGCGCTGACGCGCGCGCCGCGAAGGCCCCTCACAGAAAAGCCCCGCCGACACTGGCGGGGCTTTTCGCGCTTGAAGCGGCCTCAGGCCGTCCGGAGGGTGGCGGGCGGCCTTCTGACCTGCCAGAACCACTGTGCGGCCAGCAGGGCCGTGACGCCCAGCGTGAGCAACGCACAGAGCGGCGGCGCCAGGTGTGCGCCCCAGATGGTCAGCCAGAAGCTGAGCAGCATGACCACGGCGGAGAGGGCGTAATCGCGGGGGGTGAAGG
>OJIY01000502.1_pt1 | contig 10341 bp, 12 predicted proteins | sample 1596061 | NCBI WGS metagenome assembly OJIY01 (sample SAMEA4350111, study PRJEB24818) | metagenome | biome: human; feature: gut; material: faeces | place: Denmark | collected 2013-09
GTAGAGGACGAACCGGAAGAGGAATCGAGTTCCAAGGATGAAATCCGCTGCTATCGTTTTTCACCCCTGGCAATTCGCTGCGAGCAAGAGCTTTTTGAAGATCAGGAAGCGGAGAGCCTCCGAGAAGTACTTTTCAACGCTTCTTCCTCGGTTACGGTGTTTACTGCTCTTTTGGAACAGATAGACGCCGAGGCTGAACTGGAGGGCGTGGTGGTTCACATCCTTGCGCGTGAGTTGAAACGAGTGGAAAATCTGCTCTTCAAAATTCAGGATGCCTACAGCACTGTTGAGCTGGTAGAAGCCTAACGGTTGAACTCAAAATGACAAAGCCCTTGGCAATCGTGTTTGCCAAGGGCTTTACCTATCGGCTCAATCCCTGCCCTTTGCTGCGCTGCCGCTCCCTCGTCCGTTCTATTTGCCGTTCAATATGGCGCTCAAGCGCGACAAGAGCGGTTCCAAGTTCGCGTGTATATCGCTCAAGTGTTGCAAGTGCCGCGCAGATTGCTGTTGCTCGACTTGTATCCGGCTCACGTCCTGGTGCAAGCGGTGAATGGCTTGGCTGTGTTCTTCCAGCGTCTTTGTGTGGGCTTGCTGTGTGGCGGTCAATTCCTGTTCCAATGCGGCCAGCGAGTGTGTGAGGATTCGTTCCAGTTCGGTCATTGTTTATTTCTCCAAGGATATGGCGGTCTGTTTGCCCACCATTCCGGCTATCTGGCCTTTGCAGCCCACGGGCAACAGGAGGTAGTCCTTGCCTTCGGAGCGGTAGAGGGTCACGCCCTTGTATCTGGCTTCCAGTTCCGCCGTGTTCCGGGCCAGCGCGTCTTTGTATTCCGTCAGGCTGGCGATCTCTCGCCGCAAACTCGCCGCCTTGCTCTCGGCTATTTTCAGCAATCCCCATCCGCCGAGGCTCACGCCCATGATAATGCTCAAACTTATGAGCAGGATTTGCAGCCATTTGCGGGCGAACATCCAGCTCAAGGTGCGGCAGCGGGTAGTCACGCTTTGCTCCAAGCTCGTAAGCTGGCGCTGGATAGCGGCCTCGGTTGTATTGAGCGCGTTTTTCGATAACTCGCTCAAGCTCTGCTGCAAGGCGTTGAACTGTTGCCGGGTCAGTGCTTCCAATTCTTGTTGTTCCTGTTCGGCCTTGGCTTTCATACGCTCGGCCAGCGAGTTCAAGTTTCCAGTGTTCTGCATATATTCCTCCCTTGAGGCGGAGCTTTTCGCCGCTCTCCGGGTCTTTGACGGTGATATACTCTTTTCCGGCCCGGTTGATTTCCAGCCCGGTTTCCTGCAAGGCGGTGAGCACATCGGCGCGGCTGGTCACGGTTCCCTGCTCGATGCACTGGCGCAAATAGTCGTGGATAGCCTGCTTGGCCTCGCCGCGCTCGTCCTTGCTAGGAGTCTTGCCGCACCGAAGCAAACGGGCCTTGTGCAAGTCGGCATGTTCCGGCGTATGTAGACGGGCGCGGGCCGGGTCGTCCAGTCTGGCCCATCCCTCCCGGTGGTTGTGGAGGTCGCGCAGCACATCAAAATGTTTTTGCCAGCCGGGCGGGCAAGGGTTGAACGCCTTGCCCGTGGATAGCTCCACGCGGGGAATGACGAAATGCAATTCATGGTGACCGGCGTGGCTGTGCCGTACCCAAAGAATATTGCGCTGGTCTGGCTCCAAGCCCGCAAACGCCACCTGTTCAAAGTCGTCCATCAGCCGTTGTTCCTGCTCCGGTGACACCTTGTCCTCCGGGTGCCATGAGAGAACGCCAGCCGTGAATTTCCATTTGATATCAAGCGTGTCAATGAGGGCGCGGGTGGTGTCCACATTCCCGCGCAGCACTTCAGGGGGCAGCTCGTCCCGGCCCGGATAATCCGGGCGCACCAGGTAATGCGTGGGGCCGTCACCGCCGCCCTGGCCGTGCGGGAAGACCTTCATATACATGCTGCGTCCTCGTCCGGCGAGGGTGTGTCTCTGATTTCCCGCTCCAAGCCTGCCAGCGCTGCCAGCACGGATATGGCCTCGGCACGGCTCTTGTGAACATTGGCCCACCGGGCAAGCTGGTTCAAATTCGCGCCGATGCGGGCGAGCTGGCGGACGCGCTCTTTTTCCAGCGGAGTCTGCCGTAAGCGGTAGTCCAGAGCGCGTTGGCGGATAAAGTCGGTCACGGTCTGGCCTTGGGCTTCGGCCTTGGCGTTAATGGCTTCTTTCTCCGCCGGGGTGACGCGCAGCTTTATCCATGCCGTCCGGGTGTCGCGTCCGGGCTTCATGGCTTTTGCCTTTCCGCCTTTGCAGGGTTCGAAGGGGCGCAGCCACTCGCCAGCCCCCGGAAGTGGACACCGCGAAGCGTGTGCCCACAACGGGTAGGCTGGCTCTCTTCGATAAGCACGAGTGAATGGAGTACGGTCAGCCTCATTCCGAGCCTTCATATTGCAGCTTGGGCCACACTTCGGCGCGGAAGTGATTCCGCAAGGCCACATCATCAGGCATACGGATGCCGTTGGTTCTCTCCCCCAAAATGGCGTAACGCTCATCAAGCGAAAGGCCGTTTATCCAGGCATCACATTCCGCTTTCTGGCGTGCTTCCTTAGCGGCGATTACCCGCTTTCGTTCCTCGGCTGCGTCCAACTCGGCCCGCTCCTGGGGTGAGACATAGCCGGATGGTCGGGGGTAGTAGCCTTGTTTGGCGAGAATAGAGAAAACCCAGTTGGCAGGAAGCCCGACAGGTTTTCCCTCGGCATCTTTCATCAAGCCGCGCTCAAGTTCCCATTCCGCGTGGTTCAATCCCGGCAGGATATTGGAAAGCGGCGTGTCGTGGCACTTTTGTTCAAGGCGCTGGATAATTTGCCGTATCTGGTCGGTGCCAAAGCCGAACCCGGCCAGCTTGGGCCAGTGGAACTTGATATCCTCCTCGGTCAGAGCTTCCAGCCGGGTCTTGTCCACTTCCCTTTGAGAAGAGATAGAGAGATTCTTTCTATCTTTCTTTTCTAGAATAGATGGGGCGGCGCTTTCGGCCTTCTCCGTTTCCGAGTGCGCATCTATAGGCCTGCTGGACTGCACGGCGGGATAGGGCATGATGTGCGGGCATGGTTCGGAGGTGAAAGCGTACCGGTTGCCTTTCAGGCTTCCGGCTGTAGCCCTGGTGCGCATGAGAAAGCCCCGGCGGTACATCCGCTCCAAGGCTCCGCGAACCGCGCCCTCGGTGGCTGTTGTCCGGTAGTGCTCCGTCACCAATTCCGCTATTTGCCAGTAGGCTATGACTTGCTGGTGCGCCTTGAGCACACTGAGGACGGCTATTTGCAGATTGGAAAAACCGCGTGGACAACGGCCATGCCGGGACGGCAATTCCATGCCGCTATCCGTATTTGCCAACACGGCGCGTTCCGCAGGTTTGCGCATACATGCGCGAGAGCATGGTTGAATGCTCGGCTCTCGACATTCCTTCATGGCCGGATGCGTTGCTGATTCGATATCCGCCTCCTTATGACTTGCCGCGCGAAATAGGCGCGCTTTCCATTGTGTCCACGGCGCGAGCCGTGAAAAACGCCTCCAGGTCGTTCACGTCATATAGAACGCGAGTGCCGATTTTGGAGTAACGCGGGCCTTTGTGCTTGCAGCGCCAGACTTCAAGGGTATTGCGCTTGATGCCCAAATAGGCGGCGGCCTCTTCGGTGTTGAGCTTTTGCTGTGTCGTCATCGAATCTTCCTTTCCTGTTTGTGTCTGCGCGGGATGCGGTCAGACTGGTTTTGAAAGAAAGATACGGCGTTTGAAAATTGATAAAAGATACCGCTCTGTTAAGGGCAAAAGAAATAAACTCCGAGTTCTGTGGAAACTCGGAGTTTATCGCGGAACTTTTGTATTTATGGATGGTTATGGAATGTCAGAGTGCAGTTGCCAAGCGAAAAAAATTATTACAGGGTTCAGTGATTTTTACCCCTTTTTCGGGGCGCGTCCGTCTTTCTGGACATGATCGCCCAAAGCTGTCCGTATGGCTTCCATGCCCCAACCCGTGAGGTCGTAGGGAGTTTCATCATCCTCTTTCTTTTTGGTGTTGAGCAGCGCTTCAATGGCGGGCTTGAGTTCCAGCAACGCATCCAATTCCGCCAGAAAAGCGGCCTGAATTTGCGGGCGCGTATACTGGGTTTCCGGCGTGGCTTCGGCTATGAGCCGGTTCACGAGCGGCCCTGCAACCCGCCAGAAGGGTATTCGGCGGATTTCCCGCTTCTCCGCATTCTCTTCGCGGGCGGCAGCGGTTTGCTGCGTTTTACGATACCCGGCGTTTTCTTTAGCAAGCGATTCTTTTTCTTCTGTGAGTTTGGCAATATCTGCGGTCTGAATGGAGTTGGCCGCTTTCAGTTCGGAGATATTCTTTTCCAGTGCGGCTATCCTGGCTTCATAGGCAGTTTTGGTTTTTGCGCCGTGCTCATCCAGAAGACGCTCATAATCGTCTGCATCCAGGCAAAGTCTCTTATCGCCATTGAGGTTTTTGAGCCTTTCCTTATCCTTGAGGAAAATGTAGCGCTTCACGCTCGCATTTTCTTTGCATGGAGGGACTATTGAGTCATCAGAAACGAATAGGAAAACTTTTTCCCTTGCTATGAAATCAATTTGTTCATCAAATCGGTTTATGCCGATATTTTGCAGAGCATGAGAAAATTCCACAATTTTGGGCAAGGTGATTTTTGTCGCAAGATTAGCTCCAAAGGTCATTCTCATAAGTAAAAATGATAGTGCAACTATCATCAGTGAGGATACGAACCCGAAAAAAATTACGATAGCATTTTGCGAAAAGAGGCCAGCAGAATACAGCTTCAAGAAAGCTATGAGTCCTGCATACATAAATACTGATGCAATCAATACAGAAAACAAAAACTGTAAGATGCCTCGCTGGAATATATTGAGCTTCTTCTTTTCGCCCATAGGCTACCCTCGCAAGGTTTTCTTTCCTCGTTCCGTCAGCCTGTACCGTTGGGTCGGGCTGCGAGGCGAATCCGGCTGCGTCCTTTCCACTAAACCCGCATCCAGGGCGGGAGACAGAGAGGTAGCCCGGAAGTTTTTGGCGCTTTTCAAGCCTAGAGACTGCATCAGCTCCCCGGCGCTTTGTTCGCCTTTTTCCAGAGCTGAAAGTAGGCGTTTGACTTGCGGGCTTACTTGGGTGGCTACTTGCGTTGTTACTTGGGTGGTCGCGTGAGTTTCCGCCAGAGTGTCATGCAACGCCTTGAGCATGAATTCAATGAACTTGGTTGCCTCGCCCTGCGCGTCCGCCTGTCCCAAGCTGGCGTAGTATTCTTCCTGCCGGTTGCGAACAATGGTCTCTACCGGCATGTAGGCCAGAACCGGCCTCCACTTGCTGAGGATAAGCGTCTGCCAGAGCCGCCCCATGCGGCCGTTGCCGTCAGCAAAGGGGTGGATGAATTCAAACTCGTAATGGAAAACGCAGCTTGTAATAAGCGGGTGCTCGTCCGTTTTTTTGAGCCATTGGAGCAGGTTTTCCAGATGCCCATGCACCAGATTGGCGGGTGGGGCCATGTGAACAACCTTGCTGCCCTGGAAAACGCCCACGCCGCCTGTACGCAGCTTGCCCGGATTGTCCACAAGGTCGTGCATGAGCATGGCGTGAGCGGCCAGCAAATCTTTCAGGCTGTAAGGTTTCCATAAATCCAGCTTTTCATAGGCGGCAACAGCGCCACGGACTTCCTGGATGTCGCGGGGCGGGCCGATCACCGGCTTGCCATCGATGATGTCCGTCACCTGTTCCAGGCTAAGCGTATTGTTCTCAATGGCGAGCGAGGCGTGGATGGTGCGTATGCGGTTTTCCCGCCGTAGTTGCGGCGAGAGGTTTTCCGCAGTCAGGGCGCCGGTTGCTGAAAGCGTTCCGAGCTGTTCGCTGATTGCCGCCACAAGTTTGAGGGCGGTGCTGGTTATGGTGTACGGCGGATAGCTCATGCGCGTTCTCTTTTAGGTTGGCGTTTCCTGGTGCGTATTTTTGTTTCTACCGTCTTAAGCTCATCTTGAGAAGATTGCTCATCCTGTTTTTTCACCGCCGAGAACAGCGTAGCGGCCACGCCGGACGCTTTGCGCAAAGCATCGTCATGGAGATGCGCATAGCGTTGCGTCATTTGCGGGCTGGAGTGGGTCAGCAGCTTTTGCAGCTCGTACATGGAAACTTGGCCGGAACTCGCCAGCCAGGAAGCGAAAGAGTGGCGTAGACCATGTAGCGGGCGGAAGGTTTCGGGCAGTCCCGCTTTTTCGCGTACCCTTTTGAGGATGGGCGAAATGTTGCCGCGCGGCTTGTCGTCATAGCGGCCAGGAAACACATACGGGCTTTTGCTGCGCGGCAACTCGCTCAAAATGGCTCTGGCCTGTCCGTTCATGGGGATGGTTTCAGTTTTCTGCTTCTTGGCCACGTCACCGCGCAAGGTAATGAATCCTCGCTCAAAATCCAGGTCGTCCCATTGCAGGTTGAGCAACGCGCCGCGCCGCATTCCGGTGAACAGGGCCAGCCGCACCAGGGAGGCGAGCACTTGGTCGGCTTCTTCGTCCAGGGCTTGCAGCAACTTTTGCGCCTGCTCCGGGGTGATGTTCTCCGTTACCTTGTTATCCACGGTCGGCATGGTGATATGCAGCGTGCCGGGGATGGATTCCACATAGCCCTTGCGCAAGGCGAAGTTCAGCAGCCGCTTGACCAGGGTGAGCACATGCTTGACCGTCTGCGGTGACTTTCCGGCCTTCTCCAGCTTGACCCGCAGCTTGTCCATGTCGTGGACGGTCAGCTCCGGGATGCTCTTGGCTCCCAAAGACGGCGCGATATGCAGATTGTAGCGGATGCGGTCATCTTTGAGAGTGCGGTTGGCGCTCTTGGCTTCTTCGAACAGGCTCCAAATCTTGTTGAGCGGGTAGCGGGATTCTTCCGCCATTTTCGCGGCCCGCACTGCGGCGCGTTTTTCCTCGTTGGTGGAGTCCTTGCCTTCCATGCGCACACCGCGGATGCTCGCGGCCTTGGCTGCGGTCATGTTGTCGCGATACTGCCCGCCCACCTTTTCCTCGATGAGCTTGCCCTGCTTACGGTAGCGGATGTAGTAGACCTTCTCCGTGCCGTATCCGGCGGCTCTCGGAACCTCAACAAAATACACGCCCGCATAGCCCACTACCGATTGTCTTTTCCTGCTCGCCATACTGCCTTTGACCTCTTTTTGGCTTGATTTGCCCCACACCTGTGGGGCAAAATGTGGGGCAAATCCTTGATAACGGAGAAAAATACCGTTTCCATCTGCCCCACACTATGCCCCACAATCGGCATAAAGTCCAATCGAAGTCAGCGGCTTTTTGTGAAAGAAAAATTGATATAACTATCGAAAATATATAAAATAGTAAAAGTGGGGCAAAAGACATAAAAGTGGCTGCAACGGCCTTTCACGCCGTCGACAGGGATTCAAATCCCCTTGGGGACGCCAAAATTAGGTACAAAGAAGAATGCCAAGGTCCAAAACACCTTGGTATTCTTTGTTTTTCCCTTCTAGTATGGTTTCCCGAAGTCCACCCTTGTCCGCTTGCATCCAAACATTTTATGGGTATATCCGTAGGTAGAAATGTGGTACGACATTTCCGATACCTACATGAATAACCGCGCGGAATCAAAATATTTTTATCCATGTGGGTATCTCTTCGTCCAAAGACAGCCAGGGAGTGCCCATGCCTCTTACCGATACCCACATCCGTAGTCTGAAACCCGACGTGAAGCCCCGCAAATATTTCGACGGCGGCGGTCTGTTTCTTTTCGTTCCCGCCAACGGCAGCAAGCTCTGGCGGATGGCCTACCGCTTTGACGGCAAGAGCAAGCTGCTCAGTTTCGGGGAATATCCCACCGTATCGCTCAAGGACGCCAGAGAACGCCGCGAAGAGGCGAAGCGCATGTTGTCCAAGGGAATCGACCCCTCAGACCATAAACGGCAGTTACGGCAGGCCAGAGCCATCGCGGAACGCGACAGCTTCCAGAATATCGCCAAAGAATGGCATGAAACCCGCATGGCGGAGTTTTCCGAAAAGCATCAGGGAACCGTCATGTACCGGCTGGAGACCTACATTTTTCCGGCCATCGGCAAGACGCATATCGCCAAACTGGAGACACGGGACGTTATGGAGGTAGTCAAGCCTCTGGAACAGAGGGGAAACTACGAGACCTCTCGGAGAGTGTTGCAAATCATCAGTCAGGTTTTCCGTTATGCGGTCATCACGGGCCGGGCGAAACACAATGTCGCGGCCGACCTCCGGGGAGCCTTGAGGCCGAGAAAAACCGTCCACCGGGCGGCGGTGCTGGAACCGGAGAAAGTCGGTCAGCTTCTGCGGGATATCGACAACTACGAGGGGTATTTTCCGCTGGTCTGTGCCCTGAAACTGGCTCCGCAGGTTTTCACCCGTCCCACGGAGTTGCGGGCCGCCCAATGGAAAGAATTCGACCTTGAGGCCGGGGAATGGCGTATCCCTGCGGAACGCATGAAAATGCGCCGTCAGCATCTTGTGCCTCTGTCGCGGCAGGCAATGTCCATTCTTCGGGAACTTCAGAGATACTCCGGTGAGGGAAAATATCTTTTCCCCTCTGTTCGGACAGAAGCTCGCCCCATATCGGATATGACCATGCTCAATGCTCTCCGGCGCATGGGCTATCAGAAACACGAGATGAGCGTTCACGGCTTCCGTTCCATAGCTTCCACCCTGCTCAATGAGCTTGGCTACAACCGAGACTGGATAGAGCGCCAGCTTGCCCACGGCGAGCGGGACGAAGTGCGGGCGGCATACAATTATGCGGAATATCTGCCTGAGCGTCGAAAAATGATGCAGGAATGGGCTGACTATCTGACAGGATTACGCGATACAGCCAATCAGAAAAAAACAATGTAAAGGAGGAAACATGAACGAAGACACCATAGCCGACCGCAATATTTATGTCTCCATTGGAAAAATTGAAGAAGAATCCCAAATAACAACCAATGATACCGGCTGGAGTGAGGAGGAAAAAGAGCACATGCGGCAGGCCGGTTATGATGACATGGACATAATCCGGACGTGGTACAGCTGAAAAACGTACTGTAAGCCTCTTGGCGGCACGGATTGTACGGAATGACGAGCCGTACAGTCCGTGCCGTTTTTTGTGTCGTTCATCATGGCATGATGTAAAAATATTATTTTTATTTCAATAGATTATTGCATAAAAAAGAATTTTTTCTGAAAAAATGCTTTCGGTATCCATTGCTATCGTACTGTATCGTACTCTGTAAGTCTCTATTCTACTTCTTCAAACAATGTGTATTTATTGAATAATTATGCTATAGCACTCCGTAATCACCAATTACATACGGAGTTATCGCTATGGCGACTGATATTCCTTCCACTGGTTTTCTTCGTCTTCCGCAAGTTCTGGAACTTTTCCCCATCAGCAAGAGCGCGTGGTGGAAAGGCTGCGCAACCGGGCGCTATCCCAAGCCTGTAAAAATCGGCCCGCGCACGACCGTCTGGCGCGCCGAGGACATCAGGGCGTTTATTGAAAACGTCAGCAGGGGACAGGACGATGCCCGATAGCCAACACACAATCCCTGAGTTTTTCCTTGTCTCCCGCCGTGAAACATGCCGGACATGCTGCTATTTCCGTGCCGTACCCCATATCGGAGGGCTGCGAACATTCTGCGTTTTCACAGGTGAACGTCGGCATTCCTCTGTCCGTGCCTGTGAAATGTGGCCCGGATTGCCTGCCACAGCACGGAGCAAGTCATGAGCGCCGACATTCTGCATAGCTTTGCCGAGTGTCTGCGTTCAGCGGGGCTGGAGGTCGAGGCCGTTCAGGCCGACGGCCTCCTGCACCGTTGCGCCACAGCGGACAGGCTCCACAGCAAGGACGGCGCGTACAAGGCGTTTCTGGACGCTCCGGCTTCCATCTGGTGGAAAAACTGGCGCACCGGCGATGAAGGAACGTGGACGGCCAAGCCGGAAAAGGAATTGCCCACTGCCGAGCGCAGGGCCCTGCATGAACGCATCCGGGTCATCAGAACGCACAACGAAGCCGAACAGGCCCACCGCTGGCAGGCCGCCGCAAAGCTGGCAATCAGCATCTGGAATCATGCCAAGCCTGCCGGGGACAACCATCCCTACCTACAACGGAAGGAAGTCCCGGTCATCGGCCTGCGGCAGACGGAGGACGGGCGGCTCATTGTTCCCGTACTGAATCAGTCCGGAAAAATCCAGAGCCTGCAATTCATCCTGCCGGACAAGCCTGCCGAGGGCACGGACAAGTTCTTTCTCAAGAGCGGCAAAACTTCCGGTGGCTTCTTCTCCATTCCTGCAAAAAACGGAACCAAGG
>OJIY01000504.1_pt1 | contig 10288 bp, 9 predicted proteins | sample 1596061 | NCBI WGS metagenome assembly OJIY01 (sample SAMEA4350111, study PRJEB24818) | metagenome | biome: human; feature: gut; material: faeces | place: Denmark | collected 2013-09
TTCCCGTTCAACGCATACAGACGGATCGCGGCCGTGAGTTTTTTGCCGTTATCGTCCAAGAGCGCCTAAAGCGCTATGGAATCAAGTTTCGTCCGAACAAGCCAGCCTCGCCACGTTTGAACGGGAAGGTCGAGCGCTCGCAAGAAACGGATAAGATTGAGTTCTACAGCACCATCGACCTGTCATCGCCCGAATTTGATATGCTTCTGGCTGAATGGCAGCACTACTATAATTGGGAGCGTCCCCCCAGTGCCCACAGCGGGAAAACCCCTATGGAGCGTTACTGCGAATTGATGGCACAAACGCCACTAAGGGACGATAACACGAGTGTAAGGATAAATAGGCTCATGATTTCTCAATCCCTACCAGCAAATCGGTAGCGTCGCAAGGCGGGCTGATATTCAGGTGAACGGAAAAGCAGGCGGCGGCTGTGGGGAAGGGGTGGAGGAATGTTGCCGTAAAGCTCTGTATGAAGGAGGCAGTATGGCATCACCCAAATACAGGATTACGCCCTACAGCCTGCGACACGTCATGCTCACCGAAGCGCTGGAGTACGAGGCGGACGTCAAGGCCGTGGCCGAGGTCATGGGCCACGCGAACCCCACCATGCTCCCGCGCGTCTTCGGCACACGCGGTTCCGCCTGCGCAAAAAGGCGGTCAATGCCGCGCCGGGACAGGGGATCAAGCCGGAATAGACAGTATTTCGGCAGAGGCGGGGGGCGTTGACGCCCCCCGTGCCGATGTCACGTCGCAATACTCCGGGATCGTGTACAAGCCAACGACAGATTTTTTGAATAAGCCGGGGCAGCACATGCTCTGAAAAGTGAATTCCAAAAAGCTCCGTCGGATTCGCAAACTCAACCGCCGCTCAACCATCTTACAATTACGCTGAAGTCGTCGGTCATACTTTCCTCCCTGCCGCGGGAAACACACGGCCTCAGTCTGGGCGGCATGTTCAGCGTTTTCGTGACGGTTGCGCAACAAAATCACAATATATCTCTTCCAGGCTGCCGTCCACGCTCGTCCCGGTTGTTTACGGGGATATCCTGAGCAGAAGGCCATCCGGTGAAAACCCTTTCTATCCTCCTTATCTCTTCCACCGATTGTGTTTCCCTGTCCCGCATGGCCGTTCGTCCCCAAACAGGACGTTTTCCGGACCGGCCGGCAAGATGCCGCTGCTCCGCCCGGAGGGTGTGAACCCGTTTCCTGTCTGGACAAGGCGGACTGGGCACCGTATATATAAAAAAGCGGCAGTCTTTGATTTTGCACAGAAAGAGAAGGGCCGACGTTTCCCTTGGTCCGTATTGGGTGAGGCGGTGTCCGGTGGTTCTACTGCCGCCGGTTCTGGCAGAGGATGTTCCAGCAGGAGCGGGCGGTGCGCATGCCCCCATTTTTACAGCATGGCGGACCGTGGCAACGGCGGCTGCGCGGCGGCGTTTTCGCGCTGGCCGTGGCGGTGGTCTGCCTGTTGCCGGTTGTCGGTTGCTTTGGCTTTGCCGCCGACATCACGCCCGGAGCCGTTCCGGGAGGCGAAAGCGGGGTTTCCGAGCGCCCCCGTGTGCTGGAGCGGGTGGACGAATCAGCGTTCAGCGCCGCGCCGGTTTCGACGCCCGAGGATGCGGCCCCGGCGCTTTCCGCTTCAGACGCCGCGACGCCGGACGCTTCCGGTCCTTCCGACCCTGAAGGCGCGGCCGCCGCGCGCGTGGGGCGGCCTGTTTCCGCCGATACGATAGGGCCGTCGCCCGCCGTCCTGCCGGACAAGGACGATCTCCCTTCCGCGGAAGCGTCGGCATCTCCGACCGCCGCTGTTGCCGTGCCGAAAATCAAACTCTTCGGTACGGTGGAGTTCAAGCGTCCGCTTTCTTCGCTGCCCGCCTGGCTGGACCTGCTCAAGCGCAATCAGGCAGATCCCATTTTCATACCGGAAAAGCACTTCAACAAAAAGATGACCTGGGCGCAGTTCAAGGAAAAAGCCAAGGGCAAAAATCCCATGAACCTTCTGCGCTATGTCAATTCTTTCTGGAACACCTGGCCTTATCGCGAGGATATCGAAAACTGGGGCCAGGCGGATTATTGGGAAATCCCCGCGGAATTTTTGAAAAAATCCGGCGATTGCGAAGATTATTCCATTATCAAGTATTTTACGCTTAAGGAATTGGGCATTCCGCCCGAAACTATGCGTATCGTGGTGGTTCGCGATACGATCCGCAACATGGCCCATGCCGTACTGGTGGTGTACATGAACAACGATGCTTATGTGCTTGACAGCCTGAGCAACGTTGTTTTGTCCCATACGCGCTTCGGCCACTACAGCCCCCAGTATTCGGTCAATGAATTCGGGCGCTGGGCACATCTCAAAGGCCGCAAGCTGAAATAAGGTGACTGATATGGAATTGCAGGAAATGAACGCGCAGGCCGCAGCCAGACAATACCGCATGAAAAAAACCGTTGTGGCGAGCGTGGGACTGTTGTTTTTTGTATTGGTGGCCGCAGTGGCTTTTGTGCTTTGTAATTTCCAGCTCAAATACAGCACGCAGGAGATTCTGAACAAGCAGCGTGATATCCAGCAGGCCTGGGTGGACAGATCTCTGGAATCGGCCCGCGTCTGGCGCAATAAACTGGTGGAGCAGGCGCGTTTTATCAGCGCGGCGGAAATGTTCCGTCTCTTTGCCGCCGATGTGCGCGGCCTAGGGCCTGAGGAACAGGAACGGCTTGCCGCGTCCGAGGCGACCCAGAGCGATGACGAAGCCCTGCGCTCTCTGGCTGAGCAGCTCTCCTATATGCGTGATATTCTCCAGGATTTTGTGCGCCGCAGAGGCTGGACGGCCGCCCGCGTCGTGGCTCCGGACGGCGCTTTACTGGTGGCTCCGTCCGGAAGCGGGCCGCTCAGCCCGGCCCAGACCGCCCTGGTGGGCCGGGCCGGTGCGGACAGGGGGCTTGCCTTCGGGCCGGTGCGCGCTTTGAACGGCAATCTGGTTATGGACATGGTTGATCCGCTCTATGAGGTTCTAGGCGAGGGCGATCCCAAACCTGTGGCTTTTCTATTGCTCACTGTGCCCGTGGAAAAAGCCATGGCCGATTTTCTGGCCCGCAACCCGGACCAGCATGAGGATTTTCAGCCGCGCATTCTGGATCGTACCTCCTCGGGTATGGAAGTGGTGCTTTTGCGTGACGGCAAGCCAGTTCTCGCGCCGGCCGTCTTTCAGCCGGGTACGGATATGAGCCTTCCCTTCATGCGCCGCAGCGCCCTGACCGGTAGTGGGGAAGTTTACTCTCTGGGCGGCACGCTTACGGATCTGAACTGGTGCCTCGTGCTGGAAGTGCCGGCCTCGCTGGTGGATGCCCAACTGGAAGGACAGGCCACCCAGATCTACGGCCTGGGCGTGTTGGGCAGCTTGGGCGTCGCCCTGCTGCTGGCGTTTATCTGGGCCAGCATGGTCAGCCGCTCGCACCGGGCCACGGCCCGCCATTTTCAGCATTTGTACACAGTGATCCGCCAGCAGAAGCTGATGCTGGACAGCATCAACGCTTCCCTGCAGGCCGGTTTGCTGCTGGTGGACGGCCATGGCCGCGTGCAGGTCTGCAATCCGGCTTTCTGCCAGATGGCGGCCAGACATGAAGAAGAAATGCTCAATGCCGTCCTCTCCGACATACTGCCGGAAAAGGCCGCTTCGGATCTGATGCGGGGCATGGAAGTGGTGAGCCGCAGCGGCCGTATGGACAGTATCGAAATTTCCCTGGATCAGCCTGACGGAGCGCGTCTTTACCGCGTGACGCTTTTCCCCTTTGAGGATCATCAGGGAGACGGCGGGCGCACGCAGGGCGGCTGTGTGGGAATTTTCCAGGATATTACGGAGTTCCGTCGCCGGGCCGACGCCGCCCGTGAGCGCCAGGCCAGCATTATCGTTGCTCTGGTGCGGGCCATTGAAAGTGTGGACGTCAATTTGATCGGTCATTCGCAGAAGATGGAACGGGTTTCGGAACTGCTGGCCGCCAGTATGGATCTGCCGGATCAGGACAAGGAAACCCTGCGTCTGGCCGCGCGGCTTTCGCAGGTGGGCAAGATTTTTGTGCCCCATCATCTTCTGAGCAAGAAGGGCAAGCTCACGCCTGAGGAACAGCGGGAGGTCCAGCGCGCGCCGGAATACGCCTTCAAGGTGCTGCACGATCTTCAGTTCAGCCTGCCGGTGCCCGAGGCTGTCTACCAGATGGGCGAGCGCCTGGACGGCACGGGGCAGCCCCGGCAGCTCAAGGGCGGCGAAATTGTCGCCAACGCCCGTATTCTGGCTGTGGTCAACGCTTTCTGCTCCATGGTCAGCACGCGTTCCTACCGGGCTGGCATGAGCCCGGAAGAAGCGGTGCGTCTGCTCTCCCAGGATCCCGGTTTTGATCCCGCCGTGGTGTCCGCACTGGCCCGGTTGCCCGAAGACGCCGTGCGGCGGGCCGTTGACGCCCCGGCCGAGGACGCCGACGGGGAAGGAGAGATTGCCGGGACGGAACAGGGCGAGGCGTCCGGCGGCGCTGACGGCGCTGCGCGACAGTGAGGGAACAGGCTTGCGCATGGCCGGGAATTTGACGCCCTCCGCAGCCGCCTCCGGGGTCGCTGAAAGGCCCGGAACGCCCGAAACCGTGGACGTGGCGGTCAATATTTTTGCCAAACCCTTTCAGACCGCCTTGTCCCTGCTGTCGCTGCTCAAGCACAGCGGGGAGCATGTGGGCGTGATCTGGCTGCAATTCGAGCCGTACGGTTCGCGGTATGATGCGATTGCGCCCTATTATATCGCCCACTATCTGCGGGAGCGCCTGGGCGAGCGCTGCCGGGTTTTTCAGCCGGATTTCTGGCTGGCCCGCGAGGCCGTTGATCCGGCACGTCTCGGCGATGCGGCCTACCGTTCGGGTATCCGCTACCAGTATGCCTTTGAGCGCAGTCAAAGCCGCAAGCTTTTTTTGATGCACAATGACGTTCTGGTGCTCCGTGATATTCTGGGCGCCATGCTGCGGGAAATGGGCGAGGCCTTTGCCGTGGGCTTGCTCGGGCAGTGCTGGAACTGCCCGGCCCACCGGGAGGAACTGACGCGCGAAGTCCTGGGATGCGCTGCGTGCGGACCGTTGTCTTATGCGGGTTTTCAGCCGGGGTACGCGGCGTTGCGCAACTTGTACACCTTGGCGCGACAACGCGGTATTTTTGTCCGGCCATATGACAAGGGCTTCGCGGATATCTTTGAGCGTCGGCCCTGGCCGTTGCCGGAATGCCGGATCAACGAATGGGCCTGTCTGCTGGATCTGGAGAAAACCCGTCCGCACTGCGCGCCGTTCGGTCCGTCGTTTCCACCCGGCGCGTTCCAGCAATGCGGTTCCGCGTGCCTGGATATCAGCGTGCCCTGGTTCAGGGATATGCACGCCCTAGGACTGCGCGCCAGGCATTTTGAGCTTCAAAGCTACCTGAAACACTGGGTGGGTACAGGCAATAAGAGTCCCCGGCGTTACGCCCTGGCCGAGGCAAACGCCCTGAAGTTGCTGCGGCGCCATTATCCTGAATATCTTCAGTGGCTGGCGGAAAAAAGCGGACAGGTTTTTTTAAGCGAGTCGAAAGACTCGGACGACTAACTGCAAGGAATTTTGTATCGTTATGATCTAAGGTGTTCTTTTGCGCACTAAGTCAGCTTACTGACCGAAGACAGGGTAAATTAACCTGTTGGAGCATGACACTTAGCGGTTATTCATGGGTCTGTAAGAGGTGCTTCCATGTCAACGGGGTGCCTGCAGTAATGTTCTGTGTTGATTTTTTGTTAAGAATCTCGTCATAATACCGTGGATGCAGCCCATATCCCGGACGGATACAACGCACGTTTTCCGGTGTGAAGGACTCACCAGCGCGGACGTCTTTGACCACAAACAGAGAGCGGCGAAATATGATGCTCTCCTCTTCTTTTTCCGTTAGCGAATAATTGACATGGCCGAGCGCTTTTTCCGCTGCACGAATGTCTTTGACCATTTGCGAGAACTCTTCCGGCTCCATGGAAAAGGCTGAGTCCGGCCCGCCGTCAGCACGTGACAGAGTGAAATGCTTTTCAATAATACGCGCTCCCAGCGCAACCGCCGCAACGGCCACAGCACTGCCCATAGTGTGATCGGAAAGGCCCGCAGCACAGTGAAAGGTCTGTGCCAAGTGCGGAATAGTTCGTAAGTTTGCCTCTTCCGGCGGAGCGGGATAGGCACTGGTACATTTGAGCAGAGCAAGCTTTTTTGTACCGTTTTCACGCAAGGTTGCCACGGCTTCAGCTATTTCGGCAAGCGTGGTCATGCCGGTGGACATGATGACCGGCTTGCCGGTGGAGGCAATCTTTTTGAGCAGCGGAGTATCCACTACTTCAAAGGAGGCTATCTTGTAACAGGATACGTTCATCTGTTCCAGAAAGTCCACGGCCGTGGCGTCAAAGGGTGTGGAAAAGCAGTCCATGCCCAGAGTATTGGCCAGCGATTTGAGGTGCGGCTGCCATTCCCACGGTGTGTAGGCTTTTTGGTAAAGTTCGTGTAATGTTCTGCCTTCCCAAAGTGTTCCCCTGATCTGAAAATATTCGTTATGGCAGGGTATGGTCATGGTGTCCGCTGTGTAGGTCTGCAACTTGACGGCATCGGCTCCGGCATCGGCCGCCGCCCGCACGATAGCCTCGGCGCGCTCAATGCTGCCGTTGTGGTTGGCGGAGAGTTCTGCGATGATATAGCTATCATTTTTATCAAACATTTCTCTCATCCCTCAGCGTTATGCAGACATCCGCAAGCAGTTTGTCCGTTTTGCGTGAAGCGCGCGTAAGATGCAAGCGAAATTTCCCCACATCCCAAAACGCAGGCGGATAGCCGTCGGCATCCAGCATGCGTATTTTGTCAAAAAGTTCTTCCAGTGTTTGCACGCCATCAAGATTGCTTTCTTCAGGTTTTCTTCGCTTGAAGATTGTTACTTCTCCATATTGAGGAGTTGAAGCGGGATATGTATTAAGAATTTCGATTATCATTTCCTGAATAATCGCATTGGCGCGAATGTATATTTCTTCAGCAGTTCCCAGTAAAGAAAGCGGACGCTTCAGATAGATGGGGCCAGTATCAATACCTTCGCTACAGCGAAAAGCACTTATTTTTGTTTCCTGATATCCTCGTATTATGAGATTTTGCAAGGGGCTGCCCCCGCGTCCATAAGGCAGATCCGTCATATGAAAAATCACGCACTCGAAACGTTTCCATATGGTTTCGGGAATAATCCACGACCAGTGCGGGAAAAAAATGTAGCGTGGGGAGAGGCTTTCCAGTAATTCAAGCGTCAGCTCCTGCTGTGCCTGTATCAGGCGACAAGGAATGCCTGTTTTGTTCTGGACAGCTTCCGCCAGGTGCCGGCACCAAGGGCGTGAACCGGCAATAACACAGCCTGCTTTCATAGCAATGTCCTGTAGAGAATGAAGGCTTCCGCCGCCTCGCAGCCACAAAAACATCCTCTGAGGGCAGCCAGATGTTTGATGGCCTCTATGCTGCGCGGGTGAGGCCAGGGGCGCATTTCCGATGCATACTCCTGCAGGGCGAGGCATTTTTTTTCAAGCGTAACCGAAATATCCACAAAGACATTGGGGCAGAAGGGGGGAGCCGTCTGTGGCGGAGTATACTCCGTGCTGGAAAGCACTTCAAAGCCAAGAATGCTTAACGGATTGCTGTCGGGCAAAGGCCGAAAAGCGGTCATAACCGCCTGATGAGTCAACCGGTGATCCTGATTCATGTCTCCGGCATGGTGGGTAAGGACAAGATCAGGTTGCACCCGCCCCGCAAGGGATTCAATACGCTGTATGATATCCAGCAGGGGAACCGTGTCGAAACGATTGTCCGGTAAGGAGGCAAAATGCACGTCTGCTGTCCCCACGCCCAGAACACTGGCCGCTCGTTGCGCCGACAGTCGAGCGTTTGCGCGGGCGTCGGCTGCTTCCGTGCCGCGGGCCAGCGGGCCTTCGCCAAGCAAAAGAATAGTAATGTGCGCACCCTGTGCGGAAAGCCTGGCCAATGTACCGCCGCAACCCAGCATTTCGTCATCAGGGTGGGCGGCCACAACAAGAGTGTTACGCGCGGTACTGAACATTTTCGCTATTCCAGATAGTCAGGATAAACAAAACAGGTAGCGGCATGCCCGTTAACGATTTGTGTGCCTGCTTCTTTCCAAAAGGTTTTGATAAAAAGCCTGTGCGAAGCAATGTTGTCTTTTTTTACCATTGCCCATATTTTTCGGACAGATTGTTCGGCCAGAGCCTGTTTGCAAGCTGCGCGCAATGCCGCCGTTGCAATTCCCTTCTTTCTATGTCCCGGTGTCACAGCGATAGTAAGGATATATTCATATTTCGGCAGCTGCGGGTCACGTTGCATACGCACATAGCCACAAGGTTTATCATCAAAACTGATAATATAGAAAGGATTGTTTTCATGAATTTGTCTGTCAAACCAAGCAAGATGCGTTTTCCAAGAAATTTTTTCACTATGGAAAGATATGCTTCGTACGCCAGGATCATTGACAAGAGCGAAAATGAAGGCGATGTCGTCATCCCGCACGCGACGCAGGGTCAAGCTCTCTCTCTCTCTCTCTCTCTCTCTCTCTCTCTCTCTCTCTCTCTCTCTCTCGGTCACATATCGCCAGTAGTAAGAGATAAATAATCAATAAATTCAATAAATTATCTTCAAGATTTTTATCCCAAAAATCCATTTTGGATAAGTTCTGGATAAGCATCTTGCAGAAATAGATTTCACTGGCTATCCTGCTTTCATGCAAAGCACAACTAGCCGAAAATACATAAAAACCAAGTTCGAGGGCGTTTTCTGCCGCGAGTCCGCCAAGCGTGATCCGCGCACAGGCAAGCCCGATCTCATCTATGCCTTCTGGTACGCTGACCACGAAGGCAAAGGCCACTGGAAAACCGTCGGCAGACACAGTAAAGGCATACGCCCATCCACAGCCAGAAAAGAGCGGGCAAAATTCCTTGCCGAGTTTGAGGCCACCGGCGTCAATCCCATTGAACGGGATAAAATCACCATCGGGGAGATCGTTGATGCCTACCTTGCCTGGGGCAGAAGCGAAGGAAAGTATGTTGACCAGCATTATAGCCAATACAGCGCCCATCTCAAGGCCAAAATTCATGCTCTCCCTGTCGTTGAACTGAACCCGAATCTGCTTTCCAATCTCAAGGCGCAGCTCCTGAAAACGCCTACCGGGAATACAAAGCGGAAAAAGGGCGCAGGAAGTTCCAACCCCGGAACAGGGAAGCGGAAAACACTGGCCGGGCAGACCGTGAACAATATCTTCTCGTTCATGCGTTCCGCCATAAACCGTGCCATCGCCACCGGCGTATGGAATGGGGTCAATCCGCTGTCCACCAAGGGCGGCACATGGAAGATGGTCAAGGCCAACAATGAAAGATTGCGCTTCCTGACCAAAGAAGAGGCTAAGGCTCTTCTGGACGATCTCGAAAAGCGTCATCCGCAGTTGCACGACATGGCCTTGCTCTCGTTGCGAACGGGCCTCCGGCCCACGGAGATTTTCAAGCTGCGTGGGCAGGACGTGGATGCCAACGCCTGCGGCCTTTATATCATTCAGAAAGGGGGAAAACGTGTCTTCGTCCGTGTACCGGAAGATATGATCCGGATGCTTCAGGCGTACAGGCGCAAGCCAGTGGAACCCATCTTCCAGCAGCCCCGCAAAAAGGTGGCGTTTGAGAAAACGCCCGCCTGCTTCCAGACCGCCGTCAGAAAGCTCGGACTGGCTCCGAAAGACGGTGACAGCTTGTACGCAGTCACCCTGCATACCATGAGGCATACTTTTGCCTCCTGGCTGGCGCAGTCCGGCAAGGTCACGCTCATGGAGTTGCAAAAACTCATGCGCCACAAGAATATCACCATGACGATGAGGTATGCTCATCTGTTCCCCGGACAGGAAAACGAAAAGCTCTCCATCATAGGGGATATGCTGGCCTGAAAAATCCATCATCTTGATTCCGAAGTTTGGATACGTCCAGAGGCAATATACTTTTCCAGTACAGCGCGTTCATAGAAGACGCGCCTGCCAAAGGTCGTATAGGCTGGGCCGATACCTTCCTGACGCCAGTAGGCGAGCGTTTTTTGGCGAATGCCAAACTCCCTTTCCACATCCTTGGGAGCAAGCAACTTTTGAGGAGGGCCGTTAGAAGTATTTCGGGTATTCTCATAAACGGCGAGTTGCACGGCTTCCGTAATAAGGGGAAATAGTTCTTCCGGCGTGGTAATGATA
>OJIY01000505.1_pt1 | contig 10257 bp, 7 predicted proteins | sample 1596061 | NCBI WGS metagenome assembly OJIY01 (sample SAMEA4350111, study PRJEB24818) | metagenome | biome: human; feature: gut; material: faeces | place: Denmark | collected 2013-09
GGGTGGGAGCGGGGACGGGGGTGAGGGTGATATCGTAATTCAGAAGCCTATCGCTGGCCTCAAGTATGATCTGTGTGTCCGGCAAATACCCCGCCAGAGTAGTTGTAACCCGGACATCCTCCCGCTCTGAGGTCGAAACCCGGATGATTCCGAAGTTGTCTGTGACAGGAGTGCCAGTGTTGCTAGTGGAAAGGCCTTCCCATGATACATTTGCCCCTTTCAGATATTTGCCGGTATCTTTATCACTTACACGCAAAAAAATCGCATACGGATCCGTTAAGGACTCCATAACAAAAGTGTATTGCTTCCGTACGCCCGGGGAATTGAGCGTACCAAGCTGTACCTGTGGCCAATAACCATCTGCAGTACTTGTGATCTCATAATCGCCCATACTTAATCCCCCAAAATTAATCATCCCCGTCCCATCCGTCTTCCCGGACTGAGAAGTGCCGGAAGTAACGCCTCTCACTGTTACATCCGCGCCATCTATAGAGCTACTGTTCTCCGTTATAACTAGCACCTTGAGCGAACAGCTACCATTCGAAAACGTAGAATGAAGGAAAAACTGTTGCGCGCTTAGGGAAGGGATGATCCCGGAAGCGGACTTCTGGTCCACTGCTGAGACTGAAGAGGCTGACGCTGACGATACACTCCTTAAAGCTGCAGTCGCGGATGGCGCGGACGCAGACGACTCAGCTGCAGGCGATACGGTCTCGGTTATCTCAGATGCAGACGGCGCGGGCTCCGCGGGCTCTGACGCGGTCGGCGCGGGCTCCGCGGGCTCTGACGCGGTCGGCGCGGTCTCCGCGGGTTCTGACGCAGACGGTGCGGGCTCCGCGGGTTCTGACGCGGTCGGTGCGGGCTCGGTTATCTCAGACGCGGTCAGTGCGGGCTCCGCGGGCTCTGACGCAGACGGTGCGGGCTCCGCGGGCTCTGACGCAGACGGTGCGGGCTCCGCGGGCTCTGACGCGGTCGGTGCAGGCTCTGCGGGCTCTGACGCGGATGGTGCGGGCTCCGCGGGTTCTGACGCGGTCGGTGCGGGCTCCGCGGGCTCTGACGCGGTCGGTGCGGGCTCCGCGGGCTCTGACGCGGTCGGTGCGGGCTCCGCGGGCTCTGACGCGGTCGGTGCGGAAGCAAGTCTATCCGGAGTGGAAGAAGACATCCCCCCCTCATAACTCTCCCCGCTTTCCTTCATTTTTTCATCTGAAGTAGCTGCTTCTGACAACGCCTGGGCCGGAGCAGCCTGGGTCTCATCCTCCTCTTTCCCGGCAGCCTCCCAAAACTGCTCCGCTTCCCCGGTTACGGTGAAACCAAAGGAACCGCTGTCCTCAATATGAATCTCAGGGTAAGCTATATTCTCATTCATCAGATTGATAAGTATAACGGATAGGCCCTGAAGGCAGGCATACGGATTCTCTTCGTCGTATTCACCCGGGATTTCGGCCGTGATGTAATACTTCAATTCATTGACTGATCCTCTCTTGAGAATCACCAAGTCCTCCAGTTCTGCTGCCAAATCCTCCGGCAGCCCTTCCAGCCCATAGCTAATTCCTTTCCCTCCGGTATCCTTCAGCGTTTCCAAAACCTCCGATATGCGAATCGGGATGGTGCCGCCATCGCCTGCTGCGAAGCTGAACATCGCAGGCGACAAGCCTACCGCCAAAATAACCGTCAGGATAAATGACAAAATTTTCTTATAGTTTTTCATTTTATTTCTTCCTCCCTTACTCCTGCGGCGGACGATTAGCCAACCGCTTATCCTACTCCGTTTTTCTCACCGCCAAAGCACCGGACATACTCCAACAGCTTCTCCCGTTCCGCCCCGTCGCTGTCACAGACAACTATGCTTCACATAGGTTTCTTTCTCTCCATATCGTCACTTTACTTAATTTTAAATATACTGACAACGATGATTGCTTACAACCAGTTGGCCGGAAATCACCTGTTTTTGGCCGGAACTTTTATTGTGGGAACGTCTTGTTTCCTATAAAATTATGGTTCTTTCCAAAATTAGTTGAAATTTAGTGTTTTTCCTATCTGTGTGCGGTATAGTTATAGTAGATTACTCAAACTTCGCAGGAGCAAAATGGCCTTCCGCCCGCTGGCAGAGCGGTGTCCCCGGGACGGAAAAGGAATGTTCACCAGATCCTCTCGAATTACTTTAGTAATTTACCATGGAGATGAGCCCGAAGGCGTCAAGTGTGTCAGCCTCATCTGACACACTTGACGCCTTCGGGCTCATCGGAATGTCCGGCCTGATGGACTGGCGAATATCCTTTTCCGTCCCGGGGACACCGCTCTGCCAGCGGGCGGAAGGCCATTTTGCTCCTGCAAGTTTGAGTAGATTATTTATGTTATGGAGATGCTGCGTATGGATGAATTTATTAAGATTGTGGACCCTGACCTGGATTATATCAGCCATGAAATAACTGGGGATACTATTGTCATTAGAGTTGCTTCCAATAAGGAAGAAGCCGTGTGTCGGTACTGCGGAAGCACTTCTACAAAAAAACACAGTGTATATGAACGCAGTTTTCAAGACCTTCCTATTATGGACTTGAAAACCAGGATTATCAGTTACAACAGAAAAATGTTTTGTCCCAATCCAGAATGCAATCATACTACATTTGCAGAAACCTTCCGTTTAGTAAAGCAAAAAGCAAAAAAAGCAATCGGCTTCCGGAAAAAATAGTTGATGTTTCCCTGAATATCAGTTCTCTGAATGCAGACTGGCTGTCCTCCTTTCCGAATCTTGAAAAAGTATACCGGGAACAACTTACTAAAGTCATAGAAAGCTATCCGCTGATTGGAACTGTTCAGGCAGGTCTGTGCATGTACTGCACAGGGGGCGTGACCAGTAACACCGGTTCAGAATCGTCTGAAACGGTACGCAAAAGGATAGCTATTTTATGTGGCATCATGTAAAATAGATGGATACGAATACGGATCAAATAAAATTACTATCGGACAGAGGGGGTATGCAGATGAAAAATTATATCCGGCAGAATAAGGATGCCTGGGAATTCAACACCTATGATTTCTGGGTGGAGCATGCAGGGACACCGGAGGAACGGGCCAAAAAGGACATGGCGGATCCAGTGGGAATGCTGAAAAAATACGCGGCCTATTTCGACTCCTGTGAAGGGGTGCGCGTGGCAAATATCTGCGGTTCCTGCGGGAAAAAGGCAATTCCTCTCGCCCTTCTCGGTGCGAAGGTGACCATTTTCGATATTTCTTCCGGCAACCGGAGGTATGCGCTGGAAACCGCAGAGGCGGCGGATACCTCCGTGGACTTTGTTCTGGGGGATGTGCTGGAAACCGATATGGCCCGGTACGGAGGGCAGTTCGATATCGTGTTTATGGAAGGCGGCGTACTTCACTATTTTCATGATATCGGGAAATTTATGGATGTAATGTTTTCCCTGCTCCGCCCCGGCGGCCGTATGATATGCAGCGATTTTCATCCGTTCCAGAAAATAGCGGATATTCTGGAGTTTCAGCAGCCGCAAGCCCCTTATTTTTCCAGAGATATCATAAAAGGGGAAATGGCCCATGCCAGATTTTACCCGGAAGAAATCCGCAGGCAGATCCTGCTGTGCGAATACCGGAAATATACGATCAGCGAAATCATCAATGCCTGTATAGACAGCGGTTTTATCTTAAAACGCTTTGACAAGCATCCCGCCTGGACGGATCCGACATTGCCGGGTGAATTCACGATGGTTGCGGTAAAAGAATGATACGGAGCCGCGCAGCATATCGGGAGAAAGAAGGAGAACAGCATGCGTTCAGAAAAAGAAATGATGGACATGATTATACACAAAGCCAAAGAAGACGATCGGATCCGCGCCGTCACCATGGAGGGTTCCAGGGCCAATCCCAATGCTGTCCAGGATACCTACTCGGATTTCGACATTACCTATTATGTTACGGATGTGAGGGACTTTACCGCAGATCGTTCCTGGATCCATACGTTCGGCGATATTCTGATCGTGCAGTGTCCCATGGACTGGTATTCCCATCCTTATGATTATACCAGCCGTGAACCTTTCGCTTATCTGATCCAGTTTGCCGACGGCAACCGTATCGATCTGACCTTGCAGGATGTAAAAGATATAGCAAAGGAGAGGGAAAATAACCACCCGCGGGCTGTCCTTATGAACAAGGATAGCTTTCCTTCCCTGCTGCCGCTTCCGATCGAAGACGCCTTTTACATACAGCCCCCGGTGGAGAAGGAATTTTTTGACACCTGCAATGAATTCCGCTGGCTGAGTCTTTATGTTTCCAAGGGCGTGTGCCGGGAAGAGCTGTACTATGCCAAGCACGCCTATGATGTGCTGCTCCTGCCCATGTTCCTGAAAATGCTGAACTGGAAAACAGGCATCGATAACCATTTCTGCGTCACCACCGGTTCTTCCTGCAAATACCTGAAGCGGTTCCTGTCTACGGAAGAAATGGAACGGTTTCAACATGTTTTCCCTGACGGGGACTATGATACCATCTGCCGCTGCCTGTTTCTCCTGTACGATTATTTCCATGAGCTGGCCGGTTTTGTGGCAGGACAGCTGCATTTCCATCACGATACAACGGAGGCCGAAAGGGTACGCCAGTTCCTTGTACAAAGGCTCCGGGACAGGGGATATTACAGGTAAACCAACGGTAGAATCCGCTTAATCGCCAGATAATCGGTTTCTTTCCGCTGTATTTTATTATATTGTTAATTCAGACTTCGTTGGTGCCGGAGAGCGCCCCGCAGACAGTGAGCGTAGGGCTGACCGGCACCTGCGGAATTTGAGTTGATCTGACATCAGTGACGACAGAAAGGGTTATGCAATGAATAATGAAAAAATGGGAAAGTTTATTTCCGAAATGAGAAAATCCCAAAATCTGACCCAAAAGGATCTGGCCTCCCGGCTGGAAATCACGGATAAAGCGATTTCCAAATGGGAACGGGGCATCAGCTGCCCGGATATATCCCTCTTGATCCCGCTGGCCCAGATCCTGGGTGTGACAACAAGCGAGCTGTTAAATGGGGAAAAAGGAGCCTCCCCTGAAAAATCCGGCGAAGCCCTGGTGGAAGAAACCCTGCTGTATTCCGACAAAAGCGCCGCCCAGAAACTGGACAGAGCAAGAGGGATGATCTTCACCTTCTTATCTTCTTCCTTTATTCTTGCTGCAGTCATCTGCTTTATATGTGATTTCTGCATAGCCGGGCAACTGACCTGGTCTTACCTTGTGGCTTTTTCCCTGCTTTTCGGCTGGCTGCTTCTCCTCCCGCTGTTTAAAGCCCGGGGGCATATTATCCGTAATCTTCTTCTGGCCCTCAGCCTGACGGCAATCCCTTATCTGGCAGTATTAAGCCGGCTTTTAGGTTTGCCTGTCCTTTATAAAATGGGGACTGTGATATCTGTCATTTCCCTTCTCGGGCTGTGGTGCATCTATCTTTCCTTTTCAAAAATCACGCACAGGAAATTATATGCGGCGGGGATTTTATTATTGGTTATCATACCGGTTATGTGGGGGATCAATTATACGGTTTCTTTCTTTTTGCGCCAGCCGCTGGATGCTTCCACGAAATTTGTTGACAGTCTGACGACCCTGGCCCTGCTGGTTTCAGCGGCTTACTGCTTTGGGAAGGAATTTTTGCGGAGCCGGAAGCAGTAGGTCCTGCTTCGGGGAAGCGGCTGATGGTTTTCCCCGGGTTGTTCCGGAGCCGCAAAAGGGGAGATTTATTTCATAAATACCGGCTATGCAGAAGAAATGCAGATTATATTGCGGCTATATAAAATACCGTATGGGGTTTACCTGTACGGTATTTTTTTATTACTTAAGATGCATACGATAGAATAAAACATTGTACAAGCGTTGATTGATAGTGGTGACCTTATTTCATGTTTTCTGCATAACCAGTCCATTATCAATCCACCACATTAGATTAGTCTAATCCAGCTTTCTGTTGACAACGGTTATATTAACTTTAAGTTTTGCGGTTATACCCATAAAAAGTGTTGATATCTTAAAAGAAATGCGATATTCTATTATAGATGGGAGGTGCCTTTTATGATTAATAGACCAATTTACGTTGATAGGATAATGGTATATGCGAATACACCATTTGTGAAAATCCTTACTGGAATTCGCCGCTGTGGGAAATCAACCATTTTAAAAATGTTGATAGATAAAATGAAAGGACAGGGTATTCATAACGAGCAAATATTGCATTATAGCTTTGATTCTTTGGAATATGAGGATATAAAAACAGCGAAAGCCTTGTTTGCACATTTGAAACAGCATTTGTTTTTAGAGGGTAAGACTTACCTTTTTCTTGATGAGATTCAAGAAGTAAAGTCATGGGAAAAAGTTGTAAACTCCCTTATGACTGACTATGACGTAGACATTTATGTAACCGGTTCAAACTCCAGAATGATGTCCTCTGAAATATCTACCTACTTGACTGGTCGTTATATAGCATTCCGTATTTTCCCGTTGTCCTTTTCAGAGTATATGATCTTTCGCAAAGAGTACGCAGAAGTTCTTGATCCTCGTTCAGAACTTGCAAATTATCTCCGGCTCGGCGGTTTTCCTGCAGTCCATCTGCAAAAATATACGCCGGATGAAGTCTACACCATTGTTAAGGATATCTATAATTCTACGATTTTTACTGATATTGTAAGGCGTAATCAAATCCGCAAAGTGGATCAGCTGGAGCGTATTGTAAAGTTTGCTTTTGATAATGTTGGACGGACTTTCTCCGCCGCTTCTATATCCAAATATCTGAAAAGCGAAAATCGGGCTATTGATAACGAAACGGTTTACAACTATCTCAGCAAGCTGGAAAGCGCCTATATCCTTCACCGCTGTTCGCGTTACGACATACAGGGCAAAGAAATTTTAAAAACCCAGGAGAAATTCTACCTGGCCGACCCGGCGTTGCGTTACAGTATATTAGGATATTCGCCGGACAGCGTGGCCGCAATGCTGGAGAATATAATTTATCTGGAATTACTGCGCCGAGGATATGAAGTATACGTTGGAAAACTGGACAGCGCTGAAATAGATTTCATTGCCGTTAAGCAGGAAAACAAGCTGTACATTCAAGCGGCCCAGGAGATCGGTTCTCCTGAAACCGAAAAACGCGAATACGGAAGACTGCTTGACATTCGGGATAATTATCCGAAATATGTATTGCGGACAGACGCTTTTGCGGGGGGGAATTATGAAGGGATAAAGACCATGCACATTGCAGATTTCTTGCTGAGTAATGAATATTAACAAGGGAAGGATGTGTTAGTGGTGGAAGAAAGAAAATATCAATTTGAACGGCTAACGCCAACAGACAATGTTGGTTTAGATGTATACGAAGATGCAATCAATTAAGTATTTGTAAAACCTGATGTAAAAACACTATAATATTTGAGGGTGGCTTTTTACAGGGTCTATCTCTATATATCGTTAATATGTGCCTTTTAAAAAATATTAATAACGAGTTTGTGGTTTACTTCAATCAGCTTATAAAGGCGTTAGTAATGGAATGTCTAACTCGAATTTATTATTTGCAGTAAGACTCTTCTGTATGATAATCTCTGAACAAAGCGGTTTGTTTTTACTATAGCAATATAAAACAGTACAAAATTTGACTTGATTTTAAGGGGAACGATATAAAATCCTGTTGAAATTTGTCGCATACGGGTGGCGGAGATGATGATGACAAGATTCGACAGAAAATGTTAGAATACGGTTAAAGGCAGTATAATATAATGTCGAATATCTCCCCAAATGATAAGTTAAAATTAAGACATTTAGCAGAAGGTTTGATATAATAGGGGAAAAGTAGTTGGAGGTTGAAAATGAAGGAGGAAAAGGTCTTAAAAGCAAAATAAGTGCAAAAGGAATGCAAATTTCTGTCGTCTCGGATGGAAGTTATGATGACTATATCTCTTTAACTGATATTGCAAAGTATAAAAGTGAAGATCCGGCTGCAACAATCCAAAATTGGATGCGAAGCCGCGATGTCATTGAATTTTTGGGTTTATGGGAGACTTTACATAATCCGGATTTTAAACCCCTCGAATTCGAGGGGTTTAAGTCACGAGCCGGTTCGAATGCATTTACTTTATCTCCAAAACGCTGGTTGGAAACAACAGCCGCAATCGGTATGTATTCTAAATCTGGACGTAATGGAGGGACTTTCGCACATCGTGATATTGCATTTGAATTTGCCTCTTGGATTTCCGCAGAGTTTAAGCTATACATTATCACGGATTATCAACGGTTAAAGGCAGATGAAAACAGCAGGCTTTCATTAAATTGGAATATGAACCGCGAAATTTCAAAAATCAATTACAGAATACATACGGATGCAATCAAAGAGCACTTGATAGTGCCGGAATTGCCTAAACAATATAATAATTTTACATATGCGACAGAGGCCGATGTCTTAAATGTAGCAATGTTTGGAAAGACTGCAAAGCAATGGCGGGATGCAAATCCAGGGTTGGCTGGAAATGTCCGCGACCATGCTACACTACAACAGCTTATAGTCTTATCCAATATGGAAAACTTAAACGCTGAAATGATTAAACAGGGGATAAACCGTGATAATCGGTTGGTGGAATAAAATCGAATTGCAAAAGAGCAAATGACATCCTTATTAAAATCGGCAGGCATCAAACGATTAGTGGATCACAATAATTCAAAGTGAAAAAAGTTATTAATTTCAGCAATTTGGACAGTTTGAGAGAGTTGAGGAAAGTTTAAATGGATTAGGGGAGAATAATTATGAGGAGTCCGCAACAAGTAATAAATGCTTTGGCAATGCTCGGTCTGGACTGTAAAAGTATGGTAGATATATTTATGAAATTTAACACCGACACTCCAAATCATCTGAGGCTACAAGCTCAGTACGGCGTATGTGAGGGATACCAAACCTTTATAGCAACTAATATGATTCAAGAGTTTTCTACAATCGCGTATGAATCCTTAAAGATGTTTGAGGAGCAGCAGGGTGAATTTCATGAACTGCGGCAAGAATATGATGCAGATTTTTTTAGTCACTTAGAAAAAGTTAGAAATAGTATGCATATCTACAATAAACATGGTAGTTATAAGGAAAAAGCACAGCGAATTATTGAAACTATAAATGAGGAATTTCCTCATAATTACAATATATCTTTATTTTATCGAGTTATAGATAAAAAAGCGTACTTTCTCGGAACAAATATATTCTTTTATCACATGATTGATGAGTTTAACGGAAATAAATGGTTGCAAGGTGAAAAAGCACGTGATTACGCTCAATTTATTTCATCCATTGTAAGTTCTTTTCAATCATTGGAAGCAAGAAATATTGAACAAGTAGAATGCCCATTTTTCAATTCTGCTTTAGATAAAATAAATATTGAATGTTTTGAATATACCATTGAGGCAATTATAGATAAATTAAACGTAGCCCCATCTGTATGTATTCGATTACTTCTAATGCACTCGTATGTAAGTTTTATCAACCTATTGTTTGATGAAGTTTTACATGTTGATAACTGTATCAAAAATCCTTTATGGCTTTGCTTCTTTGCAAAATTATATTCCATACGTTATGACGAAGTTTTAGATAGTTTTGAAAATTTAATAACTCATGCGGATGATTTTACCAAAGAATTATTACAAAATTTATTGGACTTCAAAGGTTTTGACCGCAAAAAAAGCTTGCGTGAATTTGCACGTAATTTACGCAACTTAGTTCATTACGGACTAAAAGAGTATCCGCTTATTTACAAAGATGGCGACTATTATGCTGATGTTGAGAGGATATATTTAGATGTGGTTGGCCTCTCAACCATTGAAGAATTTGCAGAATATTTTTATGCGCTACGGTTTGATATGAAGTTAATGGAATCAAGATTTAGAAGAATATTTGATATGAATTATGATGTTTCAGTAATAACAAGAGAACTGGCCAAGGGAGGAATACCAATTTAAACTTTAAAGCATTTAGTACTTTCCCTATATAATTAATATAAGAATTGACAAAAGTCCTTTTGTTATGTAAATAAATTTTGTCGTGGGCTTGACATAAGGGTGACAAAAGTCGTGACGACAGGATTTGACAAAATATAATAAAATATGATTGAAATGGGTCAATATTTAAACTAACATCCACATTCTGAAATTAACATCCACTTTGCGTAAAGAAAACTTCAAAAAGTGGATGCTTTTTTCCCTCAATGAGTGTAAAATTAAGATAGAACCGTTAAAAACAGC
>OJIY01000507.1_pt1 | contig 10197 bp, 9 predicted proteins | sample 1596061 | NCBI WGS metagenome assembly OJIY01 (sample SAMEA4350111, study PRJEB24818) | metagenome | biome: human; feature: gut; material: faeces | place: Denmark | collected 2013-09
GCGCCATCCTTTTCAAAGATGAATACAAAGCAGGAGCATCCGCAGAGGTTCAGAACAGCTTCTGCTTTCTTTATGAAAATACATGGCTGATATTGAAATAAATGTGGTTGAATCTGATTGAAAAAGAATATATGTGAATAAATGGTAGGGATGAAAGCTTTCTTCGGTATTTAAGGATTTTTTAAGAAAGACTGCGGTATTCTTAGCTTGTAGAAAGGGTGTGACGGCAATGCTGAAACGAATGTTGAAAAAAGATTTAATGCATAGAAAGAGTGTCAATCTGATTCTGTTTCTGTTTATTACCATTGCGACGGTATTTCTTGCAAGCAGTGTAAATAATATTCTTGTTGTAAGCTCCTCTGTGGATTACTACATGGATTATGCAAATATACCGGATGTGAATCTGGTGGCAGTAAATTCCGGGGAAAAAGAGAAGATCATGAAATGGATAGAAACCGAGGCTCCGGGTGTGAAGGATTACGGTTATCAGGAAATGCTCTCTGTGGAACAGAAAAATTTGCACAGGGAGAATGGAAAGAAGTTTAACGCGGAAGGACTCAGCCTTTTCCTGTCCGAGGAAAGCAGTGACTATTGCAAGGGCTTTGATCCGAATGGGGAGCTCTTCATCTGCAGGATGATGAGATTGGCATGCCTGCGTTTCTGATGGATAAAAACGATTTGAAGGTCGGCGATAAGGTGCGTATAAGCCTGAATGGAAGAGATAAGACCTTTACTCTGAAAACCGTGGTAAAGGATGCGGCGTTCGGAAATGATATGGTTGGTATGTCAAGAATCTTTATGAATTCGGATATGTATAAAGAATTTAAAAAAACGGGCAGTGAACAGACGTATGCGTTATACTTCATCAATGTAAGCTCCATATCCGAATTTACGGAAGCACAGAATCTGCAAAGCTTTCCATCCGTTTTGAATACGGTGTCACGCAGTATGTATTCCATGATTTATTCCTTTGATCTGATTCTTGCAGCTCTGTTAATTCTTGTAGGCATCTGCATGATCCTGATTGCTCTGCTGGTTCTTCGCTTTACCCTGCTGTTCACAATGGAAGAGGAGTATCGCGAAATCGGCATCATGAAGGCGATCGGCCTGAGGGATAAGGCAATACGGCGCCTGTATCTTGTGAAATATACATTTCTTGTCAGCAGCGGAGCTTTCCTCGGTCTGTTGATCAGCGTACCGATCAGTTGTATCATGGTGGCGGGAGTCAGTGTGAATATGATTATGGAGGACAGCGGTGTTAACTTCTTTGTAAATATTCTCTGTACCCTGCTGATCATCTTTCTGGTCATGCTGTTCTGTATGAACTGTACACGAAAGCTGAGCCGCATTACTGCGATATCCGCCATTCGGGGCGGACACAGCGGAGAGAGCTTTGCGAAAGCGTCGGCCTTGTATTTGTTCAAACAGAAATATCTGCGTGTTCCCGCATATCTGGGTATCAATGACATGCTGACGCATCTGAAACGCTATGCCCTGCTGCTGGTTACCTTCTGTATCAGCTTTGTTCTGATCACAATTCCACTGAATACCATCAATACCATGCAGAGCAGTGAAATGGCATCCAAATTCACCGTGAATACGGACAGTGCTGTATATATAAAGAAAATTGAAGGGAAACAGGATTCCGCATACAGAAACTCCGCGCAGCTGAAAAAGGGAATGCAGCGTGTGGAGCGGGAAATGAAGGAAAAGGGCTATGATGCTGAGCTGACGGCCTCCTCCATTTACTTCCTGCCGTTTCATGCTCCTGGAAAAAAGGGCAATACGAAAATCATGTCCCTGCAAATACAGGGGCGCAATACGGAATATCTGGATTATCTGGAAGGCAGTGCTCCTGTGCTGGAAAACGAAATCGCCTTCTCCCGCCTCATTCTGGAGGATAACAACTGGCATATCGGAGATCGTATAGAGGCCGATCTGAACGGTGAAACCTACAAGTTTATCATTACGGGAAGCTACGCCGATTATATGCAGCTGGGAAGCAGTGCCCGTCTGAATGCAAAGCTTGATCTAAGTAAGGTGGACATGTTTGAGTATTGGAATGTCAATGTTGATATGAAGACAGACAAGAGCCAAACGGAGCTGAAGGATACCCTGCAAAAGCAGTTTCCTGATTATGAATGGTATACGGCTCAGGAAATTGTCGATCGCAATATCGGCGGTATTCAGGAATCTCTGAGTGAGCTTCTGATTCCGATGACTGCCATGCTCTGTGCTGTTATTATGCTGATTACACTCTTGATGGAAAAGCTGTTCATCGTACGTGAAAAGGGAGAAATCGCTATGATGAAGAGTATTGGATTCCGTAACAGCAGTATTCGCAGCTGGCAGGTGATTCGGATGATTCTGGTTGCCCTGGTATCCATGCTTGCGGCAGTTCCATTGTCCATGCTCAGTAACCGCTTCATGCTGGAGCCGATCTTCGCCATCATGGGTGCGGATGTGCATATCCAGATAGATCCGGTGCAGGTTTATCTGATATATCCGGGTGTACTGCTGCTGGGAATCATCTGTGCAACGATATTTGCTACCGGTCAAATCAAGCGTATCCATATACGTGAAATGAACAATATGGAATAAGGAGGAAGCTATTATGAGTGGAATAACAGTAAGCAATCTGTGTAAGACATATATCGTAAATAAACGACAGAACAACGTATTGAGAAATGTCAATCTGACATTGGAAGAAAAGGAAATGATCGCCGTCATGGGACCATCCGGCTCCGGTAAGACAACCCTGCTGTATACCATCAGCGGGATGGACAGTGCGACAGCCGGAAGTGTGAAATTCTTTGAGCGTGAGCTTACGGATATGAGCCGCAATGAGATCAGCGATCTGCGCCTGGAGGAAATGGGATTTGTCTTCCAGCAGATGTATATGCTGAAAAACCTGTCCGTTTATGATAATATTATTTTACCGGCCTATCAGTCTGTAAAGGGAAGAACGAAGCAGGGAAGAAAAGAAATCAATGCCTATGCCGCAAAGCTCATGCAGAAGCTTGGCATCAGTGAAATTGCGGATAACGATGTGAATGAGGTATCCGGAGGACAGCTGCAGCGTGCCTGTATCTGCCGCAGCCTGATCAATCATCCGCGTATTCTGTTTGCAGATGAGCCGACAGGTGCCCTGAATAAGCAGAGCTCTCATGAGGTGATGGAGGAGCTGAACCGTATTCATAAGGAAGGGACAAGCATACTGCTGGTAACCCACGACATGAAGGTAGCCTCACGCTGTGACCGTGTGCTGTATATCGAGGACGGAAATATCCGGGACGAAATGCAGCTTGGCGCATGGGAAGACTGTACGGATATCCGCAAGCGGGAGCGCAGATTAAATGAATGGCTGATAACGTTAGGATGGTAATTGCCTATGATAGATATATTACTTGTAGAGGATCACCGTGAGCTTGCCCAGCTGATCGTAAGCTTTTTAAAGCGGGATGGATTTCAGGTGCATCATGTGGAGAGCGGGGAGGCTGCGCTTTCCTATCTTGCACAGACAGAGGTACGTCTGCTGCTGCTTGATATCATGCTGCCCCATATGGATGGCTTTACGGTATGCAAAAAAGTGCGGGAGCATAAAGCGGTTCCGATACTGATAATGAGTGCGCGAAAGGATCGAAATGATCAGCTGAACGGCTATGAGCTGGGGGCGGATGATTATATCGAAAAGCCTGTGGATCCGCAAATACTTGCCGCCAAAATACGTGCTGTTTTACAGCGTACATCCGATTTGCATCGCAAGGAAACCATATCCTGCTGCGGTGTGGTCATTGAGCGTGCACAGCACAGAGCCTTTGTGGATGGAAATCTTATGGAGCTGAATGCGAAGGAATTCGAGCTGTTGACACTGCTGGTATCCAACGCTGGGAAGACCTTGCGCAAGGAATATATTTTCGCAAGCATATGGGGCATGGACAGCTTCAGTGAACAGCAGACACTGACCGTTCATATCAAAATGCTGCGGGACAAAATAGAGAAGAATCCAAAACAGCCGCAGCGGATTAAAACAGTCTGGGGCGTGGGGTATCGCTTTGAAGAAGTATAATATCCTGATCCTTTCCTGTTTCCTGCTGTATCTGGGCATTGCAGCCTTTCTCGGGTGGAGTATTCTGCAGATGGAGGAAACCATGGACCATGCATATCGTGTGGAAATCAATCGTATCCTGCAGCAGGTGGAAAAGGGTACGAAGGCTGAGGATATCGCACAGAACAGCTATCCGCATATCGAAAAGCTGCAATGGCTGTCCGCAGAGGAAGGAAGCAGAGAAACAGCCTCTGCCTTTTTCCAGGAGGGAAATAATCTGGAGATGCATGTGGCACCCGTCTACAGAAAGCAAAAGCTGACAGGATATCTGCGCTTTGATTATCATCGCTCGCTTGTGGATACCAACGGACTGATGCTGCGCACACAGCTGTCTCTCGCCGCTTTGTTCGCAATGCTGCTGGGTGTTCTTCTCTATCTGAGAAAGCACCTGTTAAAGCCCTTTGATCGAGTGCGTAAGCTTCCCGGTGAGCTTGCGAAGGGACATTGGAAGGGGATCGTGAAGGAGGAAAAAAGCAGATATGCACATGATTTCCTGCTTGGAATCGGACAGCTGAAGGATTCGCTGGATACTTCCAGAAGGCGGCAGCTGGAGCTGGAAAAGGAAAAGAAGAAGCTGCTGCTTTCTCTGTCACATGATATTAAGACACCGCTGAACACCATCCAGCTGTACGCGCGGGCTTTGGAGGAGCATCTGTATACGGATGAGGCACAAAATGTACACGCAGCTCATCAGATACAGGAAAAGGGGAAGGAAATTGAACATTATGTCGAAGAAATCATGAAGCAGTCCCGTCACGACATACTGGATATACAGGTCCAAAACAGTGAATTCTATTTGAAGGAGCTGATCGACAAGGCTGTTCACGCGTATAAAGAGCCATTGCGACTGCGGCGTATGGAGCTGGTGGTAAAGCCCTATGAAAACCTGCTGCTGAAGGGAGACCTGGAGCGCAGCTTTGAGGTCGTGGAAAACATTATGGAAAATGCCTTGAAATACGGAGATGGAAGAAGGATAGAAATATCGTGCTATGAAGAGGACTATTGTCAGCTGATTCGTATTTTTAACACTGGAAATACAGTGAGTGACACCGAATTTCATCATATATTTGAAAGCTTCTTTCGTGCCAGCAACAGCGAGGGGAAGCAGGGCAACGGTCTTGGACTTTACATATGCCGGGAAATCATGCGGCGTATGAATGCGGAAATTTTCGCCGAAAAGGAAGCGGATGGTATGGCCTTTCTACTCGTGTTCCCTTATTGAATACCAAACGGTGCAGCTGCCTGCAAATGCGGATACCGTGGATGCAATGCTTTGCTTGGAATACGTGAGGAGTGCATCCTTTTTCATGCTTTATAAAGCGAATAGGGAGAAAAAGCTGCTTTGCTTCATCATACAGTAAAAGAACGATCGCAGTCTCATAAAAAAAATAGGAACTCTCCTGATTTTTACATGAATACTGCAAAAGAGCTTGTCCTGCAAACAACACTGCTATAGAATATCAGAGAAAGAGTTACGTAAAAAAACAGGAAGGGATGTATTGTACGGTTATGCTTTCATAGTATGACTTGCAGGTAAAAAAAGGGCTGCCTGTGATTCAAAAGGGAAGGCAACTTGGAAAGCCAGAAAGGACAGAGAAATGCTGTTGAAAGAAGTTATGGAGAAAAGCGGTCTTAGCAGGAAGGCTGTACAGTATTATGAGGATCAGGGCTTTGTAAAGCCGGTAAAGCTGGAAAACGGCTACCGCGATTATGATGAAGACTGCCTGAAAACATTGCGAGATATTCATGCCATGCGGCAGATGGGACTGCATATAAAGGAAATACGTGCAATCCTTATAGAGGAAGAATATGCACCTCAGGTCTATGAACAGCTGATTCATGAGCTTGATATGCAGATGGTGCGCCTGCAAAGTCAGCGCACGGTACTACGAAAACGTATGCACCATGAGGAGGCAGAAATGGAATATACAAACGAAATGTGTCCATATGTATATATCCGAAAGCCCTCCCTATTGCTGGGAGTAATCCAGTGCATGCTGGGCGCTACCGGCTTTCTTCTGTTTCCCTGGCTACCGGGTACAACCAATCTGTGGCTGATTGCCCTTCTGCTTGTTTTCATTTTGCAGCTTATACAAAATATGTATTATGATACGAGAATTCACGGTCTGCAGTATATGGAAATCGGCTGGAAGCAGCTCGGGCTGACCGCTGTGCTTGCTTTTATCTGTGGTATCCTGACAGCGATTTCCTGCAAGGAAGCATATATGCAGCAATCTGGTGCTGTCTTTTGTATCACTGCTGTAACTGCCATCCTGCAGCTATGGAGCGGATTTCATCTGTATGGAAACTCGCAGGGAGAACACGGCTAGGCAAAACAGATATGGCTCTATTATCTCCAACGCATCACCATTTGCCCGCCCGCCAGGCAGTAGGCTTCTGTGAATGCAGACATTACATAGGGAAGCACATTCACCTGATTACACAGAGACGATGCAGCTGTAAGCAGACAGACGCTGTTCCTGTAAATGGTGAAAATATTTTCAGAATAAAAATGTAAAATTTCAGAAAAAGTGTTGACAAGCAAAAAGAAGAGGTGTATCCTATAGGAAACCAAAGACAGAGAGATCAAGCAGAAAGATGCGCTTATAGAGAGCACGCGGATGGTGGAATCGCGGCAGAAATGCAGTTTTGTAAATGGACTCTGGAGGGCAAGGTGAACGGCGCAGCTCAGTATCCAAGACGTATGCCTACGTTACAGGGCTAGAAATGTGTCGGCATTTTGATGAGAGGATGGTTTCCAATAGATGGAACGATCAAATCAGGTGGTACCGCAGATGAACCTAACAGCATCTGTCCTGAAGTCAACAGACTTTTGGACGGGTGCTTTTTTATATAAGGGAGGTGGTCATTGTGTTACAGAGCACAGAGGAATGGCGATGGCATAAGGGTAAACAGACGTCATATAAACGAAGGAAACAAAACAACACAATGAAAGAGAGGACAACAGGTCATGAAAAAATTATGTAAGGCAGCAGCTGCATTTCTACTATGTGCAGGCGTATTAACAGGATGTGGAAGCAAGGAGGATACGAAAACTGAGAAAAAAATACCGGTGGTATCGGTAGCGCAGATTGTAGAGCATAAGTCACTGAATACGATTCGTGACAGCTTCAAGGCAGAGATGGAGGCACTGGGCTATAAGGATGGAGAAAATATCAAGCTGGACTTCAAGGATGCCGGCGGGCAGCAGAACACGCTGAATTCCATCATGTCGACATTTGCCGGAAACAAGAGTGATGTCATCGTGGCAATTGCAACACCGACAGCTATGGCGGCAGCGAAGTACAGCAAGGATATTCCGATCGTATTCTCCGCAGTCAGTGATCCGGTAGGGGCAGGTCTGATGGATGATCTGAAAAAACCGAACAACAACATCACAGGGACAAGCGATGAAATTCAGGTGGATCAGATACTCGATCTTGCATTGAAGGTAGACCCTAATCTGAAGACACTGGGCTTTATTTACAACAGCTCCGAAGCGAATTCCGTAAGCAATCTGGCAAAGGCAAAGGAATTCTGTAAAAAACACGATATCAAGCTGGTGGAGGGAAGCGGCGCAAACATCACGGAGATTCAGAGCGCAGTCAGTGTGCTTACCGATAAATGTGATGCGATCTTTGCACCAAACGATAACACGGTGGCAAGCTCTATGAGTGCTCTTGTGGAAACTGCAAACAAGATGAAGGTTCCGGTATATACAGGTGCTGATTCCATGGTAAGTGACGGCGGCTTTGCGACGGTTGGTATTGATTACACAGAGCTTGGCAAGGAAACGGCAAGAATGACGGATAAAATTCTGAAGGGCGAGGATGTGGAGAATCTGCCGGTTAAGGTCTTCAAGGATAATCTGAATATCTATGTAAATGAGAAAACGATGGAGACACTGGGCATTCAGCTTCCAAAGGATGTAGAAAACAGCAAAAATCTGGTCATGATGTAAGCCTGTGCACAATAGGAACAGGCCTGTCATATATAAGGATATAAAAGATATATAAAAGGAAGATAATCGTGCTGGGTACAGATTTCGTATTGAAAAAACAGGACGGAATCTAAACAGATTAAGAAAGTAATACATGGTTCGTAATGGAATCTGTATCATACAGCCATACAGCCGTATGAAAAAATCTGTAAGGAGCATAGGGCTGATGTAAGAAGTAAGCGGTACAGGTAACAGTATAGTAGAAGAGAGGATGAGGGTTATGGCATTATCAACCATACAGGATGCGGTGATACTCGGCATGATATTTTCCATCATGTCGCTGGGGGTGTTTATTTCCTTCCGCGTTTTGAATATTCCCGATCTGACGATTGACGGGAGCTTTACAACCGGATGTGCGGTATCTGCCGTATTCGCAATGAATGCTCACCCGTTTATCGGTACACTCATGGCGTTCCTTGCCGGAGGTCTTGCGGGGCTGGTAACCGGTCTGCTGCAGACCAAATGCAAGGTGCAGTCCCTGCTTGCCGGTATACTGACAATGACAGCCCTGTATTCCGTCAACCTGAAAATACTGAACGGCATGCCGAATGTATCCCTGTTCGGAAAGAAAACCATCTTTACACCGCTGGAGGCAGTGCTTGGTGATCATGCCTATGGTGTAATGATTGCCGGGCTTCTCATCCTTCTGATCCTTCTGCTGTATCTGTTTTTGAAAACACAGCTGGGAATGAGTCTTCGGGCAACCGGTGACAATGAAGCGATGGTGCGTGCCAGCAGCATCAACTCGGATTTGATGAAAATCATGGGTATCGCACTTGCCAATGCCCTGGTGGCGCTGGGTGGTGCAGTCTTCGCACAGAATCAGGGCTTTGCGGATGTGAGCGGAGGAATCGGTATGATGGTTGTCGGTTTGGCAAGCATCATTGTGGGTGAGGCATTTATCCGCAGAAAAACACTGGGCTTTCAATTTGCGGCTGTCGTTGTGGGCGCAATCGTCTATCGGTTTATTCTGACCGTAGCACTGCAGCTGGGAATCGGGGCAAGTGATTTGAACCTGTTCTCCGCAGCGCTTGTGGCACTGGCAATATCACTGCCGCATCTGAAAAAGAGAAGGAGGGGATCGCATGCTTGATTTAAAGGATATCAGCGTAACCTTTCACGCCAATACCGTCAATGAGCGAAAGGCTCTGGATCATCTGTCCTTCCATGTGGAGAATGGTGACTTTATCAGTGTGCTGGGTACCAACGGTGCCGGAAAGAGCACGCTGCTGAATGTAATCAGCGGTTCCATTATGAGTGATTCCGGAACGATCCTGCTGGATGGAAAGGATATTACAGTCTATCCCGAATATAAGCGGGCAAGAGAAATCGGACGCCTGTTTCAGGATCCCTTAAAAGGAACGGCGCCGCATATGACCATTGAGGAGAATCTGGGGCTGGCATACAGTCGTGGTAAACGGACAACGCTGAGCCGGGCAATAAAAAAAGGGGATCGAAGCTTCTTTATCGAAAAGCTGAAGGAGCTGGGACTTGGACTGGAGGATCGCATTTCCACAACCGTGGGATTGCTGAGTGGAGGACAGCGGCAGGCTCTGACACTGCTGATGTCTACCATCGTCACACCGAAGCTTCTTCTGCTGGATGAACATACGGCGGCGCTCGATCCGAAAACGGCCGCCTCTGTCATGGATATCACAGAGAGAATTGTAAAGGAGAACCATATCACTACGCTCATGATTACGCACAACATGAAGCAGGCACTGGAATACGGCAACAAGACGATTATTCTGAATGAAGGGAAAATCGTCAAGGTGCTGGAAGGGGAAGAAAGAAAGAACACAACGGTCGATGACCTTCTCAACATGTACGACTTTGTCTGAAAAAGGAAGTATTTGGCAGATTGTTTTTCTTGGAATAATCTGCCGCATACGATAATATAATGAACATGCGAGTATAAGATTGAGCATAAATTTCATGAAAACCAGAAAAAAATCAATGAAATTTTGACTTGACTTTTCCGCGTGTTTTTGCTTTTGGCGTCATTTATGCCCGAAAAGCTGAAAACGCATACATAAAGTTCATTTTTCTTACAAAAAGGGTGGAAATTTATGTTGCTGTCTCTTATACA
>OJIY01000509.1_pt1 | contig 10082 bp, 10 predicted proteins | sample 1596061 | NCBI WGS metagenome assembly OJIY01 (sample SAMEA4350111, study PRJEB24818) | metagenome | biome: human; feature: gut; material: faeces | place: Denmark | collected 2013-09
CTGAACCCATATCTACTTCCTTTTGCGGGTATGTTTAAGGCAATGTAAGCTATACAATTGGTTAATGCATCCTACTTTTCATTTATGAAAAGAAAAAGCGCCCCAAACAAAGTTGGAGCGCTTTCATCTAGCTGTTTTTGAAGGAGTTAATAATTTTGTATATAGTCTTTTCTGACAAGCAATAGTGTTCAGCCAAGCCTTTTACGGAGCATCCAGCCAGACGTCTGGCGACAATCTCCCTGTTTCTAGCCTGAATATCTTTTCTTGTCTCTGTATTTGTCCCCCACGGAAGTTTATTATCTGCCTTGCGCGGGATATAGATACATTCTCCGTCTATATACTCCTGAACCGCATTCAACAAAAAATGCGGCAATACATCATTTGCCTTTTTATAGCTCATTGTGCTCCTCCTAATGGTGAATTAGGACTGAGCAAGAGCTATTGCCTAAAAAACTGTCATGTTACGCAATAGCCCCTGCTATGCGCAACGAAAAATATCCAGTGCGTTAAACATATCTTTCCTTTTGTAAAAGTGTATAAAGAGGATAGAGGCCAAAAATATTTCTGTCAATGCACGGCACCACGCATGCGCTAACGGGAAAAATTTGTCTCTTCACGAAGGCGCACAAGGACGGCATCCACAGCCTCTTCAATCTGTAATTTTGCTGTATCCAAAACCATGTGCTCTCTGTTCCACGGTTGATATTCACGGCTGGCAACACTTTGCCAATCAGGCAAAACAAGGCCGGCAATGTCAGAAATGCGGCTCTCAACCCGTTCCTTGTGTTGCTGTATATCCGAGCAGATAATCTCTATTTCCAGATACTTGGCACCTTCCTGAATTGCGACATCTCGCCATGCATCACGGGTAATTTGTAATGGGTTCACAGAATCCGCCACGACGGGCAAGCCAAGACGCAAATTGTCGGCTGCCACGGCGTATCCGGCAAAGTACCCCGCCGGGCCTATATCCCATTGGCTTGCCACCAGCCCCGCGCGCACAAGTGCCAGCTCCAGACTGTCGATGCGCACATGGACGGCGGAAAGTCTTTTTGCCACACGCCGAGCGATGGTTGTTTTGCCGGTTGCGGGTAATCCGCCAAAGATGATAAGCATATTTTTCTTGCGATTATGGGGTTACACAGTACAATAACAGAGTTTATGCCCCGCTCAGGAAACACGGCTTGCCCCTTTGCTGATGCTATAGCTCGATGTTGGGAAAGGCAATATTTGCAAGCAGTGAACCTGTTCAAATGACCGAAGCGCCTCTTTTGGGGGCACGGGTTAAATCTGGCAAGTAGCATGCATGAATTTAGTCGAGGGAAAAAATGAACAACATCTTCAGCCCGACAATGTCCTCAGCCCGCCAGGCCGTTGTACGCGGCCCCAGCTTGACCAGCTTGGAGAAGCGGCCTGATTTGCAGCCGTCCCACCAGGCGCTTTTGCTGATGGGGATGAGTTGAAGGACTTGCGGGAGCCGGACGAATCCTGTTGTGCGCATTGCGGGTAAAGTAGCCATGGTTACACCTCCTGATAGGTTTTTGTTGTTTGATGGAAGTGTATCATGGGTTTTCCGGCGGGCTCTTTTGTGGGTTGGAAAAGTGTCGTTTGTAGATATATTGGATTGCATGGAATAGTACTTCGTGGACAAAATTTTTGTTGACATGGTTTGAAAAAACAAACTTTCTGCTGTATTACGGCCCATTGCACGAAAACAACGGGCCGTTTTTACTGTTTTCTGGGTACCTATGAAGCGTTTTTCAGGGTATCGAGGTAATCCGCCCATTCCTGCATCATTTTGCGCCGTTGCAGCAGATATTCCGCGTAGTTGCATGCCGCCCGCACGTCATTTCGTTCGCCATGGGCGAACTGGCGTTCGATCCAATCCCGGTTGTAGCCGAGTTCGTTGAGCAGGGTGGAAGCGATGGAACGGAAACCGTGCATGCACATTTCGTTCTGGGCGTAACCCATACGGCGCAGGGCATCGAGCATGGGGACGTTGGAGATCGGCTTCACATCCGACCTGATGGACGGGAAGAGATACTTGCTGGTGCCCGAATACGGTTGCAGTTCCTCAAGAATCTGCATGGCCTGCGTGGACAGCGGCACAATGTGCATCTGCTTCATCTTGGTACGGGCGGCGGGAATGCGCTACTCATGCTCCTCAAGGTTGAACTCGCTCCAGACGGCGGCGCGGAGTTCTGTGGGTGACTCTTCGGGGCTGTAACGCGCCGCTCAGGTCGTTTGCCGGGTTGCGCTCAGCGCGTCCGACAATCAGGGCGTAGCGGTACACTTGGGCGATTATCTGGAGCAGACGGCGGGCGGTTTCTGTGGCCCTGTTGGTCAATGGGCCGGACAAGCGCCAGAACGTCGCGGGGCTCTATCCGGTTGATGTGCTTATCGCCGAGAACCGGCAAGACATACTTCTCCAGGCGGAACATGACCGTGCCCCGGTGTTTTTCCGTGAAGTCTTCGGTACGGGTCGCATGCCATTCCTTGGCGACGTTCCGGAAGGTTTCGGCGATTTCAGCGCGCTCCGCCTCCTTGGCGGCTTTTTTGAGAGCTCCGGGATCAATGCCTTCGTTCAGCAGCCGTTTGGCTTCCATGCGCTTTTCCCGTGCCCTTTGCAGAGTTATGCCGGGGTATTCGCCTAAGCTGAGCGACTTTGCCTTGTTGTCAAAAGAGTAGGCCAGCCGCCAGTACTTTCTGCCGGTATTGGAGCAATACAGGTACAGGCCGCCGCCAGCGAGCTTTACGGGCTTGTCGGAAATTTTAAAAGTTCTGATCTTGGTGTCGGTGAGAGGCATAAGGGTACTCCTTGGTTTTCGAGGGACGAAACGATACCCGAATGGACGATAATATCTTTTTATTTTAAGATATTACATCAAAAATCGGGTATAATTTCCATACCACAGCTCGATGCCCTGAAAAATACCTGAATGCCTCTTGGATAGCCCCAGATTCGGGTGGAGGCGGGGATCACAATTTCGTCCGGAAAAGCAAAAACGCCAAGGTTTTTGTACCTTGGCGTTCTTTGTAATACCCGAATTTGGCGTCCCCAAGGGGATAAAAATTATATAAATAACATGTTGATATTAAATAATCTTTACAAATATTTTTTCTTTAATACCTACTAATATACCTCAAAATAGAAAATTTCTGAAAAAACGTCTTTGGACGACATTGAACTCAAAGTTCTCCCCCTTCCTTTATCCGCCAATACTGTTTCATTTACGAGCATTACTTTGTTCTAAACAGAGTTCCTGTATGCTGAGCTTTTATTTCCATTCCTCCAAAATTGGTCGTGGCATCGGTTTTGGGCTACTTGAAAGGTAAAAGCACATTTTATATTGCAAGAAATTTTTGTGGAAAACCCAGAACTTTTATCGGAGAAAATTTTTGAGCCAGAGGATATTATATTTCAACGTAGGATTGGATGAAGAAAGCGTCAGAAAAGATATTCAGAACCAGAAAAAGGAAGATGATCGCTTTTACTGTGGGACTAAACACCTAGGAAATGCTTCGGCTATGTTAGATCGCCTTAAGGCAGTTCAAATATTCAACCGCTTTGAGCTGTTCGCTGCCTTTCAAGGCCTCAGCTTTGCCGGGGGTACCTGACTATATGAAATCATAAAGAATTTTATTTTCATCTGTGAAATATGAATTATTCAATTATTGGGGAATAATAGATATTACATCATTTTTTGTATCAAGGCTCTCTATCTTTCTAAAGTTACGATTGATAATGTTCTCATAGCCAAGCTCTTCATACGTTTTAACAGCCTAAGTTTATAAATTAATAAACACAAGTCCATAACATATTTCCATAATTGTTAGAAGTTGTTTTGGCTACTCAGCAAGAGTAGGTAGATTGAAAATCCACTTCAGCCAACTCAAAACGGAACTGGAACGCCGTATTATCGTGGATTCACTATCTCCACAGACGTTTAGTTCTCGCATCCTAGTACACACTTGTTGTCTGCTTGGTTGGTCGCCATTATCAATCACGTAGTCAAAGAAATCAGCAAATATCTGATGTTCTAATATCAAGCTAACTAGCTTTAATTGGCGTTCTTTATAAGTCATATGACATAACAATTCGCCAACTCTAGTTAGTTTGACGGTTCTATTTTCTACACCTCGTTCAAATATCCCAATATAGATACCGGCACTTACATAGTAATTATATTGACGCTCTACAAAGTTCATCAACTCCATAATCTGTTCATATGTCATCGGATTATTTTCCATATTCTCCAATAAGGAAATAAGACGATTCACAGAGTCTGCTTGAATGAATGGAACGCCCGCTTCATTAATATTGTCACTCGTGGTAACAGAAGTATTTCTCCGAACTTCCATTAAATCTTCCAGCGAGATGTGTATGTCTTGTAACGAATAATTCTTGGTACGCACTAATTCTATGGATGAATAGTCCTCGATCGTATTAAACCGATACTCGAATAATCGATATATCATATTGGAATAGATGGAAAAAACTAACCGTATTGGTTTGCTAACTCTCTCCCTCCATAAGCGATACGGATAATAAAGCTGTCTAACATGAAAATCTTTGTGTAACACGTTCTTAGCTTCTAATATCACAACATCACTGCTATTCTCAAAACCACCGTCTATCTCGCATTGTGCGTTATTTACGCTGACTCTACGCTTTACATTTCTATAAGTATCCACCACAAAATTAAAACATCCAGTACCCATACGACCATTGAAAGTCGCTACAGTATCGGTTGTTTCAAGAAAATCATCTAATATTCCAGACAACACAAGAATGTTTATTGCGTTTGATTCTGAGGTTATGTTGTTAATATCTATTGTTTCATATTCTCCAAGTTGAACTTGAGTCATCTGTTCAACTCTTTCTTCCAGTTCTGGGATATCCTGATACAGTATAAAATCTCCGATAACGTATGAGCTTCTGCTATCAGGAAGAATGTTCAGATTGTTGGATTTCAGAGAAGGTGGAAGACTTTCGGAACTATCCCACTTCGCCATTATTCTAGGCTCTTTGTATTCCTTGATTTGAGATGCTGTGATGTGGAATATTCCATTCCTTTCTACTTCCTGAATAATATTGTATCTATTCAATAGAGTATTCCATGCCTGTTCAGCGGTTTGTTCAGGCATATATCAAGACCTCGTTAATTTCGCCACGCTTCGATGAATTGCTGTTGATAGCACGCTTGGCCTGTACGTTTTTGATTGTGTAATCCTTATAAAGTTCTCTTATCTCAGGACAATCCGAATTAGACTGTAAGAAGCGGATACCCTTATCTCTCAACTTGTCACACTCTTTCTTCAGTTCTTCTTGTTGCTTATATCCAAATCCATTTTCCGTATAACCAGTAAAGTTAGCGGAACTGGAAATTGGCATATACGGGGGATCCAGATAGACGAAACTTCCCTTTTTGGCTTTCTTCAATGCTTCTTTATAATCACCTTGAAGTAAAGTGATATCATTTTCATTGAAATACTTTGACATAGCTCTTATCACAGGAGCGTTTACGATATTTGGATTCTTATATTTTCCATATGGCGAATTGAAGTAACCAGAAGAGTTTACTCTATATAAACCATTATAACAGGTTTTATTTAGATATATTATTCTCGCGGCTTTTTCTATTATAGATAGTTCTCTGTATTGTACTGTTCTATCAATTTCTCTTATTTTGTAGAAATATTCTTCAGAGTTATTAAAACAATGTGTTTGTAGTATTTGTATGAGTTTCTCATGACTAGATTTAACAACTTGATATACATTCATCAATTCTGAGTTATAGTCATTTACAATGGCTTTCTTTGGTTGGCGAGAGAATAAAACAGCTCCACCACCAAGAAAAGGTTCTATATAAATTCCTTTAGTTGGCACTAACGGTAAGATATCATTCAGCAATTGACGCTTACCGCCAACCCACTTTAGGATAGGCGCGAGTAGAATATTGGGGGGCATTTTGATTTCCTGTGAACTTTGGAGGTACTTCTCACATAAGACATATAGACTAAAAATTCAAGAGAAAAATTCTTTTCAATCGCTTTACAGTCTGTTGAAAAAGGGAGGCAATCCGCAAATTGCCATCCCTGTCTCTATCTGAGGATACTCCCTGCTTATGCATCATAATTCTTCGTCCGGGATGTCCGGCTGAACAAATCCGCCGCCGCATCTGTCCGATTCGTGGATGCAGTCCGAGGGTGCGGAAGTCGCCTTTTTTTCAAGTCGGGGCGGGGGTGTGTCTTTCTTCCGTGCCTTTCCGTGTCTGGCTTCGTTCAGGTATTTGGCGAGGGTCGGCGGTTTCACGTCGATGCCTTTCTCGTGCAGCTTCTCGACAAGCTCCTGTACGTCGAATCCGCGCTTCTTCATCCGCTCCAAGGTCGGAGCCAGAGCAAAGACGGCCTCCTTCACGGTCATGGGACGATTCCCGTCCAGGGTGACTTTGGCGGGCCTGAGCTTGGCGAACACCTGTCTGATTTCCTTGACCTGGGTGGCCGTGATGGTCATGGTATTTTCTCCCGTGTTTCGCCGGGGCCTTGCCCCGGATTGGAATTTTGTCTTTCCGGTCGAGCGGGACGGTCGCCCACGCTTCACGAAAGTGAAGCATAGTGGGCTATATCTTCGGCCTGTGCGAAGATTTCCCCTCGACGCCTTACCGCATCCTCATGCCACGGGCGGAGTGCACCTGCCGACGCTCCCTGTCCCGCGCCTCCTGCTCCTGCCGCTGCCGTTCCTCTTCCTGCTGGCGCTGGAGCTGTTCGGCCCGCTTGCGCTCCACGAACTCGATATGCAGCGGCCTTATCTCCGGCAGAAGCAAAAATTCCCGATAGCCCGCCATGATTCTTTTCATTTTTTTCAACTGAGTTTCCAACTCCTCTTTTTCCTCATGGCTCTGTTTCCTGTGGGTCCACTTCAAGCCGCGTCTGTTTTTGGCGTAACGATACCACTTCCCGTTGCAGGATTTCCTTCTCTGTCTGGACAAGATGCTTGACGGCAAGCGCCTTTTTCAGCTCTCCAATAATGGAGGAGGCTTTCTCCAGCACGAACGGATAATTGAAAAGAGAGGCTTTCGGCAGAGAGGAATCTTCTCGAAGAACCTTCTCTGCCTCTCCGGCCTGCCGCTCATATTCTTCAATGCGTTTTTTCAGTTCTTCCTCACGTTGCTCCAGGGCGCTTACAAGTTGCCGTGAATTTTGTGCGGCCTCTTCGGACTCCTGAATCAGTTTCTCCAATGCTTCCTGTTGCTGCTTGAACTCGCGGGTATCCAGATGCTTTTTCGCGGAACCAGGCGTCTGCTCCACTCCGCGTTCAATGACGAAGCCCCGGCTTTGCAGATGGGCGGGAAGCTCTGATTGCAGTTTTCGCAGACTCTGACGGGTATAGATTTTGTTGGCATTGAGCCTCCCGTCCGATGTTACCGGCACATGAAGGAAGTGCATGTGCGGCGTCTTTTCATCCATATGAACCATTGCGGAAATGACGTTCTCCACGCCCACAAACTCCGTAAGGAAGGCTTTGCTCTCCTCAAAGAAGCGTCTGGTGTCCTCCGGCGTGAGGCCATCAAAAAACGTTTTGTCCGAGGTGACGATAAGTCCGCACATGCGTACGGCATCCTTTCTCACGGCCTTGACCAGCAGGAGATCGTCAATGCGGTTCTGAATGGCTTCGGCATAGTTTGATGAGGCGGTTTCGTGCAGCTCGTAGTTCGCCGCGCTTCTGTTGTAGTCAATATCGGGGTTGCTGTGGCTCTCCCGTTCCCGCCGGTTGTGGCTCTGGATGCCGCGAATGGCGTCTTTCTTGAATTTATCCATATGCAAGACGAGGAGTGACATTGTTCTCTCCTTCATTTTTTTGGGGGGGCGACGTGGGCACAGGGGCGAAGCAAGGGATGACGGGAAAAAAAGCGCCCACCTTTTTTCTCGTGCCCACTTTTGATTTTTTCATGGGTGGGCGTGATAAACAGACGTCGCATGGGCATTTGCCCACCTGCCCACCATGCCCACGCGTTTTGGGTACTGTTATGATGATTCATCATTGCCGCTTTCATCGGGCAAAACGAGTACATAGGCTCTGACTCTGCCCATGCCGGGCAGTTCACGTTTTGTCGTGTTCTTGTCATCGCTCAGGTGCAGCCATCCGGCGTTGCGGAGAACTGCCGCCGCGCGTCGGGGCGAAAAACCTCTGAGGATCTCGGTCCTGAACGATTCCGGCAATGCGATATATTCAGTGACGCCCCGGACGTTACGTCTGAAGCCCACACGGTTGACGCAAGTGGACATTTGGGTGTCCAGATCCTGAAAGCGGCTTGCCCCGTGCTGTTCGATGAACAGGCGTACAGCGGCCAGAATGGCGGCATCCTCGGATGCGCCGATTCCGCCACGAGCGGTCAACCAGTCATGGAAACAGCGTTCGGCGCAGCCCGGAGCGTCAAAGTCAGGGGGCAGAATTCCCATCTGCGCGGCCAACCTTCCGGCCAGTCCACAGAGCGCGAAGCGTTGGGCCACGCGCCGCACCTGTCCATCCGCTCCGGCAGGCACAAGACGACTGACCGTATTGGCAAGATCCGGTTGTAGCTCGGACAAAACCGTGGTCATGGTGTCAGGTTCGGTCAGTTTGTGCAGGAAGGCGCGGCCCGCGTGGCCGTAATGAAGAGCGGTCAACTCCTTGAGGCGGTTGACCACGGCTCCGGCATGAGGAAAACCGTGCAACTCGGTGAGCATGGACGTATCCACAGGAAGCCCGACAAAGCGGACTTCCTGTCCGCCTCTGGATTTCAGCCCATTTTCGGCCAGCTTGTCGGCAAGACCGAGTTCGCCGCTGGAGAGAAAGAGCAGACGCCAGGAATGAGATTTGCGGAGATTGCCTTCGCGGCTGGAACGTCCCTTGCCCTGACCGTTGGCCAGCATATAGGCGCATTCGGCCAGAACCTTGCCGTTGACCTGCCCGACTTCATCCAGAACCAGCACGTTGTCGTTGTGCAGGACTGCGATGTTCTCAAGACCGTTGTCCGTAGCGCGCCAGCTTCGGACGTGTTCCGGCCCTCCCCAGACGGATGCGGCAATCTGAAGGGCCGTTGTTTTGCCCGATGACGAACCGCCCTCAAAGCTGAAGCCGCCGCCTTCCAGACCAGCCAGATGCAGCAACGGACCGGCGAAGGCCGCGCACAGGGAAAAGCTCAGACGGGAATTGCCAATGGAGAGTGCCGCTATCTCCTTCCAGCCGTCCAGGGTTCCAGCGGTACGATACAGATCACCGTGATGAGAGGATTGCAGCACCACGCTTCCGCCAGAAGTGTCGCCATATACGGCATCCGGCAGGATATAGGCGGCCTTGTCCCAGCCGGTGCGGGGCACACAGCGGATACGCCGGGCGGGTCTGACGGCGGCCAGAAAATCCACCAGCTTTTTTCTGGCTGAAGGGTTGCCAAACCAGCCGCCGGAAGCCAAGGCGCTGTACCAGTCCGCGCCCTGCCGAAAGAGCAGTTCAATGGGCATGGGCCAGGTGTGTTTCTTGCCGTCCGGGTCAGCCCATTCGAGCATGAGGCCCCATTCGTTACCCTCACTGTCGCGGGTCATGCCTTTCACAGCGAGCGGAGGGCCGATGCGGACTTCGTTTATTTCGCCGTCCGGTTTGGTTTCCAACTTGTACAGTCCGGCGCGTTTGCCTTCCGGCACAAGAAAGAAGCCCTCCGGCATGGGGCAATCGGTATCCTGCTTGCGGGCGGATGCAATGACAGCGCGGACAGCCTCCAGGGAACGCAGCCGGTACAGATCGTTGAAATCCGTCGTCTTGCCTTCATGGGCCGGGCAAACAGCCAGCTTGCCGCCTACAGTCTGCGCCGCTCTGGAGGCTGCTTCCTTGCCGGGATTCCACGGCGTACCGTCGGGTTTGACGGTTTCACAGTCGTTGTCCGCACAAAGCATGATTTCCCGATCGGCATACCGGGCACGGGCTGTGCGGGCTACGGCTTCCAGATTTCCGGCGTTGAAGGCGATCAGCACGGCGTATCCGGTGGCCAGATGCAAGCTTGCCCCTGTGGCGTAGCCTTCGACAATGAGCAACGGGCCATCCT
>OJIY01000513.1_pt1 | contig 9936 bp, 11 predicted proteins | sample 1596061 | NCBI WGS metagenome assembly OJIY01 (sample SAMEA4350111, study PRJEB24818) | metagenome | biome: human; feature: gut; material: faeces | place: Denmark | collected 2013-09
GGCCGTGGTGTCCGAAATCGCGGGCACCGTCACCTACGCCGGCGAATCCAAGGGCAAGCGCAAGCTGGTGGTTACGCCGGAAATCGGCGAAGCCAAGGAATACCTGGTGCCCAAGGGCAAGCACATCACTGCGGCGGACGGCGACTTTGTGGAGGCGGGCGATCCCCTCACCGAAGGCTATCCGGAACTGCACGACATCCTGCGCACCCGGGGCGAGAAATACCTGGCCCGCTATCTGGTGGACGAAATTCAGGAAGTCTACCGCTTCCAGGGCGTGGGCATCGACGACAAACACATTGAAGTGATCGTGCGTCAGATGCTGAAAAAGGTGACCATCCTCGACTCCGGCGGCACCAGCTTCCTGGTGGGCGAACAGGTGGACAAGAGCGAGTTCAAGGCCGAAAACCAGAAAACCATCGCCGAAGGCCGCGTACCGGCCACGGCGGAGCCTCTGGTGCTGGGCATCACCCAGGCCTCGCTGACCACGTCTTCCTTCATCTCGGCGGCTTCCTTCCAGGAAACCACCAAGGTGCTCACCGAAGCCTCGCTCAAAGGCAAGATGGACTACCTGCGCGGCCTCAAGGAGAACGTCATTGTGGGCCGCCTGATCCCCGCCGGTACAGGCTATCGCGAATACGTGAACGGCGATATCGAAGTGCCGGACCAGAAGGAACGCCCGGACAAGTTCCTGGAAGAACTGGAAGAAAATCCCGTGCTGGTGGATCTGAACCAGTAACGTCCCGCATTTGCCGGACAAGCAACGAGCCCCGGAAGGCATGCCTTCCGGGGCTCGTTTGCGTTTTAATATGAACGGCGCGCTGAACCGCAGTTGCTCAGCCCTTGATTTCCACCCGCAGCACATGCCCGTCCTTTTTCAGCAGGTCAAGCAGGTCGGCCAGATCATAGCCGTAGGGCACCTTGATGTGCGCATCCACCACGATGACCTTGCCCTCTTTGTCGGGAACAGCCTTGAATGTGGAAACATACAGCTTGCGCTCGCGTAGGGCCGCGCGCACCGCATCCAGTCCTGTGCAGCCGCCGCCGATATGCAGGCAGAGACGCTCCATGCTGGGCGCGCGCAGCCAGGTAAAATGCTTGTGCAAAAAAATCTGGATTACAAAAATCAGCGCCGTGCCCAGCACGCCGAGCAGATGCAGGCCCGAGCCCACAGCCATGCCGATGCCCGCCGTGGCCCAGATGCCCGCCGCCGTGGTCAGTCCGCTGATATTCTGCCCCCGCACGAAAATCATGCCCGCGCCCAGAAAACCCACGCCGGTCACGATCTGGGCCGCGATACGCGAGGGGTCCAGCGCCACGCCCTGAAGAGAGAGCATATCCGCGAAGCCGTATTTGGAGACGATCATAAACAGCGCCGAACCCATGGAAACCACCAAGTGAGTGCGGATGCCCGCCTCCTTGCGACGGTTGGCTCGTTCGTAGCCGATAAAGGCCCCGCAGAGCCCGGCCAGAAAAAGACGCCCCAGAAACTCAAATTCCTGTAACAAGCCCAAGTCCATACCATCTCCTCCAGACTTGGCCCCCTACCACAGATGCGCGCGGGACTCAACCGCTTCGGCCTCCCGCTGAATTTCAGCCTTGAAATTCAGCGAAACCAGAAAACCACCTTGACACGCTCCTCTTAATATGAGAATTATTTTGTATGGATTTAATATTTATTTATCAGAACTGATTAATTGTTCATAAATATGGTTCACCGGCTTTCGCCTGAGGACCTAACCGCCTATAGCGCAAGGAGAACATCATGTCAGCCGTACTGGAACGCGAATACCTGGCCGAGGAAATCTGCGATCTGTACACCCGGCTCACCGGCGGAACGCAGGATGCGGATCTGCGCCTTGCCTGCAAGCTTGCGGAAGAGGAAGGCCCCCAGGACCACTGGCTGCTGACCAACCACCTAGATTATGAATCCCGTCTTTTCCTGTTTGCGGCCGTGGCTTACGCCATGCGCTGCATGAAGCGCGATCCGTACAAGTGCGCCGTATTCGTGCGCAGCGCCGCGGAATCGCTGACCGCCGGGCGGCCCGCGGCATGACGGCCGGGGAATCCCGTCTCAGCCCGGGATTCCCCTCAGCCGCTCCGGCGGCATCGTCTCCGCGTCGAGGCATGCCGGAATTTCACCAGGAATCAAGGACGTGACATGCGTAACATAGTATTCGGATTCGGGGCCACCCTGCTCTGCCTTTCGCTTTTCGCCGGCGTCGCCCTTTTCTCCGCCACGGCCAGAGGGGAAGAGCGCATTCCCTTCACCTTTCCCCCGCTGCCTACACAAAAAATGCCGCCGGTCTTTTTCACGCATGACAAGCATGTGGAGTACATGGAACGCGCCAATGCTGAATGTACGCTCTGCCACCGGGAAACAGAGGAAGGTCTGTCCGAAACCTTTCTGGATGTCAAAGCGCAGCCTGAAAACAAACAAATTCCTTATCTGCACACAGCCTGTACCCAATGCCACCGAAACGCCGCTGCGGGTCCGCGCCTTGTGGATTGCAGAGTCTGCCACGACAAGGCCGTCGCCGCGCAAATCGGAAAGAGCAAGTAACGGACCCGCGATGCGGCTGCCGCCGCACGCCACTCAGGAGACAGATTCAGATGCTGAACTTCATTACCGGCCCCCTATTCATTTTCTCCCTGTTGGTCTTTGTCGTCGGTCTTCTCGCGCGCGCAGTCCTTTATGTGCGCGGCCTGCACTGGCGTCTGGAGCGCGTGGCCTATACCTGCCATCCGGAACGCTCCATTCCCGGCGCGCTGGTATCCATAGTCAAATGGCTCATACCGGGCGGAACCGCAGGCTGGCGCTCGCAACCGGCGGCCTCGGCGGCCTTCTTCCTGCTGCACCTGGGGGCGGTGCTGGTGCCGCTCTTCCTTCTGGGGCATACGGTGCTGCTTGAAAACTTTACGGGCATCTCTCTGCCCGCGTTGCCCAACGGTCTGGCCGACGTGCTGAGTGTGGCAAGCGTGGCCGGCATTCTGCTGTTGCTCGCGCGCCGGCTTTTCTCGCCCGTGCTGCGCCGGTTGAACAGCGGCGGGGACTGGCTCGTGCTGCTGTTGACCTTTTTACCCTTCTGCACCGGCCTGATGGCCAGACTGGACACCTCGTCCTATCAGACCTGGATTATCCTTCATGTGCTGAGCGGTGAATTATTTCTGATTCTCGCTCCGTTCACCAAACTTTCCCACATTGTTCTCTACTTCATGTCCCGTGCCCAAATCGGCATGGATTTCGCTATCAAGCGAGGCGGCGCGACGCGCGGCGGGGCATATCCCTGGTAGCGGAACGGTGCCGGATACAATTTTCATTTTTCTCCCGCAAGGAGCGCGTCATGTGTGAAGTATTGTGCAGCCCCACGCCCGTTACCACCAAAGAGGGCATTCATGCCCTGCTTCAGGATAAGGGCGGTGCGGTCTATTACCAGCAGATGAAAATAATGCCCGTGGATCAGGCGGCTCTCGCTCTCGACCTTGAACGGACCTGTAAGTCGCGCACCCGCACATGGCTGTCCATCTGCGCGCATTGCGGAATGTGCGCGGACAGCTGCTTTTTTTACAAGACCAACAACAATGATCCCACGCAGATTCCCTCATACAAAATCCAGTCCACCTTGGGCGAAATGGTCCGTCTCAAGGGCAAAGTGGACACCGAATTTATGATCCATGCCATGGACGTGGCTTGGGGGCGCTGCACCTGTTGCAATCGTTGCGCCCTCTATTGTCCGCATGGCATTGATACGGGCGTCATGTTCAGCTATCTGCGCGGCCTTCTTTTCAAGCACGGTTTTGTTCCCTGGGAGATGAAGATCGGCTCGGGCATGCACCGCGTTTACGGCGCGCAGATGGACGTCACGGAAGAAGACTGGCTGGAAACCTGCGAATGGATGGTGGAAGAAAACCAGGACGAGTGGCCGGACCTGGAAATTCCGGTTGAAAAAGAGGGCGCGGACGTCATGTACATTCTTAACGCCCGCGAGGTAAAACATTATCCCGAAGACATCGCGCAGGCCGCCATATTGTTTCACGTCACGGGAACTAGTTGGACCGTACCGCGCGAAGGCTGGGAAAATACCTCGCTGACCATGTTCGCGGGCGACTGGGAAGGCTGCGCCCAGAACATCAGGCGTATTTACGCCGCCGTGGAGCGCCTGAAGCCCAAAGTGGTGGTGGGCACGGAGTGCGGCCACGCCCATCGCGGCACCGTTGTGGAAGGTCCCTACTGGGGCGGTCGCGCCGACGGTGACCCGCCGGTGCCCTTCATGCATTATGTGGAATGGGTGGCCCACTGTCTGCGCACCGGCAAACTGAAAATTGATCCGGCCAAGAAAATCAAAGTGCCCTGTACCTTGCAGGATGCCTGCAACTATGTGCGTAACGACGGGCTGGGCAGATATACACGGGAAATCATGAGCTATATCGCTGAGGATTTCCGCGAAATGTCACCCAATACCGACCACAACTTCTGTTGCGGCGGCGGGGGCGGCCTCAACGGCATCGGCCTTTACCGCAAGGAACGCAATATCGGTCTTAAAAACAAACTGGATCAGATCAAGGCCACCGGTGCACAGTTGGTCATCACGCCCTGCCACAATTGCTGGGACGCCATCAGGGACATGATGGAAGTCTATGAGGAACACAACATCAAATGGTCATTCCTCAAACCGCTTCTGGTGGATATGATGCTGATACCGCCGCATATCCGCCATGAAGCGCCGTAGGCCGCCGCCATACCCCTAGCGGCGATGAGAAAGGCGGGCATGCGATTCCCCCCATGTCCTTTTGCGGATCGCATGCCCGCCCCGAGCGGATACGGACAAAACACACGGCAGGCCCGTACAGATCGGGAAAAGTTTCAGGCCGTCGCCCCCCGCACCGTTTCAATCAGCGTTTCCGGGGCGCAGCTTTTGGGCAGTACGGGAATGCCGGTGCCGAAATCCACCGGGCGCGGTCCCACGTCGCTGCAGACAATGGCCGGTAGTTGCCTGCTTTTCGCATCACGGCGCAACCGGCTGTACATGATGGTGCCGGAAAGGCGCGGCAGGTCCACGTCAAAGATAATGCAGTCCGGTCGCAGGCTGTCCACCAGAGCCAGGCCTTCGACGCCGTCGCGGGCCACACTTACCCGGTAGTCATGCAGACGAAGTGTCTGTGACAATCTGGCGAGGTTTTCGGCATCGCTGTCGACCAAGAGAATATGCTTTTGCATGAAGGCCTCCCGTCCGGGAATCCGGCATGCGCCGGGTTGATTGTTCCGCCGGGTTGCGGGTCGCCGCGCGCAACGACGCTCCGCAACTCTGCCGGATGGAATCGAGCGTTACCGAGCGCAAAGAGTTCTGCAGGCCGCAGGCGGCCTTGGCCCAGATATCCAGCGCGGCTTGACCGCCAGGCGCGTCGCTGCTGAGGCCGGGCAGGGTTATGCCCCCTTCCACAGCGGCAATGATGTCCGCCAGGGTAATATCCTTCGGACCGCGCGCCAGCACGTGGCCGCCGGCTATGCCGCGAATGCTTTTGACAATGCCGCCCCCCTGCAACAGACGCATTATCTTTTGAACGAATTTTTCTGAAATGCCTGTACAGCCCGCCAGCTCTGACGCGGAAGCGGGAATGTCCGCCGTCTGCTCGGACAGGCAGAGCAAGAGATGCAGGGCATGGCAGGCCATTGTGGAAATGCGCATTTTTCTTCCTCTGGTAAAAGGAGCCGATAAAAGCGGTAAAAAGTTGATGGATCTAATTTAGACTATTTTACTCTTGTTTTTCCCTAACGCATGGTGACGTATCCGTCAAGTCATTCGTTCCGAAGGTGAAAAATATGTGCGCCGTGTCGCTCGGCGACCCTTTGTGGAAAAATTCGCAAAAGTTTTTTGCCGGAAAAAGATACAAAAAGCCCTACAAAAATGTTACCCTTTACTTAAACGAATACAAAACTGGCAGTCTGCTTTTGTAGTTCAGCCAGTTTTTTGGAGGACAGGCCATGAAGCTTTCGGCTAAAACGCGTTATGCGGCACGGATTCTTTTTTATATGGCAAAGCACAATCCGAGCGAACCGGTTTCCTCCAACCTGCTTGCCGCGAAAACCGGCATAAGCTCGCAGTTCATTGAGCAGATTCTGCGTCAGCTCAGACTTGCCGGAATTACCGGCAGCGTGCGCGGCGCCAAGGGGGGGCATACTCTGCTGCGCAAACCGGAGGAACTGACCTTCGGCTGCATCGTCAGGCTGATGGAGGGCGGCATTGAGCTGACCAGTTGCCTGGAAAGTCCGGAAGCCTGTGCCCGCTTCGGCGACTGCGCGGTGCGCAATGCCTGGGAAAGCCTGCAGGGTACGCTTGACGGAGCGCTTGAATCCATCACGCTGGATGATATTTTGCGTAACGAAGCACTCTGCCCCGCTCTGTCCCCTCCGGATCCATCCCCGGACGCATCGGAACGCGATCTCCGTATCGCGCCTCCGTCTCCGTGAGGGCTTTTCCGTCAAACCGCTGGATCCCCTTCTCTCCTCCAGGCAGAAAAAATTTTTTGAGCAAGCCTCAAAAAATTTTTTCTGCTCTTTTTTTTGCATAATATAGTTGATTTATTTAAATAAAATTATTTCACTCAAGATTACTATGATTCCTCGGAATCACGCCGAGATCTTTGCATTTTTGTGAATTTCCGTTATCAGAAGTGACTCGGCGCGTACCTTGACTTTCCCATTTTTGTGACCAATTCCCAATAAGACAGGTCACAACAATGAGGCTGGGCGCGTGCGCAATTTGGGGTGAGGTTGAAAGGCAAGCAGGCGTATGCCGGGCTTGTTGCGGCGACACCGGCCCGGGGCCGATGTCCCGGCAAACCCATGATGCAGCGGCATCTTGACTTACGGGAGAAAACGCATGACCACTCTGTTCTACATTTTGGGCTACCTGGCGGTAGTCGGCTTTATTTGCCTGGCCTACTTGAAAATCAAGTCGTACATGGCGGCCAGCCCTCTGCACGTACGCTGGGAACTCTATCCTGTGCCCCATGAAGGCGTCAAAAAAGCCGCGTACGGCGGCAGCTTCATGGAAGAAAAGGAATGGTGGACCAAGCCCCGCCACATTTCGCACTGGGGCGACATCAAGGGCATTCTGGTGGAAGTGCTTTGCCTGCACGCTACCCTAGAACATAATCCGAAGCTCTGGCTGCGCACCTATCCCTTTCATGTGGGCATGTACATGCTCATGGGCGGCACCATCATCGTGATTCTGGCCGTTCTCGCCCAGATGCTCGGCATGGATCCGCAAGGCGGCTTCATGATTTTCGTGAGCAATGTGATCAGCGCCGTGGTGCTGCTGGGCGCGTTCTGCATCGTGGGCGGCGGCATCGCCCTGATCCAGCGCCGCCGCAGCGACGAAGGCCTGAAAAAATACACCACGCCCGAACACTTCCTCAACCTGGGCGCCTTCGTGCTCTTCGGCCTGCTGACGCTGGCGGCCTGGGCCTTCAATCCTTCGTACTTCGAACTGGCCCGCACCTTTATTCACAATCTGTTCACCTTCACCTTCCAGCCCCTGCCCAGCGTTTTCTTCACCCTGAATCTGCTGGTGGGCTTTTTCCTGCTGATCTGGATTCCCGTGACCAACATGGGCCATCTGATCATGAAATATTTCATGTACCACGACATCCGCTGGGGCGATGAACCCACCAACTACAGCGACAAGAACAAGAAAAAGATCGGCGAGATGCTCAAGTACAACGTGACCTGGTCCGCGGACCATATCGCCGGCGACGGCAGCCCCAAGACCTGGGTGGATGTGGCCACCACCAATCCCGCAGCCCCCAAGAAAGAAGACTAGGGAGTTCCGAAATGAAAGATAATCTGCGTTTGAGCGATGTTTCCACTGTCGAAGGACAGATGGTCAGCATTGATCCCAATACTCTTCCCGAGCTCACCCTGGACGTGAAGGCCATGCCCTGGAAGCCGTTCACCGACGAGCAGAAGGAAAATACGGCCTGTATTCTGGACGACGTGTGCGTGCTGAATATTCCCAAGCCCAAAAATCAGCAGGAAGAAGAGGAACTGGTCAACAAGTTCCTCAACGGCATGCGCAAGCTCTTCTCCAAGGAAAATAACTGGACCTTCCTGCCCATGCTGGAAACCAGCATGGACAACTGCGTGCAGTGCAACTCCTGCTCCGCCGCCTGCCATCTCTTTGAAATGTCCGGCGAGAACGAGATGTACCGGCCCAATTTCCGCTCGGAAATCTTCCGCCGCATCTACAAGCAGTATGTGAAAAAAGAGCCCTTCGCCAAATGGCGTTACGGCGACATGGGCCTGAACTGGAAAACCGTCGCCCGCCTCGGCGAACTGGCCTACCGCTGCAACCTCTGCCGCCGTTGCGCCCAGACCTGCCCCATCGGCGTGGACAACGGCCTCATCGCCCGTGAAATCCGCAAGCTGTTCAGCCAGGAGTTGGGCATCTACCCCCGCGAGCTGCACGAAAAGGGCACCATCAACCAGATGAAGGTGGGTTCTTCCACCGGCATGACGCCCGAAGTGGTCAAGGAAAACGTGGAGTTCATCGACGAGGACTACACGGAAATCACCGGCGTGGGCATCCATACCCCCTTTGACGTGCAGGGCGCGGACATCATGCTGCTGCACAATGCCGGCGAAATCATGGCCTGGCCCGAAAACATCGCCGCCTTCTCCCTGATCTTCCAGGAAGCCGGTCTGTCCTGGACCCTGTCCAGCAAGGCTGTGGCCTATGACGGCGTGAACTACGGCGTGTTCTACGACGACGCCCAGACCGCGCGCATCGCCCTGCAGCACATGATGGCCGCCAAGGAACTGGGCGTCAAAAAGATCGTCATCGGCGAATGCGGCCATGCCCACAAGGCCCTGACTGTCATCGCCGACCGCGTGATTCCCTTTGAATACCAGGTGCCGCGCGAATCCTGCTACGTGACCCTGCGGGACATCGTCATGTCCGGCCGCCTCAAGCTCGACCCCGCGCGCAACGATTTCCCGGTGACTCTGCACGACCCGTGCAACGCGGTGCGCCTGATGGGCATCGTGCAGCCGCAACGCGAAATCCTGCACAAGATCGCGCCCCAGTTCCGTGAAATGCCCTGCCACGGCGTGGACAACTACTGCTGCGGCGGCGGTTCCGGCTTCGCCATCATGACCCGCAACAACATCGACGAATGGCGCGGCAACATCTCCGGACGCAAAAAGATGTGGCAGATCGGCGAAGCCTTCAAGGACTGCCTCGGACCCGAGACCAAGAAGTACATCTGCGCCCCCTGCTCCAACTGCAAGGGCCAGATCCGCGAACTGCTGGAGCACAACGACCTGTATTCCAAAAACAGCTTCGCTTACGGCGGCCTGGTGGAACTGATCGTCAACGCCATGACCAACACCAATCCCGGCTTTATCAAGTGGGAAGGCGACGAAGAGTAGTCCGCGCAGTACGCTGACGACGGAGACTCTCAGGGGGGGGCGCAAGCCCCCCCCTTTTTTACGCCCTTTTTTCGCGGCTCCGTACCGTCTTCTTCGTTCCCTCACCCGTCGCCGCTGGTTGTCGCCGGGCTGATTCCTCACGGTCTCTGATGACCCCACACTGCCGCCAGGGCAGGGCATACGCATCTAAAAAACCTTTATTTATTGGCTCGATAAACCAGTAACGGGCAAAAAGAGGTAAAGCCGCCTTTGCTCCGCCGGAACGAAGCGCAGGCGGATGGCTGGTGCCGGGAGCATCCTGAAAACTGCGCCGGCCGTTGCCGCGCCGGCGGCTTGCTTGAGCCGTTCACGGCGAAGCCGTGTTACGGAACAAAACAGCATCGCTACAGATAGCGACAGTGACTTCCCTAGACACAATTTCGTGTAACTCATTGCTGTCTTCAGCCGTAGCTGGCAGTGCTGTCTTTATCCGTACGGCTCACAAGCTCGCCTACGGCTAAAGCTCCTGC
>OJIY01000516.1_pt1 | contig 9908 bp, 6 predicted proteins | sample 1596061 | NCBI WGS metagenome assembly OJIY01 (sample SAMEA4350111, study PRJEB24818) | metagenome | biome: human; feature: gut; material: faeces | place: Denmark | collected 2013-09
GGTCTGAAAGGCGAGATTCTTGAACTCGTGGCTTTCATCCACAACGAGCGCATCCACGCCCAAAACCGAAAAGTCCACGTTTTCGACTTTCTTGCCTGCCGAGGCCACCAGTTCGGCATAGCGTGTTTCCATCTTCTCCCGCTGCTTTTCCAGTTGCTTGACGGTGGCGCGGCCGCCCGCCGCTTCTTTGGAAGCGGCAATGGCGTCTATCACCATATCAATCTGTTCCTGGAGAATTTCTTCCTGCACATCGCGCGGCATATCTATCTTGCGGAACGATGAGTGCGCCACAATGACGGCATCCCAATCGCCGGTGGCGATTTTGGCAAAGAGTCGTTGCCTGTTCTGTTTGGTGAAATCTGTTTTATCCGCTACAAGAATATTGGCGTCAGGATACAATTTGTAGAATTCATCGCGCCACTGGTGTAATAAGTGATTCGGTACAACAATCATCGGCTTGGAGATAAATCCCATGCGTTTTGATTCCATGACGGTAGCCACGCAGGCCAGCGTCTTTCCCGCGCCCACGACATGATCAAACAGGCAGGTTCCTTCCTGAATTGCTCTCCATACAGCATTTTTTTGATGAGGACGGAGTTTTACCGCTTCTGATGCGTTCACCAGTTCAAGATGTGAGCCGTCATACTGCGGCGGAACATTGGTGTTGAACCGCTCGTTGTAGAGCTTTGTCAGCATGTCGCGCCGTTCATCGTCCGTCCACACCCAATCCAGAAACGCCTGTTTGATTTCATCAGCCTTCTGCATGGCGGCGGCTGTCAGTTCCTGGTCAATGACCATGATGGGCTTTCCGTTCTCATCATGCTGGCCGCTTTCCTTTTCAACCTTGATGGGCCTGTTGATCAGCAGGGATTCGAGAATCTTTTCCGCCGGATATTCGGGGATGCCCCATACGCTGTCGCTCAGAGCCGTGTCCCAGATGCTGACTTTCGCAAGCCAGCGTCCGAGTGTGGGCAGATAGGTGATCTCCTGTATCCCCTTGCCGCCGTGCAGATGCTCCACAAAGTCCGAGATGACCTGCGCCGGAACCCAGGCCGAACCGAATTTGATGCCGATGTCCACAGCCTCGATGTCCGGCGGCATGGCGGCGGCCAGGGCTTCCACATTGGGAGCGAAGCGCGGATCGGATTCCGCCGTGGTCTGCGCCCGCGCCAGTTTGGCCCGCACATTGCCGGTCAGGTATCGATCGCGGATTTCCCATTCCTCAGTGGCGGGATTCAGGAAAATCTGTCCCTGGTCGCGCAATTCCGCCTGAATGTCCTCTGCCGGACGACGCAGAAGCTGCGCCATGCGGCTGAAATCCACCCTGCCGTTTTCCCGCAGGGCAATGAGCAGGGCGTCCCTGGCGTTTTCCGCCGTTTCCGCCACATGCGCGGGCTTGAGCACCCGCTGCCGGAAAATCGCGGCCTTTTTGGCCGAGGCGGGGCGGGCGGTTCCGCCATGCTTGCGGGCCGTTTCCGGCGACAGTCCCTTATCGTAGTCGGCTTCCAGCGATTCCAGCAGGCTGTGTTCCGGGTCATCCCGCATCAGACTGCGATTGGTCTGGGAATTGAGATGCCCGTACTTTTTGACGAAAGCGTCATACTGACTGTTGAGGCGGATGCGGAATGAGGTCATCCGGCTTTCATCGCCGTCGCTCTTTTCCTCGTTGAGCAGTTCGTGCAATGTGTCGCGGATTTGAATCATGCCCACCAGACGCAGGCGGGCCGTCTCGTTTTTGACCGGCAGAAGATCGTAATCGCTCTCGCCAAAGGCGGAAGCGACCTTGAAGACGATCTTCCGGCTCTGCGGCTCCACGCACAACGCGCCGGTCTTCAGCGCCTGAAAATACGGGCTGCGGATAAATTCGGCGTTGCGTACCCTGACTTCCGTATGGAGCGGGCTTTCCTTGCGCGGCACGAAGCAATTTGTCGGGAGCGCCTCAAGGCGTTTGACGATTTCCGGGCCGAGTTCTCCCGGAGGCGTGCCGCTGACGCAGGACAGCGCATCCTCGTACATGCCGCCGTCAAAGACCATTCTGCCGATAATCTGGCCGGGATTCCGGAGGAAGTAGTTGTTGATGACGGCTTGCCGCGAACTCCCGTGTTCGAGATCGTCCACAAAGTTCGTCCCCGTTGTGACCCAATCCCTGCTGCGCTTGTTTTCGCCGTTATGGCGCTGGAAAAACACGATGTCTGCCGTGACATACGTGAGCGCGTTCTGACGGAAGGCTGTATGCGGCAGACGGATAGCGCCGAGCAGGTCGGCCTGCCCCGCGATATGCTCACGCGCCGAGGAATCGACGGCATCCATGAAATAACGGCTGACCACAAAGGCCGCGACGCCGCCTTCCCGCAACAGACTGATGGACTTGGCGAGGAAATAGTTGTGGATGGAGAATTTCCGCAGTTCGGGGAAATCGGGATCGTACAGCGACTGCTTGCCGAAGGGGGGATTGCCGACAATCAGATCGAAATGCGGAGCGTTCAGTCCTACACTCTGAAAGCTGTTGTTGAAATGCTTTGCCTTGGGATACAGGTATTGAGCTATATTTGAAGTTGTGGGGTCAAGTTCTACGGCAAGAAATTTTGCGTTGAACTGTTCGGGGCAGAGGCCAAGGAAGTTGCCGATGCCCGCTGAAGGCTCCAGGATGCGGAGCGGTTCGCCTGTGCCGAGGCCGAGACGGGAAAGCCCCTCATATATGCCCCGGATGACGGCTTCTGAAGTGTAGTGCGCGTCTTGCGTGGAGCGACGGGCGGCGGCATAGATGTCCGGGGCGAGCAGCCCCTGCATTTCCCGATATTCGGCGGCCCATTGTTCGTTTTTGGGATCAAAGACCTGCGGCAGGCCACCCCAGCCCACATAACGGACAAGGATTTTCTGTTCTTCCGGGGTGGCCGACTTCGCGCCGCTGGCCTGAAGCTGTTGCAGCAGGCGTATGGCGGCGACGTTATCCGCATATTTGCTTTTCGCGCCGCCAACGCCCAGCCGAACTTCCGGGGTTATGCGGAAGTTTACAGATTCATTTCGACTCCGCAGCTCTGCAATATCTCGGAGTCCGACATCCCCCGCAGGCTCGCCTGTCTGGCTGATTCGCTGCTCAGAATTCGCTTCTCCAACGTCTGCTGCTGATCCAGCCTCACGATCAGAGCCAAGTCTCCTTCCATCTCCAGTTGCCGGAGCTTTTCCGGGCTGTTCAGCGCCCATCTGTCCAGAATCAAGTATGCCGAATTGCTGAACCCCGCGCTTCTGACTTCTCGAATCATTTCGGGCTTGAGAACCTTTCTTGCGATTTCCAGCGGACAGGTTTGTCTGTCGAGCATGTTGCGCCTCCCAGGGAAGGGTATGAGTGAAATGGTGAATTTCCTGTACGGTCAGATATTCGTCGGCTCCGGCCTCGAACAGCTTTTCGGGAGTCCGCTTGTCGCCGTCCATGATCTGCATGATTGCAGGGTCACGGCTGTACATGCGCGAGCCGTCGCGCATTTCGTACACGGATTCGCCGTTGCCGTTGATGCCGAGGAGCGTTTTTTCCGGCTTGTCGTTTGTCGGAAAGGAAAACTCCTGATGCTGTTCCGGCTCCGAAGGAACCGTTTGCTCTTCCGTTGCAGGGGGTACGACTTCGGGAACGGCTTCCTCCCGCATGTCGTCCTGAATGTTTTCCGCCCGTATTTCCTCGATCTGGTTCGCCATCGCGTCGAACAGCGATAACTGGCGAGGATCGTTTGTCTGCTTGCGCCGTCTGGCCATGCGTCTGTCCTTGTCTGGAGGACGGGCAGGCGGCGCGAAGGCGGGCTACCCGTCATGGTGTTCCGTTTGGGCGAGTTTCAGTTTTTCGGCGTTATCAATGACCATTCGCCCGTCATGTTCATAGAAGACAACCTTGTCTCCTTCCTTGACGCCGAGCTTTTGCCGGACTTCGCGGGGGAGCGTGAGTTGGCAGCGCGAGGTGAGCTTCGCCAGTTCCATGCCTGTTCTCCTTGTTTCTTATTTCCAAGTATTATCTTGAAAGTAAGATAAAAGAGCTTCGGCAAAAGGTCAAGCATCTTTTCTTCCCCGGCTACAAAAGCCTTTCATTCAGCAGGCCGCGCGTGATGATTCCCGCCACGCGCTCCTGAGCGTCCGTATCCCCGGCGCGAGCCTGGCGGGCCAGTTCCAGAGCCGTGGGCAGTTCCGCCGCCTTGAAATCGCAGGCCGGAAAGCGGATGCCGCCCAGAATCCATGTGGGCGTGGACGTGATGCGCGATTGCGCGGCGACAATATCCGCGCTCACCAGAGGGGCGGCAGCTTGCAAGGCGTCCGCAAAGGCTTCCGGCGCAATGGCGGCTTCCTGAAGCGCGGTCTGGAGAGCGGCTTCATACGGAACCGGAATGCCGAGCGTAGTCTTGGGCAGAACGGCATCCCAGAAGCGATGGGCCGCATTGGCGGAAAAGCCGCGCAACGCCTCATAGGCCAGAGCTTTTTTCAGCGATTCGCCGTATTCGTCCGAGGGAATATGCCGCACGACGATGCACAGACCGGGAGCGTCCCGTTGCGCCTGAAGCGGTTCCTGAATGCCGCAGTACGGACATTCGAGGTTCGTCCAATATTCAAGGATGTCGCCCTGAAAACCGTCCACCGCCCTGCCGTCCAGGCAGGTTCTGCCGGAGAGCGTCTCCAGAGGCGTGTACGGTTGGGACAGGTCTTTGACGATCTCGGTTTTGACGCCAGCTTGCACGGCTACCCGATCCGATATGGGGGTTCCGGCGTGGGCGGGTTGGGAGAAGATCAGGAGGCCACAGAGGAAAATGGCCTGCAAGAATATTGTGTTATGCCGCATGGTCATACTGTTGCTCCAGAGAAAGTTGCAGAAGTTGAGGAACGCGCAGTTGCGCCTTTTTGAGTGAGGGATTGGCGTAGAACATATCGCCCCGGACGATCTGGCCGGAAAAGACAAAGTGGGCTTCGCCCTCTATCTGTTCCTGCAAGTCGCGCAGGACAACGCGGTCTTCCTGTTCCACAGTGGTGGAATTGGCGTCGCGGTAGTCGGAACTGATCTGCTCATTGACGTTGAATCCTGTCGTTCTGAGGACAGTGCTTTGCCCCGCCTGCCCGCGTATCAGTTCCCATGTCTTTTCCGCGTCCTGCATCTTCATGAAAATTTTAATAGAGGTGTTCGCCACCATCTGTTGCGCTCCTTTCTGGTCAGCCTCCAGAATACCGGCATAATCCTGAGAGGCCACAATGGCGGCAATGCCGAGGCCACGTCCCTGTGTCAGCACGACTTCAAAGCCGGGCGTGACAATGGCCGCGTATTCATCCACGATGCACAGATAGGGGCCGATGCCAATGGCATCAGTCGGCAGAGCTTCCAGAACATCTGCCGCGTCGCCCTCGATATTCGCGCCAAGGCCAACGGCGCAGGCGTTGCGGATGGCGGAAAGGCTGATTTTGCCGAGGCTGGCGAGTTCGGCGGGAGCTTTTTCCAGAGAGGGCAGAAGAACGACAAGGATTCTTCGCTGCATGATGGCATCACTGAAGTCCACCTCCCCATCTTCCGCGCCGTAGATGTGGGAATAGGTGTCGGTCAAACTGGACAGCGCCTTGCCGAAGTAGGATTGCGCGTAGCCAAACTGCTCCGCGAAGGATTCCGGCTGGTCTTTCATCTCCCGTCCGGCAATCCAGCCGGAGGTGGCAAGCGCCGCCTGAATGGAGGCGCGGGATTCCTGATCCAGTTCAGGATGCAGGGCCAGAGCCACACATTTTTCCAGAGCTAGGGAATCGCGGATGATGGAGGTGGAGAGCTTGAGCAGGCCCTTGTCCCGCAAGTCCACCAGAGCATACATGACGCCGGAAATCAGGGCCTGCGCCTTGTCGGCAAAGATGGAATTGGCCCCGTCCGAAGCGGGCATGAGGGAAACCAGAAGCTGTGTCAGGGCTTCCGCCGAACCGAACGTGAACGGGTTGTTGGTGTTGGAAAGACGGCGCGGGGACTTGCCCTTGACCTTGCCGGAGGTGCCGTAGTTCAACACGCGAAAGTCATCATCTCGGCCAAGGAAGCGGGCCATCTGCCATATCTGCACCGCCAGCTTGGGCGACGCCTTGGGGTCGATGTAAAACAGCCCGGATGCCGTTGCCAGGGCATTGTAGGAAAGGGAAACCAGCGTCTCCGTCTTGCCGGAACCTGTTGTGCCGAAAAGCAGGCAATGGGTGAGAATATCCTTGGCCTTCAGCCAGAGTTCCTTCCCGTCCTGGAGCCGATTGCCGAGGAAAAAGATGCCTTCCGGTCTGGCAAAACCGCGTCTGCCGGGAAGTGGATCGCCCCTGTCCGTGCCGTACAATCCCATCGGCATCCGAAACGGCAGGCGTTCCCTGTTCACACAGGCGCAACGGACGAGAAAGAGTGCCAGCCCAAGACAAAACAGCGGCGTGGAGCAGGCCGGAAAAAGAAACAGACACAACCCCGCCGTGAAGATGCCGCCGGTCTGCACCTGGCCGAGTTTGAGAGCATCCGCGAGACGTTGCGCGGGGGAGCGCACATCGCGGTGCAGGCGCTTTCGTTCCTGCGTTTCATGGTCTTCCAGACCTCTGATGGTTCTGTTCATACGCGTAACCTCTAAAAGTATTCGTCAGCCAACTTTTCATCTTCGTTGGCGTCGTATTCGGGATTGTCTTCCGCATCGGCCAGCACCACGTCCGGCGGCTGTTCCACGGGAGAAAATTCGGTATCCAGAGTCGAAGTTTCGGCAGTGTCGGCGGTCGGAACCGGTGTGGTTTCCGACGTGGGCGGCACAAAGATTTCGGTCAGCCAGCCCTGAGCCGCCAGAGACTGCTTGAGACTTGTTACAGCGGGAGCAATGTGCGGTTCAGACAGCGCCTTTCCGGCCTTTTCCTCCGCCTGATAGTGCGCCCATGCCGCAAAGCCTTCGGCCCATGCCGCGCGTCCGCCGCACTGGTTGAGGGCGTACCAGAGCGGACGATCCAGAGGCCGGAGCCAGAGAAACTGCGAAGAGGCCAGCACGCCTTTTTGCCGCGCCCGATACAGCAAGGCCATGAACCAGGGCAGTTCATAGGCGGCATGGATGCTCAGACACTTCTCGTTCAAGATGGAGGAGCGGCAGTCCCATTCTTTTTTCAGTTTTTTGGCAAAGTCGCCGTCCTCCAGAAGAGGACAGGACGCCTGTCCGTTTTCCTCGGCATAAGAAAGAGAAACGGCATCCAGCAAAGCGATGCAGCCCTTCTTGTTCCCATCCGCATAGGCCAGAAAGGCGGCAGCCAGGGCGCGGCGGCAGGGCGACAAGCCTTCATGGCCCTCAAAGGGCTTGCCGAGTTGCGCCGTCAGTATGACACCGGCCTTTCCTTCATCCAGCCGGGCGTGTCCCCAGGCGGGAAGCGCTGTGGACGGCAGTCCGTTTTTCAGCGCCTGTTCCGGCGTGAACGGCTCCCCCTGTTCATCAAGCAGCAGTCCGTGTTCCAGAGCGAACTGCACCGGCGTTCGGGCGATCCGCCACAAACCGGAATCATGGGATTCCCGCGAGAGCAGATACTTGCCGCGCCCCACCACAGGCCGCAGACAAGGAAAGGACTCCGCATTGTTTTTCAGCAGGCTTTCCATGTTGAAACGCCGGACAAGACCACCCACGCGACCCATGAAGATGGAGGCCATGCCGAACAGGACGAGCAGCAGAAGAAAGGGCCAGCGAATCCATGAGCCGGTGTAGCGCAGCACCTTTTGCATGGTGTCCCAGGACAGGGAGGCCGGATCGGCTTCCGCAATGCGCGCCCACGCGGCCTGCGCCTCATCAAAAAAGGGCGCAAACACCTGAATCTGTGCCTCGGCCAGCGCCAGCAGCGGCCTGTTCACATCATCGGCATGAGCGACATACAGGGCGGGCAGCACCGTAAAGACAAAAATCAGCAAGGCGCACCATAAAAAGAGATGGTCGTCCCTGCTATCCCGACCGTTCATTGTCCTGCCTCCCGCTCAAGAGCGGAGAGCGTGACAATGCCCTCCCTTTTCAATCGTTCCAGATTGCTTTTGACGCGCCGGATATAGGCGTCCCGGCGATGCGGCGTCCGCGAATGGTACGCGCCGATAGCCTGCCAGAGATTGCCGGTGCGCCTGTATTCCTTGCGCAGCAGCCATGCGGCGGCATGGGCGTTGACGCGCCCGTCGCGCAGCACGGCATCGGGCGAGATGCCCATCGCGGCCAAATCCTTGAGATGTACCGTGTTGATTTGAAAACCGCCCAAATCCCACGTCCCGTTTTTGTTGCTCAGTGCTTCGCCCATTCTGCCGCCTTCGGTGGCAAGAATGGCGAAGAGCGCGGCAACGGGCATCCCGCTGACGCGAGCGGCGTCCAGAACGCAGTCCGCCGTCAGGGGATGCAGCGGCGGGAACGCGACTTTCGCCCTCCCGGCGGCAAGAGCTGTTGTTCCCTGAAGCAGACACAGGACAGCCAGAAAAAAGCAGACTGTCCTCATTTGAGCTTCCCCTTGAGATGGAGGATGTAGTCGCCGCTTGTGCCGTACACCTTGAAGGGATTGTTGCCGCCGAGTCCGTTGACGGTATTCAGCACCTGGTTGTGCGCGTCGTTGATTTTCTGGTGGATGTAGGAATCCACCTGACTACAGATGCCCGCGACGATCTGATCCATACTCGGCAAGGTCACGCCGAGAGAAAAGGCGTCCCCGATGCCGTTGATGGAGCCGAGACAGACGGAAAGCGCATCGCGTTCCGTTTCCGGATCGGGCATCAACACATCATGCGTCTCCGATACGCGCCCGTTGCGCTCCTGAATCGCGCCGCCCACGGCGTCCTGCATGTCCTGGCAGGAAGCGGCGAAACACGGCGCGGCCAGCGCCATGCACAGCAACACCATGAGAATATATTTCATGTCGGTATCTCCAATAATGGGGGTCAAGGGGCATCATGCCCCTTGCGGGGGCGTGGGGGCAGCGCCCCCACATTCCCAATGCTTCCTATTTTTTCTTGCCTTTCGCGTTGAAATCAGGCGAGCCGTCCGGCTTGACCGGACAGGTCTTTTTGCATCCGGGGTAGCCGGAGCAGCCGTAGAAGTCGCCTTTCGCGCCGGAGCGTTTGACGAGGGGCTTGCCGCAGGCCGGGCAGGCGTATTCCGAAAGCACGGGTTTGGGCCTGGCCTTGCCGGGCTTGCCGTTGTCGTCGGGCAGGATGACCGGGCAGTCGGGATAGGCGGTGCAGCCCCAGAACCACGCGCCGTCCTTTTTGCGCTTGCGGCGGTTCAGGGCAGCGCCGCAGGAAGGACAGGGAAAGGCGGGCACGCCGTCGCCAAGGATGGGGGCAAGCAATTCCGGCAGAATCCGGCACTGATCGGCCAGAAAGGCGTCCAGAGATTCCGCGCCCTGGGCGATGGATTCCAGCCGGGATTCCCATTCCGCCGTGGTGATGGGGTCTTTGAGCGCGGGCGGCGTGAGGGCAATGACTTCCCTGCCGAGCGGAGTGGAGACAAGGGCTTTCTTGTCGGCAGCGAGATAGCCGCGCTCCTTGAGCGTCTCCAGTACCTTGGCGCGGGTGGCTTCGGTTCCGATGCCCCTGGCGTCCTTGAGCGCGGTCTTGGCGTCGGCATCGGCCACAAAACGATGGACATTGGCCATCGCCTCGATGAGCGAGCCCTCGCTGAAGCGAGCAGGCGGGGAAGTCTTTTTCTTCAAGGTCTGCACGTCGCGGCAGTGAACGGCGTCGCCCTTTTCCAGCGGGGGAAGGGCCTGCTCGTCGGAATCGTCGTCTTCATCGTCATGACCGGCGAACGCCGTCCAGCCGGGATCAAGAACGCGCCGCCCCGTGGCTTCCCAGCGGGTATCGGCAAGAGAGACAGCGACTTTCTGCGCCTCGTAGCGCATGGGCGCGTGGAATTGCAGACAAAAGGCCGTGGCGATCATGAGATAAAGAT
>OJIY01000518.1_pt1 | contig 9890 bp, 8 predicted proteins | sample 1596061 | NCBI WGS metagenome assembly OJIY01 (sample SAMEA4350111, study PRJEB24818) | metagenome | biome: human; feature: gut; material: faeces | place: Denmark | collected 2013-09
ATTTATTACAATATAGGGATGGCCTTCGCCGAAGGCGGCGACTTTTTGCAGGCCAAAGCCAATCTGCTCAAAGCTGTGGACCTCAACCCGGAAATTCCCAACGCCAGCCCCAATATCGCGTACAATTTCGGCGCGGTCTTCCTTCAGTCCAAAGACCGGGAACGGGCGACCCAGTTTTTTCGGCTGGCTCTCCAACTGCGGCCCGATTTTCCCGCGGCCAGGGACGGACTCAAACGTGCCGGCGGCTAACGGGCGCCTTTTGACAGCGGATTCCGCATGAGCACTTCTTTCGCCCAATATCTTGTGGAGCAACTCGACGCGTTGATCTACCTCGTGGACATGCAAACCTGCGAGGTGCTCTACATCAATGAGCGCGGCAAAAAACTGTTCGGCCCCGGCGACGTCGTGGGTCAGGCCTGTTACCGCGTCCTTCAGGGCAGAGACGAACCATGCCCGTTCTGCACCAACCATCTGTTGGTCAGGGAATTCTTCCACGTCTGGGAACATACCAATCCCATCACCGGGCGGCATTACCTGCTCAAAGACAAGTTGGTGGACTGGCGGGGTAAAACCGTGCGCATGGAAGTGGCCGTGGACATCACGGACAAAGAAAACACCAGTCGCGCCATCAAGGACAAGCTGGAAATGCAGCGCGCTCTGGTGGACTGCGTGCGCACCTTCTATACCGCCCCGACCTTCAATGAAGCCATCAATATTATTCTGCGCATCCTGGGACGGATCCATCAGGCCGACCGGGCCTATGTCTTCGAATATACAAGTGGCGAACGGGATGAGGTTTTTTGCAGCAATACGCATGAATGGTGCGCCGAGGGCGTTGCGCCACAGAAAGACAAGCTGCAGGACCTGTCCCTGGACCTTCTTCCCGATTGGAAAACATTTCTGGGTCCCGAGCAAAGCATTGTCATCCGGGATCTGGAAGAGATCAGGGAGAATTTTCCGCAGACCTACGATATTTTGAAGATGCAGGAGATCAAAAGTCTGATGATCTCGCAACTGAACGTGGACGGCGTCGCCAGCGGTTTCATCGGCGTGGACAATCCCCGGCACTTGGGGGAGGATCTTTCCCTGCTCTGGTCCCTGTCCTATTTTGTGACCATGGAACAGAAAAAACAGCGTATGGAAAGCAATATTCTGTTTCTGAGCCAGTATGACAGCCTCACCGGAGTGGGCAACCGCCACAGTTACATGCGGCTTTTGAGCGAGCTGGAAAGCGCTGAAAACGCCGAGACAGGCGTGGCCTTTGTGGATCTCAACGGTCTGAAATCGCTCAATGACCGCGAGGGGCATACGGCGGGGGACATCTTTCTCAAACGCATGAGCGAAGTCTTCGCCCGGCATTTCAGCAAGGAAGAGCTCTTTCGCATCGGCGGCGATGAGTTCGTCATCATCTGCCGGGGCATTTCCGCGCAACTTTTCAAAAAAAAGCTTCGCTCCATGCGCGCAGAGGCCGAAAACCTGTATCCCGGGGCTCTGGCGCTGGGCAGCGTCTGGAAAAAAAGCGGGGCCAGCCCGTCCGAGATGGCCCGCCTTGCCGACAAACGCATGTATGAGGACAAGCGCCGCCATTACCATGACCGGAACCGGGAACTCAGGCCGGTTCTGCCCGCGACGGCCACTCAATGACGGGCAGCGCTCTGCAGAAAACGCTTTAAGGCCTCGGCCTTTTCCGTTTTTCGCAGGCGGCCGTAGCAGCGTCCGATTTCTTCATAAATCCAGGTCTGAAGGGTCGCGTCCCCGCTTGCGGCGAACAGTGCTTCGCCCAGCAGTTCCAGGCCTTTTTCCGTTTCATCCCGCATGAAGTGCAGGTTGGCTCCCAGCGTCAGCGCCAGGGGCGTAGCGTGATAGCGGCGCAGCCGGGCGTAACGCCGGAGCGCCCGCGCCATGTCGCCGGACTGGGCCAGAGACGCGATGGCCGCAATTTCTTCCTCCGGGCCGCTGGCGCAGTATTGCGTCACCACGGCGGCAAGCTCCTTGGGCGGCAAACGGCTGAGGGATTTCCGGGCGGGCAGAAAAGGCGCGATGGCCGTATCGGGCACGCCGCTTTGGCGGCTCTGACGATAAAAATCCTCCAGGGTCCGGCCCGTGGCGTCGCGCACGGCGGTCGCCAGACCGCGTCGCATCTTTTCCTCAAAATCCTGCTGTGACTTGTAAAAATAATGATTGATGCGGATTTTTTCCGCCACGGGATAGGAGGAGGCCGCCGGCACGGGCACGCGATCCTCATTGACGCAAAAGCGCCCCTCCGCGTAAGCGAAGTGGTGCGGCGACACGGGTTTGAGCGTCCAGCGCGGCTGCACCAGACTTTTGACATGATGATGGAGGCCCAGGCTGCGGGTATAACTGCCCGTCACGCCGGCCGCCGGCCTGCGCAGATGCCCGTCGGAGCCGAATATCATCCAGTGCGCGGCCAGACCGGCGAAGGCTTCATAGTCTTCCAGCAGCTCCCGCACGTCATGGCGGGCCAGCGGCAGCACGAATTCATCAATATCAATGAAGGCCAGCCAGCGGCTGCGGTCCTTCCACGTGCGCAGGCAGTGAAAATAGGCTGAAAGTTGCGGAGCCTCACGAACCGGAAAATCAATGACCGTCACCAGCCCGGCGGCGGCCAGATCCGACAGCGTCCGCGAGACAGGCTCCACGCTGCCGTTATCATAGAGCACGATGTGCTCGAAGCCCGCGGAAAAGTGGTGCAACACCCATTCACGCAGATGAGGCGTCTCGTCCTTGGCGATGGCGCAGATGCAGGCGTAGTACAAGTGCGTGCCTCCCCTCAAGCGGCTTTAGAGCAAGTTTACTTTAAACTTGCCCTGGCGGCTGCGAGAGCAGCCGTCCGCCACGAAGGCGTAAGCGCAAGTTATTTGCGCTGTTAAGCGCCGAAGTTGGCGGCTTCAAACGTTAAGAATATAAATTCCTAACGTTAATCGGCTCTAGTCCCCGGCGGCCGGTTCACCCAGCAATGCGCGGGCGTAATCCGCGCCGTTGAAGGGGCGCAGATCCTCCATTTTTTCGCCCAGGCCCACAAAAGTGATGGGCAGATGGTGCTGCATGGCCACGGCGATGGCCACGCCGCCCTTGGCCGTGCCGTCCAGTTTGGTCAGGATCAGTTCGTCCACCCCGGCGGCCTCTTTGAAGAGCTTGGTCTGGGAAAGGGCGTTCTGGCCGGTGGTGGCGTCCAGAACCAGAATGCTGCGATGCGGCGCGCCGGAATGCTTCTTGCTCAGCACCTGGCGGATCTTGGTCAGTTCTTCCATCAGGTTGACCTTGGTCTGCAAGCGCCCGGCCGTATCCACAAAGAGCACGTCCACGCCTTCCTTCACCGCCCGGTCCACGGCCTCAAAGGCCACGGAGGCCGGATCCGAACCCGCCGGACGGGCATGGAACAGGGCTCCCACCCGCTCGGCCCAGACCTGCAACTGCTCGATGGCCGCCGCGCGGAAGGTGTCCGCCGCCGCGATCATCACCTTTTTGCCCTGCATGCGCGCGCGGTGGGCCAGCTTGGCGATGGTGGTGGTCTTGCCCACGCCGTTGACCCCGATCATCAGCACCACTTCCGGCGGATTAACGGCCGAAATACGGCGCGGCGCGCGGAAAATTTCTTCCAGCTCGGCCAGCAGCAACTCGCGGGCCTGCTCCGCGCGCGTGACTTTTTCCCGCCGGGCGCGCTCCTTGAGGCGTTCCACCAGTTCCAGCGAGGGTTCATAGCCCAGGTCGGCCATGATGAAGAGCTCTTCCAGCTCTTCCCAGAAGGCGTCGTCCAGCTCGCCATGGCCGGCGAAGAGCGTGTCCAGACGACGGGCAAACTGCTCGCGGGTACGCGAGAGGCCTTCGCTGATCTTCAGGAAGAGACGGCTGCGCTCGTCCTCCTCGTCCTCCAGATCCAGGGCCAGAGCCAGCCGGTATTGCAACTCGGAGCGGAATTCCTCCACATGGCGGTACTCCATGCGCTCAAGCCAGGCCCGGAAGTCATCCACAAAGTTCTGGACCTCATCCTGGGGCGCGTCCAGAGCGCGCAGCAAAAAGGCCAGCCGTTGCCAGAGCAGGTCGCCGGCGCTGTCCACGCCCTCCAGAATGATGCCCAGCCAGACCGAGAGCCTGGGTTCGGCCTCGCGCAGCCGCAGGGTCAGCGCTTCATCCTCTTCGGAAATATCGGAAGTCCCGGCCGGAGCCGGAGTTTCGGCCGGGACGGACGCGGCCCGCGGCACAGCAGCTTCCGGAGCAGGTTTCGCCGGGCTTACGGGCGCGCCTTCCGGTTCCGCGGGCCCGGCCCCGGCTTCAGGTTCCTGCGCCGATACGGCTTCGGAAGATGGCGCAACGTCATCCTGGCGCGATCCGCCGAAGATTTTTTTAACGGCTGAAAAAAAGCCCATAGCAAACTCCTTGCGCAACAGCGCTTATTTCTCTCCGCCCAGCGCCGCCAGCACGTCTTCAAGGGCGTGCACGCAGGCTTCCACAGCCAGCGCGGCGGTTTCACACTGCGGATCATTGAGGGCGGCCTGCATGTCCCGGGCCGTATCCTCCAGCCGGGCCGCGCCCAGGCAGGGGGCCGCCAGTTCCAGCATACGCCCCAGATGGCAGAGGCCCGCCACCTCGCCGTCCGCATACAGACGGCTCAAGAGCTCGGGCGCACGGGCGAAGCTCTGCCGGAACAGCCCGGCGGTGACCCGCCAGGCGTCGGCGTGCTTACGCTGGAAACTCCGGCCCAGAGCCGGATTGACCGGAAAAACCGCGGCGGGCGCGCCCACGTCCGGAGCCTCGACGCTGTCGGCGGCCGGCGCGCTCAGGCCCAGCACGATCCTGTCCGGCGCGGCTTCGCCGCCTCCGGCCAGCGCCTCGTCCGCCTTACGGGCCAGCAAACGCCGCAGGCGGGCCAGATCCCCCCAGTGCCAGAGCAGCAGAAGCAGCGCGCCGGTGCAGAACAACGCCGCCAGGGCGAAGCGCCAAACCTCGCGCCGGGCCACCAGCGCCTGCTCCTCGGCGCTCAGACGCGGCGAAAGATAGACTTCCACCGAGCCGATGCTCCGGCCTTCCATCTTGAGCGGATTCATGCCCTGCACGGTATTTTCCGCAATTTCGTCATCCCAGGGCACAGGCTCCCACTGGTAATTGCGGCGCTGGCCCTCCAGCATGCCCTGCCGGGTCTGGACCTTGACGGCGTAAATCCTGTCGTCTTCCATGGCGGCCATGACTATGGTCCGGGCCGTCAGTTCATCCAGTTCCCAGGCGGGCAGCGAAAGCAGGGCCGCCAACTGCGAGGCCATGTGCCCGGCTTCGCTGATGAGCCGGTTTTCCGCGTCCCGGCGGCTGCCGTTCAGATTCCAGAGGCTGAGCAGCAGAAAAAGCAGAAGCCCCGCCGCCCAGGCGGTCAATGCCAGCCAGCGGCGCGTGCGGTGTGTGATGTAAGGCATATGGCGTTATGCGCGCAAAAGCCGACGGCCTTGCGCCCTCCTTCTCATTTCATTCCACGCAGGCGGCCCGTCAGGGCAGCCAGATCCTCATTGCCCAACGCGGCCAAGCAAAGCAGCCAGGCCGTCAGCCCGACGGCAATAGCCAGGGCCAGAGCGCTCCACACGCCGCCCCACCAGCCTCCGGGAACCATAACGGCCCGCGCGGTCAGCACCGCCCAGGCGGCCACACCGGCAGCCAGCGCGGCCAGCGCCTGCTGAAACAGCGCCCGCCAGGGCACGGCCCGCGCGGGCTGCCCGCAATCACGCAACGCCCGGCGCAAGCCGGACCAGAGCAGGCAGGTCTGGAGCCAGAGCCCCAGACTCACGGCCAGGGCCGGTCCCATGGCCGAACAGGCAGTGGGAAGACTATGGCCCAGCACGGCCCCGGCCGCAAGTGTGGCCGCCACGGCCCAGCCCGCGCTGACCGCCGTGCGCCGCGTCGCGCCCAGCGCGTTGCAGCCCGCAAGCAAGCTGCGGTTGAGCGCAAACGCGGGCAGGCCCGGCAGATAGGCCCAGAGCGCCAGCCCGGTTTCGCGCGCGGCCCGGGCGTCAAAGGCCCCGTGCCGCAGCAGGGCGTCCACCAGATCCGGGCCCACGGCCCAAAGCCCCATGGCGGCGGGCAGGCTGAAAAGCGTGGTCCAGCGCAGGGCCGCGTTCAACTGGTCGCCAAAAGCCGAAAAATTCCGTTCCGCCGCGAGACGGCTCAGGGACGGCAAACTGGCCATGCCCAGGCAGACGCCCACCAGCCCCAGCGGCAATTCCAGCAGGCGCTCAGCGTAATACAGCGCCGCCACCTGCCCCTGGCCCAAGCCCGAAGCCAGGCCCATGGCCGCCAGCATGGCCAGCTGCGGCGCGGCGGCCCCCAGCAGACCGGCCGGAACATGCGCCAGACAGCGCCAGGCGGCCCGGCCGATGCTTTCCCCTTCGGCTTCCACGGCATCAGGCCCGCATTCACCCGCCGCCGACGTCGCTCCGCTCAGCAGACACCGCAGGGCCAGCCACTGCGCCAGCCACTGGACCAGGCCGCCGCAGAGCATGCCCAGGGCCAGCGTCTGCGCGGGCGGCCAGCCACCCAGCGCGGCCGCGACCGTGAACAGGAGCATGGTCAGATTGAACAGCGCGGGCGACAAGGCGGGCAGCCAGAACACATCCATGCTGTGCAAAAACGCCATACCCAGAGCGGCCATGCCCGCCGTCAGCAGATAAGGCAGGCAGATCCGCAGCAGTTCCGCCACCCGCGCAGCTTCCGGGCCGGGAAAACCGGGGGCCAGCAAGGCCGCCAGCAAGGGCGCGGCCAGCAGGCCCAAGAGGGTCAGAGCCGCCAGAGTCAGCCCCAGACGTAGGGCCAGAGCCGCAGCCAGAGGGCGCAACATCCGTCCGCGTTGCCCCGCCGTTCCGTCGGCGCCGCATTGTCCGGTCCCGTTTTTTCCCGCCGGGCCGTGGGCGCGGCGCACCAGGGCGGCGGTAAGCGTCATGGACAGGGACCCTTCGCCCAGGAGACGGCGCAACACATGAGGCAGCCGCATGGCCGCCACCAGAGCGTCAGCCGTCGCCCCGCCGCCCAGCAGCCATGCCATGCCCATATCCCTGGCCAGACCCAGCAGGCGCGAGACGAGTGTGAAACCGCCCAGCAGGGCCGCCGTGCGCAGCATCCGGCCCGGCGCGGCCCGCGCCGACTGAGGGCTGGTACTCCGCAGCATGCTCAGATCACTTGCCTTGCCGCAACCGCTCAGGGCCGGTGCGGATCGGTTTCCGACCGCCAGGCCCGCACGGCCTCACGCACGCGTTGGTTCTGCTCCTCGGGCATTTCCTTGAACTCTTCGGCGAAAACATGGATGCGCGTGCCGCCGCGCGGCGCGAACAGGCCCTTGACCCGGCACCAGCAAGGGGCGAGCAGCTCGCGCAGATCCTCCAGCACGGTGTTGGTGATGGTTTCCATAAAAGACTGGTGGTTGCGGAACGCGAACATATAGAGTTTGAAGCTCTTGGATTCCACGCAGAGCTTGTCCGGCACGTATTCCACGCTGATGGTCCCGCAGTCCGGCTGTCCCGTCACCGGGCAAAGAGAGGTGAATTCGGGAAAACTGATGCTGATCACATAGGGCCGCCGCGGATAGCAGTTGGGAAAGGATTCCAGCAGACCGACGCCGGGGCCGCCCTCAAGGGCCGGGAGACGGCCCGTGCCGAGGATATGCAGGTTCCGGGTTTCGTCCTGACTACGGGTGGGCATGCGCAACTCCTTCAAACATCCTTATGAAACGCCAGAGCGATCGGCGCGTACCGGACTTGTAACCCATTGCGCTTACGGCTACAATATTCTATTCAAGCGCCGTCCTGGACGGCCAATTCCTCTTCGGAGCGCGCACTTATGCATCTCTGCCTGCGATTGCGGCCCTGCCGGGCTGGAGATTGTCTGCCTTTGCTTCCCGCCGAACTGCCGGGGGTAGACGTCTGGCCCGCGCATTGCCTCGCGGAACCCATTCCGCGTCCCCTGCCCCGCCTGCCCGTGGGCAGCCGCCTGTACGACGCGGACGGAACGGAATTGCTCAAGGTCACCGGACGCATCTGGCTGCCCTCACCTTCCGGCCTCAACAACCCGCATGCCCATGACTGCCCGTTGGTCACGGCCCTGACGGATATCGCGCCCATTCCGATTCCGGACAACGACGCCCTTTGCCTGGAAGTTCGCAAGGAAGGCCGCTCTCTGGCCTGGATCACGCTTTCGGACAAGGGCTCCCAGGGGCTGCGCGAGGATCTGAGCGGTCCGGTGATCAAGGATATGGCGGCCGCGCGCCTGCCGCTCTGCCACAGCCAGGGCTTTCTGCTGCCGGACGAACCCGCGCTGCTCCGCGCTTTGCTTACGGATCTGGCCCTGAACCAAGGCTATGACCTGATCTGCACCACCGGCGGCACGGGTCTTTCGCCGCGCGACATCGCGCCTCAGGTCACGGCCACCCTGCTGGACATGCCCCTGCCCGGCTTCAGCCAGGCCATGATGGCCGCGAGTCTGGCCAAAACGCCGCACGCCGCCATCTCCCGCGCCGTGGCCGGAGTGCTGGGCCGGAGCATCGTCATCAACCTGCCGGGCAGCCGCAAGGGCGTACTGGAAAATCTGGCCGCCGTGCTGCCCGCCCTGCCCCACGCTCTGGACAAACTGCACGGCGACCCCGCCGATTGTGGAGGATAGCAGCATGCGCACGCCCTTCGGCCAATTCGCCGACATCTGCCGGATGATCAAAATCGAGCATTCCATCTTTGCCCTGCCCTATGCCTGGGCCGGGGCTTTTCTGGCCGCGCGGGGCCTGCCGCCCTTGCGCAGCCTGATTTTTCTGACTATCGGCATGGTGGCCGCGCGTTCCTTCTCCATGGCCTTCAACCGCCTGGTGGACCTGCCCTTTGACCGCGACAATCCGCGCACCAGTGACCGCCCGCTGGTCACCGGGGCCATCAACAAGGCGCAGACCTGGGCCTTCTGCGGAGTCATGGCTCTGATTTTCATTCTGGCCTGCGCCTGCCTGAACAGCCTCTGCCTTTGGCTGGCCGTGCCGGCCCTGCTTTTTGCGGCCGCCTACAGCCTGCTCAAACGCGTCACCGCTCTTTGTCATTTCTGGCTCGGAGCCACGCTGGGCCTGGCCCCCTTGGCGGGCTGGATCAGCGTGAATCCTGCGGGCATGGACCTCTCGCCCGTGCTGCTCTTTCTGGCCGTGACCTTCTGGGTCGGAGCCTTTGACATCTATTACGCCTTTCAGGATCTGGATTTCGACCTTGCCTTTGATTTGCGCTCCGTGCCCTCGGTCTACGGACCGGACACCTCCCTGGCCCTGGCGGCCTTCTCCCATGTGATGACCGCCATTTTCCTGCTGCTGACGGGTCTGGCGGCCGGACTCTCCTGGCCGTGGTATGTAATCTGTCTGGGCATCGCCGCGCTGCTTCTGCTGGAGCACCGGCTGATGCGACCTCAGGATCTGCGGCATGTGAACACCGCCTTTTTCACGCTCAACGGAATCATCTCTCCGGTAGTGCTGGCGGGCGTGATTCTGGGCATTTACCTCTAGACCGGAACAAGCATGCCCCGTAAAAAAACCTATCAGTGGCAGGCGGACGGCGAGGCGGAACATGAAGCCGCGCCCAGCCGTTCGGCCAAAAAACGCCAGAGTCTGGCCCTTCAGAACCTGGGCGAGGAACTGACCCGGCTGGCCCCGGCCGAACTGCGCGATTTTGATCTGCCGCCGGATCTGCTCGAAGCCCTGGCCCTGTATGCCCGCATCCGCGACCATGAAGGCCGCCGCCGGCAGATGCAGTACATCGGCCGCCTGATGCGCGAAACCGACGCCGAACGCCTGCGCGCGGCCCTGGCGGCCCGGCGGGAGGCGGTGTCGGCCGACACCGCGCGTTTCCATCTGGTGGAACAATGGCGCGAGCGCC
>OJIY01000520.1_pt1 | contig 9834 bp, 9 predicted proteins | sample 1596061 | NCBI WGS metagenome assembly OJIY01 (sample SAMEA4350111, study PRJEB24818) | metagenome | biome: human; feature: gut; material: faeces | place: Denmark | collected 2013-09
AGGTGTAGGGCAAAGAGCTGCTTAGGAGTCTTGTGGGCTCGGAGAAGTGGATAAGAGACAGCCTAAAGACCCATCCGTGGTTCGCGTACCTGAAGCCCCTGCCGAAGGCCGACCAGATGTGGGAAGGCAACAAGAAGATCCAGTAGGCATATGATGAAGGGGGAATCCTCACCCAAAGGCGGAAGCCGGGGATTCCCCCCTTTCCTCTCAACGCCATGAACGCATCATGCGGGTGAGAGGATACCCTCAAGACGGGGCGGCTGATCAGCCGTGCCCCCTTTGGCGACAGGCTCCTCCCCCTTTTTCTTCGGGAGAATCCCCTCCCGTTCACGTCATCCTCACTCCATAAACGGCAAGCCCTTCCGATGCATGACCGGAAGGGCTTGCCGTTTTGTTGATACGCCGCGTGCCGCGATGGGTGTTTCGTGGGGCAACAGCCCCGCTTTGTTGGGGCGATGCGGCCTGTTCGCGGGGAACATTTTCCGGACGCGGGAGGGATCTATTTTTTCTCGCTGCCTACATCCACGGTCGTTTGGGAGGAATCCTCCTGCCCCTCTTCGGCGGACGGAAGCGCGGCTGAGGCGTCCACATCGACGGCGGGAGGCAGGGCTCCTGGCTGGCCGCCGGGGACCGGGGGCAACATGCGCAGTTCCGTGGTCGGCGCGTGCTTGGTATCGAGGATGACCATGCCGGTACGTTCCAGCACTTCGTGGCGGAACGCGTATTCGGCTTCCATCTGCTTGGTTTTGTAGTGCATCCACGCCCGGACCACATAGCTGACCATCCAGGCCACGGCGAAGCCGCCCACGACCCAGATGGCGACCAGATGGAAATTTTCCCCGAGTTTCAGGAGCAGGCTCATCACCCCGTCGAGATAGTAGATCGCGGCGCACATGAGCACGAAGCCCGCGAACAGGATCACCGTGGGCGCTCCCCGGACCAGCGCGTAAAACGTCTGCATCCGCTGCGGGACGCCTTCGAGGTTCACGTCTTCGCCGCCGCGCGCCCCCCGGGAGAAGCCGAGGCTCACGAGGTTGACCAGCAGCATGGCGAGCACAGGGACCATAACCACGGCGACCAGATAGCCGATCCACGGGAATTGGAAGTGCGGCACGCCGCTGGACGAGGGCTGGGCGTTGGTGATGCTGATGATGATGGCGCCCACCGTTACCGCGAGCTCCATGAGGACGATGCCGATGACCAGGTAGAGGAATAAGGTTTTCTGCTCTTTTTCAGTGAATTGCTTGCCGAACAGCGTGTGGTGCTTCTGTTCCGCGCCGCTGTCCTGCGGGGTTTCGGGGGCATCTTTGGAGGCTTCGGCCTCCTTGCGCTCCGCATGTTCGTATTTGGAAAGGTTCATGTATGCTCCATTGCTTGGTGATGGATCTCATTGGTATGTTTTCGAAATGGGGTAGTATCATAAAGCCGTGCCGTCCGCCAAGGTATGGCCCGCCTCTTCACCGCTGGAGCGGCGGGTTCTTTGGGCCGCGTCGGCACGGTCATGGACTGCCGGAAGGGCTTATGATAACAGTAAGAGGCAGCAGAACCGAACGGCGTCCGCCGAGGGAATCAACCAGCTGTCGAGGGAAAATATTGTGTCTTCTCATAAGGTTATCAAGACAATCGCGGAAATCAACGAGCGCATCAAAAAAGGCCGGGCCGTTGTCCTCAACGCTGAGGAAATGACCGAGGCCGTCCGGCGCATGGGCCCGGAAAAAGCCGCCCGTGAAGTCGACGTGGTGACCACGGGCACGTTCTCGCCCATGTGCTCGTCCGGTTTGCTGTTCAACATCGGCCAGCCCGAACCGCCGAAAATCCGCACCACCCGGGTCTGGATGAACGACGTCCCCGCCTACGCCGGGCTTGCCGCCGTGGACGCCTATCTTGGCGCCACCGAACTGCCCGAGGACGATCCCCAGAACAAAGTCTATCCGGGCCAGTTCAAATACGGCGGCGCACACGTCATCGAAGATCTCGTAGCCGGGCGCAGCGTCCATCTGCGGGCGACCTCATACGGGACGGACTGCTACCCCCGCCGGTCCCTCGATCGTACCGTCACGCTGGCGGATCTGACCTGCGCACAGCTTTTGAACCCGCGCAATTGCTACCAGAATTACAACGCGGCGGTGAACTGTACCAGCCGCACGATTTATACCTACATGGGGCCGCTCAAGCCGGACATGCGGAATGTGAACTTCGCTACGGCGGGCTGCCTTTCGCCGCTGTTCAATGATCCGTGGTTCCGTACCATCGGCACCGGGACGCGCATTTTCCTCGGCGGCGGACAAGGCTACGTCATCGGCGCGGGCACACAGCACGATCCCTCACCTCAGCGCACCGAGAAAGGGCTCCCCCTCAGCGGTTCGGGCACGCTCATGGTGCGCGGCGATCTCAAGGGCATGAAACCGCGCTATCTGCGCGGCCTGTCCCTCACCGGGTATGGCGTGTCGCTGTCGGTGGGCGTGGGGATTCCGATCCCGATCCTCAACGAGGAAATGGCGGCCTTTACCGGGGTTTCCAACGAGGACATCCTGATGCCCGTGAAGGATTACGGGTATGACTACCCCAATGGCCTGCCTCGGGTCATTCAGCATGTGCGCTTCTCCGGCCTGCTTTCCGGCGAAGTGGAAATCCAGGGCCGCAAAATCCCGACCGTGCCTCTGACCAGCCATGTGATTTCTCTTGAAATCGCCGACATGCTCAAGGGGTGGATCGAAAAGGGCGAGTTCCTTCTGACCGAAGCGGTTGACCGCATTCCGGCGTATTGATGAACGCTTGGGGAGGAGAAATTTCCTGGAGAAGCCCCCTCCTCCCCAAAACTGCCGGATCGGATTGTGCCTATCCCTTTCTTTTCAAAGCTTTTCGCCTTATCCTGAATCTCTGTTCGTGGAAGCGGGAAATGAGCCTGCCCTGCTGGTGGAGATGGAAAGGCGGCCTTGGGAGCGGGCAGGGTTCTTGTCTTTTGCGGAAACAGTATTACTTTTATAAAGTAATTCTCTTTGGGAGCCGGGCGCTCTGGCTTTCTCTCCTTTTCTTTCCGTACAAACGTAGCGAGACGAGGTGTTTTGGTGAAACTCCCCGAATTTGGTTTTTTGGAAAAATGCAAGATTGTCGGCAAAACGCTGCTGGTGCAGGTTTGTTTGTTCATTACGTTGCTGCTGCTCGCGTGGGGCAGCCAGGCTCTGTATGCGAAGCTCGATCGCACGGAATTCCCCACCCCCGTACAGATCACCGACGCCGACAAGCTTGACGAGAACGCCAAAGGGAAGGCGCTGGTGGACGCCATCACGCACCAGATGCGTTATGAGCTGGACTCCACGTTCGGATGGAGCATCAACGATATTTTGTTCAACCGGTTCGTGTTGGACAACCGGGCGTACCGCCAGTACGGGGTGTACCACGCCACCAAGGTGCTGATGGACCTGTATTCCATGACCATCGCCAAGCTCGGCACCAACGACCGCGAGAGCGAAATGCTCTACAAGGCCCGTCTGAACAGCTTTGCCATCGATCCGCGCAGCTTCATGTTCCCGTCCGCCGAGTCGTCCTACAAGAAGGGGCTCAAGCTCATTGAACAGTATAAGGAGAGCCTCGACAAGGGTACCGGCGTGTACAACTGCCGGACCGACGACCTGTACGCCTCCTTCGACCTTGTGATCGGCGAAAACCTGCTCGGGTATGCGCTCGGCCTGCTTGAAAACTCGCAGGAACTGCCGTTCTACACGCTGGACAACCGTATTTACGAAGTACAGGGCATTGTGCTGGTCGTGCGGGACTTCATCAGCGCGCTGTATGAACTGTACCCCGAAATCAGCAGCAAGGGGAACGCGGGCAATATGGCCGCCGCGATCGAATACATGAACCGGATCTGCACCTATGATCCGCTGTACATCACATCCAAGGTAAACTCCGGCGAACTGATCATTTCGTATGTGCTGTTCGCCAAGAACCGCCTCGAAGACATCCGCAACAGCATCCGCATCTAAGTCTTTTATCAGGTTCAAAGCAAAAGGGAGAACGGCACGCCGTCCTCCCTTTTTTGTCGTCTTCCGGAAACTGGAGGCTACGCGCCGTAGTACTCCTTATACCACTTCACGAACTGCCCGACGCCGTATTCTACGGAAGTCTGCGGGCGGAATCCGGTGTCCGCGATGAGGTCGGACACGTCGGCCCATGTGGCTTCCACGTCGCCGGGCTGCATGGGCATCAGGTTGCGGATGGCTTTCTTGCCGAGGGCGTCTTCGAGCGTGCTGATGAAAGTCCCGAGTTCGACCGTATTGTTATTGCCGATATTGTAGATACGCCACGGCGCGGTGCTGGTCGAAGGGTTGGGCTTGGCGCTGTCCCAAGCCGGATCGGGCTGGGGGATGCGGGCCATGACGCGCATCACGCCTTCGATGATGTCGTCGATGTAGGTAAAGTCGCGGCGCATTTTGCCTTCGTTGAAGACCTTGATGGGTTCCCCGGCGAGGATGGCCTTGGTGAACAGGTAGAGGGCCATATCCGGGCGGCCCCACGGCCCGTAGACGGTGAAGAAGCGCAGCCCCGTAGCCGGAAGGCGGTACAGGTGGCTGTAGGTGTGGGCCATGAGCTCGTTGGCTTTTTTGGAAGCCGCGTACAGGCTGACCGGGTGATCCACGTTGTCATGTACGGAGAAGGGCATGGAGGTGTTCATGCCGTACACGGAACTGGACGAGGCGAACACCAGATGCTCCACCTTCCCGTGGCGGCAGCATTCGAGCAGGTTGCCGAAGCCCACGAGGTTGGACTGGACGTAGCTTTTGGGATTGATGAGGCTGTAACGCACGCCCGCCTGTGCCGCGAGGTTCACGACATGCGAGAACGCGTTGCGGACGAATACGGCTTCCAGCGCGGCGTCGTCGGCGAGGTCCGTATGTTCGAAGGTGAAGCCGGGCAGGGCCTGCAACTGCGCGAGGCGATCTTTTTTGAGCTGCACCGAGTAGTAATCGTTGAGATTGTCGATGCCGACGACCGTATGCCCCTCGGCGATCAGGCGTTTGGAAAGGTGGAATCCGATGAACCCGGCCGCGCCGGTGACGAGAACGTGCATGTGGACCTCTTTGGATGATTGATACGTGGGAAAAGATGCCGGATGCGCTTTCCGCGCGAAGGGAGCGCCTCCGATACTTTGCCCGCAAAAAGACAGTTCCATTGCGATAATACGCTGAATTTTTCAAAAAAGGAGACAGATTCGGAAATGTTGCCCCGTCTCCCCCGAAACGCTTCTATCTTCCTGCAATGATGGACTTCAAGAAGGTGATAAGCTGGGCATAGCGTTGCGGCTCCCCGATGAGGTCGTCGACGTGCGGCGTGACCACATAACGGTGCCCGTGCACGATGCTCGGCGAAAGCGGGCGCAGCTCGGCAAGGCCAAGCTCGGGCGGGACCTGCCCGCACATGAGGATGACGCTTTCGGGTTTGAGCGCGGCGATGCCGCTCAAAAACATCCGGGCGTCGACCGTCTGTTCCGATTCGCCGTCCCCATAGGGGTAACGGTTCAAAGGCCAGAACGCATGGCTCCCCTTGGGGAGCGCCATATCCCCGAGCAACCGGCGCAGGAAGTCGCGGTGCGCGGCGTCGGCGTCGCCGCCCAGATCACGGCTGAGGGACGGATAGGACCAGACCAGCGAGGGGCGGGGCGGCGTTTTTTTGAGCAGCGTCTGCCAATAGGCGGGCCAGGCATCCGGGGCCAGAATGTCCGTGTCCGCGATCCGCACAGGTTTTTGCGGGGCGCTGGAAACGGGCTGCGGCTGTGGGGGAGGGGTATAGGAAGGCGGCTGAGGCTGGCGGCGTTCCCCGCGCTGTGGCGGCGCGCTGTGCTGCCGGACGGGAGGCGCGGCTTCGGACGGCTCGGGTTCCGGGCGCGCCAGAAGACGCTCCCTGACCTCGTCGTCGAGGAGCAGGTGCGTGATCCCGGCCTGACGCCACGGGCGGAAGGCCGGGGAAATATTCAGCGGGACAGGAGCCACGAGAGCAATCTCCACGCAACGTCTGTTTTGGAAAGGTGCGCCCAGCGTTCTTCGCGCCCGGAAGCGTCGGCGACGAAAACCGTGTTGTCCGGCGTACCGAAACCGTCTTGGAGCAGGTTGCCCACGACCATGTCGGCCTTTTTGGAAACAAGCTTGCCGCGCACGGAGTCTTCGAGGTTCTGCGATTCGGCGGCAAAGCCTACGACTTTCTGCTCAGGCCGACGGTCGGCGGCGAGCGTTTTCAGGATGTCCGGATTGGGCGCGAAATGGACATCGAACCCGTCCGGAGCGTCGCTTTTCTTGAATTTTTTGTCGCCGCCCTGTACCGGAGGCACGGGGGAGAAGTCGGCCACGGCGGCGGTAAACACACCCGCATCGCACTGCGACCACACCGAAGCGGCGGCCTCAAGCATGTGCCGGGCTGAGCCGACGTTGTGCCGGGCGATTCCGGCGGGGAGCCACGGCGTACCCGGGCCGCAGACGGCCTCGACCCGCGCGCCGCGCAGCCATGCGGCCACGGCGACCGCCGCTCCCATCGTCCCGGTAGACGGGTTGGTCCAGAAACGCAGCCCGTCCCAGTGCTCGCGGGTCGGGCCAAGTGTGACCATAACCCGTATGCCTTCCATATCCTGCGGGGCCAGCGCGCGCAATCCGGCGAGATAAATCTCGCGCAGGTCGGCAAGGCGCCCCTGTCCCTCTTCACCGCACGCCGTGCGCCCGCAACCGGGCTCGACCACGGCGCACCCCCGTTCACGGAGGGTGGCGATGTTGGCTTGCGTGGCCGGATGGCTCCACATGGCCGGATTCATGGCGGGGGCGATGACGGCCTTGCCCCGGAAGGCAAGGGCCTGGCAAGCCAGCAGCTCGTCCGCCTGGCCCTGCGCCAGCCGCGCGATGGTAGCGGCGGAGGCGGGGGCGATGACGAGGGCTTGCGCCACCTGCCCCGGTTCGAGATGGGCGAAGGGCGAGGGAGCCTGCGGATCATCGAAAGGGGCCGTGTATACCGGGGCCGCGCCGAGTGCGGCGAACGTCAGCGGCGTGACGAATTTCTGGGCGGAGGGGGTCAGGGTCGCGCTGACGGAAACGCCCGCGTCCTGCCACTGGCGCACGAGATCGAGCGCGCGGTATGCGGCGACGGACCCGCACACTCCGAGATGGAGGCGGGGCCCGCCGACGCCGCGAAAGGCGAGATGGGCGTCCATTACTGGCTCATGCCCTGCTGGTGCACGCCGCCGCCAGCGCCGCCCGTGCCCGTGGAGGTGTCGGGCGTCAGATAGAAGGACGGGGAAGAGCTGCCGCCCGCGTCCATTCCGGCGGCGGCCCCGCCGTTGCCCATGGTCGGCAGGACGCCGTCGGCGAGCCGGGTCATGACCCAGATTTCCATGGCTGCGGTGGTGGTCTGCTCGTAATAGTAGATCACCGCGTACCGCTCGCCCTTTTCGTACAGGTGCATGGTCTTGGAGCCGATGGCCGCGCCGCGCAGGTTCCAGCCCTGACGGTTCATGTTCAAGATCATGGCGTTGGCGAGGGAAGGCTTGTCCACGCGGCCTTCGACGGTGATGAGGCCGGTTTTGGTCCCGTCCTGGGCCACGGAAATAAGGCTGCGCTTGGCGTCGACGGACATGTCGCGGGGAATCGGGACATCGGGGAACTGATCAAAGTAGACTTCGCTGCCGTCTGAGGATTTCGTCTCGAACGGATTGGAAATATTGAGGTCCGCGCACCCGGAAAGGGGAAGCAGGGAACAGATGAGCAGCAGGCAGTAAAGAGCACGCATGGGAAACTCCTTCGTCATGGCGGTGTCCGGGAACCCCCGGCTTTTTGTTCATAGCCAATCTTCGCGTGATGCGCAAATGGGGAGCGGGGGGAGGGGGCGGCTTTGTATCGGAATATCAGATAAATGAAACCTCAGCGCGAAGCACTGTGCCGGAACAGGCTCCTGCCATGCAACCTCCCCACCAGTCGAAAATCTTTGAAGAGGATGGGGGAGGCTTGGAAGGGTTACACGGCTTCTACGCCATCCAATACCGGATCAGCGCCACCGTGCCCATGCCGACGGCAAGCGCGCCGAACAAGCTGCCTTTTTTGTACCAGCAGATGAGCAGGGTGGGAAAGGTGGCGATAAGGAACAGGTTATCCCCGGAGATGTTGAGCTTGCCGTCCGCGAGCAGCAGATCGGGCGCGACCAGCGCGGCGAGCACGGAAACGGGCACGAAGGAGAGCCAGCGCGTCAGGAGCGGCGGCAGTTCGCGCCCCGCCAGCAGCGTGACCGGCATCACGCGGGGGATGAGGGTCACGAGAGCCATGCCGAGGATACAGAGCAGGAGATCGATGTTCATGCTTTCCTCCTGAGTGCGTCGATGTTGCGGTCGCGGTGGGTGACGAGCAGGGCCCCGATGGTGGAGGTGATGACGCTGGCGATGATGACGTTCCAGCGGCCCGTGTCGTACATGGCAAGGATGACCGAAAGCAGCGCCGAGAGGACGGCCGCCAGCGTGTACAGCCGTTCCTTGCACTGGGGGACGAGCAGGGCGAGGAACATGGCGGGCAGGGCGTAGTCAAGGCCGAACAGCTTGGGATCGGGCAGGAAGTCGCCGGCCACCGCGCCTATGAACGTACCGAGCACCCAGCCGCTGTGGGAGGTGAAGTTGGCGGCGTACACCAGCGGAAGCCGCGCCTTCTCACCTGTGGCCATGGCCATGCTGTGCATGGCGAAAACCTCGTCCGTGAGCCCCCAGCCGATGATGAATTGCTGGAAGCGGGTGAACGGCGCGAACCACGGGGCCACGGCGGCGGACATGAGCACATGACGCAGGTTGATCACGAACGTCGTGAAAACGATGGAAAAGACGGACGCGCCCATCCCCCATAGGCCGACGGCGATGAACTGCCCGGCTCCGGCATAGACGAGCAGGGAAAAGAGCACTGCGTACACGGCGGGGATGTTGTTCTGGACGGCAAGCACGCCGTACGCGAAACCGAGCGGCACGTACCCCAAAAAGATGGGGAACCCGCGCTTCATGCCTGTAAGGATGGCGGAGGAGGAAGAGGCTTCCGGCTCGGCCATGACGGTTGATTCAATGGTGTCGGACATGATGCTGCTGCGAAGGTTAATGGGGGCTGAAGGCTGACAGGAACGACGCAGGCCTCTTGCCGCAAGGACGAAAAGGTCACTGTGGAGGGAGACGGAAGATATATCGAAACGCACAGGGCGTCTAGTTGTAAAAAAATCCTTTGAAAAAGCCGGGCTGCGCTTTATCAGCACAAGGCCGGGATACCTCGTGCGCTTGCCTCGCGCCGGGGAATGCGGCAAGACGGAACATATTCTTTTTTCAGGAACGCCACATGCCTCCCATACGTTTCATCCATGCCGCGGATCTCCATCTGGACGCCGCGTTTTCCGGCCTGTCCCGGGACATCCCCGCCGATTTCGCGGAACGCCTGCGCACAGCCACGTTCACCGCGTTTCGCCGCCTCCTCGATCTGTGCGAGCGCGAGAGCCCGGATTTCCTGCTCCTCGCCGGGGACGTGTACAATCAGGAGGACGCCAGCGTCTCCGCCCAGCTCGCCCTGCGCGACGGGTTCCGGCGTCTGGAATCCTTGAGTATTCCCGTTTTTCTCGTGCACGGCAACCATGATCCTCTTGCCTCCCGGCTGCGTTCCGTACGCTGGCCCGGCAACGTGACCGTGTTCGGGGAGCTGCCGGACGCGGTGCCCGTGTTCCGGAAGGGTGAGGGAACGCCTCTCGCCATCATCCACGGCGCGAGCCACGCCTCAGGCCGGGAAACCCGAAACCTCGCCGCGCTCTTCCGGCGCACGGAGGCGTGCGGCCTTCATGTGGGGC
>OJIY01000529.1_pt1:0-5000 | contig 9695 bp, 7 predicted proteins | sample 1596061 | NCBI WGS metagenome assembly OJIY01 (sample SAMEA4350111, study PRJEB24818) | metagenome | biome: human; feature: gut; material: faeces | place: Denmark | collected 2013-09
CTGCCGCCCTTCACCAGACCTCCGTTCACATTGACGCCTGTTCCCGCCCTTGCTCTCAGAGCCTGCCAAAGGTACGCATCACTCACGAAGTCTCCCAGGTTCGTTTCATCCGTACGCACACCGGGGTCGCGGCTGCCATTCAAAAGCAACGGCGTTTTCCCCAGCTTCAATGCCATCGCATCATCCACTTCCCGCTGCGTCTTATCTACCAGTTCTTTGACGACAGGATCTTCTTCATTAAAATCGCCATACTTGCAGAAATTCTCCGTCCATTTATTATCCATGTGGGTAATGACGCCGATATTTTTCGTATAGTGCCCTGTCTCTGCAAGCAACGCCCCATTGATATATTTATTTTTTGCCGTATGATCATGTCCGTCTATAAAAATATCAATGCCATCTACATTCATGAGAATATCATCAGAACGGTGCCCCCTATTGGCATCTTCACTGCCCAGATGTCCAACTGCCACGATGAGGTCGCATTTATCCTGCTCTTTTAATTTCTTCACCAGATTCTGTGTAACGGCAATCGTCGCCTTATCGTCCAGGAATTTCAAACCATATACATTTTTCGGATTCGTAGTCACCACGGTTTCCGGTGTAGTGAGACCGATAATTCCGATCTTCACATCCCCCTTTTTGTATATGACAGAATCTTTGGTAAGCGGCTTGTTCGTCGCTTCTACAATGACATTAGCGGACAGCATGGGAAACTTCGCCTCCCGGATACGCTCTGCCAGAACATCCTGCCCGTAATCAAATTCATGATTGCCCAATGCCATAGCATCATAACCAGCGGCATTCATGAAAGCGATTGCCGACTTTCCCTTGCTGAAATTTACAAGATTATTGTCCTGTATGGCATCGCCGGCATCTACAAGAAGCACATCCTTTCCCTGTGACAGGTAATGCTTGCGCAGGGCGGACACGGTGGCCATACCGTTGATTCCTTCCGCCCGCCGGTCAAAACCGTGGGTATCATTGGTGTGGATAATAACCAGATTGGAAAAATCGGCAGCCAGCACCTGTCCGCAAAGCAGCATGGACACTGCCAAAAACGCAGCCATCTTCTTTTTCATAATATCCTCCATTCCACCGCCTTCCGCCAGGCGGCATAAACGACCTGTAATTCCCCGCTTTCTCCGTATTTTACTTTATCCTACCGCTCTCGAATACTTTGTAGCCGCTCCTGAATTCAGCTCAAAGCAACGTTTCTGCAAAGTCCCATTCTCCCCGCAGGGGAGCATAAATATAATGAGATTGGAATCATCCACATAGAAGCGGTAAGGGCCGGGCATTTCTGCCGGACGATATCCGTCCGGAATGCAGCCGTCAGGCCTCTCCGAGCTCCATACCCCATCCTTGTAAAAGAACATTCCCGCCCGGATATTCTTTTCCAGACTTTCCACGGTCATGAAACGTTCATCCTCCTTGCGGACAAGATCCTTCCATGATACCCGCTTCCCCGTATTCTGCAAAAAGGTGAATGCTTCGTCCATATATACATCCAACTGGCCGTGAAGAATCTGCTTGACCATGACAAGAGAATAAATATTATCCCCGTTTTTCGTAATCATCGGATAGACCCATGTGCCCGGCTCTCCCTCTTTCTGATAGTCTTGATACGCTTTGTCTACATAAGCGCGAAGCTGTTTATTGACCGCCTTCGCCGCCCCGCCGCACTCGTTTACCGGCGTCCTCCCGTCTATAAAACTGACCGCCTGCACTTGGGGTACAGTTGCTCTAAACTTTCCCTTTTCAAGGGTATACTCTTTCTTCGGGATGAACATGACACCATAAACAGGTTCCCGCGCCATGGCAAAAACACCTGTCACGAGAGCCAAAATAAACACGCAAACCGAAACCAGCTTTTTCATTTCCCTCTCCTTTCCGCAATGACAAAAATTCAAGTTCATAAAAATAATACTGCCCTGCCCTTAGTATACAGGAAATACAGAAAAAAATCAGTTGACAAAAAGAAGACATTCACACCGTCCTTCCGTACCGTTTCCTGCATCGCCCCATGCTTTAATACCGGACACCAGAAGCCGGCAGCCCTTCCTGACTCCTGTCATTCTGCAGGGAAGTAAGAATTCTTTGTGAGAAAAACAGGAAACGGAACAGTGGCACGGAGTGAAGAATATTACCCTGATGACACCTTACCGCTTCTCTCTCCACGGGTATAGATCCTTCACATTCGTTCAGGATGACGATTAACATTTCCCTCATTATGACGCCTTATCGTTCCCCTCATCATGACACTCTCTCCTTCAATCGTCATTCTGAATGGAGACAAGAATGCTTTGTAAGAAAGCAGGAAAGCGGAAATATGACACGGAGTGAAGAATCTATGACTCGGATGACATCTCTCACGGATTCTTCCGGACACCTTTGTCCTACTCCCTTCAAATTTATGCATGCAAATAGGAAGCCCCGGCATATGAAAAAAGACACCTACATTTGTAAGTGTCTTTTCCTTTATCAGCAGCTTCCTATCCTCCCGGGCCGCTTCCGGCCAAGTACTTTCGGCGTTTGTGAGCTTAACTTCCGTGTTCGGCATGGATACGGGTGATCCTCACAGCTGTCGCCACTGTTTCTCTGAGAGCCTGTTCTCTCAAAACCATATAGAAGAAGTCCTGAAGTTATTCGCTTGTCTCGGTGTTTCTAAGTTAAGACCTCGACCTATTAGTTTTATGTCGCTCCAAGCCTTGCGGCTCTTCCACTCATAACCTATCTACCTCATCGTCTGTAAGGGGTCTTACTCATTGCTGATGAGAAGTCTCATCTTGAGGTTGGCTTCGCGCTTAGATGCTTTCAGCGTTTATCCTTCCCGGATGCGGCTTTCCAGCCGTGCCACTGGCGTGACAACTGGGACACCGTTGATCCGTCCACTCCGGTCCTCTCGTACTAGGAGCAGCTCCTCTCAAACTTCTTGCGCCCGCGATGGATATGAACCAAACTGTCTCACGACGTTTTGAACCCAGCTCGCGTACCACTTTAATGGGCGAACAGCCCAACCCTTGGGACCTACTCCAGCCCCAGGATGTGATGAGCCGACATCGAGGTGCCAAACCTCCCCGTCGATATGAACTCTTGGGAGAGATTAGCCTGTTATCCCCAGGGTAGCTTTTATCCGTTGAGCGATGGCCTTTCCACCCAGTACCACCGGATCACTAAGCCCGACTTTCGTCTCTGCTCGACTTGTTGGTCTCGCAGTCAAGCTCCCTTCTGCCTTTGCACTCTTCGGCCGGTTTCTGTCCGGCCTGAGGGAACCTTTGGGCGCCTCCGTTACTCTTTCGGAGGCGACCGCCCCAGTCAAACCGCCTGCCTGAGAGGGTCCGCAGGGTCGTTACTCCTCGCGTTAGAATCTCAGCAACAGAAGGGTGGTATCCCAACATCGGCTCCGCACCGCCCTAGGGCAATGCTTCGACGCCTCCCACCTATCCTGTGCATCTGTCACCGGGATTCAATCTCAAGCTGCAGTGAAGCTCCATGGGGTCTTTCTGTCCAGTCGCGGGTAACCTGCATCTTCACAGGTATTTCAATTTCACCGGGCCCCTCGTTGAGACAGTGCCCAAATCATTACGCCTTTCATGCGGGTCGGAACTTACCCGACAAGGAATTTCGCTACCTTAGGACCGTTATAGTTACGGCCGCCGTTCACCGGGGCTTCAGTTCGATGCTTCGCTTTCGCTCACACCTCTCCTTAACCTTCCGGCACCGGGCAGGCGTCAGCACCTATACTTCAGCTTTCGCTTTCGCAGGCACCTGTGTTTTTGGTAAACAGTTGCTTGGGCCTCTTTTCTGCCGCCCCTTTTAGCTCTGAGCGTTTCTGCTCTTCACTGACAGGGGGCCATCCTTCTCCCTAGGTTACGGATGCAATTTGCCGAGTTCCTTAACGAGGGTTTTCCCGCGCACCTTAGGATTCTCTCCCCGCCTACCTGTGTCGGTTTACGGTACGGGCGGATCTTGTCTCGCTAGAAGTTTTTCTTGGCAGTGTGGGATCCATGAGTTCGTCAAAGTTTCCTTTAACTCCCCATCATGTCTCTGCTTTCAGCCGCAGGGATTTTCCTCTGCTGCAACATACGCACTTGGACGCGCTCTTCCAGCCGCGCGATCATGTGCCCTCCTGCGTCGCTCCTTCGCTCGATCGACTTGATCCGGTACAGGAATTTCAACCTGTTGTCCATCGCCTACGCTTCTCGCCTCGGCTTAGGTCCCGACTTACCCTGAGTCGACGATCGTTGCTCAGGAACCCTCGGGCTTTCGGTGGAAAGGATTCTCACCTTTCTTTTCGATACTCATACCGGCATTCTCACTTCTTATTCGTCCACATGTCCTTCCGGTCATGCTTCTTCCTTATAAGAACGCTCCCCTACCCATGATATTGCTATCATGCCATAGCTTCGGTTCCGTGCTTGAGCCCCGGACATTTTCGGCGCAGCGTCTCTCGACCAGTGAGCTATTACGCACTCTTTAAATGGTGGCTGCTTCTGAGCCAACATCCTGGTTGTTTATGAAATGCCACATCCTTCGCCACTTAGCACGGCATTGGGGACCTTAGCTGATGGTCTGGGCTGTTTCCCTTTTGACTGCGGCCCTTATTAGTCGCAGTCTGACTCCCAGGTATGATTGCAGCCATTCGGAGTTTGACTGGGTTTGGTAACCGGGTAGGTCCCTCTCCTGATCAGTGCTCTACCGCCTGCAATCTTTTCCCTGAGGCTAGCCCTAAAGCTATTTCGGGGAGAACCAGCTATCTCCACGTTCGATTGGAATTTCACCCCTACCCACACCTCATCCTAACCCTTTTCAACGGATATAGGTTCGGTCCTCCACACATTTTTACCTGTGTTTCAACCTGGACATGGGTAGATCACTGTGGTTTCGGGTCTACGCTTCCTGACTTGCGCCCTCTTAAGACTCGCTTTCGCTTCGGCTCCGCATTTCCTGCTTAACCTTGCCAGGCTTCGTAACTCGCCGGTTCATTCTTCAATAGG
>OJIY01000529.1_pt1:7500-9695 | contig 9695 bp, 7 predicted proteins | sample 1596061 | NCBI WGS metagenome assembly OJIY01 (sample SAMEA4350111, study PRJEB24818) | metagenome | biome: human; feature: gut; material: faeces | place: Denmark | collected 2013-09
CGCTGTACTGTTCAGTTTTCAAAGAACCATCGCTCTAAGCGACTTCATTACTTTAGCACGACCATTTCCTTCTGTCAAGCATTCTTTTGAATCCTTTTGAAAAAATGGAACCAGACTTACTATGCACTGGTGCATCAGTAGAAGTTATTATAACAGCGTTCTATCTTTAAGTCAAATCTGTCTTCTTGCAGATTTAACCGATGCTTTAAACATAGAGCTATTAGTTGCTGCTATATTTATTTTTTATATTTAATGTGCTGATTACCACCTTTTTCATTTTTTTTGCGGCACTATATGCTTGTGCCGCCCCTAAAATTGCGGAAACAACCGCGATCCCGCTTATACCGGTTTCATGCAAGTATTTAACATTGCTGCAATTAATGCCTCCAATGGCTACTACAGGAATAGAAACGGCCTTTACTATCTCCTGTAACATTTTTATCGTAACATTTTTCGTATTTTTTTTCGTGTTCGTAGAAAATACTGCCCCCACACCAATATAATCTGCTCCATCACGCTCCGCCTGCAACGCCTCTTCCACATTATGAGCGGATACACCCATAATTTTTTCTGCACCGATAAGCCGTCTCACAATGGAAGCAGGTATATCATTTTGCCCTACATGGATGCCCGGTGCGTCTATTGCAAGCATCAAATCCAATCTGTCATTAATAATAAGCGGTATACTATATGTATCAGTTATCCTCCTCAGTGCAGCCGCGTCATGATAAAATTCTTTCATATTCCCATTTTTCTCACGCAACTGTACCATCGTGCATCCACCTCTGATTGCCAATTCGACTTTTTTATCTAATTTTCTTCTTTCTGTCGTACCGGTATCAGCCACTAAATATAACGAACAATCAAATTTCATGAATACGTGCCTCTGCTTCAAAAATTTCTTTTCTCATATTCCCAAGCATGTCAAATAATCCCATATGAAAATGCCCCAATCCACACTCCCCATATCTCTTCCATGACAATTCACCTGCAATCCCCACACAGGCTGCTGCACAAACAGCAGAATACACCGCCTTCGTATCTGCACCGAGAAATAAGCCTGTAAGCGCACTGCAAATACAACCCGTTCCTGTCAGTAAAGACATTTCTTTACAACCGTTTTCAATCATATACATCTTATCCCCGTCAGTAACTATATCTCTTTCTCCCGTAACAACAACAACTGCATGTGTCTTTTCCGCAAATTTTCGTACGGTGCAAATAGAATCAAACTTCGTCTCTGCGTCAATTCCCCTCATCCGATTGTACTTATCAAATAAACATTGTATTTCAGATGAATTTCCTCGAATTACGGATACTTCCACTTCATGCAGCAACTTTTTAGCAGCATTCCTACGGAAAGAACTTGCTCCACATCCTACTGGATCAAAAACAACAGGAATCCTTTTTTTATTAGCAGCCTTTCCTGCTAACAATAATGATTGGAGTCTTTCTTCTGATGGCACACCCAAATTCAAAACAAGACTATCTGCTGCACCGGTGATTTCTTCAACTTCTTCAATATAATCTGCCATTACGGTGCGCCCCCCCATAGCTAACACTGCATTGGCACAATCATTAGCAGTTACAAAATTAGTGATTTGATGTACAACGGGATTTCTATTCGTAATCAGTTCCAGATAAGCTCCGAATGAATTTATACCATCTTTCTCCATACTATATTTACTCCCTCACATAAACCCATTTCAATTATCTTAACTTCTACCATCATACACTAAAAAAGCTGTGACCAAAAATTTTTCAGTCACAACTTTTTGTATTTCGGTTATTTTACATTATTCTTGTTCACAAATTCCATTAATTCCGAATATCCTACATTACCATAACCAACGATACTATCCACCGGTTTTCCATCACGGAAGAAAAGCAATGTAGGAATTGTATCTACTTCGTACTTTTCGGCAACAGCCTGATCTTCATCAAAATTAAGTCCATAGATCGGCACATCAATTTCCTCGGAAATCTTTTCTAAAATCGGGCGAAGACGACGGCAATAACCGCACCATGGCGCACTAACCCCTATAATTACATTCCCGCCTGAAATAACTTCATTCACTTTTTCTACTCCTTTAATTGGCTGGATCATATCGAACACTCCTTTTCTATGAAAGATTAATTTACTAAGATCATCATAGTCGACTAATCGAATTTTGTCAATATACTTTTTTTGATAT
>OJIY01000533.1_pt1 | contig 9639 bp, 9 predicted proteins | sample 1596061 | NCBI WGS metagenome assembly OJIY01 (sample SAMEA4350111, study PRJEB24818) | metagenome | biome: human; feature: gut; material: faeces | place: Denmark | collected 2013-09
GCCCGAGCGCTTCGCCATCATCGACGCGGCCCAGCCGCCCGAGGACGTGATGCTGCAATGTCTTTCGGCGGTGGAGGCCTCCCTGCGGCGGCGGGGCAGGGGACTGGACTGAAAGAATCCTGATTGTCGCGAAATTGTAAGGAGCCCGGCATGAGCGAAATGTACACTATTCATGTGGACGGAAACCAGTTGCGCTTCGAGCCGCGTCAGGATGGCGTTCTGGAAGATGTTCTGGCGCAGGGCTCGCATCTCGGCGGCTATGACGCCGTCAGCCGCATGGGCGACCCCGGCCTGCTGCATTGCGCGGTCTTCCGCCGGGGCGAAGGCCACGGCGGTTTTTTCGCCATCCATGACCAGGACGGCCTGTTGTTCACCGCCGTGGCGGAAAGCAACCTGGCCTATGCCCTGGCTCAGGGTTTTTTTGGCGGAATGGTTTCCGAGGCCCGTTATGGGGCCGATATTTTTGAAAATATGGATGATCCCGATGAGTGCTGAGCCCCTTGCGGCCGCCCGCCGTCTGGGTGTGGTCTTTTTCCCGGCCTTTGACTGGGCCATTTCCGCCACGCACCCGGAGCGCGAGGAGCGCCTGCTCTACACCCGCGACCAGTTGCAGGAAGAGGGCCTCTTCGACATCCCCGGCATCAGCGAATACCGGCCGTCCTTCGCCGGCCACGCCCAGCTGGCGCGCGCCCATTTCTGCCTGCCCTCGGTGGGCGCGGTGAGCACGGACTCCCACCTGGCCTCGGCCGGCGGGGCCATCACCGCCGCGCGCCTGGTGCTGGAAAAGAAAGAGGACAGGGCCTTCGCCCTGGTGCGCCCGCCCGGCCACCACGCCATGCGCGTGGTCCACGGCAATCGCGGCTTCTGCAACATCAACAATGAAGCCGTGATGGTGGAGTACATCCGCGACCACTATCCCCGTCCCGACGGGCGGCCCCTGCGCATCGCCATTGTCGATACGGATGTGCACCACGGCGACGGCAGCCAGGACGTGTTCTGGAACGATCCGCACACCCTGTTCATCTCCCTGCATCAGGACGGCCGCACGCTCTATCCCGGCACCGGTTTTCCGCAGGAATGCGGCGGCCCGGCGGCTCTGGGCCGGACCATCAACATCCCTCTGCCGCCGGAAACCTCGGACGAGGGCTACCTCTACGCCATCAAGCATGCCGTGCTGCCCATCCTGGCCGAGTTCAAGCCGGATCTGGTCATCAATTCCGCCGGGCAGGACAATCATTTCACCGACCCGCTGGCCAATATGCGCCTCTCGGCCCAGGGCTACGCGGCGCTCAACGCGGCCCTGAACCCGGACATCGCCGTGCTGGAAGGCGGCTACTCCATCCGGGGCGCGCTGCCCTACGTCAACCTGGGCATCTGTCTGGCCCTGGCCGGTCTGTCGGCGGAGGACATCCGCGAGCCGGGCTGGACCCCGGCCTCCACCCGCCAGCGGCCAGAAGTGGGCCAGTACATCGCCAAACTCTGCGACCAGATTGTGGACCTGTACCGGCGCCCCCCGGCGCAACCCACGGAAGGCCAGGAGGAAGACGGCTGGTGGGTGCGGCGCAAGCACATTTTTTACGACACGGACATGCTGCGCGAAAGCCAGCGCGAAGCCTGGCGGCTCTGCGCCGACTGTTCCGGCCTGGGACGGATTGAAACCAGCTCGGAGCGGGTGGACCGCTCTCTCTGCCTGCTGATCCCGCGCCATGCCTGCCCGCGTTGCCGGAAGGAAGGCGCGGCCCTGGCGGAACAGGCCCGCAAAAGCGGCCGTTACGCGCATGTGCTGGTGCTGGACGGGGATTGCGCGGATTGCGCGGGCAAGGCCGACGGGCGGGCGGAATAGCAGGGGAGGCCGTCATGCGGATACCGGATGGCCTGCACCGCCTGAAGATTGTCTTCAATGTCACCGGAGACATTGAGCGCGCTGTGTATCTGTACCTCTTGCTGGGTGAAAAGGTGCATCTCATTGATACGGGCGTTGCCGGTTCTGAAATGCGGATTGCTGAATATCTGGCCGCTCTGGGCAGAAACAGCAAGGAAATAGACAGCATCTTCATAACCCATGCCCATCCCGATCATATCGGGAGCCTGCATGCCCTCAAGAAAGCATCAAATTGTACGGTATATGCTCATGGCAGTGAAAAAAGCTGGATTGAGGATATAGACCTTCAATATAAAGAGCGTCCCATACCGAATTTTTATGGCCTTGTCGCGGCATCCTCACAGGTGGATGTCACGGTTTCCGACGGCGACGTCCTTTCGCCGGAACCGGGGATATCACTCAGGGTTATTGAAACAAGCGGCCACTCACAGGGGTCGCTGTCGTTCCACTGGCTTGAAAAGCAGGTCCTGTTTACCGGCGACGCAGTCCCTGTGGCGGGAGATATCCCGATTTTTATCAATCTGCGTGATTCCATTGAATCTTTGAAAAAAATACGTTCGCTGCCTGCGGTGGAGTATTATGTATCGGCATGGGACGAGGTATGCGACAGCAGCGAGGGGAAAAGGAATCTCGACGCCGCGCTTGCCTGCCTGCAAGGAATCGCCGCTACAGTGAAGGACGTGTTGTCCGGAAATGCGGACGCGAGCAGAGAGGAAATCCTCACTGCAGCAGCGCGGGCTTTGAATTTACGGCACCTCATGGACAATCCTTTGTTCAGAATATCCATAAACAGCGCCATAGACCAAGCGCTTCAGAGGCGCTGATGTCGGCATTTTTTATTATTTCAGTAAAGATAGGCAACAGCGCGGACAGAAGCCGCTATGATGACTATATCCAAAGGGTCAAACCCATTGTGGAGAAGTTCGGAGGCGCATACCTGGTGCGGAGTGAGAAGATCAGCGCGCTGTCCGCCGCATGGCGACCCGACCGGGTCATCATTATTGAATTCGCATCAAAACAGCGAATAGACGACTGGCTCTCTTCCGAAGAGTACAGGGCCATTGAAGGCCTGCGGCTGAGTTCGGTGCAGGCCGACGCCGTTATTGTTGAAAGTGATCCGGCCTGACGCGATCCGCCGCTCCGCCGGGCTTGTTCTTCACGGCTCTTGACGGCGGCGGTGTTCCGGATCATAAGAACAAACGTCAAAACAGGTCCGCCGTCAAGGCGTGGCCGTTTTTTATCCAACCATACATGAGGGGAGTCCGCATGGCGAAAATCCTGATCATCGGCGCGGGCGGCGTGGGCAGCGTGGTGGCCCACAAGTGCGCCCAGGCGGCCAAGGAAACCGGTGTTTTTGAATGGATCACCCTGGCCAGCCGCACGTTGTCCCGTTGTACGGACGTGGCGCGCAGCGCCAAGGCCCGCGTCGGCGTGGACATCGACACCGCCCAGGTGGACGCGGACAACGTGCCCGAACTCTGCCAACTGATCCGGCAGGTCAAGCCGGATCTGGTCTGCAATCTCGCCCTGCCCTATCAGGATCTGCATATCATGGACGCCTGCCTGGAATGCGGCGTGCATTATCTGGATACGGCCAATTACGAGCCCCTGGACACGGCCAAATTCGAATACAAATGGCAGTGGGCCTATGCCGACCGCTTCCGCGAGGCCGGGCTCACGGCCCTGCTGGGTTCGGGCTTTGATCCCGGCGTGACCAATGTCTTCGCGGCCTGGGCTCTGAAGCATGAGCTGGACGAAGTGCACGTGCTGGACATCATCGACTGCAACGCGGGCGACCACGGCCAGCCCTTTGCCACCAATTTCAATCCGGAAATCAACATCCGCGAAGTCACCGCGCCGGGCCGTTACTGGGAGCGAGGCGAGTGGGTGGAAACCGACCCCCTGGCCTGGTCCATGAACTACGATTTTCCGGACGGCATCGGCAGCAAGAAATGCTACCTCATGTACCATGAGGAACTGGAATCCCTGGTGCGAAACCTCACGGGCATCCGCCGCGCGCGCTTCTGGATGACCTTCTCGGACAATTATCTCAACCACCTCAAGGTGCTCGGCAATGTGGGCATGACCCGTATCGACCCCGTACGCTTCCAGGGGCAGGAGATTGTGCCCATTCAGTTCCTTTCGGCCCTGCTGCCCGATCCGTCCTCCCTGGGGCCGCTGACCAAGGGCAAGACCTGCATCGGCGACGTCATGCGCGGGGTCAAGGACGGCAGGGAAAAGACCGTCTACGTCTATAATGTCTGCGACCACGAAGCCTGCTATGCGGAAGTGGGTTCCCAGGCCATTTCCTACACCACGGGCGTGCCCGCCATGATCGGTGCCAAGATGATCGCGGAAGGGAAATGGCGCAGGCCCGGCGTCTGGAACATGGAGCAGTTTGACCCGGATCCTTTCATGGCGGACCTGAACGTCTATGGTCTGCCGTGGCAGTGTGTGGAAGTGAAGTAGGGGAGTAGGCGGCGGCCAGCTTGGAGTTTGACGCGCGGATGGCGTTTTGCGTGCCCTGCGGGCATGGCTTTTTTCGCCTGAATAGCGATGGGCCGCCTCCGGCACGGGCAGGGGGGCGGGGGCGCAGTCCCCAGGCCCCCTTGAGCGTTACTGTCTTTATCCGTACGGCTGTGTCTCGCCTATGGCTAAAGCCAACCCCCTGCCCCCGCTTGGCAATGTAACGCGGCGGCGCGGCGTAAAACAGAGCTTGCCCGCGTGCGTGCGGCGCTCCTCAATCGCCGCACGGCAATTCCCGGGGAATTGAACATCGCATTTGCGCAAAGGCAGGCAGTGGATGGCATGGCGCGGCGCGGAAAGATGCCGGCAACAGGAATATCTTGAGTCTGCGCGGGCGTGAGAGGCTCTCGTACAGCCAAAGCCGCACAGCTCGCAGGTCATGTAAAGCAGCAGCAATGTGTCAGACCTCTTTCCGTCAGCGTTGCACGGAAAACGAAAATTTGCGCGCCGCTTCTCCAAAAGGAACAGCAATGGACTGCCTGGACTTTTTGTTCACAGAGAACAACCCCGTCCCCTCCCCCTGCTTCGTGCTGGACGAGCCGCGTCTGGCGGCTAACGCCGCCACCCTGGACGAGGTGCAGCGCCGCACCGGCGCTAGAATTCTGCTGGCCCTCAAGGGCTATGCGGCCTGGGCCACCTTTCCGCTGCTTTCCCGCGCGGGCGCGGGGCCGCTCTGGGGCACATGCGCCAGTTCCGTGGACGAAGCGCGCCTGGGGCGGGAGGAATTCGGCGGCGAGGTGCACGCCTTCGCCGCGGCCTGGACAGCGGCGGAAATCGCCGAGCTGCTGGATCTGGCGGATCATATCGTGTTCAATTCCCCGGCCCAGTGGCGGCAATTCCGGCCGGTCATCGAAGCCCATAACCGCGCCCACCGCGCCGACAATCCCATTGCCTGCGGCCTGCGTCTCAACCCAGAGCATTCCGAGGGCGCAACGCCCATCTATGATCCCTGCTCGCCGGGTTCGCGCCTGGGCATCCGCCGGCGCCATTTCGATCCCGCCGATCTGACGGGCATTTCCGGTCTGCACTTCCATACCCTCTGCGAGCAGGGGGCCGACGCCCTGGCCCGCACTCTGGACGCCGTGGAGGCGAGATTCGGTCCCTGGCTGCCCGGCTGCGACTGGATCAATTTCGGCGGCGGGCATCACATCACCAAGCCCGGCTATGACCTGGACCTGCTCTGCGCCTGCCTGACCCGCTGGCGCGAGTGCTACAACGCCCGGATTTACCTGGAGCCGGGTGAGGCCGTGGCTCTGAACGCGGGCTGGCTGACGGCCACGGTGTTGGATGTGGTCATGGCCGACATGCCCGTGGCCGTGCTGGACGTCTCCGCCGCCTGCCACATGCCCGATGTGCTGGAAATGCCCTACAGGCCGGAGGTTTTTTACCGGCATGACGGCGCGACAACGCGCGCCGGGAACGCCGGGGAGGAGGGCTGGACCTGCCGTCTGGCGGGCAAGTCCTGCCTGGCTGGGGACGTGGTCGGCGAGTACGGCTTTGCCGCGCCTCTGCAAGCGGGGCAGCGCCTGGTTTTCGGGGACATGGCCATCTACAGCATGGTCAAGACCACGACCTTCAATGGCCTGCGTCTGCCGTCCATCGGCATCTGCGCGGCCGGGCCGGACAGTGCGGGCCGCGAAATGCGCTTTAGCCTGCTGCGCGAATTCGGCTACCAGGATTTCAGAAACAGATTGTCTTGAGCGGATTGTGCTGAACAGGATGGCAAAAGGCCGCATTCCTCACAAGGATGCGGCCTTTGGGTTCGCGGTTCAGGAAACCGGCGGCAGGGCGACCGCGTGGGCCGACGGCGGCAGGGGCGCGCCCGGCCTGTGCTGATCCCTCTGGCTGTGCTGATCCAGCGCCTGACCGGAGGAAGGCAGAGGCGCAACATTGTTTTCGGGCTGCCAGGGCTTGCTGCTGCGGGCCAGGGGCACCGGCCCGGAGCCTGCGGGCCAACTGCGCGCCGGCGGCGTCTCCGCCGAGTCTTCCACGCCTTCCACCGTATGGCGGGCCGCCAGAGGCATCTGCCCCGGTTCTTCCTTCAGGGGGCGGCGGGTCATCAGCAGGCCCGGTTCCGGGTCCAGTACGCCGTCCAGGTATTCGCTCACGGTCACAAAACGCTGGCAGCCGCCCGCGCGCAGATTCGCAATGATCCGGGGCAGATCCTCGACAGTGCTTTTGTGCGTGTCGTGAAAAAGAAAAATGCCGCGCAACGAACCCGTGGGATACACATAGCCCCGCGTGCTGCGCAGTTTGGCGTAATCCGCGGGCAGGCTTTTCCAGTCCCGGCTGTCCAGGGACCAGAGCACCACGGAAAGGCTCAGCGAGTCGGCAATTTCCACAGTGTAGTGGTCGAAGGCTCCGTAGGGCGGACGCAGAAAAAGCGGCGTGACCCCCAGAGAGCGCAGGATGGCGTCGGTGCGGCGGATTTCATCGGCTTTGCGCTCCGGCGAAAGCAGGCGCAGATTGGGATGGGAATAGGAGTGGTTGCCTATCTCATGGCCTTCGGCCGCGATGCGCCGGACAATGCCCGGATACAGTTCGGCCTGTTTGCCCAGCAGAAAAAAGGTGGCCGGGATGCCGTACTGGTCGAGCATGTCCAGAAGTTGCGGCGTGTTGCGCGACGGCCCGTCGTCAAAGGTGATGGCGCAGAGGTTTTCGCTCATGCGCTGGTCCATGATTATGTTGCCGTCCACCACGCGGGCGGACGCATTTTGGGCCGCCAAAAGTATAAAGCCGCATAACGCGGCCGTTCCAAACTGTTTCCACGAGAGTTTCATTGTGCTGTCCGCCACCCCTGCAGTAATGAGTAAGCTCTATCACTCCACCCTATGCCCCGCAAGCCAGGGAACGGGCATCCCGTGAATGGTTGAAAAATTATCCTGTAAAATTAATATGTTATATTTTTATTTTTGTAAAAATTTTTTTACTCGGCTAATTTTACTTGACTCTGAGGCCTGTTTCGCATAGTTAGATGTCTCCCGATGAGGGCAGTTAGCTCAGCTGGTAGAGCACCGCCTTCACACGGCGGGGGTCACAGGTTCAAGTCCTGTACTGCCCACCACGGAGCGGTAGTTAAGACGGTTATAACGCCGGCCTGTCACGCCGGAGGCCGAGGGTTCGAGTCCCTTCCGCTCCGCCAGCCAATTCAGGGGGTCAGATTATCTGACCCCCTTTTTGTATGGCGAATCAGGTTGCGAGAGCAGACGCCGGAATGTTGTGCTTGTAAAAGCAAGGCACTCTGAAACGCCAGGCGTTTTCAAAAATGCATGCGGCCGGAAGTCGCGCTTTTCATCTGAATTCACGCCGTATTGTGTGCGGCGTCAGGGCATTTCAATATGGAGTCGCTCTAAAAATGGCGAACGGCCCGCGTCGCTGCCGGGCGAGCGCGGACCGTTCATATGCCAAGGAGGTCCTTTATGAAAGAGAACAAGATTAAAGCTGTGGTCGTGCGCTCGGGTTGTCCGTTGTATGCCGTGGGCGACGCCGTGTATTTTGACGGCCCGCTGCTGGACAAGGAGAAAAGCGGCAATCTGTGCATGATGGCCCTGAACGCCATTTTCCCCTTTGTCTATGCCGCGCGCAAAGGCGTTCTCAAGGATACGCCCGTGCAGTGTCCGGACTGCGAGGAGCACGTGGAATTTATGATCCGGCGCGTGATACCCGGACTGGAATCTCGCGACTGAAAAGTTCTTGTGTCCCCGGTCGTCCCCTTCCGGGTCCGGGCGCTTCCTCCCTTGCCATTGGAAGCGCCCGGACCCGGAAATTTTTTGTCAGCGGCCTGCCCGCGCGCGCCCCAGAGCGTCCGCTCCCACAATGGCCGCGCAGACCGAAGCCGGCGTCACCGGGAAGGGCATGTTGCCCAGGGTGTCGTTGGGCGCGCAGGCCAGTTCCGCCACCCGCATCAGGCGGTCGCGCGAAGTGTCCGTGACGCCCAGGTCCGCCAGGGTCGTGGGCAGGCCCACGGTCCGGCAGAAATCCAGCACCGTCGCGAGTTCCGCTTTATCGGCGTTTTCCAGCACCAGTTGAGTCAGGGTACCGAAGGCCACTTTTTCGCCGTGATACAGGGCATGGGTCTCCGGCAGCGCGGTAAAACCGTTGTGGATGGCGTGCGCCCCGGCCAGACCGCCGCTTTCGAAGCCCACGCCCGAAAGATAGGTATTGGCCTCAATGATGTTTTCCAGCGCCCTGGTGCAGGCCTGTTCCCGCACCGCCAGGGCGGCCTGGACGCCGTCGGCCAGCAGGGTGTCATAGCAGAGCCGGGCCAGCCCCTGAGCCGCCAGGGTCGGTTTGCCGCCCACGCAATTGGTGGCGCAGGAGCGGGCGCAGGCGCGCGCCTCGAAATAGGTGGACAGGGCGTCGCCCATGCCGGCGATGAGCAGGCGGGCGGGCGCCCGGCTGACAATGCCGGTATCCACCAGCACCACATCGGGGTTGGTCGGCAGGAAAAGATATTCCTCAAACACGCCGCTCTCGCTGTAAATGACGGAAAGCGCGCTGCACGGCGCGTCCGTGGAGGCCACGGTGGGCACGATGACCACCGGGCAGTGGACATAATAAGCTACTGCCTTGGCCGTATCATGGATTTTGCCGCCGCCGACGCCCACCACCAAGTCGCAGCCGGTCTGCTCATAGACAGCGCGGATGCGTTGGATTTCCTGCCTGGAGCATTCGCCGTTGAACAGTTCATAGTGGGCGGAACAGGCGGAGCCCGCGAGACTTTCGGCCACGAGGTTCTCCACCCGCGCCTTGCCCGATGCGCTGGTCAGGATCAGCAGCTTTTTGCCCAGCGGTTCCACGTGACGGCGAATTTCGGTCAGGGCGTTATCCCCTTGGATATAGCGGGTAGGGCTGGCGATAATGGTGGTCATGGTGTTTTCCTCAATGGGAATACTGTTTGTGCGATTAAACAATAACTGTGGTTACAGTTTGCCTTGTTTCGGTTTTTGTCAAGCGCATTTTTTCACAGAGAGCGACAATCTTTCAAGGCACGAGCGCGGGCCTGTCCTGGACTGGGGGACCGTCCGCCGCCCGGCTGTCAAAATTTCCTCCCGGGTTGCGCGCCCGGCGGGAAAAATCCCGTTTCTGCGCGAAAATCAAGCGTTGGCCGCTTTTTTGCATTATGCAAAACAACAAATTCCAGCCACGACGGCACACGGCTGTATGCCGGGCCGCCACGTCAAAGCGAGGTTCGCATGATGCCTGTTCTCTGGTTGCTGGGGCTTTCCGGC
>OJIY01000537.1_pt1 | contig 9554 bp, 11 predicted proteins | sample 1596061 | NCBI WGS metagenome assembly OJIY01 (sample SAMEA4350111, study PRJEB24818) | metagenome | biome: human; feature: gut; material: faeces | place: Denmark | collected 2013-09
CAATATCACAGTTGAAGCAATATCAGGGATGTTTAGCTGGGCCATACGTGAAGATCTTATTGATCGTAACCCCGCACAAGGTTTGGGGATCAAGGATGCACAGCCTGCCGTTGAAAAAAAGCCATCTCTAACGAATGATGACATCAAAAAAATATTTTTCACTGGTGACTATAAGAAAGAAGCATTTAAAAATCCTGCCTACTATTGGGTTCCATTGATAGCTCTTTATACCGGTATGCGGCTTGAAGAAATATGCCAATTGCATTGTGAAGATATCTATGATGAAGATAGTATATTTTTGATCGATATTCGAGAGGAAAGCCAAGACGGATTAAACGATAAGATATTAAAGACAAAAAATGCCAAGAGAAAAGTACCAATCCATAAAGATCTGCTACAGCTTGGACTTATCGAATATCGCGATGGATTGATTCAAAAACATGAAATCAGGCTGTTCCCGATGTTACACAAAACAGAAAAGTCTCCTAAATACGGGAAACAGGTAGGAAAGGCTTTTAGTGTGCTTTTAAAAAAGAAAAAAATATCAGAAGGAAAAAGTTTCCATTCTCTCAGGCACACTTTTTCTAATTTTTTCAAATTCAAAAATATGCATACCGATATGTTTCGCCAAGTTTTTGGACATGAAATTCCCAATTTAGCTGGCAGGCAATATGGCGATAAATTTCCTACAAAGCAAATTTATGAAGAACTTATATCAAAACTCTCCTTTGACAGATAGGGTGGAAGGCTCAACGGCCTCCCACCCCTGATTCAGAGAAGAGCTGTGAGCTCTGGTCAGGATGTTGAGAGAGATTTTAGCGCCCGCCGTTGTCTCCCTCTGGCAGAGCCAATGCCCCTTGTTTTTCCAGTTCCCTGTCTGTGGCGTCACTGCTGTTTTCCAGCTTGTCCCAGACCAGGACTGTTGTGACCAACCCTGCGATACCGACAGCAACGCCGCCGATGAATATCAAGACCTCTTTCATAGTGCCTCCATTGTTCGTGCTTTCCGCAGAGGGGCGGTTTTTTCGGACAGATTATTCCTTCAAATTTTCTCTGATGGCCTCCAGCACAGCAATTGCCACGGGTATCCAGATTGTCGGATTCATATCTCCTCCTTGTTTTCAGCAGCGCGGTATGCGCCGCAATTTTGGACAATTGGTCAGACAGTACGCTTGTGAATGAGAATTGAACCAATGCCTCCAGCAGAAAATGCAGAACTCAACGGGAATGATCATGTCCGCCTCCCCTGAGCAATGCCGTCTGCAATATCTCGAACATGGCCGGGGCCAATTCCGACAAGGCGGTGATCACCCGATTTCGGCCTGGTAGCAGGCGGTTGATGATGGCGGTATTGATGCCGATGCCGTAGACCTCCACGCCCAGCCGCTCAGCCTGCTTGAAGGCACACAGACAGGGGGCAAGGGTATCCGGCGCGCCATCTGTCAAGGTGAGGATGATTTTCCGCTCTTCCTCCAGAGCGCAAAGGCGCTGCAATACCCACCAGAGCGCCGGGGCCAGGGGGGTGCCGCCTGAAGCGGTGACCCTGAAGTGCTCCGTCACCTTCTCGCCATGACGTATCAGAGGAAAAACCGCAGGCCGCGCGCTGAACGCCGGAAAGACCGTCACCGCCGAATTGACGCCCTTGATGCCCTCCAACGCTTTGGCAACGGCAAAGCAGGCTTGCCGGGCCAGCACGATAGCATCGCCGTCCATGCTGCCGCTGCAATCCAAGAGGATGTGAACTGCGGTGTTCAAGCCGGACTGGACGGATTCACGCCGGAAGATTCTAGGGTTGCCCACGCTCAGACGGTGCAGGCTCGCGGGATGCAGCTTGCCGCGCCGCCCGATGGCGCAACGTCGTAGCGCCTGGGCCTGCAAAAGTCCGTGCAGACGCTGGCGCAGGGCATTGTAGCTTTGCAGGGCTTCAGCTTTTTCTTCCGGCGGCAATGCCTGGACAAAACGCGTCCCAAGGACAGCCACTTCCATGCCGTTTTCAGGGGTTGGCATCGGGGCCGCCATGAGTCCTTCAGACAGTAACTCGCCCAGATTCCGGGGCAGATTGCGTGAATCAGCCGTGAACAAGTCCTCCAGTTCCTGTTTCCCGCCGCGCGCCGTTCCTCCTCTCTGATTTCGCTCCGCATGCGCCTGTGAAGCGGTGCGGTGGGATCGCTCCTCCTTGCATGGCGAATCGGAATGGTCAGAATCCGCATCATAGTCGGAATCCCGCGCAGAGTATTCGCCGCCTTGCGCGGGATTTTCGCCCTCATTGCGCCGGGAATCATTGTTTTTCCCTCGCGGGCTGCCCTCTTTGGCTTCGGGTTCCCATTGACGGATGCAGACGACAAGTTGCCGGGCATAGCCGATAGCGGCCGCCGTGTCCGGGCAATGGATGCGCGCCTTGACCAGCACGGCATCAATCATTTCAGTGAGACCGGGATATTCCCGGCGTAGAACACCTCGCACGGCCATACGCCGTGGCGTCACCTCCGGCACGTCCCAGGAACGCACGGTCAGCAGCACATAGTCCAGAACAGCAAGGGCCGGGGTTTGCACCCCGGCCCTTGCTTCCACCTCGTCCATAAAGAATTTCCGTATCAGCCGGTTCAGGTTCTGTCGGCATCCTGGAAAGATGGCCGAAAGCCGTTTTTCCACTCGCCAGTCCTCAAGGCAATTGAACAGATTGAAGGTGACGGCATCCATGTTCGCCGCCTTCATTTCAACGAAGTCCGTATACCGGATATGGGCAGCTTCGTGGTCGGTAAAACCTTTGACGAGTACCAGCAATTCTTCATCGCAGTTCAACGGCAAGGCCGGGATATGGATGATTTTTCCATCCGTGCAAGCCTCGCTGCCGCCGATGCATACCTGCACTCCGTACTGGTCGCCCAAAACGGAGGCCAGCAGCGGCAGGCAGTTGAGAATATCCTTTTGACGTATGACGCTCATGGCAATCACCACAGGCCCATGCTGGGAATTTCAGGGTTGGGCGTAGCGGGCAGGATGTCCGGCAAAACCGGAGCGTCATCCGGGCTGTCCACGTTATCCTCCTGTCCATCCACGATGTTGTCCACACCGGACGGTTCTCCGGACGTGGTTGATCCGGCTCCGGCCAGTAAAGCGTCCAACACCGTGGCTGGGCCGTAGCCTTCAATGAGCTTCTGGGCGTGCAACACCAGACTGTCGTTGTCCCGTAGCAGGCAGACCAGACCTTGCAGCATGAGCAGGTCCGGACCGGTGATATTGCCTTTTGCTGGCAGACGCTTCAGCGCGGCTTCAATAATCTCCGCCACTGGGGCCACATGCGGCTCCACAAAGGACAGCCCGGTAAGCTTGCCGTGCAGGGTCCGCAGGGGAGAAAGCGCCTTGTGGGTCACTTCGGTTTTGCCCTCATAGACCCGACGCCAGATTTCCTCGGCGGAACGGGCCACCTCGCTGAACAGCGTACCGCCCAGACCGGTCACCTCCTCGGCCAGCCCGGCCTCGGTAACGGCGGTCTGGTTTTCGTGAGCATCCAGAGGAGCCACCTTGTACAATTGCCAACGGAAATCCATACGGGCGTGCACATAGTCCGAGCCCACCACGGAATTGCGGATGATGCCCGCCCACTGCTTGTGTTTGGCGATCCAGGCTTCCAGGGATTGATCATAATCAGCCAGGAAGGCGGCTTTGGCCTTGAGGAATTCCTCCCGGATGCGGACCAGCTCTTCTACGATATCCCCGGCCTTTTCTTCGGGGATGGCCCAGCCGGACATGAAGCGGACGCCGTGGCGATCCAGATAGTTGAAAGCACGGGCCTTGAGCGTGCCGAAGATACGCAGGCTTTCGGGATCGGCAATGCGTTTGGAACCCAGGGATGCCAGATCCTCCGGCGGCAGTTCCGCGCCGCCCAGGTCTTCGGGCGTCATTTTCTTTCTGGCCGACCACAGGCTGATGTTCAGATTCAGGGCCAGCAGATTGTCCAGAATACGGATATCGGATTGAATGGCGGTCATGGTTTTCTCCTTGTGGTTACAGTGAACTTTTTTCGGGAATGATGTGGTAGCCCTCGCGCAGCTTTTGGCCCGCGCGAAGCGCCAGTTCGTGGAAAGGATCGTTCCGCCGGCAGTCTTTGGCCTCGTAAAAACGTTGTTGCCCCTTGCTGCCTGTGCGTCCGAATTGTAGCGTCATGCCTTCAGAGCGCGCCTGACCCATCCAGTCTTTGCTGGCGTAACCGCCATCCGGCGTCCGATAGGTCTTGCGGAGATAGACGGCGGGATTCGCGGTTGCCGGCAGATTCACCAGCTTAGCTGTCAGAAAACGTATTCCGTCGGTCCCGGTGAGACTTTCATCCCCAGGCGTACCGGTTTCCGGCCCCGGTTCCTTTCCATGTTCCGGGAACATGCGTTGCGCCAGTTCGTGCAGCATGGCCCGACTCTCGCGACTGGCCCGATAGGCCAGCGCCCGATCCAGAGTATAGGTCACGGGCTGGATACCCTGCCTCGCCAGAGGCTGAAATCGCACGGTCAGATCGCCCCAGCGCAGCAGACTGCGCGTGGAAAAGGTGACTTCAATACTGTTGGTCAATGAAGATGAGGAAGATTCTCCCATGAAGAGCTTGCGCACTTCATTGGCGTAATCCACCATCGTCTTGCACAACTTTTTGGGCAGACCCGGAAAGCGCTGATGAAGCAGTTTTTCTTCCACCGCAGGCTCAGGATAGCCAACTTCACAGAGAATAAATCTGTCGGCAAAGGCCAGATTCTGGCGCTGGGCACCCTGGTACAGGCCGGTTTCATCACCACCGCCGTTAGTGTTGGCGGTGGCCGCGAAACGGAACATGGGGTGCGGGGGGATCAGTTCACCGCCGTTCTCCGCGATGCACAGGGGTGAACCGTCCAGTACGCCGTTCAGACCTGCGGCCACCTCCGGAGATGTCAGGTCGATCTCATTCAGGAGCATCAACCCGCCATAGCGCATGGCAAGGGCCAGCGGGCCGTACTCGAAGGACATATTGCCGTCCTTGACGGTCAGATGTCCCACCAGATCGGCAAACTCCAGCCTGCCGTGGCCGGTCACCTCAAAGACGGGATACTTGAGCCGGGCCGCCAGTTGCCTGATGCAGGAGGTCTTGCCGCAGCCCGTAGGCCCGAAGACGTAGAGCGGTTCCTGCGGATCGAGAAACCAGACGATCACGTCCCGGCTGGACTCATGGAAAATATAGGCAGGGTCAATGGCCGGAGTATAGGCCGAAGGCTGGGCATAACCTTTGACCAGAGTGCCGGAGGGCTTGCCGCTGAATATCTGGCCGGCGTCCATATCCACAGACTGAAGGTTGTTGAGGTCGTTGAGAATTGTGTTCATAGTCACTCCTGAAACGCGAACGACCTCCCTTTGACGGGAGGCCGCTCGCTCGGTAAGATGTTTGAAACAATGGAGGGCCATATGTCCCTGACACAAGTGCATCTTGATGAGACAACACTGACTCGGCTAGACGCTATTGCCGCCTCACAGGAATGTTCACGTGAAGATCTTTTGCGTGAAGCTGTCAGAAACTACCTTGAGCTTGCGGAACTGAAGGCCGCTGTTGAAAAAGGGCGGGCAGATGTTGCTCGTGGTGCGGTCTATTCAGCCGAAGAAGTGGAAAGCTATTTTGCCCGTAAGCGAAACGACCTGCGATCTGGAGTAGGCCAATAATGCGTGTGCGGTGGTCTGCCTATGCACGGACTCGGCGTGAGGAAATTTTTGATTACATTTCCTCTGATGATCCACATGCAGCTTTACGTCTTGATGACAATTTTTCCAGTGCGGCGCGTCGATTGGAGACGTTACCCAACATCGGACGAGCAGGGAGGATTGAAGGAACGCGTGAGATTGTAGTGCAAGCTAATTATATCCTTGTATATGAAGTCGCCGAGGAAAATGTTGAGATTTTAACGATACATCATACATCTCAGTAATATCCTCCTGAATAATTTTTATCCTGCCTCTGCCAGTACAATATTCCTGGTCAATTCCATGCCAAAGGGATTCTCCCAGAAGCTTCCGCGTACTTCAGTATCGTCGCAATCCTCACCAATGCGGATAAAGCGGTAATCTTCATCATCCACCTCATCCATCAACGACTCCACAAAAGCCACTTCAGGAAAGTGGGAGTACCACTTGCTCCAGGCCCAATGCCAGACCTCAGCGCCGCTGTTGGGATCGGTATAATGGCTGTCGGCCTGAGACAACAGGCTTTGTACCTCATTGCGCATTGCTTCAGATGTTTCCGGGGCGGCCAGCTTTTTGTTCAGAGTATCCACGCCCTTGCCGGTCAAGGCCAGTGCGGTGTCGGAATAGTAGCCCATGTCAGTTCTCCTTTTAGTTTACTGGATTGATAGTCAGACGCGAGGATGCCGCCCCTTCCCGCTCGCAGCGGGTCAGCAGGGCATCCACGTCAATGTCCTCGATCTTTTCAAACCGGAATATCTCGGTCAGTTCGTTGAACAGGGCTGCCCTGTTCAGACTGCGCCGCCCGGCTGTGGTTGTAAGACGGAAGCGGTGTTGCCCGGCATTGATCCAATCGCGCGTGCCTGAGAGGCTATGAGCCAGCTTGAGCGCGGCCTCCATCTCCCTGATTTCGGTATCCAGTGCCGAGCGGTTTTGTTTGAGAGCTTCCAGCCTGGTCAAGGCGGGTTGCCATTGCGGCTGATAGTCGCCCTGCGGGAACTTGGGGCAGTCGGCATTGGATCGGCAGCAGACACACAGGGGGTGAAAGCCCTGATCATGCTGTGCGTCAGCCAGTGTGCATTTGCCATGTCTGAGGGCTTGAAGTATCGCCCAGAACTCGCGGGCCGTGGACAACACCCGCTTCAGCGTTTCGGCTTCATAAACGTAGGGGCCGAATGCTCTGGCTTCTTTCATGGAAAGACAGAGCAGCCAACCTTCCAGCGATACGCCGCACGCGGAAACCGGAAGCGTCAGCCCCAGACGCTCGCGGCAGAGCTGCGGAAAGGTCAGATTCTCATATAGAAGCGTACCGTCCTTGTCCCGCAAGCTGAAGGCCGGCTTGTTCCAGAGCCTGTGCAGCAGGCCGATCTGCCCGCTGATTTGCAGCTCATGCGCATCATAGGGTTCGGCTGGAAGCTGTTCCATGCTTTTGACTTCCAGAATCCGTACCGCCGGGCGCGGTTGTTCACAGACCAGGGTGAAGTCCAGATGAGCGCGGAGGGACGCACCTTGATGGAAATGCCGGATTTCCAGTTGTGGCAGCACATGCAGGCCCAAGGCCGCAAGGCATTCTCCCACGCCTTCCTCAAACCAGTGGCCCCGTTGCAGGGTGAACAGGCGTTCCAGTGAGGTTTCCGGCGGCAGGAGTTTGCCCGCCAGAGCCGCGCGAGGGCATTCCGCGTATCTGCCGATATCGCTCACGCCGATATAAGCCGCGCGGTCGCCCAGCATGGTTTGCGTTTGCCGTTGTCCATAACGTTCAAGGCCCTGCCGGAGAACTTCCAGCAGGGCCTTTGCACGGTTTGGGGTATCCATATAGGCTACTCCACAAGCTCAAAGCGTTCACGGGTCACAGGCCAACCAGGTTCGCCCTCGAATTCGTCTGTGTTGTGCAGGGTGCGCAGCAGGACTTCCTTGTCCTCGGGCTGCATGTTCTGGAAATCGGGATGCGGCATCAGCTCCACGGACTTGTAAAAGCGCCTGCCGTCCAGCGTTACGAAAACCGCTCTGTCCCATCCGTCTATTCCAGCGTACCGAATTGTAATTCTGTTTCCTTCAGGCATTGATAATTCTCCTTGACTTTTTGTTTTTTGAACGGCAAAAGAATGTTGTTATTAACGTTCTTTTGTTTCAGCGCAGGGAGCCCGGTTTACACCGGGCTCCCTGCGTTCTTTTCTTTGTGCTGTCTTAGTTGCATTACGCCGTATCAGCATATTTCCACCAAACCTTACGTTGCGCGTTCCAGCGAAAGCCCGCACCGGAGAGAATTTCTTTCCGGCTCTGGGTATTGCCCGTGGCAATGATGCAGTCCCGTCCGTCCTGGGCTGTCACGATTTGGTATGCGATTCCCTCCAGTTGTGGCAGTTTTTCAAACTTTGCTGCCAAGTCTTCTGAAGCGTTAAAATTATCACCTCCTTGTGAAGTATTAGGATTGTGCGCTTTTAGCGTTTGAGGTCTGTTTGTGGCCCGTTTCGCGCGAGGCTCCGATTTTTGCACGGATTTAGCTCCTTCGCCGTCGTCATCATCTGTGACCATGCCCAGCATGGCGGTCAGCGCATATCTTCGTGCATACGTGATGGCCGATCCCATGCCTTGCGGATCAGTCTTGGGCATGGGCACCACTGCCAGTGAACTTTGCCATTGACCCGATTCCGCATGAGTGAGCTTGGTCATGAGACCGAGGCAACCCGGAGCGTCCACCGGCACCGGGTACTGACAAAGCCAGATGCCGTTATCAAGAAGAGCGTCACGGCACGCGGCCATGACGCTCTTCAGACTGGCGTACCAGGATTTGGTGAAAGGATTTTCAGCATCCTTGGGGATGGGGTGGAGTTGTCGCTGCACGTTGAGCAGGGCCTTGGCCAATTCCGTAATGTCCTGAGACTGATAGGCAGAATTCATATATTCTCCTCATTGATGTATATTGATCATCACTTTTACATCTATCGTAAAAGTTCTGATTCCACATTCAACAGGGGAATATATTTTTAAATTATATTGAATTACACTAAATTTTAGATACGGATAAAGTATATAAGATTTGATATGTGACTTACAATAAAATCTTTTTTCTCTGTTGAAAGACCCACCAATAATTCTGCAATTTTGTCGGCATGACAGGTCATATTCTCATCTGGTTGCCGAAATAAATCGGAAACAGAGCAACGTAAACTTTTTGCCAATGTTGGCAGTCTATCCATCTTTGGGGCCATTTTCCCCTGCTCAATCCGGGAGAGGGCTTGATGTCCCACCCCAAGCATTTCCGCAAGTTGCTCTTGGGTCAAGCCCAGTTGCTTGCGCCTGCTACGAATAGTTTTACCAAGCTGACGGGTCAGGGTGTCCTCTACGCTTTCCATCGCGAAAAACTCCGTTTTTCGTATGGTCACGCCATTTTAACGAGTGGATAAGGGCGTAAAAATAGAAAAATATTGACTTAAAAATTGCAAAGAGATATGTGAAAAAAAATCGACCTGCAATGTTCCGAGGTTTGGGGTCATTATAAGGAAATCTTTTTCGTGAGAGAAAGGGAGGGAGAATTTATTAGGTAGAGAAACTCGAAGCAATGCGTAACTTCTTTAAACACTTTAGGAAGCGAGGACAGTTATGAATTCGAATACTGAATATCAGACTTTTGCAGAAAAGAATTTTGGAATTTCATTGTCAACACTTCAATTCTTTTTTTTATGCATTGTAACTATGAATTTTTGCTACTATTATTGGATGATTAAATTTTCTAAATCTGTTTGTCTCAAAAAAGATATAAAAAAATTTTCCTATGCAACATTTCTTGCAGCAGGACTTTTTGGATGGAGTCTTATGATTCCATCTTTTGTTGATAATTCTGTTTCATATAGCACCTGTCTCTT
>OJIY01000538.1_pt1 | contig 9552 bp, 9 predicted proteins | sample 1596061 | NCBI WGS metagenome assembly OJIY01 (sample SAMEA4350111, study PRJEB24818) | metagenome | biome: human; feature: gut; material: faeces | place: Denmark | collected 2013-09
ATGTAATATATCGCTTGGTAAAACGAACTCGGCTAATTGATATAGATTTTTTTCTTCCATGATACAAAGGAAAGAAAAATATATTAACTAAGGAAATTTCCCCATCTCTTTTCTACTGAGCCGATATTCTTGCAGGCGGATGTGGAAAATATCTTCGTCTGACTCCTGCTGCTTTGGAAGATCGGATGACGAGCCGGAAGTTGTATTTCACCGAATTGCGAGTGAATGGTAAGACGGTTCCTTTCGATGGGTATAGGCTAACGACATTGAACTTTGAGCATAATGATGATATAGAATTGTTTGTTTCCACTTTAGATTATGTTCATGCCGCTCCGCTTAAGTTTGCATATAAGCTTGAAGATAAATGGATTACGGCCAACGACAATAGCATAAACTTAGGACAATTATCTTTCGGTCATTATACCTTGCAAGTGAAGGTGCTTGACGGAAACGAAGACATCGTGACCACTTTGCAGCTTGATGTCAAATCTCCTCTTTGGCTATCGTGGTGGGCAATCTGTTTATATGTTTTCCTTTGTGGCCTTGTGGGGTGGTTGATGTCGAAGCTTTTTATGTCCTATCTAAAACAACTTGCAGAGCCTTCTGTACCGGATACTTCTGCTGTTACTACTCGTTTGATGCCGGATGAAAGGCCACTGTCTGAAGACAACAATCGTTTGATAGCCCAGGCTACAGAGACTGTCGAGGCACATTTGGCTGATGCAGAGTTCAGTGTGGAGCGTTTCAGTGAGGAGATGAACCTCAGTCGTAGTGCACTTTATAAGAAACTCATGAATGAAACGGGGCTGTCTCCGCTTGAATTCATGCGGAGCATTCGATTGCAGCATGGGCTTCAGTTGCTCCGGCAAGGGAATATGTCGGTCGCAGAGATTGCCTATAAGACGGGATTATCGCCAAAGCAGTTTTCGAAATTCTTCAAAGAGCAATATGGTTGCTTGCCATCGCAGTATAAAAAGAATTGTACTTAGGCGTATGTTTGCATGTCTTTTCCTATCAGGTACTGTAGTATTGCAATATGTTTGGTTATCGGTATAGAAATGATTGATAATGAGTTGATTATGCAAAAGGAAAGTCTTGGTTTCTCATCTCATTTCACATGGTAAAGTAAAGTGACGCATTTTATCTTGTGAAGTGCGTCATTTCATCTCGTGAAGTGCGTCATTTCATCGCCTCATTTGACTTGTTTCATCGCGTGATTACATTCATTTCACAAACTGATGAGTGGGGAATGAGATTATCAGATAATGCAAAACATACTGAAAAATAACGTATTTTCTTTGTTATTCTCACTTTTTAGACTATATTTGCATCTGTAAAATTGCAGAATTAGAGATTAAAGAAGAGAATGAAGAATGTAAAGAGTTTGATGCTGATATTGGGCACTTCGTTGCTGATAGCAGCATGCGGAACGACACAGACTGTGCCTGTGACAGGTCGCAAGCATTCGCTGTTGGTCAGTGATGCACAGGTGTTGAGCCTCAGTAAGGAAGAATATAGCAAATATATGAGAAGTGCAAAGCTGTCTGCAAACGCTGCAAATACTGCTATGGTACAGCGGGTGGGCAGGCGTTTGGCTTCTGCTGTTGAGGCCTATCTGCGTAATAACGGTGCTGCAGATGAGATTAAGAATTTCTCTTGGGAGTTCAATCTTGTTGCTGACAAGAATGTCAATGCCTTCTGTATGCCGGGAGGAAAGATTGTCGTCTATGAGGGCTTGTTGCCTGTGACACAGGATGAAGCTTCTTTGGCAATAGTCCTTGGGCACGAGATTGCACATGCTGTTGCCAAGCATAGTGCTGAACAGATGTCGAAGAAAATACGCCAGAGCTATGGCACTCAGATAGGAAGTCAGATTCTTGGAGCTATTGCAGGTCAGTCGGTTGGTGATTTGGCAGGTGCTGTTGCACAGCAAGGTTTCAGCTTTGCCAACCTCCGTTACAGTCGTGACAATGAGACAGAAGCCGACCATATCGGTCTGATTTTCGCAGCTATGGCTGGTTATAATCCGCAGATGGCAGTGCCTTTCTGGAAGCGAATGGCAGCTTTGAGTGGAAATAGTAATCAGAGTGACATGTTCAGTGATCACCCCAGTGATGCCAAACGCATTGCAGCTATCCAGCAGTGGATGCCTACAGCCATGAAATATTACGAGGCTTCGGGCTATGCTTCAAAGTCTGTACCGTCCGTAAAGCTTAATCCTGCAAAGAAGAAAGTTTCTCATCGAAGAGGATAAAAGCAGTGTTTGCCGTCCTTACCCACTTCAGATGAAGGGGGTAGGGGCGTAGCCTGTTCCTGATAGGAACGGCACTATTGACAGAAGATATTATTTTGTTTCATCTTTAAATGATAATGACCATGATAGATTACATTGTAGGAAACTTATGGATAATGTGGGCAGTCATCATGTTGGGTTGCCTTATTCTCGAACTGAGTTCGGGCGATTTCTTTATCACCTGCCTTGCTATCGGTGCTTTGGTAGCTACAGGTGCCTCGTTCGTTTTTCCTTTCTGGGCACAGATATTGATATGGGCAGTCTGCTCGATACTGAGTATTTGGCTCATTCGTCCTAAGCTGCTCCGTCGCTTGCATGCAGCCGGTGAAGAGCGTCTCAGTAATGCTGATGCCTTGATAGGACGGATTGGGATCGTGATCGAACCTATTCTTGCTGGCGAAAGTGGCTATGTGAAAGTGGATGGTGATGAGTGGAAGGCTGTCAGCAATGTTCCTGAAACAATAGAAAAAGGCAGTAAGGTGGAAATCATTGCCCGGAATTCAATCATTGTAACAGTAAAGTTGATATAATGAATAACTGATAACATAAATAAATTAGCGTATGGGAATCTATTATGCGGTGGCGGCCTTCGTTGTTCTGGCCATCATTTTCATTAAGATGACTGTGGTGATTATTCCACAGAGTGAAACGAGAATTGTAGAACGTTTGGGTAAGTATTATGCGACACTCAAGCCGGGTATCAATCTGATTATTCCTTTTGTAGACCGTACGAAGACGATAGTTGCGATGCATAACGGTCGCTATGTCTACACCAATACGATTGATTTGCGTGAGCAAGTGTATGATTTTGCACGCCAGAATGTAATCACAAAAGATAACATTCAGATGCAGATTAATGCCTTACTCTATTTCCAAATCGTTGATCCGTTTAAGGCTGTCTATGAGATTAATAATCTGCCGAATGCCATAGAGAAGCTGACACAGACCACTTTACGTAATATCATCGGTGAAATGGAACTTGATCAAACCCTCACCAGCCGCGACATCATTAATACAAAGTTACGCGGTGTGCTTGATGATGCCACCAACAAGTGGGGAATTAAGGTCAACCGTGTGGAGCTTCAGGATATAACACCTCCTCAAAGTGTGCTTCAAGCCATGGAGAAACAGATGCAGGCAGAGCGTAACAAGCGTGCAACAATCTTGACAAGTGAGGGAGAAAAACAGGCACAAATCCTACAGAGTGAGGGTGACAAGGCTGCCATTATCAATAAAGCAGAGGCTGCCAAGCAACAGGCTATCCTCAATGCAGAAGGTGAGGCGACTGCACGCATACGCAAAGCAGAAGCCGAGGCAATCGCTATAGGCAAGATTACTGAAGCCGTTGGTAAGAGTACGAACCCTGCCAACTATCTTCTTGCACAGAAATATATTCAGATGATGCAGGAATTGGCACATGGAGACAAGAACAAGACCGTGTTCCTGCCTTACGAAGCTACCAATATGTTGGGAAGCATTGGTGGCATCAAGGAACTTTTCAAGGCTGAATAAGAAAAATAACACAGCTTTTGTTTCATGGTCTCATAATATTTTCATACTTTTGTGATAAAATGTCAGGCGTATGAATATTGCAATCGTTTGTGGGGCACGTCCTAATTTTATCAAGGTGGCTCCGATTATCCGAACCATTAGAAACAATAAGAGTTATAGTGCTGTAAACTATCAGCTTATCTATACCGGAACCGCGGACGACCCTTCACTTGAGGCTTCACTCTTCACTGATCTTGAGATTGGTCGTCCCGATGTGTTCTTGAATGTTGACTGTGAGAACCTCAATGAACTTACCGGTCAGGTGATGTCGAAATTCGAACAATATCTGCAACAGCATCCGACTGATGTCGTCATCGTTGTTGACGACCTTGCAAGTACAATGGCAACGGCTATCGTTACCAAGAAACAGGGCATCAAATTAGCACATATTGCAGCTGGAACACGCAGCTTTGACATCAATATGCCGAAAGAGATCAATCGTCTTGTCATTGATGGCTTGAGCGATGTTCTCTTCACAGCAGGTATCAGTAACAACAACATTGCCAACAAAGAGGGTGCAGAATTGAGTAAGGTCTACATGGTTGGCAACATTCTTATTGATAATCTTCGTTATAATCACGGTCGCTTGAAGCGTCCTGCCGTACTTGATAAACTTAGACTTGAGGAAGGCAAGTATATTGTATTCACGCTCAACCGTAAGGCCCTTATTGACAACAAAGCACACCTTGCTCAGCTCGTCAAGGCTGTTATCAGTGGCATGAACGATGCAACACTGCCTATTATTGCTCCTCTTCGTGGTTGTGCAGCAGGTGTTGTCAAGGAAATCTTGGCCGAAACCAGTTATCCTTCTGCTATCACTTTGATAGAGCCCCAAAGCTATCTTGACTTTGAATATATTACGGCTCATGCCTGTGGTATCATCACTGACAGTGGTAATGTGGCCGAAGAAGCAACATTCAATCAAATCCCTTGCATTACACTCAATAGCTATACGGAGCATATCGAAACCGTGAAAGTGGGTACAAATGTCCTTGTTGGTGAGGATCCAAAACTTCTTTCTGCTTCAGTTTCCAATATGATTTCGGGGCAGTGGAAAGCATCTGGTATTCCCGAACGCTGGGATGGACGGAGTGCTGAACGTATTTTGCAGATACTCTGTTAGTTACTTCGTTTAACGGATACATGTTTATTAGAGTTGTTAAGTATAAACTTGTGCCCGTCAACAATGTTAAATAATGTATTAATCCTTGCTTTTCTTTTTTCCTTTCTCTATTTTTGTAGCGAAAGGAAAGGATTTCCATTAATTCCAGAATATATTGAATTAGATGACATTGAAGTATTAAAGTAAGAAGCAAAACATCTCTATTTAGCGTAATAATTAATTTTCGCATTAACAAGCTTCAATTTAGATTCGATAGGTTATAGTTGTAAAGGAGATTTATTCAGGAGATGTTTTATCAGAAGCCGTCGGGCTTCAAATCCCATAGGCGCTGTGTGCTTAGGTAGCATGCAGCGTTTGATACGTTTGGGCTTTCAGCTATTTTTCCCTATAGTATATGGGATAATTGAAGGCATTGAATATGAATTCAGGTTGTCATATCTGTTATCTCATGGGTGGATGATTTGTTTTTTCAGGAAATTCAACCTGTTGTTTCTTTATTATTACTATTTTTTTTATCTTTGTAATGTATCTGCTGACTTAATGCTTTTGTTAGATTAAATGTGTGGTGCTAAGCTTGCTTCCCCATTTCCATAGTGTGGAAACGCTCTTTGGGAAAGCAGAAAAAGAATTTTGATAGTTTTAATTAATAATCATATGAAACGAAAAATGATAATCCTGTTGGCTGCATTATGTTTTGCATTAACAGGAAATGCGCAGAAAAAGACCATTGAACACAACTTCTATCTGGGAGTTGGAGTTGCGAATATGATGGAGGGTGGCGTCTATTATGCTTCGTGTGTGGGCTATGGACTGAACTGCTATCTGTCACCCCATTGGTCGGTCATGCCTGGTGTAGGCTATCGTGGCCGATTTGGGAATCCATTTGAAAGTGCTATGATAGGTAAAGAATACTATGATTGCTCTTTCTTAGATGTGCCCGTTTTGGTGCAGTATCATCAGCATGCATCTGAAGAAAACGGGTGGGTTGCAGAACTCGGTCCGGTATTTTCAATCCTTGCATCGAATGATTATCATTATGTTGATGCCGACCCTACTGACGAATTAAATGGAAAGAAAGTGTACCGAAACTTTGATTTCGGCATCCAGCCCGGCATTTATTATCAGGTGGGAAAGCATTGGCGCTTTGGTGTTCAAGCCCATGTAGGTTTTCTAAATATAGTGAAGAAGTATCCGAATATGAGCGAAACCCTGTATACACATGATGTTATGGCCACCGTAAACTTCCACTTCTGATGAAAGGGGAAAAGTGAGGGTATATCTTTCTGTATTAATTTCTAAATTTGTAAAACACCGCCCTGTTGGATTTTCTGTCGCTTTATGGTTAGGCAGATACGAGCAAAGCCTTTGATGAAAGGCTATTAGAAGCATTAATAAATCCGCCACAGTTTCTACTTCTTTCCTTTAGCGCTTGCTTTTTAGCCCATTCGATGCTGTAAAGTTTGTTTTGATAGGCCATGAATTGGGCGCGCATGTTGCTTCCTGGGCGCATCAGATTGGCTAAATAGTCCTTGGCATCAGCAACATCTTTGACTCGCTTGGCGTACGATTGACAGTAGTGTTGGAACCAAAGAAATAGGTTACGGCGTACGACAAAGTTCATCCGCACGGCAAGATTGGCAATGCGTTCGAGGCTTGTCATGTAGTCATTATCTTGATAAAGCTGGCTTAATAGGTTGTATATTACGCCCATTTCTACCTGTAAGGGCGGAGTTTCTGCTGCGTGTTCGGCCCTCTGCCACACTTTCATTATCCTTATTTTCTGCCGTTTACTGACACAAGATGTAGTAGAGTGTATGACCGTTGTACTTTCCTTTCTCCTCACCCCTTTTTTCTCACCGTCGCACTCCCCTCCTTGGGAGGGGTCGAGGGAGGCTCCCCTTTCCCTCAAACTCTTCTTGTCGGCGTCGTACCCCCCTCCTTGGGAGGGGGTGGGGGAGGCTCCCTTTCTCTTTTTCTCTTTCGTCGTTATTTGTTCTTGTTCTAGTTCTTTGTTCTTAGAAAAGCTAACTTCTTGATTATCAAGAAACTCATTTGTTAATTTATCTAAACTTCTGTTTGACTTTTCATTATTTGCAGAATAATTGCCGAAAAACTGCTGCAAATATGGACTGAAAAGTACTTTGTTGTTGCTGTTGATTTGGAACAGCGAAGGAAAGTCATTGATGATTTGTAGAATAGTCTTTTGACTCTTATGGCAGGCATGGGCAATTTCAGATATAACATAGAGTGGGGCGCGGCAGCCGGTGCGACGCTCTATGAGATATTTCATCATGAACACAGCTATTCCCCAGCCTGCAATGCCATGTTTTTCTCTCAGCATTGTCATGTCATAGGAGTTGAGAAACGAGATTTCAAAGCGCACATGAAGCGCAGATTTGTTCATGGCACGGTGGTTACGGGCAGCCATGTTGCCCCTTTGCATACGATTATTTTCCATGAAATAGATTATTATTTGTTATCCTTTTGCAAAGATACAAAATTACGACCCCCATTTGCAAGTTTTTTAAGAAGAAAATAATAAAAGAAACTTCTCGTGACCGTGACGGTTCTTTTGAATCTCAGACCGTCAAAAAGCGCGAAACGATCCTTGCAGGTATGGCTGATCAGATCAGATTATAAGTAAGCTGATATACACCACTAAGGCCGTTGAAGGCTACTACAGACAGGTATGTAAGGTAATAAAGAACAAGGGGGCTTCCCGTCCGATACTTCTCTCGAAAAGCTTGTGTATCTGGCATACCAGAACATATGTGAGAAGTGAACTATGCCACTTGCCAACTGGTCTCAGCTATCACACAATTAGCAATAAAATTTGGAAACATTTTGAAAGCATGTAACTTTACCTCGGAAGAAAGGTTCCTCATCTGGCCAACACGATAAAAAATCGTGTCATCCAAATGAGGTAAAATATGAAGGATTAGAGCTTTGACACTGTTGAGAGTACACTGCTTTTTATATCTTATAAGGGGTTAGTTCCCGCTATAAGAAATCTGGATACTCCTGAAAAAAAGAGCGTATGGCTTTTCTCATCCTGTTATAGTATGCCTCTTCTCCTCCACTAAAATGACGATATGATGGATGATAAGAATTTACTATAATGAAATGATGCTTTTCTGAGAAATATATCCATTCGTCATTTCCTTCTCCAAACGGCTTTAAGTCTGGATATAATTCACTCAAGAGAACAATCCCACGCCGGCGTGTGCAATCTAAATAAATAGAGGCGTCCTTGTATATAACCAATTGTTTCAATAACGGACTGCGAAATTTATCGACATATTGATCCAAAAGACCATTGTCAATAGAACTACCTCCAGGAACCTTTTTGAGATTTACTCTTACCCAGGGTTTAGTTTCAAAACATTCTTGAGCGATGTTTGTTGGTGGATATTCGGGGATTAGACCATCACTATTCATATTTAGTAATCCGTATATCCAACGACGAAGGTTGCGATAAAATGGATATTGCATGGATGGCATTGGCTCTTCAATTCCATTCTTGCGAGCATGCTCTTCTCTAATATCCCATGCTTTTTCATCGTTAAGCTCTTTGGTAAGGACAACTAACCCTCGTTTTCGATTACAATACTGATACCATTTCTCTTCTTCATCACCACAATCTCTGCCCCAGTAACCGTTGGTATAGTAAAAAGCTCCCAAATAGTGTAACCCATCTGGGGAGACAGCTATATTATCACCTAAAAGCGCTTGATATTCTTTGAAGATAAATTCTTCCTGTCTATGTATAAACTCCATTGATATAAATTATTGATATATCTGCAAAAATAATAATTTTTTAGTATTAAGTTTTAACTTCTTGCAACTTTTTTTCTTTGGTCGCCTACTCGTTCAAAGAAAAAGAAAAGAAGCCACGCAAATTTTCGGTTTGCGTGGCTTTTGCTATTATTCAGAAAGATATTTTTATTATTCTGCTTATTCGTTTGTTAGGGTATCTGTCAAAAGTCTTGTTTATTTTATCAGTAGGCAAAGTGTTGTGAATGCTTCCTCCTATGACTAACCTGCAATTTTGCAGGACTTTCTGTCGTGCTTCTTCCTTGCTTTCCGCAACCATCTCAAACACTTCCTCAAAGACGTATTGCGTTCGAACTCTGTAAACATTCATCTTCATAATCTTAAAATTCAACCTTTAATAATCTGCATCCCTTTGGCTCTCCATTGGATAATCTGCGATGTATGGGCCAAAAGTGATGCGCACCATAGCCATAGGCAAAGCATTTGTCAAGTTCTGTTTCTTCGACTATTTTGTTGTCGGATAGGGTTATTGCATTGATAATCCTAATGAGAATATGCGGGTATTGCATCAGATTACCGTGTAACTTGCGTCAGATTACTGTGTAACTTGCATCAAGTTACCATGTAACTAATCAATGAAAATGAAGAAATATCGAAATTGATGTAAACTAACTGATAATGAGGAGGAAATACACGAATTGGCATAATACTGCTCTGTTTGTAAAGGGCAGAAAATGCAGATTTAGGCAGAAGTTCAGTTACCAGAGTGTTACCCTATTTTGATGTAGGTAACGATGGTGCAGTATTCGGT